>Ga0055451_10000639_pt1 | contig 14147 bp, 8 predicted proteins | sample China_Galinas_PW_3_FD_57745 | JGI IMG/M metagenome (GOLD analysis project Ga0055451, IMG submission 57745) | Wetland microbial communities from San Francisco Bay, California, USA, that impact long-term carbon sequestration - China_Galinas_PWB_D2 | ecosystem: Environmental > Aquatic > Marine >... | reverse complement strand
TTTTGAGCTTGCCACTTGTGGTAATCTATGACTGTCTACAAAAGTGGGGGTACTCCAGATACCACGATTGATCAATAAGTGGCAGTCCAAGAAAGCTAACACTTTCTATCGCAAATCAATAGCCGAATCGTCTTCCCATAAGCAAGAGTAGTAGGTGTACTCCTCAAAACATCCACGTGTCCTTCGGGGTGAAAAACACACGGCAACCTCATTAATTGGCGGGCGGGCGGTGCCATGATTTATACTTAAATCATGAGATACGCGGTCATCATATTAATGCTCGCCCTGCTTGCGGGGCCCGTCCTCGCCCATGAGATGACGGACAAGGAAATTCAGGGCCTACAGAACAAGTGCTCGACAATGACCGTTGGCGAGCGCATCGCCTTCTGGGCCGAGCAATTCGTGGGCACCCCCTACGACCCCGACCCCCTGGGCGTGTACGTGTCCGACGGCGTCATCGTGGCGGACAAGAGCGTGGACTGCATGTACCTGAGCTTCCGCGCCACCGAGCTTGCCATATCGAACTCCCCCGAGGCGGCGGTGGAGGCCGCGCTCAGGATGAGGTTTCATACCAAGGGCATCGTCGAGCACGGCGAGGTCATGAACTACGACGACCGCTACCAGTACGCCATAGACATGCTCCAGAGCGGCAAGTGGGGCACCGACATCACCCCCACCCTCCCCGGAGCGGTGGAGATGGAAGGCGCGCGCGAAGTGAAGACCGTGAAGGTGCTCCCGAAAGAGGCCATACAAAAAGACATGGGGCTTTTAAAAACGGGGGACATCGTGTACTTCGTCAAGGACCCGGCAAAGCGCGTTGTGGGCGAGATAGTAGGCCACCTGGGAATACTCAAGCGTGAGGGCCCTAACAGCGACGACCCGCTGTACCTGATACACGCGAGCGGCCACAAGAACCGCGGCGGCGAGGTGGTAAAGGTCCCGTTCGGGGATTACGTGAACGACATGCCCTTCGTGGGCATAATTATCGGAAGGTTTCAGCAGAAGTAAAGACTAAGAGCCCTTCTTGCTTATCTTCTATATCGCGCTGAGGGATTCGGTCTTAATCCGGTGCCGGTGCCTGCACATACAGACATTCAAGGCCTAAGTCTCGTTGTTCGGGTACTCAAGCTCGCGAACGCGCGCACCCGGCTTCCCGTGGGCGTCCGAGCGGGTGGAGAGCTCTTTCTCGATCATCCTGAGCCTGTTGTCTAAGGCCTTTTCCGCGATCAATTACTTGCTCCTTCTGGCGAACTTGGTCTTCTTCCTGAGCTTTCTGTACTTGTGCTTGCTCATCTTCTTCTTACGCCACTTCGTAACGCTTCCCACTCCATCACCTCCTTTTCGCCAATTTCTGAGCCTTGCTTAGGGCCTGGTCCATAAAGGCCTCTATCTGCATCTCTATCGCCGAGCTCTCCGTGCCGTCGTAAGGCAGGCTGATGGTCGGCAGGTTTAAATCCTTGCTCACCGCCCTCATGAGGGCCGTAACGATAGTGCCCGGCATGCAGCCAAAGGGCATCGCGTTGATGACGCCCGCCGCGCCGCGCTCGGCAAAGTCGATGGCCTTGCCGATGCTGAGCACCGTCTCGCCCTCAAACGTGCTGGGCACGTAGGAGGCCGCCCTCTCCAGAATCTCCCGGGTGGGGGGCTCGTGCAGGCGCTTGAGGAACCCTTCGAAGTAACGGCCGTAGCCGTGCTCCACCCTCTTTTTGTAGAAGTCCTGGATGAGCGTATCGATGACACCGGAGAAATCCCTCTCGACCAGTGCCTTGCGAAGGCCCATGAGGCTCACGTAGTACACCCACTCCTCTACCGGAGCGAGCCAGGCCTCTCCGCCCAGCGACTCTATCTTGCGCACGAGGTCCTCGTTGGAAAACCTGTTGCAGCGGACGAATATCTCGCCCATTATCCCGATGAGCGGCTTTTCGTCGTCGTAAACGGGAATCTTCTCGAAGTCGAGCCTCGCGGCCTGTAAAACTTCCTCTATATCGCCACCCGCGCCCCTGAGCGCAGTGTAGGCCTTCTCGAGATAGCTATCGTATATAGCGTCGGTCTCGCCCTTGTTCTTTTCGTAGGGCCTCGTCTGCAGGAGGCACTTCTCAAGAAGCTCTATCGCCACGATGCCCTTCCAGGCGTCGCTCGCGTAGTTCTTGCCCAGCATGCCCAGTTCCTTGTTGAAGTCCTGGTCCTGGTTGGGCGAGAGCACGGGCACTTCCTCGAGCCCTATGGACTTGAGCACCTGCGTGTGGAACACGTTGTACTGACCGAACCTGCAGGGCCCCGTGCCCGAGGGCATGAAGAAGGCCGACTCGTCGGGCTTGAAATCGGGCTCCATGGTCTTCTTGATCATCTCGCCCGTGGTCACCACGCATGGGTAGCACTCCTTGCCCGAGACGTGCCGCATCCCGATATCGAGGGTGGACCTGTCGCCCGGCGGCAGGACCTCGGCGCGCACTCCTGCGCGCTCAAACGCCGCCGCCAGCGCGAACGCCGCGTCCGACATGCGGGGTATATAGACCGTCCTCTTCTTGCCGTTGCCCGACTTGGCATTCACGATTATCTCGGCCGGGGTCATGGGCTCGTCATCTCGGTTTTCTATGCTGTCGAGGAAGGCCTCGCACCTCGTGATGGCTCCGGCGTCGGCGCTGTGCTCGTCTATCTCTATGTGCAGGTACGGCTTTTCGCCAAGCTCGTGCCTGAAGAACTTGAGTATGAAAGAGTCCGGCCCGCACGAGAAGTTCCCGATGTAAAGCGCGTAGAGGTTCGGGTTGCCCGCGATGTAGCGCGCGGCCTTTAAAATTCTCTGCCCGCTCCTCCAGTACATGTTCGGCCATGCGGCGCTAAGGGAAGAGACCTCGTCCAGCGGAAGCATGTCCATCGGTATGGAGAGCACGCCGAGCGTGGCGAGCTTCTCCGGGATTCTCAGGTTCATGCCCTTTTCCATCGCGTTATAGCCGCGGCCCACTATGACGAGGGCCTTTTCGTCGAGGTTCTCAAGCACCTCCCTGCCCTTTGCCTTGATGGCCTCGTCGAACTCGGCCTGTGCCTTCTCGGCCGCGCGCATCGCCCAGAACATCGCGCCCGTGCTCACGCCGAAACCCTCCAGCGCGCGCATGAGCTCCTTCTTCATATAGCCCTTCCCACGGCTATAGTCCACCACCGGGGTAATCGCGTTGAGGCCTTCGATGGAAACCTTCGCCATGTACGGAATGGTCTGCGTGTATGGGCAGGCGCGTCCGTGCGTGAACTCGTCTCCCGCGCGGTTCATGTCCGCGAAGCTCGGGATGAAGACCGCGTCCACGCCCTGCTTGACCAGATACTTGATATGCCCGAGGGCCACCTTCACTGGGAAGCACGACTCGGCAAGCACGGCCTCGTTGCCCAGCTCCACTATCTCGCGGTTCGTGCCCGGCGAGACGACGACCTGGAAGCCCAGCTCGTTGAGGAACGTCTGCCAGTACGGGAGCTGCTCGTGGAAGAAGAATATGTACGGGATGCCGATGCGCGGCCCCGTGCCGTGCGACGGGCGCTCGGCCCGAAGAAGCGACTCGCGCCACCCGAAGAGGTCGGGCACGGTGTCCTTTTTCGTATTCTTGTTGATGTCGTACTTTTCGCACCTGCCGCCGTAGAAGAGGTAATCGACCTCGCCCTCTATCTTTATCCTGTTAATCTCGCAGACGTTCGAGCAGCCCTTGCACTGGAAGCTGTTCATGTTGTACGAGCGCTTGGAGAGGTCGAACCCCTTGAACGCCGACTGCTTTATGCCCATCTCCGAGATGTGCCTGCGCGCGATGAGGGCCATTCCGATGGCGCCCATGACGTCGTGGTCCGGCGGCACCGTGACCTTCAGGTCGAGGTATTTCTCGAACGCGGCGACCACGGCCTTGTTGAAGGCCACGCCGCCCTGGAAGAAGATGTTCGTGCCTATGTGCTTCCCGGCAACCACCCTGTTGATGTAGTTCTGCACGATGGAGAACGCGAGGCCCGCCAGAAGATCGTCCTTCTTAGTGCCCCTCTTGAGGTTCGCCATCAGGGAGTTTTCCATGAAGACCGTGCAGCGCTCGCCGAGCTTCGAGGGACAGCACGACGAGAACGCCTTCTCGGCAAACTCGCCCTTCACCGAGATGTCGAGCTTCTCGGCCTGCTCCTCGAGGAACGAGCCGGTGCCCGCCGCGCAGGCCTTGTTCATCTCGAAGTCCACGATAACGCCGTCGCGGAGCGAGACATACTTGGAGTCCTGCCCGCCTATCTCGAATATGGTGTCCACGTTCGGGTCGATGTAGGCCGACGCCGTGGCATGGGCGGTTATCTCGTTTTTCACGACGTCCGCGCCCACGTAGTCCGATATCATGTAGCGGCCCGAGCCCGTGGTGCCAACGCCCTTGATGTCTATGCCCGAGGGGAAGCGCTCCTCTATCTCCGCGGCTATCTCCCTCATGCCCTGCATGACGGCCTCGATGGGACGCCCTGCGGTCATCAGGTAGCGCTTGGCGAGCAGCCTGCCCTTCTCGTCCATGAGGGCGAGGTTGGTGCTAATCGAGCCGATGTCTATCCCCAGATAACACGGTATTCTTATGGATACGTTTACCGGCTCGCGCTCCGTCTCCTTGTGGCGGACGAAGAAGTCGTCGTCCTTGTCTATGAGCGGCTTGTGTCCGGCAATCATGGCCTTCTCGCTCGCCAGGTATTCTTTTATCTTCTCTATGGAGGACGCATCGAAAGCGTTTACGATGCCGTCTTCGAGGGCCTTGTAAGCAGCGCCGAGCGCGCCCATGAGCGGGAAGTCCTCGGGCACGAATAGCTCGTCGAGCTCGAACATCTCCCTGAAAGCCCTCACCATGCCCTTGTTGGCGGCAACGCCGCCCTGGAAGGCCACCGGTGGAGTGATGACCCTGCCCCTTGCGATGGTGCCCTTGAAGTTACGGGCCACGGCGAAGCATAAGCCCGCCACTATGTCTTCCACGGGAGTGGCTATCTGCTGGAGGTGGATCATGTCGCTCTTGGCGAATACGCTGCAGCGTCCGGCGATGCGGGGGGGCTTTTCGCTCTTCAGGGCCATATCGCTGAACTCCTCGATGCTGAGCCTCAGCCTCTCGGCCTGCTGGTCCAGGAAGGAGCCCGTGCCGGCGGCGCATACGGAGTTCATGGAGAAGTCCTTGACCCCGCCCTCGTCGAGCAGGATGAGTTTGGAGTCCTCGCCGCCCATCTCGATGACGGTCCTGATATGCGGATAGAGCCTCATCGTGGATGCCGACTGGGCAACTATCTCGTTGGTGGGCTCTATGCCCAGGGTGGAAGCTATCAGCTTGCCCGCGGTTCCGGTTATGGCTATCGAGCAGTCTCCCTCGACCGGCGCCTCGGAGAGCATCTCCACGGCCGTCTCTATGGGATGGCCCCTGTGGGCCCTGTACGACTTGTAAAGTACGTCCCCGCTCTCGTCGAGAACGACGACCTTTACGCTCACCGAGCCTGCATCAAGACCAATGTACCTCATTTAGAAACCCCCGCCTTTTTTCATATTCTTTAAATACCCCACAGGATGTTGGAGACATGGGATTGAGCGTCGCCGGTCCGGCGTTATGGCTATCTGTATTATTCGCCTCGTTCCAAAATCCTGAGCCTAAATTTTACCATATATAGGCTATATATAAAAACAAGCTAAATTATATCACACAGTTTATGACCTAAGAGCCGTATTTTCAGGGTCCTGCCAGCCCCTCCCAAAAGTGTTATAGTTAGTCATGAAAGACAGCCAGAGCGGCCTCCTCCAAAACAGGCGCCTTCATATACTTCTGCTGATATTTCTTGGACTTCTGGTGTATTCCAATACCTTCTCGGTGCCTTTTCACTTTGATGACACCATTTTTGTTACCGACATTAAAGGCATGGATACCAACATCCCGTCGATGTTTACCAAACCCGCACCTCCATGGGGCTCTCGACCTCTTCTCAAGGCCAGTTTGGCGGCAAATTACCTTATAGGGGGTAGCCGCACATGGGGTTATCATTTTCTGAATCTCGTTTTGCATATAGCAAACGGGATACTGCTTTACCTTTTAGTGGTCATGAGCGGAAAACATCTTGGGTATGAAGACAGCGATACCCGACCTGTCGCATTGCTTTCATCTTTACTCTTTGTGCTGCACCCAGTACAGACCGAAGCGGTAGCGAATATCGTACACCGTTCAGAACTATTCGCAACGGGATTTTACCTCGCCGGTCTCATGCTCTTTCTTAAAGCAGCTACTGAAAGAAAACACCGGGGCGTATTCTTGGCGGGATTGTTCATTGTTTCGCTTCTGGGCATGGCCTCGCGCGAAAACTTTGCGACATTTCCTGTCATGCTTTTTCTGTTCGACCTATTCCTCATTTCAAGATTTGACATAAGAGAAACCATAAAAAAGTGGAAACTCTACCTGCCTGTTCTGATAAGCCTTTGCTATCTGGCCTTCCTGGTACTTAATAACACCTACAAATCAAACGTTGACGGTCTGTCTCCCGGGATACCCACGGCAAACTACGTATTGACAGAGTTCAAAGTTCAGCTGACCTATCTGAGGTTACTAATTCTGCCCATCAACCAGAACATCGATTACGACTATCCCGTGGCAAATACGCTCCTTAGTCTTCCGGTAATGCTTTCATTCCTCGGATATCTTGCGCTCTGGGCCATATCCATATTCTTTGCCAGAAAGAAGCCGCTTTTATCGTTCTCCGTGCTCTGGTTCGTCGTGGCCCTCTTGCCCATCTCATTTCTCGTTGCCGCATTCAAGCTTGAGCTTGGCGATGTGATATTAGAGCACAGGCTCTACCTTCCCTCGGTCGGGCTGTTCGTTCTCGCGGCGATAGTAATAATTAACCTTTACGCAAAGAGACGTCTTATAGCCCCGATTGCGATGTCCATCGTCCTTCTATTCGGCGTTGCCGCTTACGCCAGAAACGCTACCAAGGTTAGCAGGGAGAGCATATGGAAAGACGTCATTGAGAAATCGCCGGACAAAATACGTGGCTATAATAACCTTGCAGCATGGTATAACAAGACAGGGCATCCGGAGAAGGCACTTGATAACCTCCACATTGCGCTTAAACTAAAGCCGGACAATGTAATGTTGCATCAGAATCTGGCGATTTCATACGTCCAGCTGAACATGCCGAAGAAGGCCCTTGAGAACCTCCAATATGTGGTTGCATCGGGACGCTCGGATGCAGCACTTCATTCTTATATGGGACGCGCATATTCTCAGCTGAATAGATATGAAGAAGCATTGGGGCAATTTCAAATAGCCCTCAGCCTGGATCCGAATGCTTATAACCAGAACAAGCTCGCGGAAACATACATGGCCCTTGGCGATATTGATTCAGCTATTAAACATTTCAATGCCGCTCTGACATTGGACCATAGTCAGCTCACGCCACATATTTATCTCGGGCTCTTATACCAGGAAAAAGGCGATTACGAAAAATCGATTGAGAATTTCAAGGCAGCCCTGAAACTCGATCCCGACGACAGCGCTATCCATTTGGCGCTTGCTAAAGTATACGAAGCCGCTGGAAATATCGAAATGGCTAAAGAACAAGAAATCAAGGCGCAAGAGCTTGAAAAAGGGTCGCAAAATGACACTGAGAAATAGCATAACACCGCACTTTCGCCTCTGTTTTCAATCTCACCCCAAATAATGTTATAGTGGTCAAATGGACACTACACCTGTGGGATTCCTCCAGAATCGACGCCTCCATATCCTCATTCTGATCCTTATCGGGCTTATTGTGTATTCCAACACACTTAAGGTCCCATTCCAGCTCGATGACAGGCTATTCGTCGAGCAACGACAGTCCGACTTGGAAATAAAAAGGGACATAAAAAACTTGGCTCCCCTTACCATGTTTGATGAGGATGAATCCTCAGCAAACCCGACCGATTACAGAGGCCCATGGGCATCGAGGCCTCTTCTCTACATAACCCTGGTCATGAATCACGTCGTTGGCGGTTATAACACATGGGGATATCACCTGGTAAATATCTTTTTTCATCTGATCAACGGCATATTGCTGTACTTTCTAATTATCTTGACCGGGCGGCATCTTGGGCTCGAGCAAAGGGAGACCGTTCTGGTTGCACTGCTTGCCTCCTCGATATTCGTACTTCATCCAGTTGAGACCGAAGCGGTCACGAACATAATAAATAGATCCATACTGATGGCAACAACGTTTTATATTGCTGGGTTACTGTTATTTCTGAAAGCCGCAACCAGTATCGGGAAGAGAAAACGACTCTACATCCTCTTACTACTCCTTGCGGCTTTTTTCGGCGCGTCAGCCAGAGAAGACTTTGCCACATTCTTTCTGATGCTCTTTGTCTTCGACCTCCTGTTCATATCGCGGTTCAGGCTACGTGACCTGACCGGACATTACATGGAGTACCTCGCGTGCATCCCGGGCCTTGCCCTGATGATATACCTGATAATCACGAACACTTATGAAACGGCCGCGTATGCCGCCAATTTTAATCTTCCCGCTTTTTTATCGGCGAGCCCGATTCAGTATGTACTTACCGAGTTCAGCGTGCAATGGACATACGTCCGTTTGCTCATACTTCCGATAAATCAGAACCTGAATTATGGCTATCCTATCTCGCAATCCCTCACCGAGGTTCACACCCTAATTGCCGCGCTCGCCTACGGCGGGCTCTGGGCCGGAAGTTTGTATATCGTCAGGAAACGGCCTGTGGTTTCGTTCGGAATACTCTGGTTTCTTGTGATCCTGCTGCCAGTCTCATTTGCAATAGCATTCATGAAGTTAAGACTTGGTGACGTGATATTCGAACACAGGTTATATCTGCCTTCGATTGGCCTGATCGTGCTCAGCGCCGCAGTGCTAGTCAGAACGGCGAAGAACAATAAAGTTCTCATATCAATTATTACCGTTATTTGCCTTGTTCTGGGCAGCGCTACTTATGCAAGGAACAACGTCTGGACAAACCCGGTTAACCTTTGGCATGACGTAGTAAAGAAGTCACCGAACAACCCCTTGGCACATAATAATTATGGAGTGTATCTATATAAAGCAAAGCGCGCGAGCAAAGCCATCGAGGAATTTGAGGCCGCGCTCAGGCTCTGGCCCAGCTTCCCGCAGTGCAACGCCAATTTGGGCGCCATCTACCTGAGTAGGAATGATGCCGATAAAGCTATCGAGTACTACGATGCCGCAGTAAAGTTTATGCCGGATATGTGGTATGCCCATATAGGCCTCGGCTTTGCGTACTCCCAGAAAAAAGAGTACAAAGAGGCGCTCAAGCACCAGTTAATCGCAGTAAAACTCGTTCAACAGAAAACCGAGCCCCTTAATTCAGCCGCAGATTCGTATTACAAATTAGGACAGTTGGACGAGGCTATAAAATATTACAGCACCTCGCTGTGGCTCGATCGAAATCAGCCTCGCGTTCTCAATAATATGGCTATAATTTTTATCAAGACCGGGCAGAAAGAGCGCGCGATAAAGCACCTCGAACCCCTAATCGGCATTTTGCCGACTGCAATTTCACCGCGTATAAAGCTGGGAATGCTCTACCTTGAAATCGGTAGGCCTTTTGAGGCCGTTAAAACACTCAAGAGAGCCGTTGAGCTAAAGCCCGACAATCCCGAAGTCCATCGCGCCTTCGCTAATGCCGTGGAGGCCATGGGAGATAAGGAATCGGCCGAAGAGGAGCGGCGGATTGCGAATCAGCTCGAGGCTTCTGGCGAATAGCAACCGATTGCTACCTCACAATTATCATCACCTACTCCCCGAGACGGAACGCTCCACGACCATAAAAGGGCAGTAATCTCCCGGGAATGACAAAATGTGTCACTGCGATCGGTAACGCTGCTTGAAATTATTAGCCTTTTTCTGGCACGAAATGTGCTTCTAATATCACGACAAACGAATTCTGGATGCCCGGGTCTCCCGGAAAGAAGAGTCGAAGGAGGTGGGTTGGGTTAAGCAGTGAACTGGCATATTGAAGAATATTTAGCATAACGAACCAATCAAAAGGAGGTAGCAAATGTTTAAGACAGTCAACAAAGTAAGGGAGCAGCAGGGCTTTACGCTCATCGAGCTGCTCATCGTTATCGCGATCATCGGTATTCTGGCCGCCATCGCCATTCCGGCGTTCCTTGGCCAGAGGGAAAAAGCAAAGCAGCGTTCGGTTGAGGCCAGTGCGAGGGGTGCCCTCTCTGAAGTCCAGGCAGCTATCGACGACTACCAGGAAGGCCGCGCCATGATATTCCTCACGCAGCCGGGCTCTGAGGCCTGCTATGAAAGGGCCACTGCCGTTACGAAGAACACCTGCTCCAACCTCTTCCCGACAGTAACCAAAGCCGGCACGTTCTCGAGCCTTGGACAGGTCGTAGGCTACATAATCACTCACCACAACACGGGTAAATCAGAGTTGAGCCCATATGACGGTACCGCGCTGTTCACTACCGTTCATGACGACGCAGGAAACGTTTCACTCTATAACACCAGTGACAACACGATCATAATCAACGCCGAAAACAGTGAGGGTACGAGCATACTGTACCAGTCCATTACTGCCAGGTAATTGCCTGACCTTTCAAAAGAGGAGGGGGGTCTTCCCCCTCCTCTTTTTTTATATTTCTCTTCGAGCCGCTTTGTGGTAAAATTATTAATGAATTCTTTTTTAAGGAGACATACATGCATCGCTTAACAAGGCCGGCATCTGGGAAAGGCGGCTTCACCCTTATAGAGATGCTCATCGTTATAGCCATCATCGGCATCCTTGCCATGATAGCGGTTCCGATATACCTCGGGCAGCGGACCAAGGCGATGCGCAGCGAGGCAATGACCAACCTTGATGCATTAAGGCTGTTCGAGGAGCAGTATTATGCGGAATATGCCGATTACGCGCCTGCCGACGCATCCAGCACTCTCGGAACCTGTGGGGCCAACCACCCGGAGAACATCGCTACAATACAGGGAGAAATTCCCGCTTTTAGACCCGGCACCGGCGAGAACCTTCTTTTCAGTTACTGCATCTATAAAAATAAGGCCATATCGACTGCCGACTATGTGACACTCTTAGCGAACACTCCGTGCTTCACTGCCGAGGCATATGGGAATACCGGCACGGGCGTAGAGGGCATGTCAATGAGGATCGACTGCAACAACGTCAAGAACTACTAAAGCGCGTAGCCCGCGGCAGGGCGTACTGACACCGCCCTGTGTTATATTAAATCCAGCCGCGGGCGTAACTCAGTGGTAGAGTGTCAGCTTCCCAAGCTGATGGTCGCGGGTTCGAATCCCGTCGCCCGCTCCATTTGGAAATATGCTTAGAACATTGACCATAATATTTCTCGTACTGTGCCTGTCGCTCCTTGCGGCCTGCAACGACAATCCCGCGAAGGAGTACGGCAAAACCGTCGTGCAGAGCATAGACAGAGCCCACGGGGCCGCCGACAGCGCCAACCTCCAGGCCCTCAAAGAGTCCATCCAGGCTTACTACGCCTCAAACGGCACGTACCCCGAAAGCCTCGACGAGTTGGGCATGAGCATCGACGCATCATACTTCGACTACGACCCCGCAACAGGAAACGTAACCCTCAGGCAATAACCCCTGGCGGGACTCTCAAGCGTTAGTAAACCTCTCTCCAGTCAAGTATCTGAAGGTTCACGGAAACGTTACATTCCGTACCAAGGTCCACCGTAACCATGTCCGGGAACAGCGTTTTGCCGGGTGAAGAGTACGGGCCGACGTAAGTAGTGCCAGAGTAATCCGCGTCAACGATAAGGAGCGGATAACACTGGATGGGGCCGTAAGAGATGGTGCCCGGCAGGAAGTCGAGTGTGGAGGGGTTAGACACATCAAGCGTGATATCAGTACTGCTGTCGAGCGTAAAGGCGTCCGGTGAGCCGTCTGCGGTCGCCAGCGAGGTGCTACACGCGCTTGGCCCCGGCGGGTCGGGGCAGCCATGTACCGTAAGCGACCCGGCGCTTGGCCCACAGTAGGCCACGTCAACGCTGAAGTAGCCCACGTCGCCCGTATCTATGCTTAACCCCGGCGAACCTATGTCCCCGGCGGAGGGGGAGGTCCTGTGAAACGTCAGGCTGTTGGGCACGTAGCGAAGAGTCGGCGTTGCGACGGCATTGAAATCTACAACCGCAGAGTCGGTGGTCTCGGGCAGGTACCTGGCCTCCACGGTCGCCGTTACCGCGGCGTCCGAGCACGGGGCGATGAGGTAGAAATAGACATCCCCGGTGGAGTTTGTAATTCCACTATCCGTCGAGAGCGTGCCAGCGGTGCTCGTGAAATGAAGAGGCTCGCCAGAGGCGGCGGCACCGGACTCCTCCAGCTCCGCCTTAAAGCAATACATGCTATAGCCGTCGGCCGTCAACGTGGTGGGTGGCGTGGTCTGACAGTCCTGGTCGTAGGCCGTAAGCGTAAGCTGGTAAGGGGTGACCGTGACCTCCGTCTGAACCGTGCTGACGTTGTTGTTCTGGTCTGTGACGTCGACACCGAAGTTATAAGGAGAGGGTGATGTCACCTGCTCCACACACGTAAAGGATATCACGAAATCCTTTGACTCCCCAGGGAGTATCCCCTTCGTGCCGACCGGGTTGTCCGAGGTGAATATTACCGAAGTCACTGCTCCGGTACCGGCATCTACCACGGTGCTCGAGGTCCATTGTGCGGGCGGAGTATTCGACGCATAGACCCAGTCGCTCGAGCCGCAACCGGTGCCGGACGCGTCGATGGGTATTTCTATCTCCTTGATCGGCACCGTGCCGTTGTTGCCCACAGACCATGTAAGCGTCTCCGCCGAGTTGGATACAAGTACCGTGGGCGTTACGCTCACGGCATAATTGATGATCTGCCCCGTCTCGGATGTGTAGGAAGCGGACGTAAGTGGCCCGTCGGCGCCGGCCGAACCCGTGAAATAGTACGTGTCCCCCGTACTGCCGGAAATAGTGTACTCCCACACGAATTGCGCCGTCTCGCCCGGCGCGAGGCTCGTGACGCTCGTTGGGCTGGGCCCGGTTACCAGCGTGGCCGTCGCCGTGCCGTACGCGGTCAGGTTTGGCGTAACGTTAGTGAAGGTGGTGATGCCGTTATTCTGCACGGTCATGGTCACGGTCACCGACTGGTTATCTATCACGCCCAGTGGACTGACCTCAACCAATGTGGTGAAGTCTCCTATGACAACAAGGTTCGATGTCTCCAGTTTCGAGGTCGCCGAGGCGGTCGTGCCGTTCTGTGCCCGGGCCGTGAAATATACGTAGCCCGAGTCCGTCGCCTCAAAGACCCATTTGATGGTGGCCGATTCCCCCGAGGCAAGCGAGAAAGCAGACGTGTCCTGGCTGTACACCGTGGACCACCTGGCGTGCGTATCCGCGGTCGTGGCGCTGACGCCTCGCGAAAGCCCGGTGAACTTGTTGGCCCCCGTGTCCACGGCAGTATAGTCCATGAGCTCGGTGCCTATAAGCAGAGTTCCGGATACCGGATAGTTCGTCGTGTCTGCTACCTTGGCCGTTGTCTGCGAGGCGTCCATGTCGTTTTTAAGATAAGTCGGCAGGGGGTTTGTGTAGGTCGTGCTGGAGCTGTATATGGGAACTCCGATGCAGCTTACGTCGCCGCCGGAAAGGCCCGTCCATGACGGAAAGTAGGAGGTCCCGCAGGTCGACGACGAAGGGTTCAACCCTATTATTCCGTTCTGCGTGGTGCTTGAGCGGTTTGTGACCGTCATCGTTACCACTACCTGGCCGCCCACGGCGGTAGTATAAGGATACGCCGAGAGGTCCGCGGCAAGGGCAAGGCGGTCCCACACGGGCAGCCCGCCCGAGAGAGTATAGTCGCCCCTCTGCTGGTTCGCCCCCCTGTCCTGAGCGGCGACCACATCTGAGAGGGTGTCGGTATTAATATCCTGCGTATCAGCCGCAAAAGGACCGTCGTTGGGGCCGGTTACGACAATGTCGAATGTACAGGAATCACCGGGCGCTATTCCATTGGCCCCGGTCGGCACCGTCAGCGATATGCATTCGGGCTGCGAACAGGAGGTCATGTTGCCCTGCACGACCCATGTCACGCCGTTGCAGGTCGGGCCCACTGTGGACGCGCTGAAGCTGTAAAGGTTCGGGTCTATGTTGAAGAAAAGCGT
>Ga0055451_10000638_pt1 | contig 14151 bp, 14 predicted proteins | sample China_Galinas_PW_3_FD_57745 | JGI IMG/M metagenome (GOLD analysis project Ga0055451, IMG submission 57745) | Wetland microbial communities from San Francisco Bay, California, USA, that impact long-term carbon sequestration - China_Galinas_PWB_D2 | ecosystem: Environmental > Aquatic > Marine >... | reverse complement strand
GCCTGATGTTCCCGATACGGATATATTGGGGAACCCACGTGTACCTCCTCCAGATATGGGTGCATTCGAGTATCTTCAAATAGCGGATGGTCATGGTGGTCAAGGTGGTTGTTCCATAATTAACAACCCTGATGAATCGTCCTTGGCTGCGTTTTTTGTTATACCAATTCTGATTCTGACTAGGAGGATTATAAAGCGTTATAAATGCTAATCAGAGATAGAGGGCTTTATGGAGGTGTAGCATGAGAAGACTAATATTTCTTGTTTTTATGGTTGGTATTTCATTCATATATTTAATTTCATGTGATGGTGGAGATGGTAACGGTGAAGAAGAGTCCGGGGTTTATGATGTCCTAATTGATTTTCAAGAATTAAATAATGTCCAAGCATCCGCTGATTGCCCAGAAAGTGCTGATATGAAGCTGTCTCTATGGATAAGAGGCAACAAGATTATGGGACAAGCACAACTATTTGATTTCGGCAACATTGGTGAACCAGTATACATAAATGGAAATATAGAGAATAACGTCTTTACTCTGGATACCTTTGAAGTGATTGTATACGGAAGGAGCGCGGAATTTGGTGATTCCATAACCAGACAATCGCTTCAACTAGAATTCGAACAATTCCAAGGAATGTTTGATGATATTTCTGAAATCGATTCGCCAGGTCGAGTTGAAGGTAATGTTTCTGGAGGCATCTTGAAGTTTGAATTTGATGCAATCACCTGCAGCTCTGAATTCACAGGGAATTTTTCGGGGAATGAAAGAAGCTCTGAAGACTGTGTAAGTCCCGTAGAGGCACCCACACTCGTTTGTCCGGCTGAAGGGTTTGTTAATCAATGTGATGCACATAGTCACTATTTCTGTTTTGGGTACTGTGTGCCATCAGACGAAGGTGATATTTGTTCGGACCTATCCTTCAACGCCTCTGACTGTGAAGTGGTTGACTGTCTTAACGTCAGATGTCCGGGAACAGGTATTGTGAATTTAGAAGGCTTAGAAGATTATGGAAGCTTCCAATATGTTACACCTGTAGGTACGACGGAGACCTGTAGTTGATTGAAAATTGATGACGGGATTTTGTCAGAAGGTTAGGGCACTAGCAGTATCACTCAAATGCTAGGTTTCTGTTGTTATCCTTAGTTTAACAATGCTGAGCCTGTATATAGCTAAGCCTTCTTCTTTTTGCCTAGTTTCCCTGTCTTCCCCGGCTCTACCGTCTCTTCTCCCGATGCGCGTATGCTGTATAGCTTCGCCGCGCCGATTACGACGATGGCGATCGCCATCAACTGAGCCACCGATAGGCCCGGTATCGGACTAGGGGTGGTGCTCCTAATAAATTCTATGAAAAATCTCTCCAATCCCGCGAGGATCAGGTATACCGAAAATAGCCAGCCGATCGGTTTCTCCTTCTTTCTTATGCCCCATATGATAGCGAACACGACAAGCATTATTAATATCTCGTACAGCTGTGTCGGGTGAACCGGATCTGTCGTGGGTGGAAGTCCCTTCGGGAACGCGATAGCCCATGGAAGGTCCGAAGGCACGCCGTAGTCGTCTCCTACCAGGAAGCACCCGACCCTACCTATGGCGTAGGCAAGGGGAAGCACGGGTGCGGCCAGGTCGCCGACCGACCACATACTCATCTTATTCTTATAGGCGATGAGCCATACGAGTATTATCGCCCCGAAAAACCCGCCGTAATACGTTAATCCTCCGCGGGAAAATAGATTATCGATAGGATGACTCAATATCTCAGATAGAGGAACGTTCTCGAAGACGTACAGGAGCTTCGCCCCTAAAATCCCTCCTATCATTGCGGCCAGAAACATGTTGCTCACGAGCTTTTCGTTGAGCTTGCGCCTTCTCGCTTCCATCATTACCACGAAGTATCCGACCAGGAAGCAGAGGGCCATCATCAGCCCGAAGGACGAGATGGTAAAATTGCCGATTCTGATTATTTCCGGGTACATTTAGCCGCCTGACGGAGTGGACTCGGTTTTCTCCGTCTCTTCTTCTATTTCTTTTTTCAGGCCCGCATCTTTTGACACCAGAACGTAAAGTAATATAAAGGTGACGGCCGCGAGTCCGATCTGAATTATGAGAGCCGATTGTAGTGTGTTCATATCACCGCTCCATTAATAATTTGAATGGAAGCTTTCATAAGTCAAGTAATTCTGTCTTAGAGGCATCTGATCCCGGATAAAATCCTTAACCGGACTTTAACACTTATTTACTTGAATTCACTACAATTAATAGGTAGATTCACTAAACGAAATGCTAACATCTCCTGTGTTAGTCCTCAATCGTTACTTTGTTCCAGTAACCATCACAAGTGTGAAAAGAGCTTTCGTGATGATGTACAGTGGTGTCGCGAAAGCGGTAGGAAGAGACTACGAAACGTTCGATTTCGAGTCCTGGTCCGAGATCTCCGAGTTCAGGGCGGAAGAGGAAGTAGTCAGAACCGTAAGCGCTGTAATCAAGACACCGCGTGTTATTGTACTGGTAAGATACGAAGGCTATATAAGGAAGGAAGCGAAGTTTAACAGGCTGAATATATTCAGGCGGGACGGCGGAATGTGTCAGTACTGCCGCAATAAATTCTCACGCTCCGAGCTGACGATAGACCACGTGGTTCCCCGTTCTCAGGGCGGAAGGAGCGTATGGGACAACGTAGTATGCTGCTGTGTGGACTGTAACAGGAGAAAAGGCGGCAGGACACCCGACCAGGCGAGGATGAAGTTAAAAAGAAAGCCTAAAAAACCCCTCTGGGATCCGTTCTCGAACATATACGTGAAAACTGTCCGGTACAAGGAATGGGAGCCGTTTCTGAATTTCGTCGACGTATCGTACTGGAACGTCGAGCTCGAACAGTAATACAGGCTCCGCTTTATTTTGCGCACACGAAGATTTGATGTGGCTTTTCGCCTTCCCATAGGCTAAATTTATTCTCATTATTATGTGCTGTATTAGACTTTTTTACCAAGCCAGACACGGAGGAATCATATGATTGCGAGAGTATTACTAATTGCTGTTTCCGTATTTTTTACCATCACGGCCGGGGCATATTCCCAGATACAGCTGCCCGACGTAACAGGCCCTATAATCCAGAAGATACCGATTTTCGTCCCAAATCTGTCGAGCGTGGGTCCGGGTGACCCTAAGGGCCAGGAATTCGCCGAGGTACTTAGAAACGATCTTGAGAACGCCGCGCTATTCAACGTAACGGCAGGCAATGAGGTAATAGGGGACATAAACAATATCAGCTTCCAGGCTTTCTTCGACGCCGGGGCGGATTATCTTGTCGCGGGGCAGTACCAGTTAACGGGCGGAAAGATAAAATTTGCCGTCCAGCTCTATAACGTAAGGGAAGAAAGGCCCATACTCGGACGCTCGTACGAGGCTACTCCCGGAAAGGTCAGGGAGGCCGCCCACAGGTTCGCAGACCTCGTTATGAAGCAGATAACCGGCAACGACGGATTTTTCACGTCCAAAATAGCTTTCGTTCTTGGAAACGGAAGGAACAGGAATCTCTTCCTGATGGATTACGACGGGGCGAACAAGAAACAGCTCACGAGGCACACATCGCTTATCATGTCGCCCGACTGCACACCAGACGGTAATCAGATAGTGTTCAATTCGGATAAGGTATGGGATCAGGACCTTTACGTTATCACGCTGAACCCACCTTCCGAGAAAAGACTCACGCGCGCGTTCAAGCTGGAGCAGAGCGCCGAATGGTCCCCGAGCGGTCAGCAGCTTGCCTTCAGCGCGAACGGCGACATTTACGTAGCCGGAGCGGGAGGAAAGGGTGCGGTCAATCTCACGAGAGCTGCCTCGATAGACGTTTCCCCCACCTGGTCGCCTGACGGGAGCAAGATCGCTTTCGTATCCGACAGGGGAGGGGCGCCCGGTATATACGTCATGAACTCTAACGGCAGCGGCGTGAGAAAGATAAGCTCCGGCGGATACAGTACCGACCCGTCCTGGTCTCCGAGCCCTCAGGTAAACAAAATAGCCTTCGTAAAGCTCGGCGGAAGCGGTGCGAACATATACACGATTAACCCCGACGGCTCGGGAGAGCAGAGACTCACAGGAGCGGGACGTAACGAAACGCCCTCATGGTCCCCCGACGGTCATTACATAGCTTTCAGCTCTACGAGAGAAGGCGCAAAGGATATTTACATCATGTACCTGAGCGGTGAGAACCAGAGACGTCTCAGTCAGGGCGGCGGGAAAACGTTCCCGGCCTGGTGTAAATAGCGTCACGGAGGGTGTTGGTATTCGGGTGAAAAGTTGAGACTCTTCATCGCCGCGTTACTCCCCCGGGAGATACAGTCCGGCATAGACGAATACATTAAGACCATAAGACCCCGTTGTGAAGGCGTTAAGTGGGAGAGACGGGAAAAGCTTCACATTACACTCAAATTTTTGGGTAATGTTGAGGATACTAAGGTAAACCAAATATCTTCCATTTTGAGCGGCATAGTCGATGATAAAACTTCTTTTTCAATGGAGATACAGCGTTTCGGAGGATTTCCGGTCCTCAGCAGCCCGCGCATCATCTTTGTAGGCCTTACAGATAACCCGTCCCTTTCTGAGATTCATGAAACTATCAATAACGAGCTCGAACCTCTCGGGTTCGAGAAGGAACGCAGGAAGTTTATTCCCCATGTCACGATCGGCAGGGTAAAAAGCAAAATGAGGGTGAAAGGGACCATCCCGCCGCCCGTTAGAGTCCGTTTCGAAATAAACGAGATCGCACTTATGCGCAGCGTCCCCGGGAGGGGAGGCTCGGTCTATACACCATTGGAAACCTTTCGTCTTGGCTGATTAAAACGATGGGTGAGTCTGACTTAAGGTTGAACAGCATGTGTGAGCCATTAGTACGGAATTCATAATGCGATTCATTCTGAGTTCTATGTTATATAAGGTTGACGGAAAATGAGCCGGAAAGTGCTGATGCTATGTGCCGTGTGGCTCCTTATAGCAGTTGTTGCCGGAGCGTCCGGTATGGTGTCTACTCTGGTTCCGCCGTTCCCTCAGATGGTTTTGGCGACCCTCGTACTCATATTGATCGCTCTCTTTTTACTCGTACCCATATTCAGAGCGTGGTGTCTCACCGTCAACATCAAAGTGCTCATACTGTTTCATCTGACCCGTTTCATCGGCGTCTATTTCCTCGTTCTGTACTCGCAGGGCAGGCTCCCTTACGATTTCGCCGTTCCGGGCGGAGTGGGAGACATTATAATCGCTCTTGCCGCCTTGGCTCTGATAATATTCGGCCGGGGAAGGGTTAAGCCCGGACGGGCGGTATTACTTGTATGGAACGTTGCAGGTCTTCTAGATATTCTTTTCGTCGTCTTCACCGCTGTGAGCCTCGCGATGACCGACCCCGGCTCGATGCGAGAGCTGCTGATGTTCCCCCTGAGCCTGCTTCCGACGTATATAGTTCCGCTTATCATATTCACACACGTCGTGATATTCGTTAGGCTATATCGAAGGCGACAGCTCGCTGTGTAATCGCTAAATTAATATCGGGGTTTTCGCGAGGAAAAACGTGGCAGGCAAAATACATGGAATACATCACATAACGGCGCTCGCGGGAAACGCAAGGTCTAATCTCGGATTCTATACGAAGGTACTGGGATTGAGGCTCGTAAAAAAGACCGTCAACTTCGACGACCCCGGCACCTATCACTTTTACTACGGAAACGGAAAGGGGGAGCCGGGGACTATACTGACATTCTTCCCGTGGGAGGGGATACCGCGCGGCAGGACAGGCAGCGGGCAGGTCACGGTCGTTTCTTTCTCTGTCCCTCGGGGATCGATGGAATTCTGGATAGACAGGTTCCGCAGTCTGGGAGTCGATTTCAATAACCCGGGGACCAGGTTCGAGGAGGAGAATCTCGTTTTCCTCGACCACGACGGACTCAAGCTAGAGCTTGTGTCCCATCCCTATCCGGACGAGAGAACCCCGTGGGCAGTAGAAGGAATCCCCGCCGAGCACGCGATAAGGGGTTTCTTCGGCGCGGCTCTCACTCTGGAGGGATATGAGTCGACGGCTGATCTGTTGACAGATCTCTTCGGCTTCGAGAAAAAGTCCGAGCACGTTAACCGTTTCCGGTTCGTGAACCCGAACAGCTCTCACGCCAATGTGCTCGACCTTGTCTGTCTCCCCGCAGGTATGAGAGGACGAGTCGCAGGAGGCACAGTTCACCACATCGCCTTCCGCGTCGCGAACGAAGCGGACCAGCTGGCACTAAGGGAAAAATTGATAGAGAGGGGGTACAACGCCACCCCTCAGCTCGACAGGAATTACTTCAAATCGGTCTATTTCCGGGAGCCGGGAGGCGTGCTGTTCGAGATAGCCACGGATCCCCCGGGCTTCACCGTTGACGAGGATGAGGATCGATTAGGCGAAAAATTGATGCTTCCTTCCTGGCTCGAAGGCAGGAGAGACGAGATCGAGAGCGTCCTCCCGAGCATGGACTAGACATGAACAAAACCACTACCCCTGCTTCACTTATATATTAATACCTCCAACAGATCCGCAAAATCTTTTCTCTCCGAATCCCTCCTAGCATTTCTCACAACTAAACTGATGGAGTAAGATAATTAGGACAAGGAAAATCCTTGCAGCCTAATGCAAACGGGAGCAATTCGAATGATCGATTTCTATACCTCGGCCACGCCCAACGGAAGAAAAATATCCATCATGCTGGAGGAGACCGGGCTTCCTTACAACATGACGCATCTCCATCTGAGCAAGCTGGAGCACAAACAGGACTGGTATCTGAATATAAACCCGAACGGCAAGATTCCGGCGATAGTCGACCGTGATAACGACGATTTCGCCGTGTTCGAGTCAGGTGCGATTTTAATCTACCTCGCCGAGAAGACCGGAATGCTTCTTCCGACGGACGTGAAAGGACGGTCTACCGTAATACAGTGGCTCATGTTCCAGATGTCGGGTATCGGACCGTTTCAGGGGCAGGCGCATGTTTTCTTCAGGTACGCGCCCGAGAAAATTCCTTACGCCATCGGACGTTACCAGCGGGAGACCAGGAGGCTCTATACCGTTTTGGATACGCGGCTCAGGGACAATGAGTTCCTGGCGGGTGATTTTTATTCCATAGCCGACATCGCGGCCTATCCCTGGATATCGCTTCACAAATGGGCCGGAATCGAGATAGACGACTTGCCGGACCTAAAAAGATGGATGAAGACGGTCAGGCGCCGCCCGTCTGTCAAAAAGGGGATGGAAATACCTAAATCCAGAAGAGTCCCGGACGACGAAGCCGAGAAAAAAGGCTCGAAGCTTCTCGTCTGACAATTACGACTTCTCATTTAACCAAGCGGTGTGAATAGACGCACGAATACAACGGAGGAATTGAGTTGAAAAAATTGAAAGCAGATGTCGCCGTGATAGGCGCCGGCACCGCCGGTATGAACGCCTTCAGGAGCGCGAGAAAACATACGGATAATGTAATTCTTATCGAGGGAGGGCAGTACGGCACGACCTGTGCGAGGATCGGATGCATGCCCAGCAAGCTGCTTATCGCCGCGGCTGAATCCGCCCACTCGATAGAAGAAGCTCCCGCTTTCGGCGTTTTCCCGTCGGGGAAAACTCGCATTGACGGAGTCAAGGTTATGGAACGCGTCAGGAGCGAGAGAGACCGCTTCGTAGGGTTCGTGCTTGACACTATAGACTCCATACCTGAGGAGAATAAGCTCAGAGGTTATGCGCGGTTCACAGACGACCACACTCTCCGTATCGGCGAGGACGCTGTAGTCGAAGCCGCATCGGTCGTGATAGCCACGGGCTCGAGCCCGTCCATACTCCCCATATTCGACGGATTGGGAGACCGTCTGGTCACCAACGAAGAGGTTTTTTACTGGAAGGACCTGCCGTCATCGGTGGTCGTGTTCGGAGCGGGCATTATAGGGCTCGAATTAGGACAGGCGCTCCACCGCCTCGGCGTGAGAACCGTTATTCTGAGCAAGGACGGGCTCGTCGGACCGCTAAATCATCCCGATATAAAAGAATACGCGGATAAAACATTCGGAGATGAATTTTACCTGGACACGGACGCCGAGGTATTAAGCGTCGAAAGGAAGGGAGACGGCGTGGAGGTTGCTTACATAGACCTGGACGGTAAAGAGCGGACGGAAAGCTTCAATTACCTCCTGGCCGCCACGGGCAGAACGCCTAATGTAAGGAACCTCGGACTCGAAAATACCGGCCTTGCGCTTGATGAAGCGGGTGTACCGTTTTACGACCCTTTCACGCTCCAGTGCGGGGACAGCTCTATATTCATAGCCGGCGACGCCAACGAAGACTTGCCCCTCCTGCACGAGGCATCGGACGAAGGCACCATCGCCGGAGAGAACGCGGCACGTTTCCCCGATATAAGCTCGGGCAAGAGGACGACGCCGTTCACGGTCGTTTTTACCGATCCCCAGATGGCAGTTATAGGCCGGGGCTACGAGGAGCTTAAGAACAAGAGCAACTTATGTTTCGTTACGGGAAAGGTATCGTTCGAAAGTCAGGGGCGAAGTCGGGTAATGCTCGTCAACAAGGGGCTTCTAAATGTGTACGCGCAGTACGGAAACGGTCTGTTGCTGGGCGCGGAGATGTTCGGCCCGCGCGCCGAGCACATAGGGCATCTGCTTGCATGGGCGCGCGAGAAGAAAATGACCGTCTCCGAGATGCTTGAGATGCCTTACTATCATCCGGTGATAGAGGAAGGCCTCCGCACCGCCCTGAGAGACGCGGGCGAAAAGCTCCGGAAGGGCAGGGCCCTCGCCGAGGACAGCATCGAGTGCGGTCCCGGAATATAACTCCCTCCTGAGGTTTGTGAATGCTACTGACAGGTAAGCGTCGGCAGCGGGTTGTATTTTGCGTTTAGCGTTCCCTTGGTCAGATAACCTTCCGTATAGTAGAGTCCGAAGTATCCGTTCCCCGCTTGTGTAGTGCTGGACGAGCAGCCGGCCTCGCATCCGCCAGGCGGGCATGCGTCCACGAACGCGAAAAGGAAAGTTCCCAGATCCTGCTGGCACCCCCACGTCACTGCCTGGTCGATAAACAGAGGCGCGACTGCGAGATGAGTTGCTTCTCCTGATGACATCGGGCAGCCGGTATTGTATCCGGTCTCTCCTATGAATGTATTACCGGCTCCGCAGTACATCTGCGCGTTATCCTGGAATATTGTCAGAACCTGATTCCAGCAGTCTGTGGCGGCCTCGGACGGGGTATTCATGCTTTCAAACGGCCACATCGGCGGAACGCTAGCTACAAAATTGCAGTACGGATGCGCAGCTATGTAATCAACACCCGTTGGCGGAGCTCCGTCCTCACAAAACTCCTGTTCGTTACCTGCTACGAGGGAGACTACTATCGGTATGTCGGGGAGGCTTCTCGACGGATCGTCGAGCGCGTTCCTGAGAACCTGTGCGGCGTTTACCACCTGCTGCTTGGTCAGGGGAGGGTTCGAAGAGCTGAGCACTTCGTTCCCGAGCTGTATCGCTATTACGGTTCCGTCGGAGATAAATGTTCCGTTCGGGGTTATGTAGGCTCCCGCGGCTTCGCAAAAGGTATTCGGGTCCCATGGGGTCGTGGTATAGCATGCGCCGTCGAGAATGCTGTCTGCGTATGCCGCGCCGCAGAGACTCGGAGACCCGGCGAATGTACAGCCGGACTGATCGTCCATACATGTGTTCCCGGTCCCGCAGTCCGAATCGGACACACAGACCATGCTCGCGTTATTGGAGCAGTGTCTGCTCGCAAGACCCGCGACCGTATCGTTAAAAAGCCCCAGCATCACATTGACGTCCTCGGACTGTGCCGCCGTGAGAATATAGTAATTAGGCTGGTATATCGTTATAGTATCTACGCTCAGTCCGCTTTTTATAGTGCTCATATCATCGTTGTAGCACTTCTGACACCGCTCGGGACACAATGCCAGACCGTCGCCTGACGGGCATGTGAAAGAAAGCTGGGGGCTGCATGCCACGGGCGTGTCGGTGCTCCAGTCGTCGTCGCTGCAGCGGGCTTCGGGGTCATAGTCGATGCCGATCCCCGTAAAATTCAGGGTCGGCTTCATGGGAGAGCCCAGCAGCGGCCCTCCATCCGGTCCATCCATACCGGAATCGGTATCTGAGCCGCTCAGGACGTTCGCGTTCTCGTCGCAGGACGCTACCCCGAGCATAACGACCAGGACTAATGATATGAAAAAAAATGTATATTGATTGCGTGAGAGTACTGCTTTCATCCGTTTATCCTCCGGTTATCGAATCAGCCGGTCTATTTCTCAGAACCGGCCGCTCATTAATTATAGCCCCTTTTTTTGAAAACATACGATCGATAAAATTCGCGTTGATACATTATAATAGGACTTGTGTGATCGTTTCTCGGAACGAATACATCAAGGAGGATTAGTTGAATGAGACTCGAAGGAAAAACAGCATTTATCACGGGCGGCGGTGAGGGGATAGGCCGCGCCACAGCACTGCTTTTTTGTGAAGAAGGATGTAAAGTCGGGATCATGGGAAGAACCAAGTCCAAGCTCGACGCAGTCGTCTCAGAAGCGGAAGGCCCGGGGGAAATCACCGCCTTTCCCGGCGACGTGTCGATCGAATCGGATGTGAAGAGCGCCGTTGAGGACTTCTACGGCCGCTTTGGGAATATAGACATACTTTTCAACAACGCCGGTATTTTCGAGGGCGGAACCGTCGTTACGACGACGATGGACGTGTGGGACAGGACTATGGACATAAACGTAAAGGGCGTGTTCCTCGTCAGCAAGTACGTCATTCCGCTCATGGCGAAAAACGGCGGCGGCTCGATAATTAACAACTCATCCGTACTGGGAATGGTGGGTATGGAAAACTGCGTCGCCTATAACGCCTCGAAGGGCGCCGTTAGGCAGATAACAAGGAGCATGGCCCTCGACCACGCGAAGGACCATATAAGGGTTAATTCCGTCTGCCCGGGATATATCAAGACGAAGATGGACCCGGAGTTTATGGGAAACCCTCCCGACGCGGAAGAGCAGCTCGACAAAATAGCCGCCGACATGATACCGCTCGTGAGACGCGCCGAAGCGGTCGAGGTCGGCCATGCAGTGCTCTACCTCGCGAGCGACGATGCCAGGTACGTTACCGGCTCCGATCTCGTTATAGACGGCGGTTGGACTACGCTTTAGAAGCAGAACTGTTTAAGGGGTTTTAATGGATCCGGTCAGTCAGGGACTTCTGGGAGCTGTGCTCCCGGAGAGCATAGCGGACAAAAACGAGATACGGCTCGCGTCGATTACGGGATTTCTCTCCGCTTTGCTGGCCGATGCGGACGTTCTTATACGCTCGTCCGAAGACCCTCTCCTCACGCTTGATTATCACAGGCACTTCACCCATTCGTTTATATTCATACCTGTAGGCGGTCTTATAGCCGCCGTTATATTGTGGCTGTTCCTCAGGCGGCGTATGCGTTTCCGAAGAATATACCTCTATGCGACGCTCGGCTACGCGACAGCGGGTCTGCTGGACGCGTGCACGAGCTACGGCACACGGTTTCTCTGGCTTTTCTCCGATGCCAGAATAGCTTGGAACGTCATTTCCATCATCGATCCCGTGTTCACTCTGACACTGGCCGTGTTCGTGATTGTCGCGGTCGTAAAAAAGTCCCGGATTATCGGGAGGGCCGCTCTCGTATTCGTGATTCTGTATCTCCTGCTCGGGGTCTATCAGAGAGACAGGGCGGAGGATCTGACACGCGCTCTAGCGGAGAGCAGAGGACACGAAATAGAGCGCATGCTGGTGCATCCCTCGATAGGCAATATAGTCCTCTGGCGCTCAATTTACGAATCGGACGGCAGATATTATACGGACGCTGTGAGACGGGGCTTCTTCTCAGGACCCCGGGTTTATGAGGGAAGCTCGCTCCCCGCGGTAGATGTCGATAGCGATTTTCAAAACGTCGACCCGGACTCGGTGCTCTACCGGGATATAAAGCGCTTCGAGCATTTCTCCGACGGTTATTTGGTCGTACACCCTGAATACCCCGATGTATTGGGTGATCTCAGATACTCCATGCTGCCCAACGGCGCCACGCCCCTCTGGGGAATTGTGATAGACACGGACAGTCAGGATCGGCACGTTATTATGTTCGAATATGACAGAGCCATTACGGCTGATAAATGGCGCGCTTTCTTGGCCATGCTCCGCGGCGGGGATTTGAGCCGTAAAGGAAAATAATTAACGCTAAAGCACGATTCCCGCACAACGGAGAGCGGCCGTGAATTAATTCCGGCGAATATATTGTGGATGAATCCGGTAGGCAATTGATGATATATTGTCTTATGTTGGCTTGAGATCAAAATCTGCTGTGAGGAGATTCTTATCATGCTGAATGGAGTGATGCTTCTCTGGTTCATACTGACGGCCGCCTCGGTAATCTTTGTTGCTATCGACATAAGAAAAACCCCCGAGTCCAAGGTGCTCAAATGGGGATTTATTCTCCTGACCCTGTACACCGGTCCTTTCGGCGTATTCCTTTATGTTCTCGGGTGCAGGGAGCCTCTTCCCGGCCTGCACGAGCGCTACGTTGAAGTTCGCTGGCGTCAGGTTCTGGGCTCTACTATGCACTGCGTTGCGGGTGACGGCGTAGGTATCCTCGTCGGCGCAGTCATTGGTAGCTTTCTTTCTCTGGCCATGCTATGGGACGTTGCTCTCGAGTACGTGCTCGGCTTCGGATTCGGCTGGACTATATTTCAATCCCTCTTCATGCGCGATACGGTCGGGGGCTCCTATACTCTGGCGATGAAAAAAACGTTCATCCCCGAGCTCGTGTCCATGAACTGTCTCATGGCGGCAATGGTTCCTATCTCTTCGATTGCCAAGGCACACGTCCCGGGTAGCGAGAGTGCGTTCAGCCCGGCTTTCTGGTTCATCATGTCCATGGCGCTCCTTGCGGGATTCATAGCGGCGTGCCCGATGAACTGGTGGCTCGTCACGAATCATCTCAAGCACGGTATGATGACCGTCAGGCCTCAGAAGAGCGGTGAGGAGCAGTCAGGCATGGGTGGCGGAAGCACAGGGGGCATGTCCATGGGCTCCGGTCAGTCCGGAATGCCTATGAAGAGCGTTTCGAACTTCGATATCGCTAAAATGACTCTACTCTCATTCGGCGTCTTGGCTCTCGGTATAGCCATCGGTTACATATTCAGCAGGTGATATGATATTGAATGCGGGATGTTCTCTGCTTGACCACGGTACTCACAAAAAATTGGCCTAAGAGATACAAGAAGTCTTCTGGTGAGGTGCGCTCTTGCCGGGCACCACATGTATGCGGCTTAGCGTTTAGAGCGTGGAATACGATATACACGTTCGCACGGACGTGTCGAAGTGCGTGTATATTATTTTTCTACTCGGCGTGGCAAACAGCTGCAAGCGGAATCTATTACATGCAAAGGAGGCTCAGTACTTAACGTATCCACTGGTAATACGTGGACGGATGCAATCTGAGTGAGTGCGGGACTGTAATCTTCAAATTTTATAGGAAGCCTAATGTTGAACCACACCGTCCATATTGCGTTGCATAATCTGCACACTAACATCGTCGGTTACAAATAGTGAAATCGTTTTCCGGATGTGTATAATTTAGAGCATTCGGAGAGCGGCCATGCCCATTTACGAATTTTTCTGCAAGAAGTGCAACACTATTTATAAATTCTATTCCAGGACGATTGATACCACTACTATTCCCAAATGCCCGAAATGCAAGAGGGTCAAGCTCGAGAGAATATTTTCCTCCTTCGCAACGAAAAGCGGTAAAAGAGGCGAAGCCGACGCTCCTACGCCCGACGTTGACGAGAGCAGACTCAAGAGGGCGATCGACATACTTGAGAAGGAATCCGCCGGAATGGACGAAGACGATCCCAGGCAGACGGCTGATTTCATGAGAAAGCTTACCGACGCAGCAGGCATCTCGATGGGCGAGGGCATGCAGGAGGCTCTCGAGCGCCTGGAGAGGGGCGAAGATCCGGAAAAGATAGAGGCCGAGATGGGCGATGTGCTCGACGACGAATCCTTCAGCTTCGAAGCCAAAAAGAAAAAAAGCGGCAAGAAAACTCAGGCGCCGCCGAATGTG
>Ga0055451_10000636_pt1 | contig 14165 bp, 10 predicted proteins | sample China_Galinas_PW_3_FD_57745 | JGI IMG/M metagenome (GOLD analysis project Ga0055451, IMG submission 57745) | Wetland microbial communities from San Francisco Bay, California, USA, that impact long-term carbon sequestration - China_Galinas_PWB_D2 | ecosystem: Environmental > Aquatic > Marine >... | reverse complement strand
TTCCCTTCGAGAAATTCGAGGAAGGCTCCACCGCCGGTAGAAATATAGGATACCTTGTCGCCGATATTGTATTTGGCAACGGCGGCCAGTGTATCACCACCACCGGCAATCGAAAACGCCGGGCTTTCGGCAATGGCCATGGATATAGCCTTTGTGCCCTCGCCAAACTGATCGAATTCAAACACACCGACCGGACCATTCCAGACGATGGTCCCGGCCTTTTTCAGTATTTCAGCCAGGCCCTTCGCGGACTCAGGACCAATATCGAAAATCATGTCATCATCAGTCACATCGGCCGTGTTCTTCAACTCAGCCTTTGCATTCTCGGAAAATTCCTTGGCGCATACGACGTCTACTGGCACCGGGATATCTCCACCCCGCGCCTGTGCGTCTGCTGTCAGTTTCTTCGCCGTATCGACCAGGTCAGCCTCGTACAGCGATTTACCGACATTATTGCCGTCGGCGGCAATAAACGTATTGGCAATTCCACCTCCAACGATCAACTGATCCACTATCGTCGCCAGCGATTCCAGTACCGTCAGTTTGGTAGATACCTTGGAACCACCGACAATCGCCACCATCGGCCGGGCCGGATTGTCCAGTGCCTTGCCCAGGGCCTCCAGTTCAGCGGCCAGCAGCGGACCGGCACAGGCCGTATCTGCATACTTGGCTACGCCGTGGGTTGAAGCCTGGGCCCGATGGGCGGTACCGAAGGCATCCATGACATATACATCACACAGGCCTGCGTATTTTTTGGCCAGAACATCATCATTCTTGCCTTCACCGACATTAAAGCGAACATTTTCCAGGATAACCACCTCGCCGGCATCCACCCCAGGCGGGTTATCCAGATACTCCTTGATCACCCGCACCGTGTTTCCCAGCAGATCCGACAGATGCGCCGCCACCGGCGCCAGAGAATATTCGGCATTGTACTCGCCTTCCGTCGGCCGGCCGAGATGAGACATCAGCATCACCCTGGCACCTGCCTCTATAGCCAGCTTGATCGTCGGTAGCGAGGCACGAATACGAGTATCATCCGCAACCCGGCCGTCTTTCAATGGCACATTCAGATCCTCTCGAATCAGGACGCGTTTGCCCGCCAGATCAAGATCAGTCATTTTGATTACAGTCATGGAATCTCTCCTGAATTTTTTCAAAAATCATCTGCCAAACCTGGTTTGACGGATAACTCTTCGGCTGCAGGCTCATCCGCCCGACCAGGCAGGCCGGGCGGATCAACACTGTGGTAAACAGAAATTACTTTGCGATGTGCTGCACAAAGCGCATCATATTACAGGTGTAGCCATACTCATTATCGTACCAGGACACAACCTTGATAAAGGTACCATCCAGTGCAATGCCGGCACCGGCATCGAAGATCGAAGAGTAGCCGACGCCGCGAAAGTCAGTGGATACAACCTTCTCGTCGGTATAACCCAGAGTCTTGCTGATATCACCCGATTCAGAAGCGGCCTTCATAGTCTTGCAAATAGCGTCATATGATGCCTCTTTATCCAGTTCAACCGTCAGATCGACAACCGATACATCAGAAGTCGGCACACGGAAAGCCATACCCGTAAGTTTGCCATTCAGTTCGGGTAGCACGACGCCAACAGCCTTGGCGGCACCCGTGGACGACGGGATGATGTTCTCCAGGATCCCGCGGCCGCCGCGCCAATCCTTCATGGAAGGTCCGTCGACGGTCTTCTGGGTAGCCGTCGCCGCATGTACCGTGGTCATCAGGCCGCGCTTGATGCCCCAATTATCGTTCAGAACCTTGGCCACCGGTGCCAGGCAATTGGTTGTACATGAGGCCGCCGAGACGATCTTCTGGCCGGCATAGCTGTCATGGTTGACGCCATAGACGAACATCGGGGTACTATCCTTGGAGGGTGCACTCTGCACGACCTTGCTGGCGCCGGCATCGATATGCTTCTGACAACTTTCTTCAGTGAGGAAAAAACCGGTACAGTCAATAACGATTTCGGCACCCACCTCATTCCATTTCAGATTAGCCGGATCACGTTCGGCTGTCAGACGGATCTTTCTGCCATCGACGATCAGGCTGTTATTGTCGACCGCGACATCACCATCGAAGCGGCCATGAACCGAATCGTACTTGAGCATATAGGCCAGATAATCCGGATCAAGCAGATCATTGATGCCGACGATCTCGACATCCTTGAACTCCTGCGCCACCGCACGAAATACCATGCGCCCAATACGACCAAAGCCATTAATACCTACTTTAATAGTCATACTTCAAACTCCACTAAGTTTTAATAAACCGATATGGCCGCCACGAACTACGGTCCCAGCCGGCCATGTAAAATCGTTACAGGACTTCTTTCACCGCCTTGACTACATTGTCTACCGTGAAACCGAACTCCCTGAACAGATCAGCATCGGGAGCTGATTCGCCGAAACGGTCAAGCCCCACGACCCTGCCATTGGCACCAGCGTATTTATACCAGGATGCCGTCACACCCGCTTCGACGACGACACGGGCTGTAACAGATGCAGGGATCACGGATTCACGATAGGCATCGTCCTGGGCTTCGAATAAAACAACTTCAGGCATTGAAACGACACGGATCCTCTTGTCATCCAGAGCCTCCGCAGCACCCATGGCCAGAGCCACCTCAGAACCCGTGGCAATGATGATGGCATCCGGTGTACCGGCACAATCCTTGAGGATATAGGCACCCCTGGTGATATTAGCGATCTGTTCATCCGTACGCGTCTGGTGCGCCAGTCCCTGACGTGAAAGTATCAACGAGGTCGGGCCGTTCTTCCGCTCAATCGCCGCCTTCCAGGCCACGGCTGTCTCAACCGCATCACAGGGACGCCAGACAGACATATTCGGTATCAATCGCAGCGTAGCCGTCTGCTCGACGGGCTGATGGGTAGGTCCATCTTCGCCTAGACCAATCGAATCATGGGTAAAGACCTCGATGTTTTGCACCTTCATCAACGCCGCCATGCGCAGGGCATTGCGTGCATATTCAGAAAACATCAGGAAGGTAGCGCCAAAGGGTATAAATCCATCATGCAGGGCGATGCCATTAACCATCGCTGCCATACCAAATTCACGCACACCATAGTTTATATAGTTGGCATCCGCTTTGTCGGCACGCATCGGTTTGTAACCGGACCATTCGGTCAGGTTGGAGCAACCCAGGTCAGCCGAACCACCGAAAATTTCAGGTAGCACGGCCGCATAGCCCTCGATAGAGTTCAGGGACGCCTTGCGTGTTGCAATCGTCTCGGCCTTGTCGTTCACCGCCTTGATAAACTCAGCGGACCTGGCGTCCCAGTCAGCCGGCAGGTCGCCGCTCATACGCCGTTCGAATTCCGTGGCCAGTTCAGGATACTCGGCCCGGTAGGCGGCAAACTTCTCATTCCAGTCAGACTCAATCCTGGCGCCCTTTTCCTTCGCATCCCAGCCGGCATAGATCTCTGAAGGGACCTCGAAAGGACCGTGGTCCCAGCCCAGCGCGGCCTTGGTCAGATTGAGCTCCTCCTCACCCAGCGGTGCACCGTGACAGGCGTGACTGCCGGCCTTGTTTGGAGAACCGAAGCCGATGGTGGTCTTGCAGCAGATCAGGGTCGGCTTGTCCGTCATAGCCCGTGCGGTTTCTATCGCCTTTATCAGGGCATTGGCATCATGGCCATCGACATCGGCCAGCACATGCCAGCCATAGGACTCGAAACGTTTCGGTGTATCGTCAGTGAACCAGCCGTCAACATGGCCGTCAATGGAGATGCCATTATCATCCCAGAATGCAATCAGCTTGCCGAGACCCAGCGTACCGGCCAATGCGCAGGCCTCGTGGGAGATACCTTCCATCATGCAGCCATCGCCGAGGAACACATAGGTATGATGATCGACGATGTCATGGCCATGCCGGTTAAACTGGCCGGCCAGGGCCTTTTCAGCGATGGCCATGCCGACACCGTTGGTTATACCCTGCCCCAAGGGTCCGGTCGTTGTTTCTATACCCGGGGCGTAACCGTATTCCGGGTGACCCGGTGTCTTCGAATGCAGTTGACGGAACTGCTTCAGTTCCTCCAGCGGCAGGTCATAACCCGTCAGGTGCAGCAGCGAATAGATCAGCATCGAACCATGACCGTTGGACAGGATAAACCGGTCACGGTTAACCCATTTAGGGTTGCCTGGATTGTGCTGCAGGAAATCGTTCCACAGGACTTCGGCGATATCGGCCATTCCCATCGGTGCACCTGGATGACCGGACTTGGCCTTTTGTACCGCATCCATACTTAATGCCCTGATGGCATTCGCTAATTCTCTGCGAGATGACATGGTCTTCTCCTACCTTAATTTATTGAGTAAACATTTTGGTGACAGCTATCCATCAGCCGCTGTTTCCCCGGCCGCTGATGATCATCATATAGTATGCTATTTGCCCCTTTTAACCGGGGCTTGTTGTACGCCCTGCTCATTGGCTGGCGTCTTGGATGTTGTCATGCCAAGCAGCCATGACGTTCGAACCCTGCTTGAAAGCCGCACAATGGCATAGCTCACATAGAAACGCGGTATTCTCCCTTACCCAAAAGCATACAGCAACCATTATTTTCTATCGCTGAAACCACAACGATGGGTACATCCAACCCTTAAAACGTTAACCTTATGATTTATAAAGATAATTAATGGTTATTGGTTGTCGGCCCGCCATTTGATCGAGCAGCCCATGCTCGGTATCTGCTCTGACGGTCCCTTGCCGGTCTCGGCCACCTGTTTCATGGCCTCGAACAAATCACGTCTGACATCGGCCGGCGCCGCCTGCTTGCGACTGGCATCGAGACGGCCTCGGTATTGCAGGCCCAGATCCGCGTTATAACCGAAGAAATCCGGGGTACAAACAGCACCATAGGCCTTGGCGACCTGCTGGGTTTCATCCATCAGGTAGGGAAACGGAAACGCGAATTCCTCGGCCACCCGTTGCATATTTTCAAAGGAGTCCTCTGCGTATTCGCTCGGATCATTGGACATGATGGCAACACTCTTGAGCCCCAACTCCGCCAATTCACGTGTATCCCGGACGATGCGATCACGAATCGCCTGGACATAGGGACAATGATTACAGATAAACATCACCAGCAGGCCCTTTTCGCCGCGACACTGCTGCAATGACCATCGCTTGCCGTCGACGCCAGGCAGGGTAAAATCCGGTGCCGGTGCATCAAATTCACAGATCGGGGTTTCCAGACTGACCATAGATATCCTCCTTGGCAGAACGGTGATTTCCGTCAAATGACGTTCGTCCTGAAGCGAAAATGACTCATTATACCCTAACCACCATGACTTTCCAGAAGCCTTCAGCCCCGATAACCGGGTGATCAGACAGGGCATCAAGAACGCATTGTTTACGACCAAAGACACCACCAGGAGCCGGGGTAAAGACCCGGGACCGCTTTTCAAAAATCATATAAATGATGTATAATTGGAAGTCTTTTAGGCCGCGTCAGCACACCCGCTTAATTCGAGCCCCGCATTACCGTACGGAACGTTATCACCCGCTCCGCTGACATCGGACAATTTAATTAATAGCCAGCACCGAGGAAATCATGTCTAAATCATATCTGTTTACATCGGAATCAGTTTCAGAAGGCCACCCGGACAAGATCGCCGACCAAATTTCGGACGCCATTCTCGACGGCATACTTTCTCAGGATCCCACGGCCCGCGTTGCCTGTGAGACCATGATAAACACCGGCATGGTGGTGTTATCAGGCGAAATCACCACCAGCGCGATCATCGACTATACGCAGATTGTCCGCGATACGGTACGCAACATAGGTTATACCAGCTCTGAAATGGGATTTGACGCCGATTCCTGCGCCGTACTGGTTGCCCTGGATAAACAATCCGTTGACATCGCCATGGGTGTCAATGAAGGAGAGGGTGATGACCATGACCAGGGCGCCGGTGACCAGGGCCTGATGTTTGGTTATGCCAGCAATGAGACCGACGTCCTGATGCCGGCCCCCATCACCTATGCCCACCGCCTGGTCCAGCGTCAGGCCGAAGTACGCAAGAACGGTACACTGACCTGGCTACGTCCGGATGCCAAGAGCCAGGTCACCTTCCGCTATGAAGACGGCCAACCGATCGGAATCGATGCCGTGGTACTGTCGAGCCAGCATGCCGACAGCGTAGACAACAAAACCCTGCGTGAAGCCATCATGGAAGAGGTCATCAAACCGGTACTGCCGGCCGAATGGCTTACCAAGGACACCAGTTATTTCATCAATCCGACCGGGCGTTTCGTCATCGGTGGACCCGTCGGCGACTGCGGCCTGACCGGGCGCAAGATCATCGTTGATACCTACGGCGGCATGGCCCGTCATGGCGGCGGTGCCTTCTCGGGCAAGGATCCGTCCAAGGTCGACCGTTCGGGTGCCTACGCCGGCCGTTATGTGGCCAAGAACATTGTCGCCGCCGGCCTCGCAGAGCGTTGCGAAATCCAGGTGTCCTATGCCATTGGTGTGGCCCAGCCGACCTCGATCAGCATCGAAACCTTCGGTACCGCCAAGGTTGCCGAGACGCGCCTGGTAGAGATGATCCGCGAACATTTCGACCTGCGCCCCAAAGGTATCGTCACCATGCTTGATCTGCTGCGCCCGGTCTACAAACAGACGGCGGCCTATGGCCACTTCGGCCGCACCGAAGAAGATCTGTACTGGGAAAGAACCGACAAGGCCGATGACCTGCGTCATGAGGCCGGCCTTTGAGCCATATGAATTCGTCACTCGATAACTGAAAAAAGGAAACCAATCATGAGTAAACCCGCCGAAACTATGCCCCGGGACTACCAGGTCGCAGACCTGTCACTGGCCGAATGGGGACATAAGGAAATCAGGATCGCCGAAACCGAAATGCCGGGACTGATGCAAACACGTGAAAAATACCGTGCCAGCCAACCGCTGAAAGGGGCGCGTATCGCCGGCAGCCTGCACATGACCATCCAGACCGCGGTACTGATCGAGACTCTGGTCGACCTGGGCGCCGAGGTGCGCTGGGCTTCATGTAATATATTTTCAACCCAGGACCATGCCGCGGCAGCCATTGCGGACAAGGGCATCCCGGTTTTTGCCCACAAGGGCGAGTCGCTGGAAGAGTACTGGGCCTATACTCACCGCATCATGGAGTGGTCAGATGGTGGCGCTCCCAACATGATCCTTGATGACGGCGGTGACGCAACACTGCTGCTGATCCTCGGCTCCAAGGCCGAATCAGATCCCGGTGTCATCGCCAACCCGGGCAGTGAAGAGGAAGAATACCTGTTTGCCGCCATTAAAAAGCGGCTGGCCGAACAGCCTGACTGGTACAGCAAGACCAAGGCCAGCATCAAGGGAGTCACCGAAGAGACCACGACCGGGGTGCACCGTCTTTACCAGATGGCCAGCAAGGGTGATTTGCCATTCCCGGCCATCAACGTCAATGATTCCGTAACCAAATCCAAATTCGATAACCTCTATGGCTGCCGTGAATCGCTGCTGGACGGTATCAAGCGCGCCACCGATGTCATGATCGCCGGCAAGATCTGCGTCGTTCTCGGTTACGGCGACGTTGGCAAGGGATGTGCCCAGGCCTTTCGCGGCATGGGCGCAACGGTATGGGTAACCGAAATTGACCCGATCTGCGCCTTGCAGGCGGCCATGGAAGGTTATCGCATCGTTGAAATGGATGATGCCGCTAAAATGGGGGACATCTTTGTCACCACCACGGGTAACTACCATGTCATCACCCATGATCATATGGCGGCCATGAAAAACGAGGCCATTGTCTGCAATATCGGTCATTTCGATAACGAAATCGATGTAGCATCACTGCGCCAGTATCAGTGGGAAAATGTCAAACCCCAGGTTGACCAGATCATTTTCCCGGATGGCAAGCGCATCACCCTGCTGGCTGAAGGACGTCTGGTTAATCTTGGCTGCGCCACCGGCCACCCGAGCTTTGTCATGTCCAATTCATTCACCAACCAGACACTGGCACAGATTGAATTATTCAATAACCGCGGCGAGTACGAAAACCAGGTCTACGTATTACCGAAAAAACTGGACGAAGAGGTCGCGCGCCTGCACCTGCAGAAGGTCGGCGCCAATCTGACCCGCCTGACACAGGAACAGGCCAAATACATCGACGTCCCGGTTGAGGGGCCATACAAGCCTGATCACTATCGTTACTAATCACCATCGTTTCTAGTAAATGACGCCCTCCGAACCCGGGGCCGGAGGGCGGTTCAACGGGAATCGTTATGAAATCACAACGAGCTTATCCACTCGCCTTCAGCTTTGAATTCTTTCCGCCCAAGACTGACAAGGGCGCTGGAAACCTGCTGGCGGTCAGCAAGAAGCTAGCGGCGAAGAATCCGTGCTTTTTTTCCGTGACCTTCGGCGCCGGTGGCTCTACCCAGGAACGGACACTGGAAACAGTCATTGCCGTCAAACAACACACCGGTATCGATGTCGCACCTCATCTGTCATGCATTGGTTCCACCCGTGAGCGTATCCGGGATATCCTGAACACCTATATCGACCACGGTATTCATCATTTAGTCGCCCTGCGCGGCGATATGCCTTCCGGCATGCATACCGCGGGGGAATTTCGCTACGCCAATGAACTCGTCGAGTTCATCCGCGCCGAAACCGGCCAGCATTTTTTTATTGAGGTCGCCGCTTATCCCGAATTCCATCCCCAGGCCAAATCAGCACAGGCTGATCTGATCAATTTCAAACGCAAGGTCGATGCCGGAGCCGATGGGGCGTTGACCCAGTATTTCTACAATGTCGACGCCTACACGGCCTTTGTCGATGGCTGTGAAAAAATGGGTATCGAACTACCAATCGTCCCGGGCATTATGCCTATCACCAACTATTCGAGCCTCGCCCGCTTTTCCGATGCCTGCGGCGCGGAGATCCCCCGCTGGATCCGTCGGCGGCTGGAAGGTTTTGGTGATGACGTCGAATCCATCAAGGCCTTCGGTCTCGAAGTCACCACAGAACTGTGCCGTAAACTGCTAGAATGCGGTGCACCCGGACTCCATTTTTATTCAATGAACCAGTCTGAAGCGTCGCTGACCATTTGGGATAATCTGGGGCTCAAAAGTGACAAGTCTTCACGATCGATAAGGCAAGCCCGCAACGATTAGACGAACAGGCACACGCAATCCGGGCGGTGCAGGCAGGCCGCCCCACACTATTCAGTAGGGTATTTGCTGTCCATCAAAAGCGACAAAGGCACCAACCGGATACCCATCGATACGACTGATCACATCAGCCATCCCGGCAACACTCTCAGCCACATCGATCAAACCGCCATGCCGTGTCATATCCGTACGCACCCAGCCGGGGTGCAGAGTAATCACCTTTATTCCATCCGCCGCCAGGTCGATCGCCATCGACCTGGAGACAATCACCAATGCCGCCTTGGCTGCACGATAGGCATAGCATCCGCCACTGGAGTTGTCCCCTGACGATCCCATCTTCGAGCTGACATTGGCGATCACGCCGTGACCCGTTTTCAGCGCCGGTAACACATGCTGCACCACGCGCAGGGCACCCAGGCAATCCACATCAAACACCTCATGCATCTCAGACATTGATACCCCGGTGAGGCTCTGGTCGCTGTCCCCGGCGCCGCCGTGAGCACCATATATACCGGCGTTATTGATCAGCAGGTCGATAGTGGACGGAAGGTCGTCACCATTGGCTTCCGGTTCAGATTTACGTACATCCCAGTATACGACCCTTGCTCCGTCGTCCTGTAGCGATCGTAACTGATCTGAAAGCTCACGACATACCGCCCACACCTGGTCACCACGGGCGTGATAATAACGAACAAAACCCAAGCCGATGCCCCGACCGGCGCCGGTTATTAAGACATTCATGGAATGACCCTCTCTAATTCTATTGTTGCAATGAATGGCTACTGGTTACTACTGGTCTCGCCCGCTGCAGCCTTACATTCGACGTGGCGGATTCTCCGCCACCTGCGCATTCACTGCAGCGCTTACCCGTGCTATCCTTGCGTGCCATCGTCACTATGAATCAGTTGGAAGTATGATGTCAAAACCGGGTGCCACAGGATTAAAACGGATTGTCAATGCAGCAGGTTATTCCTGGTCCGGCTTGAAGGCAACCTTCAGGCATGAGGCCGCTTTTCGTCAGGAACTGCTGCTGTGCTGCCTACTGTTGCCAGTGGCAATAGTCATGGCTGATGACGGTATTGAACTGGCCTTATTAATCGGCAGCCTGCTGCTGGTGTTGATCGTCGAACTCATCAATTCCGCTGTCGAGGCCGTCGTTGACCGATTCGGCGGCGAGGTCCACGAACTGGCCGGGCGGGCGAAGGATATCGGTTCCGCCGCCGTGTTGTTGTCATTGCTTAATGTCCTCGTCATCTGGGGACTCGTGCTTTGGCCCAGATTTTAGACCATTCCCGCCCGGTGAAACCCGCCCCACGACAGGCCTACGCAAAGGTCTAATCCCGGCTGTGTTCCCCCTGAGTAATTGACGATAAGCATCGATGCATACACTTCCTGAAAAGAGCCTGCCTGCTCTTTTACTATTGATTCTGCTGATGACCGGCAACACCGCCAATGCGATCAGCAGTAAACAGGCCGGCGATATACTGCAGGTCGCACTGCCACTGGGCGCCTATGGCATGACGTATTTAAATGAAGACAGGGAAGGCGCCATCCAGTTCAGCAAGTCATTCGCATCGACCATGCTGGCAACACAGGTATTGAAATACACGGTACGCAAACCCAGGCCGGTCGGCGACAATCTGTCCTTTCCTTCAGGACATACCTCGGCGGCATTCTCGGGCGCCGGCTTCATCCATCGCCGCTACGGCCTGACCTACGGCATCCCGGCCTACATTGCCGCAAGCTATACCGGTTGGAGCCGGGTCCAGGCCAAGGCCCACTATATGATCGATGTGGTCGCCGGCGCCGCACTGGCCTTACTGGTCAATGACTATTTTGTAGAACCCTACAACACCACGGTAAAACTTTCAGTATTGCCTGACCACGGTTTTTTTGTCGCTATCGAGAAGAACTGGTAAGTGGCCTTCTGACAGACGTATCACCCTGTCCTGATACCCCCAATCATCCCTCACGGGATTAATTTGTACCTGCCACATCATCACGCGACTTGGTTTCCTCGAAAATTGAGCTCAAGTCTTGGGGTTTTTACCCCGAACCCAAATATCGGATTACTTACACAGTTGTTTTACGTTCAGCTCTCAGGAATCGGTTGTTGAACAACTTTCTATATATCCTGCGGCATGTTGTTCTCCAGTGTTAAGAAGCCGTGAGTATGGGCTACGCTCTATAGGATATGTAGCATCACCTGATTGTAATTCTCTAACCGAATCAACAAGCGGTAATGTCACCATGTCAGCGCGCCAGTTTCCTTCCTTACGATCTCCGCGATGTATTGAGTTTCCATCGCTGTCACGTTTGTCGTCAATAACTTCATTAGTATTAAGATCATACTTACGCATGTTCACTTGTGGCTCAAGCGTATCCCCAGCACGTCTTCGATCCCTCGCATCTCTTCCACCATAGCCGCGGCTACGTACGCCACCATGATTTGATGACCCTTCAGCCCATTCACGAAACGTAAACCTGCAATTGCCGTGTTCATCTAGGAAATAGCTCAATTTCTGATCAGGGTACTTTGAGTGGATTACCTCATCATCAATACGAGCAATTTTGAACGCTGGATAGGTTGGGAAAAGTTTTTTTCGAATCTCTCGCCGCTCAAGATGATCAAATAATCCTACTTCTTCAGCAATTCTAAGTAATGGTCCGGTACGAAATCGAAAACCTTTGCTAGAATTTGAGCGTTTCGCGCTCAAAATTTTTGATCCCTGAATTATGTGCGGTTTAACAACCTCAGAATCAATACGTTCAAAAAATTTAGTCACTAATGGATCGTCCATATCACGGCGTACGCGTATCAAATTAGTTGGTGCACCACGTCTGTAGCGACCAGTCACTAAGCTATGAGGACTTGTTTGATAAATATACCCCCCATGCTCCCGTTTATAATCCTCGATAAGCTGGATGTTTTCGTTGGACATAATGACGGTTGAATTTTTCCCATAGCCACAAGCACGACCTAAAAGCCCTTGGAGCAAAGCATTTAAATTAGCTGCTTGCCTTGAAAACTCCATAAACCATTTAACCTCACCTGGAAATGCATCTCCCATTCTCGCCCTGTTTGTCACAGCGACAAGAAACGGCAAAGCGGGACACGATCTTTGCCGAATTGCACGTTTTACGCTTTGCCCCTTATGAGTCGGTCCAAAATATTCGATAATCTCAATTTTATCTTCTGGTAGCCTGAGGTTATCAAGTAACCGATGCGAACGGCCATTATTGTTAAACAATCTGATACAAATACCGTTTGGCTGCTCACCTGTGTTTTTAAATGCCATGTGTAATATTGCGGCGCGAAGAGTATCTTCAACTTCTCGCCTATACTGAATTTGTGTTCCGGAATAACCAATCCGCCTTGCGAAGCGTTCAAAAGTGTTTGGTTGAGCGTCATACATCGTCAGAGATACGTGTTCAAAAAATGGCACACCTATTTCATGTCCGAAATTACTGAAACTGACAGTTCGAGGCGGCTCCACATCTGCATTTTGATCAATAACCTTTCCACCAAAATAATTAAACCCTGTATAAGTCGATGATAAATACTGTTTTACCGTCCACACCGCTTCAATATCATGCAACTCATATGGAGTAGCGGACAACCCGATGAATGCTCTATCTTTTGCATCTTCTCCAAGGGCTTCATCAATACGCTCAAAAATCTGTAATAATACGCATGGCCTACGTTCAAAGCCATCTTCAACTTTAACCAGGCGATCACTTGCACCAAACTGTGGCTCGTCAATGATTAATAATGGTGAATACCCTTTAGAATTAGCACGACGACAAATATTTTGAATTCGCCGGATGCTCTCGCCTGATACACGTCGCTGGATAAAATCTTCAAGACGCGGCCCCATTAATGTATCGGAGAATGATTCCTTTAAAATATGTTCACGATATGTATTCACCGTAGGCGAGTGGCTGAACACTGGATTAACCAGAATCTTAACGTATTCACGTAAGGTACATTTGTGTTTTTCATCGATCTCAATTGATAACTCACCATAAAAATCCAGGAACCTAGTAATCTCGATCTTGGTTTGATCTTCCTGGCTTGTATGACTTGTAATCAAATATATGGGATATAATCGACGTCCCGTTAACAGATAAACGATTGGGCCTGCAAATTGCAGCGCCAACGATGTCGTAGTTTTACCAGATTGCATCGCGCCTAGAACCAGACCATTGTTTTCTGGTGCGGTCATTAGTTCACCAACGCAATCGAGCGCAGTCATCAACTGTGCGTCATGTAGAACGCCAGAATCATCGCGCCGTTCGCAAAATCGTGTCACACGCATAAATCCCGTACCATTATTTACGGCTTGTATGGCGTTTGAGGCGTCAAGCTTTACGCCAAGCCCCAGGTCTCTAGCGTGGTCAGTAAAGACCCGAGCAATTTTCATAAGGTGATTCGTATACTGATCAATGTAGTTCTGTACATTGATATCTTCATCGCATGTAATATTATTAATTAACTCAGTCACTTACTATATCCTTGACCAACCGGCCATTGTAATTAAAGCATTAACGCGTAAATATTAATGTTCTATTATCTTCAAATTATTAAGTTTGTCAATATTTGCGCGTTAATAAGTATTTTTTGACTCATGATGCATCATAATGCATCATACTGATGCCGTCTGAGAGCCTAGTTATATGACTACGAAAAGACCTTCCTCACATCCCACTAAAAGGCTAACGGTGTCCTTAGGCACATCCGAAAGAGAGGAACTAAAGAGACTTTCGGATATAACTGATCGAAGTCTAGCTTGGCATGTCAGGGAAGCAATTCGTCAATATCTATTATATAAACATAAGTCTAAGAGTACTGAGGCTAATTGATGGATACCCTTTCACCTTTGGAACGCAGCGAAAGGATGCGAAGCGTTAAACCCTATGATACCAAACCAGAATTAGAGTTAAGGCGATTGATTTGGGGCCTTGGATATAGGTATAGAAAAAATA
>Ga0055451_10000633_pt1 | contig 14196 bp, 9 predicted proteins | sample China_Galinas_PW_3_FD_57745 | JGI IMG/M metagenome (GOLD analysis project Ga0055451, IMG submission 57745) | Wetland microbial communities from San Francisco Bay, California, USA, that impact long-term carbon sequestration - China_Galinas_PWB_D2 | ecosystem: Environmental > Aquatic > Marine >... | reverse complement strand
GTCGTTCATCCGACCGCTGGGACCGACGATCGGGCAGTCGGGTTCGACGACCGCATAGCCCACCAGCGTAAACAACGCCGCCGAGCGCGAGGAGACCCGCGGAAACCGGTTCTTGTTGTAGGTCCGCTGCCGTTCGTCATAGCTCTTCTGATCGGTGAACTCGCGCGGGTAGAACCAGAACATGGCCGGGAGCTTCTTGCCGTACCTGCGCGGTACGGTCACGTTGACCCAGAACTTGAACGCGTCGCAGCGCTCGACCCGGAAGCGGTCGCGCCGGCAGCGAGTGATCTCCGGGGCGAAATCGCGGTTCTTGGTCAACTGCGTCAGCTTCCCGGTCTTCAGGTCCCGCAGATACGCGTCGGGGTTGTCGGTCGGCGATTGTCGCGTCGTGATCAACTGGGTCATCTTTGCGCCGACCGGCGTGACAATCGTCTCCGATACGTCGGGTGCGCACTGCCACAGCCGCGTCTTCTTCCCGCTCTGTAGCTCGACCCTGTCGAGGAACGGCCGCGGAGCGTTCTCGCTCGGATCCTTGAAGTACTGCGTCCCGCTCAAGAACACCGCCCCACCGACCATCCGCACCGCCGACTGTCCCGCCCGCGTGCGCATCGTCATCAGCCTGCCGGGCGACTCGAAGAAACCGCGCGACTTGGCCTTGTAGATCGTGTGCTTTTTCCTCGGGTCCGACAGCTTCACCGCGAACAGGTGGGTCTGCTCGTTCTCTGTCTGCGACACGAACAGCGTCTTGCAATCGGCCGAATACTGGACGCTGCTGATTCGCGTATCGCTCTCCCACACCACCTTGGCGCTGTCCTTCGAGTACGGCGGAAGCCACTGCATGACCCGGTCCTTCCGCTGGGGTCGTGTCTGCGAGCCTCCTGTGCGGGCCATGCGTCCCCGCGTCGGTCGTTGTTGTTGTGTGCCGCCGCGCCGGCCACGACGCCGCTGGCCTTGTTCGGTCTTCTTGTCCTTCGACTTCTTGGTCTTCGGCTCGGGCTTCTTGGCGGGTGCCGGCGCGAGCTGGAGGAAGCTCATACCACGCACGTCGGGACGCCAGGCGAGGCCGCGCTTGTCGCCCGAGTCACGCCGGGCCCCACCACCGGGGCGACGCCCCTGGGTCCGTGTCGGCCTCTGACGCGGCTGGAGCCGCAAGTTGGTCTCGCGGATCTTGGCGACCGACTGCCCGTCGAGATTCCAGATCTCTTCGAGCGATCCGAAACGGCTTGCCGGCACGAAGTACGAGAACGGCTTCTGCACGGTCGTCACACGCACATATTGGCCGTCGGGCGCGATGTCGATGCTCCGAAACATCGCCGGCCGGCCGATGTGTCGCACGTGTCCGTCGCTCACGCGGAGCAGAGCCAGCTGTCCGGTGGTCAGGTACTCATAGAGCTGCATGTCGTACGGCGTCTTCATCAGGAACCGATAGGTGCGCGACGGCACCTTCCCGGGATGCGTGATCCGCACGGTCGGTGTGCGAGCAACGCTGTTCGGGCGTGGCGCCGACCCGTTCTTCTCGGGCACCAGCACGGCGAGGAGGTGCTTGCTGTCGCTCGTCCATCGCAACGACGAAACCAGCGTCGCGTTGACGCGTCGTTGACTGAGACGCTTCGCCTTACCGGTCTTGGCGTCCGCGACATAGATCCACGACGCACCGTCCGTGTGGACGAGGTATGCGACGCTCGCTCCATCCGGCGAGCGCGTGCCGCTGCTGACCGTGGCTCCGTGCGGGACTTCGAGTGGGCGCCGCTGACCGGTGCGCCAGTCCCACAACTCGTAGCACGCCGTGGTCCCGATCGTCAGCGAGCGGCTGCGGAACGCCCGAGCATCGATCGCGACCTCGCCGAGGTTGACGTACGGCCGCGCCATCTGCGCGAGAGACGTCATGCCGCCAGACCTCGTAATCAGGAAGTAGCGTTCCTCGGGGCCGAGGCGGCTTGCGCCGCCACCACCGCGGCGGAATCGACCGCCTCCCCCACCCAGCGTGATGTTGCTCGAGTGATCCGCAAGCAGGACGTCGGCCATGACTCTGGGCGGCATCAAGTAGTCTTCGTCCGACAGCACGACCCCCTGGGCGGAAGGACGAGGGCAGAGACAGACGAGTGCAACGAACGGCAGCGCGGCGACGCTGGTGAAATAACGCATGATGGTTCTCCGGACGGCGAACGAAGATCGCGATCGGGACAGCAGAACGCGGCCAGGCGGTTCAGGGAAGGGGGGCAGGTTCGACTTTTTTTCCAACGCGTGTCAGACCCGTCCAATCCGTAGCCCACTCGCTATGATTCGGGCACCGCTCGACTCGGAGGAACCACGTGATGTCTCGCCCGCTTCGCCCGTCCACTTCCACCAACCTGCTCCTGCTCGCGGCCACGCTCGCACCAGGGGTTTGCGCGCAGACGCCGGTCGAATCCGGCGCGAGACTCGAGCGCTACCGCGATCACGTCGGGATGGCGGCCGAGTCACGCTTCGCGCGCCTACACTGGCAGTTCCTCGGCCCGACCAACATCAGCGGGCGCGTCACCGACGTCGCCGTCGCCGAGCCGCGTGGCAAGACGTACACGATGTACGTCGCCGGAGCGTCCGGCGGCGTTTGGAAGACGGACAACGACGGGCACTCGTGGACGCCGGTCTTCGAGCACGCCGCGTCGACCTCGATCGGGGACGTCACGATCGCCCCGTCCGATCCCGACGTCGTGTGGATCGGCACCGGCGAAGCCAACATCTTTCGCAGCTCGATGGCGGGATGCGGCGTCTACAAGTCGACCGACGCCGGCAAGACGTGGAAGCACATGGGGCTCACGAAAACGCACACGATCCCGCGCATCGTCGTGCATCCACGCGACGCCGACACGGTCTACGTCGCGGCTTCGGGGCACGAGTGGACCGACAACCCCGAGCGCGGCGTCTACAAGACAACCGATGGCGGCAAGACCTGGACCAAGGTCTTGTTCGTCAACGACAAGACTGGCTGCATCGATCTCGTCATGGATCCGAGCAACAACGACGTGCTCTACGCCGCCACGTGGCAGCGGATCCGCAAGCGCTGGAACGACCCCCGCAACGAAGACGGCTACGACGGCAGCGGCATCTACAAGACGACTGACGGCGGCAAGACCTGGAACGCGATCAACGCCGGGCTTCCCGACGCCCGCTGGCGCGGTCGCATCGGTCTCGACCTTTGCCGCAGCAAGCCCAACGTCGTCTACTGCTTCGTCGACGACTACGAGTTGTCGTCCGGCACTGCGGGCAACCGCGACGCCTACGGACGGCAGCGTGGTCGCCAGATCAAGGGCGCGGAGGTCTATCGCAGCGACAACGGTGGCACGCAGTGGCGGAAGGTCAGTCCTTCGAACAGGTTCATGCGCCGGCACTCGGGGACCTACGGGTGGGTCTTCGGTCAGATCCGTGTCGATCCCAACGACCCCGACGTGATCTACACGATGGGCCTCGGGCTGAACGTGTCACGCGACGGCGGCAAGACGTTCGAGACCCTGCGTGGCATGCACGGCGATCATCATGCCTTGTGGATCGACCCAGGCAACTCGAAGTTTCTCGTCAACGGCAACGACGGCGGCGCGAACGCTTCGTACGACGGCGGCAAGACCTGGACGCTGTTCACGCGCAAGCTGCCAATGGTGCAGTTCTTCAACGTCGCGTTCGACATGGACGAGCCGTTCCGGGTCTACGGATCGATCCAGGACCACGGCAGCAGGCGTGCTGTCGTCGACGTGAGCCGCGGCCGCAACCGGATTCCCGCGCAGGAGTGGGAGCGAGCGCCCGGGGGCGAGGGATCCAATCAAGCGATCGATCCGACCAACCCCGACCTCGTATACTCGGCGGGATTCTACGGCAGCCTCACTCGGACCGACCTGAGCCAGGGCCGGCGCGGTGTCCGGATCGTGCCGCGGGCACCAAGAGGCGAAGAGCCGTACCGCGGGCAATGGCTCGCGCCTTTCCTCCTTTCCCCGCACAACCCGGGTGTGATCTACCTCGGCCTGAACTACCTGTTCCGTTCGCTCGACTACGGCGACACGTTCGAGCGGATCAGCGACGACCTGAGCTACAACGATCCCGACAAGAAGCGCGACATCCCGTACCAGACGCTGTTTGCGATCTCGGAGTCACCGCGCAAGATGGGCTTGATCTACGCCGGGACCGACGACGGCCGGTTGCACGTCACGCGCAACGGCGGGGCCGACTGGATAGAGATCACCAAGGGCCTGGCCGAGAACCGCTGGATCGCGCGTGTCGTCGCATCGAAGTACAGCGAAGGCCTCGTTTACGTGGCGCAGAACGGCAAGCGTTGGGATGACTTCACGCCCTATCTGTGGCGTTCGACGGACTACGGCACAACGTGGAAGAGCATTGTCGGCAACATCCCGCTCGGCCCGATCAACGTGATCCGCGAAGACCCGAAGAACGACAAGGTCCTCTACGTCGGAACCGACGTCGGGGTCTACGTGTCGACCAACGCCGGCGAGTCCTGGGACGTGCTCGGCTCCGGTTTGCCGTCGACGTTCGTCAGCGACCTCGTGGTCCATCCTCGTGACGACATCCTCGTGATCTCGACACACGGCCGCGGCATGTATGCGATGGACGTGCGGCCGATCCAGGGGCCGGCCACGGTCGAAGCCTCGGGCGAGCGGCAGGGCGGCCAACGCCGTCGGCCCCGGCGATAACACTACTGGCAGGCCAGCACGATTCCGACCGAGATCAAGGTCACGATCACCGCCGTGACCGCGATCCGCCCCCAGGCGAGGTGCCGCGGGTCCCGGCGCCTGCGCCCGCCCTCGCGCCGGAGCTTCTCGAGGTCGCGACGCAGATCGAGTGCGTTGGCGTAGCGTTCCAACACCGGCTTGTGCAGGCACAAGGACAGCATCGCGTCCCATTCGAGCGCCAGTTCGGGGCGATGCATGCCGGCGGCCGGCGGATTGTGCTTCTCGATGTTGGCGACGATGTCTTCGGCGCTCGGATCCGCGAACGGATGCTCGCCGGTCGCCGCCTCGTAGAGCACGATGCCGATCCGGAACATGTCGGTCCGCGGCCCCGCCTGCTCGCCATGCTCGAAGTCGACCACGACCTGCTCGGGAGCCAAGTACCCGACCCGGTCGAGCGCGTCTTCGTCGAGCACCTCGGACAGATCGGGAAGCTCGTCCCCGCCCTCGTTGTCGAGAAGCTCGACCTCGTCGGCGCCGTCCCACAGCACGAACCGAGGATGCAGTGCCCCGTGCACGCGGTCGAGGGCGTGCTCTCCCGCGACCTCGTCGGCGAACGCGAGCGCGAACCGGAGCAGCGCCTCGCGATCGAGCGGACCGGTGCGAAGATGAGTCGTCAGCGGCTGGAGCTCCCCCACCGCTCTACTCCTCCGGCGAGCGCTGGTCGCGTCGTCCGATGATCCATGCGAGCCCGACCGTGGCAGCTAGACCGAACACACCGACAGCGATCAGCGCACGCGAGCGCCAGAGCGCGGCGCGCGCCGCTTTGATCCTGCCCAGCTCGGCTTCGAGCAGGCCGAGGTTCGTCTTGGCCGAGTCGGCAATCCGCGGGGGCCCGAGGTCGATCACCTCGGTGTAGACGCGCTTGGCGGTCGCCAGCCGATCGAGACGGAAGCAAGCGTCGGCATAGCGGAGGCTCAAGTATCCGTCGCGCGACCACGCCGGGTACCGCTGGTAGATTGCCATCCAGCGGCGTTCACGACCGTCTTGCATCAGCAGATGCGCGAGGCGATACGCGAGCGCGGTCTGCCGGTCGCCCGCATCCGAGAGCCCGGCCTCCAAAAGCGTGCACGCCTCGCGTGTCTTGCCGACTCGTTCGAGTGCCTGCGCCTCCTGCAACGGATCCTGCCTCATCCGTCGAGCTCCGGGCCCGTCAAGCGGGAATAGATCCGCTCGTGCAGAACGCCGAGCAGGCTCCTGCTGTCGGTCAGCCACCGGTCCTCGGGCAGCGCCTTCCAGTGCTTGCGCGTACCGTCGCGCCGGGCCCGAGCCCATATCCGTTCCGGCACACCGGCCGGTCGCTGGCCGCGCCCGAGCACCTCGCTGGACCCACGGTGCGCGAGTACGAGGTAGTTGCGTCCGTCTCGGACGCGGAAGCTCTCGACGGTCTCGAAGACCGATGCCAGCGTTCCGGCGACTGCGCTCAGCACGGGACCGTCGTCGCTGAAGTCACCGACGTTGAGCGCGAGGATCCCGTCCGGCGCAAGCCGCGCGGCCACTTCGACGAAGAACTCGCGCGAAGCCAGATGCGCGGGGATGTAGATCTGGCTGCGATAGGTGTCGAGGCAGATCAGATCGAACTTCGGCTTGTCGCGATCGACTCGGTCGATGTAGACACGCGCATCGAGGTGTCCGAGGAGCCGCTGCCTCGGCCCGCTCTGGAGACCGAAGTACCTGCGGCCGAGCTCGAGCACCGCCGGATCGAGCTCGACCCCCACGCCGGTGAATCGCTTCCCGAGCACGCTGTGCAGGATGCGGAGGATGCTCCCCGCTGCGCACCCGAGCGACAGGACCCGGACCTCGTCGCGCCGCGGGTTCAGTGCGTCGAGGGCGGGCGGCAGCAGCGCGAAGCTGTCGTAGTAGCGACCATTCGTGAACGGTGTGCCGACGATCCGCACGGAATGGAACGAGTCGAGCCCCTCGTTGATCTTGAGGCTGACGACGCTGCGCGGCTCGCCGTCGACGGTCTCGCTCGACAGCATCACCCAGAGTCGCTGGTAGCGACTGTCGCGCCGGGCCAGAAGCGTGTTCCCGTCGAGCCAGACCGGGTCGGGTTCGTCGAGCAGCAGTCCGGGGATCAGCCCCGCGGCCATCACGAGAGCCGCGGCCCCGCGGCCGCCGACCAGAACCACGATGCCGGGGATCCCGAGCGCGACACCGGCGACCGCGAACGTTCGGCTCAAGCCGAGATAGGGAACGAGCAGGTGCGTGGCCAGGAACGTCCCCGCGAGGCTTCCGATCGTGCCCGCGGCATAGACCCAGCCGCTGACGCGTCCGATCCGGTCGACCGAGTCACCCGCTCCGACGCGGATCAGAATCGGTGACAGCGAGCCGAGCAGCAACACGGGCGGAGCAAACACGACGAGCGTGACCCCGAGTGACCCTTCGACCAGGGCCGGCATCGCGCGATCGAGCGGAAGGTTCACGGGCAGGATCCACTCGGCGACCCGCGGCGCGAGGACCGGAACGACGAACAGAAACGCGGCCGGGCCGCACAACAGCCATCCGAGCCACTTGCGGCCGGCGCCACGATCAGCGAGTCGCCCCCCGAGCAGGGCCCCCAGTGCGAGCGCCAGCAGGATCACGCCGATCACGTTGGTCCACACCGGCACCGAGTCTCCGAAGCTCGGCGCCAGCACCCTGACCGCCGACAGCTCGACGACCATGATCGAGAATCCGGCCGCGCCGGCGATCACCGGCGCGATCACGGCGGCCGTCTTCATCGTTGTTCGTGGACCCGGCTCGATGGAAGACTACTTGCCCTTGCCGGCGGTCTCACCGGTGCCGCCGCCGCCGTCCTGACCGTTACCCGTCTTGTCCTCTCCGGTTTCGGCCTTGGGGATCTTGTAGCGACCGCGCGCGACGAAGATCGCCCGCGGCTCGTTGCGGACATAGACGAGGCTCGATTCCAGGTTCTCGAAGTAACGCAGCGTGCGCTGGCGCTTCTCCTCGCGTGACTTGCCGTTGAGCACGAACGTGATGGGCTTGTCGAGATCGACGATCGCGTCGTTGAGGTAGAACAGCACCTCGGAGATCTTGCGAGCGTTGACTTCGATCCGATTCGTAGCACGGTCGACCTTGACCTCGAGGCGCGGGCGATACTCGAGGCCTGTGTCGGCGATCGCGTCCTCGGCCAGGATTTCGACCCAGTAGGCCTTCTTGAACCTGTCGAACGCCGGCGTCAGCACGAAGTTGGGAGCGAACAGGTTGCGCTTGATCTTGCCCATCCACGCCGCCAGATCCTCGGCGTTCGCACTGAACGGCAGCGCCCCCTTGCCCTCTTTGACATAGACGTTGTTGTGCTTGTGGGCCTTGAGCCGCTCGGCGAACGCCTTTGCACGAGCCGCCCCGACGGCATCGTACAGGATCGCGACGGCGATATTGCGGAGGTTGTCCGGGATCGCCTCGCTGGTCCCCTCGGGATTCTTGAGGATCAAACCGGCGAAGCGATCGGGAAACGTGCTCGCGAGACGCAACGCGAACGGTGTGCTCTTGCCGCAAGCCTCGAGGAACACGCGGTCGCTGTCGATCTTCATTCTGATCAGCAGATGTCCGAGAACGCCGAGCACGGCTGTTCGGCGCTCCACTTCCGTCGCTGGAACCTCCTTGGTCGGGTCGACGGTCGCACTCAGGTCCATGTCGTCGGGCAGCGTCGGACATGCGAACACGTAGGTGTCCTGGAGTCCGCCCTTGTCGCCGGCGGGCCAGGCCTGCTCGATGTAGTCTTCGCCGCGGTTCCACTCTTCCTTTCCGGTTTTGGTCGTGATGCGGTTCGGCAGCGAGAGGACGAGCGGCCAGCGCTTGTTCGGGCGGTAGGCGCGCGGAAACCTCCACGCGAACGCCCCGGTCTTCTTGCGCTTGTCGAGCCACTGTCGCGAGATCCGACCGCCGTTGGGCAGGGAGTCGTACTCGAAGCAGTCGTCCCAAATCGCGAGGAGGTCGCCGATGTGCTTCTCGAGGCCGCCGACCTTCTCGCCCTTCTTCTTGAAGTTCTCGCGGAACTTGTCCTTTGCCCGTTCGGCCTTCTTCTTGAGCGATCGGATCTTGCGCTGTGAACTCCGCTTGGAGTCCCGAAGGTCGCTGATCTCGAGCTCGTACGCCCACCAAGACTGAAGCTGCTTCTGCAGGGTCGAGATGTCGCGCGACTTCAGAACCGGATCTGGCACCTGCTTTCCGGCGGACTGCGCCGCGACCGGAGCCGTCCCCAAGCCGATGCAAACGAAGAGGGCGACACTACAGAGATCGATCTTGATCATGAATCCTTCCAAGCGAGCGGCGTGTGGCAACCGCCCATGCCAGGGTTCGGAGCGCCTGACACTGCGGACGTGCAGTCGCGGCGCGTGGGCCTTGCGCCACGTGTGTATAGCCTAAAGCAACTGGCCCGGAAGCTCCATCCCGGTCAATGCCCGGTTTCCGTAGTCAAGCGCGCCGGACGGCCCCGATCCCCGGGCTAGACGACCCGCACGTCCCCTTCCGTGATGTGGCCGACCTCACGTGCATCTTCTCCGGCGTTGCGCAACTCGTCGAGCACGTCGGAAGCGGCCTCGGGCGCGACGACGAGCAGGAACCCGAAGCCCATGTTGAACACCCGATAGGCCTCGCGGTGATCGATCTGTCCGAGCTCGCAGATCAGCCGCAGGATCGGCGGGACGTCGACCGAGTCACGACTGATCTCGGCACCGAGCCCATCGGGCAGCACGCGTGGCAGGTTGTCATAGACCCCACCGCCGGTGATGTGCGCGCAGGCGTGGACCGCCCGGCGTTCGCCGTCGTGTTCGAGCACCGGTAGGACCGGTCCGAGGTAGGACCGGTGGACCGCGAGCAGAGCGTCGACGAGCGGCTCGTCGAGCCCGTCGGGGGTCGCATCGAGAGCCAGGTCGTGGTCGTCGAACAGCACCTTACGGGCGAGCGAGTAACCGTTGGTGTGCAGGCCGTTCGACGGGAGAGCGAGCACGACGTCGCCAGCCGCGACGCGTGAGCCGTCGAGGATCCGTTCGCGCGGCACGGCGCCGACGATTGTGCCGACGAGGTCGAAATCGCTGCCGTGGTAGATCCCGGGCATCTCGGCCGTCTCGCCGCCGAGCAGCGCGAGACCGTTGTTCCGGCAGGCTGTCGCGAGACCGTCGAGGACCTTGCTGACGACGTCGGGTCGCATCCGGCCGATCCCGATGTAGTCGAGGAAGAACAGCGGCCGCGCACCCTGGACGAGGATGTCGTTGATGCAGTGATGGACGAGGCACTGTCCGACCGTGTCGTAGCGTTCGGCCGCGATGGCCACGCGCAGCTTGGTCCCGACCCCGTCGTTGGACGCGACGAGCACGTCGCCGCCGGCGCCGGCCGCGGCCGGGTCGAACAACCCCCCGAACAAGCCGATCTCCGACAGCACACCCGGAATGAACGTCGACTGGATGGCCGCTCTGGCCCTGTCGACGGCCTCGTACTTGGCGTCGATGTCGACACCGGCTTCTCGATAGCGCGAACCCATCGCTGTTCTCCTCCGGTCCGGTTGGTGTTCCGCTCGACCGGGCTGCTACGATGCCATCCCATGAAACGCATCGCCATACTCGGTTCGACGGGGTCGATCGGACAGAGCACGCTGGACCTGCTCGCAAGCCGCCAGGACGAGTTCGACGTCGTGTTCCTGGCCGCCCACCGATCCGCGAAGCAGCTTGCCGTCCAGGCCGGGAACTTCGCCCCTCGGCACGTGTGTCTGGCCGGTTTCGGCCCCGACGAGTCTCCGCCGGCCACGATTCCGGGGCACCTCCACCGCGGCGCCGAAGGCATCCTCACCGGCCTCGAGGACTCGCAGCCCGACTGCGTGCTCAACGCGATCACCGGGGCCGCCGGGCTCACGGCCTCGGCCTGGACGCTCGAGAACGGTCTGGACCTGCTGCTCGCCAACAAGGAGTCGCTCGTGGTCGCGGGCCCGTTCCTGCGTGGCATCCAGAAGCGAAGCGGCGGCCGGATCCTGCCGGTCGACAGCGAGCACGCCGCGATCCACCAGTGCCTTCGCGGGGAACGCATCGAGGACGTCCGTCGCGTGTACCTGACCGCCTCGGGCGGACCGTTCCGGGATACCGCGAAGGCCGACATGGACAAGGTCAGCATCGCCGACGCGCTCGCCCACCCGACCTGGAAGATGGGGCCGCGGATCACGATCGGATCGGCAACGTTGATGAACAAGGCGTTCGAGGTCATCGAAGCCTGCCACCTGTTCGGGTTCTCGGCGGATCGCGTCGAAGTGCTTGTGCATCGCCAATCGATCGTCCATTCAATCGTCGAGTTCCGAGACGGCTCGATGATGGCTCAGCTCGGTGTCCCAGACATGAGGGTGCCGATCCTGTACTGCTTGTCGTGGCCGGATCGGTTCGACTTCGATTTCGAGCCATTCGACATGAGCCGATTCGCGACACTCACGTTCGAAGCCGTCGACCCCGAGCGCTTTCCGGCGCTCGCGCTCGGCTACGCGTGCGTTCGTAGCGGAGGGGACTCAGGCGTCGTGCTGAATGCTGCCGATGAGGTGGCAACGGGTGCGTTTCTCGAAGGTCAGATCGCTTTCCCCCGCATCATCGAGACCGTCGAACGCGTGCTGAGCAGCCATGAAGTGCACTCCATCGAGTCCCTGAATCAAGTCGCCGAGGTCGACGCCTGGGCCCGCAGAGAGGCAGAAGCTTGCTTGCAACTACTTCCCTAGAAAGCGCCGGCTACATCGCGATGGTGGTGGCCGGTGTCGGCTTCCTCATCTTCTTCCACGAGCTCGGCCACTTTCTGGCTGCGAAGTGGGCTGGAGTTCGGGTCGACGCGTTCTCGCTCGGTTTCGGCCCGAAGCTGTTCGGCTGGAAGCGCGGCGACACGGAATACATGCTTTGCCTCCTGCCGATCGGCGGCTACGTGCGCATGGCCGGCGAAGAGCCCGACGCATCGCGCGACGATCCCGGATCGTTGGGCGCGAAGTCGGTACCGTGGCGGTACCTGATCTTCTCGGGCGGAGTGATCATGAACGTGCTGTTCGCGCTGATCATCTTTCCGCTCGTGTTCGAGGCCGGCGTCCTGTTCCGTGCGCCGAAGATTGGGTTCGTGACCCCGGGTGGCCCGGCGTGGAAGGCCGGCTTGCGACCCGGGAGCGAGATGCTCGAGATCCAGGGCAAGCAGGCGTATTCGTTCGACCAGCTGCAGATGGAATCGGCGCTGTCGGGCGACGCCGGCGTCCGGATCCTGACGCGCACTCCCGACGGCAAAGAGAAGCTCGTGATCGCCCATCCGGTGATGAACGAGAACCGCGGGCTCAAGCTGCTCGGCGTCTACCCGGCGGCCAAGCCGGGTGCGCGTGTCGAGATCACCCAACCCGACGGACCCGCGGCCAAGGCCGGTCTCGAGAACGAAGACCGGATCATGACCCTCGCCGGCAAGCCCCTGACTCCCCGCTCGTTCGAGGAGTGGGAACGCGAGCGCATCGTGGACCCCGACGCATTCCGCGCGAAGTACGCCAAGGTCCCGGTCGAGGTCGAGCGTGGGGACAAGACGCTGACCGTCCAGCTCCAGCCGGAGTGGAAGCTCGACGAGGAGCACCCGCGCGTCGGGGTGTTCTGGTTCGGGACCCGCGTCGCGGCGTTCCGTGGCGACAACCCCGCCGTCAAACGGCTCGGGCTCCGGGTCGGCGACGTCCTGCTGGAGGTCCGGCACGGCTCGGAGAGCACGTTGCTCGAGCGACCCGAGCAGCTGCGCAAGCTGCTCGCGACTCCGAGCGCCGACACGAAGCTGCTCGTCCAGCGGGTCAAGGACGGCAAGCTCGGTCCCGTCGAGGCGATTCCCGTTCCTGAAGCCCTGACCGGGCCCGGCGTTGCCGCGCTGCTCGACAGCACCGCGTTCGAACTCGACGACGTGACCGGCAGGGTCCGCGTGCAGAAGGGGCAGGCTGCCTGGAAAGCGGGCCTGCGCGACGGCGATCGGATCGTGGAATTCGACGGCGAAAAGTACGACTCGCTCGAGCAATTCCGCGACCAGGTGCGCGAGGTCGACGGCCGGGCGAGCACGATCGCCTGGCAACCGCGCGACGGCGAAGGAGTGCGTCGAGCCAAGATCCAGCCGACGCCGCAGTACGTGATGAACCTCGGGTTCGACCCGATCGTCGAGGAGCAACAGAAACTGTTCCGCACCGAGGGGTTGGTCTCGAGCCTGAAGGCCGGGTGCGTGCACAGTATCAACCTGCTGAAGCAGCTCTACGTCACCCTGAAGCGCATGTTCGGCGGCAGCGTGTCAGCCAGGAACCTGGGTGGTATCGTCACGATCTCGGTCGTCTCGTACCGGACGGCCAAGGCGGGATGGCCGCGGTTCCTCTACTTCCTGGCCATCCTGTCGTTGAATCTCGCGTTCATCAACGTGCTGCCCATCCCGGTGCTCGACGGCGGGCATATGTTGTTCCTGACCATCGAGGCGATCAAAGGCTCGCCGGTCAGTGAGCGCGTGCTCGGCTATTCACAGATGCTCGGGCTCGTGATCGTGCTCGCGCTGCTGATCTTCGTGACCTTCAACGACATCGTTCGGTTGTTCCATTAGTCCGGCCGGTCCCGGACGAGGCGCCTTGTCGAAGTCGCGCGCGATCCTGAGTCTGATGCGGCTTCGGCTGCTGCCGTCGGCGATCACTGACGTGCTCGCCGGTGCGGCGATCGCGGGTGGGGTCTCGGGGCCGCTTGTGGTCGGAGTCGTGCGCACCGTCCTTGCGTCGGGCCTGATCTACAGCGCCGGCATGGTGCTCAACGACGTCGCGGATGCCGAGCGGGATCGCGAGCTGGCTCCGACTCGGGCGATTCCGAGTGGACTCGTGTCGCGGCGTCAGGCAGCAGTGCTCGGGTTCACGATGCTCGCCCTCGGACTGGCCGTGGTTCCGTGGCCGCTGCCCGGCGTCATCGCGGCCGTCGTCGTTGCTCTGGTCGTCGCCTACGACTTCGGGTGCACGCGCAGACCGCGACTCGGTGCCCCGGTGCTCGGACTGTGCCGTGCCGGCAACGTCTCACTCGGAGTTGCGGTCGCCGGCGGCGCGGTCGTGACCGCGATCCCGATTCTCGCCTGCTACGCAGTATACGTCGGGTGCGCGGTGGGCCACGGGGCGCTCGAGGACCGCGAGCCGGACCCGATTGCGAGCCGCCGGCTCGTAGGAATTGCGTGCGCGGTCGGTCTGCTCGCGACCGCGTTCATGCCGCAGTGGTGGTTGGCTGCCGTGGCCGCGCTTCCCACGTGCTTCGCGGTGGCTCGCGTGCGTGCTGGAAGCGAGGCGTTCGTGGCACGGCGAACCGGGGCGTTGCTGCGCGGGTTGTCCCGGTTCGGGTTCGGAGTGACGGTTGGCTTCGCGGCCTGGGTCGAAGCTGCGATCGTGTTCGTCCTGGCCTATGTCGTTCCGGTCGCCCTCGGCAGGCGTCGCTGGAGCTAGTGGTCCGTCTCAGAAGTTCGCCACATATCTTTCGGGCCCTCTGCACCGCTGCCG
>Ga0055451_10000632_pt1 | contig 14216 bp, 11 predicted proteins | sample China_Galinas_PW_3_FD_57745 | JGI IMG/M metagenome (GOLD analysis project Ga0055451, IMG submission 57745) | Wetland microbial communities from San Francisco Bay, California, USA, that impact long-term carbon sequestration - China_Galinas_PWB_D2 | ecosystem: Environmental > Aquatic > Marine >... | reverse complement strand
ACCAATCGTTCCCCCAACAAGGGGTTGACCCGGTCGACCCTCTCATGGAAGACACCTTTTTTCGGGATAAGCGCGGCGCCGACTCCTAGCAGCTAGCGCTTGCGGCACACGATGAGGAGGCGCTGCACGTCGGGCTGCCTGCCGTCGCTCTCGGTCATCACTTCGGTCCACAGCGGCACGAAGCCCTTCCGGTCGAGGTCGTTGAGCGCGGCGCCGACGAGTTCCTGCTCGCGGTAGAGCTCGCCGGCCGTGATACCGAGTGTGATCACCGGCTTGGTCAGGAACACGCGAAACGGGCCGCGAGTCGCGAGCTTGCGGTACTTGGCCTGTGCAATCGCGACTCCAGCGCCACCGCTCACGATGCCCGCGACGAGCAGCAATGCGGCGAGAGTTCGTTTGTTGATCTTCGTCATGGACGCCGGCCGATACGAGAACCGTGCCACGCACGGCGCGCGGCCGTGGCTAGGACTTGCTCCGACTCGCCCGCGGACCAGGAGGCTGCCCTGTCTCGCAAGCAAGACAGGGCGTCGCCGTCAGCGCACGATTCTGTCGGAGGTCACGTTGGTGAGGCGCCAGCCGGCGACCTGCGTCCCGCGGACGACGAGCGCTTGCGCGTACATCGTGTTTCCGGCAAGGCCCGCCACCTGTGGGATCGTGAACCCGATCGTCGCCCGGCCTGCCGGAGCCAGTATCGCGAGCGGTGGCAGGACCACGAGCCCGGCCAGGCTCAGGCCGAAGCGTCCGAACGGCGGGATCGACAGTCGTTGGCTCGCCGGCGTCAGGTTGACGAAGCCGATCGCGAACTGCCCCGCTGGGGCATACCCGGGTCTTGCGTCGACGATCAGCGCGTAGGGCAGCCCGAGCGCAGCCAGGTACGGCGCTGTCAACTGTCGGTCGCGATTGAGGTAGACGAGACTTCGGAACATCGACTCGGCCAGGACCAGATCCGGATCGCCGTCTCCATCGAGGTCGGAAGCCGCGACGCCCTGCGCCATGTGGTCTTGGATCGGCAACCGGATCGTCGTCACATCGGAGAACGTTCCCGCTCCGTTGTTGAGGAACAGCCGTGTCTGGCCCGCGGACACGCCGCCGTTGGCCACCACGAGGTCGAGGTCTCCGTCGCCGTCGACGTCGCCGAGCGTGACAGCTGCTGACAGGTCGGTGTCGGCCGGAAGATGCGCCTTCGTGGCATCGGTGAACGTACCCTTGCCATTGTTCAGGTAGAGGCGGTTTTGTTGGCCCCAGTTTCCGACCACGAGATCGAGGTCTCCGTCCCGATCCACGTCACCGAGGCTCAGAGCTCGCGTGCCGTCGGTGTCCGCCGGCAACCGCCCGCTCGTCGCGTCGCTGAACACCGCATTGCCGGAGTTCAGATAGAGGCGGTTCCGGGTATTGGCGTTGCCGATGATCAGGTCGGGATCGCCGTCGCCATCGATGTCGCCGTGGGCGATCGCCATCGTCCGGTCGCTGGCCGGCGGCACACGTCCCTTGGTGTGATCCGCGAACCCGCCCTTTCCGTCGTTGAGATACAGAATGACGTTCGAGTATCGGTTGCCGCGGTTGCCCAAGACCAGATCGCGGTCTCCATCACGATCGATGTCGAGAGCGACGACCGCGGTCGTTATGCCGGTCCCGCTCGGTAGACGTCCCGCCGTGAACCAGGCGTTTCCACCGTTGAGGTGGAGTTCGGCCTGGTGCCCACCGTGGGCAACAACGAGGTCCGCATCCGAGTCCCCGTCGAAGTCGCCCGCCGCCACGGCCAACTCGGCGCCATGCGGGGCCGGCGGCAAGCGCTCGAAACCGGCGTTCGTCAGTCGTCCGCTCCCGTCATTGACATAGACACGGCTCGGATAGCCGACGTTGTTGGCGCAGATCACGTCCACGTCACCGTCGCCTTCGACGTCGACGGCGAGCACACCCGAGGTCCAGTCGTCGTCCTTCGGACACCAGCTGCTCGTGACGTCCGTCAACCGTCCGCGTCCGTCGTTCGAGTAAATGCGGTTCTGCGCGACCAACAGCGGCAAGAGCGGCATGTTGCCCGCGATCAAGTCGAGATCGCCGTCACCATCCAGATCGCCGAGGGTCATGGCGACGCTGGCGTCGGAGCCCTTTGGCAATGCGCCCAACATCGCTTTGAAGCTGCCCTTGCCGTCGTTGAACAGGAGCTGGTTGCTCACGCCGATCGCGCCGAACACGAGGTCGAAGTCACCGTCACGATCGACGTCACCGGCAACGACCGCCTCCGTCCCACCCGAACCTGGCGGCAGCCGCCCTGGTGCATTGGCAAACCGACCTCGGCCGTCGTTCCGATAGATCAGGTTCTGATTGGGCATCGCGAGCACGAGGTCGAGATCGCGGTCGTTGTCGACGTCGACGAGAGCCACGGCCTCAGTCGCGGACGAGTCGACCGGCATGTGGGTAATCGTGGCGTTGGCGAACTTGGCCTTGCCGTCGTTGAGGCACACGATGTCCTGTCCGATGTTGGCAAAAACGAGATCGAGGTCGCGGTCGCCGTCTACGTCCCCCAACGCGACATCGCGGGTTTCGTCGGCGAGGCTTGGCAGATTCGCGGTCGCATCGCTGAACCGGCCCTTTCCATCGTTGAGGAACAAGAAGTTCTGCCTGCCGCTGGCGACGAAGCCGTTCCCGCAAACGATGTCGAGATCGCCATCCCCATCGAGGTCGCCGAGCCGGACCGCTTCCATTCCATCGTGCCTCGACGGGATCCGCCCTTGCGTGCCGTCCGTGAACCGCCCGTATCCGTCATTCAGGAACAACCGCAGCGACGGAGTGCCATCGCCACCGACGACGAGGTCCGGATCGCCGTCGCCATCGACGTCTCCGACGGCGGAGCCGCTGGCCAATCCGGCAGACACCGGCAAATGGCGTTTGGCGTCCTCGGAGAACTGCTGCCCGACCGCGGCACGGCCGGGCACGGCGACGAGGACCACGAGCAGCGCGAAATGGAACGCCGGAACCTGCGTTCGCGAACGCAGGCGTGGGTGATCGAGCATGACTCCTCCATAACGTACGGGACGCCGGAGCAAAGTCGCCTAGTCCCGCACCACCGGACCGGGGGGTAACGCGAGCCGGGATGCGTGTCACCGCGCCGGGACCTCGGTCTAGCTAAGCTAGCCCTCGCCGAGTTGCAGCTCGACTCCAGCAGAGAGCACGAGTCCGACGGCGTTCGCCGCCGCGTCGATCGCGGCGATCTGATGGAAGTAGCGCAGGCCGACGAGGCCCCGATCGTTGGGGAGCGAGTATTGGACCGGCGCCTGAACCGGCATCACGAGCTCGGCGCTCGTGTTCAAGAAGCAGCCGGGCATGCCCGCGATCGTGAGGTCGAGCGGAAGCTTCAGGCTCCCCCACCGCGTGCGCGAGCTGCCGGTGAACAGCAACAGGGGAGTCGAAGTGGTCACTCCGGTCACGGACAACTGCAGCGATTCACCGATCCACGGGCGTGTGAGCGCTTCGATGCGGGGTGCGGTCTGTGCGCTCGCGCAACCGCGACCGAAGTCCGTGACGTGCGCCGGACGGTCGGGGCCGTAGTCGAAAGACGAATCCAGGCTGAAGGACTTGATCACATCGCCGCCGCCCGAGGTGAATGCCCCGGAGAACGCGAGGCTCCGTTCGCGGATCGGGTCCCAGAGCATGAAGTGGCTCTCGCGGGCGATCACCGGGTTGGTTCGCTCGCGTTCGGTCCACTTGCCGTGCCACTCCCACGTGTCGGACAGGGTCGTGATCGTCTTGTCGCCCACGGTGCGGCCGCCCATCAGCACGAAGCGTTGCCGCGTCGGGTCGTAGCACATGCCGGCCCCGATTCGGTTCGGGGGAACGGGCCCCGGGACCTGGATCCAGCGGTTGCCCGCAAGCACCCACGTCTGTGCGAGATAGATCGAACCGCTCAGGCCCCCGAACAGCAGGAGCGAGCCGTCGCCGACCGCGCACGAGAAATGGGAACGCGCGATCGGAGCGTTCGTGACGGTGCGCTGCTTCCACGAGACACCGTCGTAGTCCAGGACTCCGACTTTGTTGCCGATCGCCGTGACCGCGGTGACGACACCGCGGTTGTCGTCGAAGACCAGCTCGAACCCCGATCCCAGCGGCGTCGGCACCCCGACTCTGAGCTTCCAGTCCGCACCGTCCCACTCCCAGGTCTCGCTGGGGCCGTTGTACTTGATCGCGACCAACACGACGCGATCCCGATGCGAGTCGTAGACCGTCTCTCCAACGTCGAAGACGGGCATCGTCTTCGGGGAGAGCTTCGACCAACTCGTGCCGCGCAGTTGCCACAGTTCCTTCTTCCGCGTCGAGTAGTCGAAAGCGAAGCTCAGATAGACGTCGCGCTTGGTGTCGTGAGCGAAGGTCAGAGAAGCAAGCGACTGCGTGCGGCCCGGAGTGCGCTGCTTCCAGCTGACCTGGGCGGCTACGGTGGCGGACAGGACGAGTACGGCTGGCAAGATTCGGGTTTTCATGCGCGCGAGCGAGGCAAACGACGTGCCAGCAGACTGCAGACCAGGGTCCCCCGCTCTGCCCGGCATGACGCACGCGTCGGCTCGCGAACTGCCCAAGATCTGTTTCAGCGGCGTAACAAGCCGTTGCGTTCAGAGGTACCAAACCCGAAAAAATGTGTCAGGCACATTTTTTCGGACTTAGCCGGCTTGCGGTCGTGGGTTGCGTGCAAGCCGATCGCTTCCTTACGAACGCCAGCATCCAACCGCTCGGCCCGAGCACGGCAGGCGGGGTAGGCTTCTGATCAGCCACCTCGTCCACCATGCACCGAGGCACCATGCACCGACTCACCATGCACCTTTCTGTCGGGTTACTGGCTGCGGTCACCTGTGTCGTCTTTTCAGGTCCAGCCCGCGCACAGACCATCGGCCCCTGGGAGCAGATCCGGCCCGATCTCAGCAACATTCGGGGCGTCAACTACGTTCCCGACTACGTCACGCCGTTGCGCGAGGGCTCGAGCCTATTCAAAGGCGTCATCGGCCCGCACGCGCAGTGGTTCTTCTACGATCGAAACGAGATCGACGGCGTCGGCAGAGAAGTCGACGACCAGCTGCGTCGCCTCAAGCTGATGGGCGTCAACGCCGTGCGCGTCTGGCTCTCGGCCTACGAGTACTACCGCGACCCACAGCAGGGACCGAACAACACGTTCATCCAGAAGTTCGAGCACTTCTTGAGCTTGTGCGAGAAGAACCGGCTCTACGTCATGCCGGTGGTCTGGGACAACTTCGGCAGTCCGCCCGACTTCGGCGACCCGGAGCGGAACATCCAGATCTGGACCCGGTGTCCCGGTTACACGCTCGTCCCTGAGCTCGCCAAGATCGATGTGTTCGCGACCGTGGCGCTGCCCTACGTGCGTGACATCGCCGACGCCTCGAGCAGGCATCCGAGGGTCGTGTTCTGCTGGGACATCTGGAACGAGCCTCCGGTCAGCAGCTCGCCGCTCGGTCGCGCGCACCGCGACATGATCCTGTGGACGGCGGTCGTGCTCAGCATCGTCGACCCGGGCCGGCACATCACGGTCGGCATGGCCGGCTGGACCGCGAGTGCAGAAGCCACGTCGCTCGCGCAGAGCCCTCTGATCACCGTGCTGTCGGGTCACCCGCACGCGCACTTCATGGAGGCCTACGTCCATCACGTCAATCTGGCCGCCCAGCGCGTCAGCGAACCCGGCCCGCTCTTGCTGAAGAAGCCCTTCCTCGCCAACGAGGTCGGGGGAAGCGGAGTCGGCGCCGACTACGGCGACGTGATCGACTACTGCAAGAACGTGTCGCTGCCGCCGAACGAGTTCGAAGACGAGTTCGGCCAGCCCAAGACCAAGGGCATCGGCTTCCTGTTGTTCCAGGGCATGATCGGAGTGCGAGACGACAGCCGCGGGTTCCAGAGCCGCCATCTGTTCTCCCAGTACACGGGAATGCACTACATCGACGGCGAGGTCCGCGACCGAAACGCCTGTCTCGCGTTCCGCGCCGCCGCGATCCGCCAGGGCGTGTCGCCGGCCAACCTGTGGACGCCGGAGCAGATCGTGCAGAAGAGCACCAGTGACCCGCTCTACATCCCGCAGGCCGATCTGCCCGTCGACGCCGACGACTTCGAATACTGGAAAGCCGCGATCTCGGTCGAGACCTACAACGACCCCGATCGCTACCTCGGGCCCGACGGCGGCCTGACGCTAGAGGCGTTTCGCGCAGGCCGCCTGTTCCACTGGGTCATGCTGCAGAGCTTCGGGATCCACGTGACCTGCTTCGACCTCAGTGCTTCACTCCTGCAAGAGCTCAACACGGAGTGGGCCCTCTACGACACCGGCAACCTCGAGCCCAAGGCCAAGCTCGAGGTCCTCGAACGCTGGCGCGCGGCCATGCAGCTCGCTGACGAGCACGTGACGGGACCGCGCTGACCGATCCAAGGACCCGATGCGACCTGGATCCTCGCCGTCGCTCCTGCCAAGGCGAAGCTCTAGGGAACTCGGCCGGCCGCGCGGTCGACTTGCCTTCGTCGGACGGTGAAAGCTCTCGAGTCGAGCTCCATGATCGGCTGGAGCCCACTCCGCGCGGCCCGGTGCAGTCATTGCTGTAGCAGTTGCGGCGGATTGCAGATCCTGCAAGCTCAGCGCTGGTTGGGTTCGGCACGCTCCGCGACGGCTTCGTCCGGGACGTCGAGTCCATTGTCCTCGTACCATGCTGCAGGGTCATCCTCGAGTCCGTCGAGAATGACTACGAGGTGGTCCCTGAGCCGGTATCTGGGCTCCCAGCCGAGCCGATCGCGGGCGCGGGCGATCGTAATCGGATAGTTGGCGTCTGCGAGGTCGATCATCCAGGGCTTGATGAACGGCTCGTCCGCCGCCGGGAGCTTCGACTTCAACCATGCGCCCGCCTTGGCGAACGCGGCCGGAACCCGGATCGTCGGCCACTCTTCCCCGTGCAGAATCTCGCCGATGCGGTCCTGTAGCTCGGCGTAGCTTACGATATCCGGTTCACCGACGAGGAAGACCTCCCAAGGGTCGAGCCGATTGCGTGCCGCGACGACTCGGGCGAAGCAGGTCGCCACGTCGTCGATGTGCACGAACGTCTGGCCTTGCTCGGGGTTGCCAGGAAACAGGTAGCCCTCGAGCTTCTTCTCGTAGATCCGATGGGCCTGTTGGCTGAGCGGAATCGAGTGACCTGCGTCGTCGTAGCAGCCGGCGATTCTGAGGATGACCGCGGGGATCTCACCATGCTCGTTCTCGATGACGTCCTCGGCATCGATCTTCGATTGCGGGTAATCCCACTCGGCTCGAAGCTCGCTCGCTTCATCGATCGGGTCACCGTCGGACGGCTTCATGACCAGCAAGCTGCTGGAGAACACGAACTGCTCGACGTCGAACGCGAGCTCCGAGAGACCACGCAACATGCGCCGTGTGCCCTCGACGGTCAGTTGGTCGTAGAGCGGGCTCGGCTGGCCCGAGAAATCGTAGTACGCCGCGAGATGTATCACGCTCGCAAGCCGCTCGGTCTGCTGGCGCACGGCTTCGAGCGTGCGCCTGACGTCTCCTTCGTCGGTAAGGTCGCACTTCAGCAGGGCGTCGGCGATGTGCTCGTCGGGCGCGTGCTTGTCGAGGCCGATCACACGGTAGGACGGAGCGAGGACCTCGGCGACCCGACGCCCGATTCGTCCGCTGACACCTGTGATCAGGACGGTGTTGCGGTCTTCGGTTGAAGGCACTGTGTTGCTCCTTTCGTGTTCACTGGCGGACGAGGATTGGACTTCAAGCAGCGTGCCAACGACCGGATCACACCTCTTCGTCGGCGAACGTGACGTGACGCAGGTAGCGGCCTTCGAACGTCGAGCCGAGGGCACCGACGAGGATTCCGATCGAAGCGACGAAGCTCGCGAACAGCACGATCGGGACCGAGTGGTCGAGCGCCGCCCAACGCTGCTCGAGCTCGGCGTCGAACAACAGCGTCGCGATCACGAGCGCGGACAGCCACACGACGAGATAGGTCGCGAGCATGCCGACGAGCACGACGAGCGTGATCGCGGTGTTGGTCGTCACGATCTGCTCGGTTCGCGAGCCGCGGCCGAGCAAGAGCAACAGGCGATGCTGGGTCAGCACGAAGACAGTCGAGGCGAGTAGGGCGGCCGACGACATCGCGGCTACGAGCACGGGAGACTCCCGTGTCCCGAGCTCCCAGACTTCGGCCGTCAGCAGCAGCACGAACAGCGAGGACGTCGCAGCCGCGGTTACGCGGCCGAGCCGTACCGGAAACTCCCATGGGCGGGCCCGCGTCACGGCGCTGACGATGTCGTCGAAGTTGATCCGGATCGCGCGCGCATAGAACGCGACGGCCCCCGAGCGCGCCGAGTCCGGCACCTCTTCGAGGCGGAGGTCGGCGACGTCCTGGAGCTCGCGCGTGAGGTGTTCCTTGCGGGCCGGGCACGTCTGCGTCATCGCATCGAGGCACGACGGCGTCTTCGGGGCCGAGGTGAAGTGCCCTTCGTGCCCGCAATGAGGTACGCCGTTGAGATCGCCGACGAGATGAATCAGCAACGCGGCGATCCGTGCGGCGAGCGTGGCCCGACCCGAACGCGGAGCGCCTTCTTCGTCGACCAGTGGGCCGTGCAGCCTCGCCGTCGAGAGCACCGCGACGCCGATCGCCCGCGAGGGCACGGCGATTGCGAACGGCCGGTAGTAGCTCATGAGGTCGACCTGGGTCACGACGACCGCGAAGTCCCAGCGGCGGCTGTCGCGCTCGTGCATGCCTTCGTCGAGCAGCAGCGTCGGTTCGACACGGTCCCGCGGTGCGGTCACGAGGCGCTCCATGACCGGCATACGCCACTCGAACTCGGGGAAGCTCGAACGCAGCGAGGTGAGCGCTCTCTCCCGCGCGTCGCGCACGGTTCTTTCGGGTTGGTCGACGAGAACCAGCCCGATCTCGATCAACCGTTCCGGCTCGGGCCGCGGTTGTTTCGTGGACGCGCTCTGGTCGGGTGATCGTGTCGTGGTGACGTCAGTCATCGTCAAGAGCCCGTTGTGCGCGCCATGTGGCCGGCGGACGCAACGCGTCGCTCGGAACGATCGCAAACGTCGCCAGCACGAGACCGACGAGGATCTCGTTCTGTGCTGACGGCGGAGCGCCGTCCGCGGCGCGAGTCGCGAGCCACCCGCCGGCGATGAGCCAGGCGGCGACCCCGAGCAGGCCGAGGTGCATCCGGCGCCATCGCGTTCGAAAGCTCAGGCCGGCAAGCACGAGTGTGACGATCCCGCAGGCGAGGCTCGTCGCGAACTCGCCCCCGAACAGCCAAGGACTCGCCAAGAGCCACGCAGCAAGGATCAGCTCGATGTAGCGCGCCCACATCAGGCAGCTCCCTGCGCGGCCGCGGGCGGGAGCCCCCAGAAGCACCTCCACAGCACCGAGCGGCTGCGACTCTTGCGCCAGACTCGCGACAGATAGAGCAGGCATGACCAGACCTCGTCGAACGCCAGGACGACGAGCAGTAGCGAGATCACCGCGGTCACGAGACAGAGGAAGCACCAAGACCCGACGACGGTTTCCTGAAGGACGACGAGCACCGCGCTGACGATGCCGAGCGGGATCACGTCGATGCCGAAGATCACGACGAGCCAGGGCCGGTATTGCCACCGACGCGTCGAGCCCGCGAGGCCGAACACCGCGTCTCCGAGATACGCGAACGCGCCGAGCGCTGCATCGGGGATCCCGATCCACGAACGCATGACTTCGGACGGTCGCGAGTCGAGGACACGTTCGGATTGGTCTCCAAATACCGGATCCCGAATCCCGTCGATCCAGCGCCACTGATACAACGCAAGGTAGCCCGAGATCGCGAACGCGATCAACGCGAGCACGCAGATCGGAATGCGCTGGCTCCACGCGGAAGGGTTGTAGGACCAGGGTGGTGCGGCGGCATCGATGTCGTGATCGATCAGCATCACGCTGGTTTCTCGCCGCAAACGCCGTACCCGGTCCCCGGGGTTCGATCGCGCGCGCAACTCCTACACGAGTTGCAAGATGTTCACGCCAAGGGGCTGAGCGACCGGCCGGCCCTCGCAAATGCCGACAGCGACTCGGAGGCATGGTTGTTGCTCCGCGATTCGACCTGGCGACTGGAGCGCGGACTCGCAAGAGAGAGCGGACGAAACACAATGAGCAAGCAAGTCGAGCTGCCGAGCCTCGGTGAAGCCACCGAAGCCTGCACGGTGTTGTCGGTCTTGGTATCCGAAGGGGACCGAGTGGACGAGGGGCAGGGGCTGATCGAGGTCGAGACGGACAAGGCGACGGCCGAGGTCCCGAGTCCGAGCGATGGCGTCGTCGAGGAGGTTCACGTCAGCGAAGGCGACGAGGTCCACAGTGGAGATCCGATCGTTTCGTTCGCGGATGACGTGGCACAGAGCGGCGACGAGGACCGAGAGCGAACACGAGAACCGGCCGAGTCGGAACAGCCGGAGCAGCAAGAGGGCAGTGACGCAGCAAAGGTCAGTGACACGGAGGGCGTTGGCGAAGCGGAACGCGATGAGTCGTCCGATGCCGCAAACACCGGGAAGAGCGAGCCGGCGGACGGCCAACGGGCGAGCAACGCGCCGCGCACGCGTGGCACGCCCGCGCCAGCGAAGCGGGTTGTCGCGGCTCCGAGTGTACGTCGCCTGGCCCGCGAGCTCGGCGTCGACATGGTGGAGGTCGCCGAGTCGCTGTCGAGCGAGAAGATCAGCGTCGATGACATCAAGGCCCACGTGCGCAGGCTACTCGCCCATGGCCGCGCCGCCATCGAGGATGCGAAGCTCGAGCTCCCGGATTTCGAGCAGTGGGGGGAGGTCGTGCGCGAGCCGATGAAGCGCGTCCGCCGTGCTACGGCTGCGAGCACGCGGCGCGCTTGGATGGAGATCCCGCACGTCACGCAGTTCGACGTCGCGGACACGACCGACATCGAGTCGTTTCGCGAGCACTTCGGTGGCGAGGTCGAAGAGGCCGGGGGCCGGCTGACACTGACCGCGATCGCGATCAAGGTCGCGGCCGCGGCCATCGAGCACTTCCCGAGGTTCAACGCGAGCATCGACTTTGCCAAGCGTGAGCTCGTGCTCAAGCGGTATGTGAGCATCGGGGTGGCCGTCGACACCGACGACGGCCTGCTCGTGCCGGTCGTCCGCGAAGCTGGCAAGAAGTCGTTGACCGATATCTCCGTCGAGCTCGGGCAGCTTGCAGCGAGAGCGCGGTCGGGCGAGTTACGCCAGGACGAGCTCTCGGGCGCGAGCTTCACCGTCTCCAACCTCGGCGGCCTCGGCACGAGCCACTTCACACCGATCGTTCCCTGGCCGCAGGTCGCGATCCTCGCACTCGGCCGAGCGCGGCCGGTGCTGGCGCTGCGCAAGGGCGAGCTCGTCGAGCGCCGAGAGTTGCCCCTCGGCGTCAGCTACGACCACCGGTGCATCGACGGGGCCGAGGCAGCGAGGGTCTTGCGGTGGATCGCAGAGGTCCTCGAAGAACCGATGCGCGTCATGATGGACCCGGTGAGCTGATGGGACGCACGCTGACACACCTGTTGATCGAGCAGCACATCGACGGCGATTTGCCCCCGCCCGGGGAACCGATCGAGCTCGCCGTCGATCAGTGTCTGCTCCAAGACGCGACCGGGACGCTCGTGATGCTCGAGCTCGAAGCGTTCGGGATCGATCGCGTGCGTGTCGCGACCGCCTGCCAGTATGTCGACCACAACCTGATCCAGGACGACCATCGCAACCCCGACGACCACGTATTCCTCGAATCGGCGTGCCGGCGATACGGGATTCACTTCAGCCGCCCCGGCAACGGAGTCAGCCACCCGGTACACATGCAGCGGTTCGGCGTACCGGGCGAGACACTGCTCGGGTCGGACAGCCACACCTGCGCCGCCGGCTCGCTCGGCATGCTTGCGATCGGCACGGGCGGACTCGACGTGGCGCTCGCGCTCTGCGGTGAGCCGTTCTCGCTGCGCATGCCGGAGGTCTGGGGCGTGCGCTTGCACGGCGAGCTCCCGGCTTGGGTCAGCGCCAAGGACGTGATCCTCGAGATGCTCCGCCGCTACGGGGTCCAAGGCGGACTCGGGCGCATCATCGAGTATCACGGGCCGGGTCTCTTGGGTCTGAGCGCAATGGATCGTCACGTCATCGCGAACATGGGCGCCGAGCTCGGAGCGACGGCGAGCGTGTTTCCGTCCGACGAGCGCACGCGCGAGTTCCTCGCGCGGCAGGGGCGTGCGGATGCGTGGGTCGAGCTCTGCGCGGACGCTGGCGCCGGCTACGACCACGAGAGCGAGATCGACCTGAGCGCGCTCGAGCCGCTGATCGCCAAGCCGCGGAGCCCAGGGAACGTCGTGCCCGTGAGCACGGTGGTCGGGCTCCCGGTCTACCAAGCGTACATCGGCTCGTCCGCCAACCCCGGTTTCCGTGACTTCGCGGTCGCGGCGGCGATGGTCCGTGATCGGTCGATCCACCCGGAGGTGTCACTCGACGTCAACCCGAGCTCGCGCCAGGTGCTCGACGAACTCGTGACGAGCGGGATGCTCTCGCACCTGATCCGAGCCGGCGCGCGCATCCATCAAGCGGGCTGCAACGGCTGCATCGGCATGGGCCAGGCGCCTGCCACGGGCCGCAACAGCTTGCGCACCGTACCGCGCAACTTCCCGGGCCGGTCGGGGACTCGCGAGGACTCGGTGTTCCTGTGCAGCCCCGAGACCGCCACGGCTTCGGCTCTGACCGGCGTGATCACGGATCCGCGCACGCTCGACATGCCGTGTCCCGACATCGAAGAACCGCCAGGCGCGGCGATCGCGGTCGCAATCGAGTCTCCTCCGGGGCCGGACGATGCCGCCGAGGTCGAGCTCGTCAAGGGGCCGAACATCGCGTCGCTTCCGGCACTCGAGCCGCTTCCCGAGCAACTGTCCCTGAAGGTCTTGCTCGCGCTCGGTGACGACATCTCGACCGACGAGATCCTGCCGGCCGGTTCGCGGGTGCTGCCGTTCCGCAGCAACCTGCCGCGGATCGCCGAGTTCTCGTTCCGCGACATCGCCTCGGACTACCCTGAGCGGGCTCGCGAGTGCCGTGACGCCGGAGGCCACGCGATCGTCGCCGGCAAGAACTACGGGCAGGGATCGAGTCGGGAACACGCGGCGCTCGCACCACGCTCGCTCGGGCTGCGCGCCGTTCTCGCGCAGGGCTTCGCGCGCATCCATGGCGCCAACCTCGCCAACTTCGGCGTCTTGCCGCTCGTGTTCTGCGACGCGGCGGACCGCGAGCGCATCCGTGAAGGCGATGAGCTCGAGATCACGGGGCTGCCGGACGCGCTGCGCGCCGGCGAGCTGTTTGTGCGCGTGCTTCCACGCGACTTCGAGATTCGCGTCCGTCACGAGCTCTCCGACGCGGAGCTCGAAGACGTGATTGCCGGCGGTGTGATCAATCGGATGCAACACGTGTTGCATCGCGGGCTCACGGCCACGGCGCGAGCAACAGTGCGCCGCCGGCGAGCGAAAGCCCGGACGCCGTCGCGACGATCGTGAGCGTCCGGCGGTCTCCGAGGATCGCGACGACGATGCCCTTGAACACGATGTTGGACGGGGCGGCGACGACGAGCATGGCCCTCGGCAATCTGGTCGGAGTCCGAACGTTTCGTGCCGGCCAGGCCACCCTCGCCGGGTCACGGAACGCCGTTTGCACGTGGGGGCGAACATGGAACAACGAACCGACACCCAACGCAACGATCCTGCCGTCGATACGCCTGAACTCGCTCCCGCGCGGAGAGATTTCGGCGTCGGAAACCTACAAGCAGGCCCTCGACAAGGCGGAGCAGCATCCGATCAGCGAGCCCCTCCGGTGGATCCGGCAGGAACACGAGCGCGCGATTGAGAGGCTCTGCGACCGCATCCGGCAGCTGGGCGGCCAGCCGCTCGAGGATTCAGGGGTCTGGGGCATGTGGGCGAAAGCGGTCGAAGGGACGGCCAAGCTCGCGGGCATGAAGCTCGCGATCCAGGCCCTCGAGGCCGGCGAAGGACGCGGGCTCGAACAGTATCGGTATGCGATACACAACGGCACGCTGCCCAAGGACGTCGCGTTGGAGATCCAACGAGAGTTCCTCCCGCGGCAGGAACGGCACATCGACACGCTGGCGCTCGCGGCCTCCTCTCTCTGAACGCTCTGAACGCTCTGAACGCTCTGAACGCTCTGAACGCTCTGAACGCTCTGA
>Ga0055451_10000630_pt1 | contig 14245 bp, 13 predicted proteins | sample China_Galinas_PW_3_FD_57745 | JGI IMG/M metagenome (GOLD analysis project Ga0055451, IMG submission 57745) | Wetland microbial communities from San Francisco Bay, California, USA, that impact long-term carbon sequestration - China_Galinas_PWB_D2 | ecosystem: Environmental > Aquatic > Marine >... | reverse complement strand
TCATCCGGGTCGGGGCCGCGACCGAATCCGACATGAAGCAGAAGAAGCAACGCGTCGAGGACGCGTTGAACGCAACGCGCGCCGCGGTCGAAGACGGGATCGTCGCCGGTGGCGGGACCACGCTGCTGCTCACCAAGGAGACGATCGAGGCGCTCAAGGGCCTGCGCGGCGACGAGCGCCTCGGGGTCGAGATCGTCGCGCGCGCCGTCGAGGCCCCGATCCGCCAGATCGCCGAGAACGCCGGCGAAGACGGGAGTGTCGTCGCGGCCGAGACGCTCGAACGTAAGCCTGGGCACGGCTTCAATGCCGAGACCGGCGAATGGGGCGACATGTTCAAGATGGGCATCATCGATCCGACCAAGGTCGTCAAGATCGCCCTCCAGAACGCCGCCAGCATCGCGGGCCTGATGTTGACGACGGACAGCATGGTCACCACGATCAAGGACAAGACGAGCGCCGTCCACGGCGCAATCCACTAACCGAGCGCCCGATTTGGCTGCGCCCGACCGTGGAACCAAACCCGGTCCGAGGCTGTTCCGGAGCCGGGCAACAGCCGATAAGAGGGGAGCGTGCCGCCCACGCTCCCCTTTTCCAGACCTCGAGGCAGACAATTGGCGAAGCGCGATTACTACGAAGTCCTGGGGCTCGACCGAAACGCGTCACAGGACGAGATCAAGTCGGCCTACCGTAAGATCGCGCTCAAGAACCATCCCGACCGCAACCCCGGCGACAAGGCGGCCGAAGAGCAATTCAAAGAAGCCGCAGAGGCGTACGCAGTCCTGTCCGAACCCGAGAAGCGGAAACGCTACGACCAGTTCGGGCATGCGGGCGTGGAGGGCTCTCCGTTCGCGGGCGCACACGCTGGCGGGTTCTCGGTCGAGGACATCTTCTCGGCGTTCGGCGACATCTTCGGCGGCCACGGCGGGGGGAGCATCTTCGACGAGCTGTTCGGCGGCGGCAACCGCACTCGGGGACGCCGTGGCGCGTCACTGCGCGTCGACCTGGTGTTGACGCTCGAGGAAGTCGCGTCCGGTGTCGAGAAGACGATCGAGCTGACGCGTGCCGAACAGTGCGACACGTGCGGCGGCAGCGGTGCCAAGCCCGGCACGCAGCCGGTGCGGTGCACGACCTGTGGCGGCGCCGGCGAGATCACGCAGTCGCAGGGTTTCTTCGCGATTCGCCGCCCGTGCCCGCACTGCGAAGGCCGCGGCGAGATCGTGCAGGCACGCTGCTCGACCTGCAACGGTCAGGGCAAGGTCCGAAGGCGCGAGTCGAAACGAATCGCGATCCCGCCCGGCATCGAGGAAGGTCACGTCGAGCGTTTGCTCAACCAGGGCGAAGCCGGTGACTTCGGCGGTCCTCCTGGCGACCTGGTGCTCGTGATCCACGTCAAGGAGCACGAGTTCTTCCAGCGACGCGGCCCGGACCTGCTCTGCGAAGTTCCGATCCGCTACGGACAAGCCGCGCTCGGCGACACGATCCAGGTCCCCACGCTCGGACAGCCCGTCGACATGACGATCGACCGAGGCACACAGCCGGGCCAGGTGCTTCGCCTGCGTGGGCAGGGCCTCCCGAGGGCCGACGGTCGTGGCAAGGGCAACCTGCTCGTGAAGGTCAAAGTCGAGATTCCGAAGAAGCTGACCGCTCGCCAGGAAGAGATCCTGCGCGAGTACGACGAGATCGACGCTCAACACCAGCGGAAGTCCAAGTCCGGGTTCTTCGACAAGCTGAAGAACATGTTCCTGTTCTGAACCGAGACCATCCTGACCAACAATGGCCAAGAACAAGAAACCCAAGAAGGAAGCCGAAGAGGCACCTGCCGAGAGCGAAGCCAACGAGGCCGTAGCCGAAGACGGCGCCGACGGGTCCGACGAGGTGCTCGACCGGATCAGCGCGTTGGAACAAGAGAAGGCCGCGCTCGAGGACAGGCTACGGCGAGCGCTCGCCGACATGGCGAACATGCGCCGCCGCATCGGCGAGGACATGAAGCGGGCCAGCGAAGAAGCAACCATGCGGATCGCGAGGGAGCTGCTGCCGATCGCCGACAGCTTCCGGTTGTCCCTCCAAGCCGACGTCAAGAGGGACGACTTCTACGAAGGCGTCAAGCTGATCGAGAGCATGCTGTCCGATCTCCTGAGCCGTCACGGGGTCAAGCACGTCGACGCCGAGGGGAAGCCCTTCGACCCCAACTTTCACGAAGCCATGGCCATGGAGCCGCGCGATGACGTGCCCCCGGGCACGGTCACCGCGGTGCACCAGGACGGCTACGTGATCGGGGATCGCGTGCTGCGCGCCGCGCGCGTGGTCGTCAGCCAGGCAGCCGAGCCGCCGGACGAGAAGAGCGGAGACGAGGCGGAGTCGAGCAACGACGAACAGCAGAACTGAAACCGAGAATGCCGACCTACGACTACGTCTGCCAGGCCTGCGGCCACACCTTCGAGCAGTTCCAGTCCATCACTGCCGGCGCGCTCCGCAAGTGTCCCAAGTGTTCGAAGTTGCGCTTGAAACGCCTCATCGGGCCCGGTGCCGGGATCATCTTCAAGGGCTCGGGCTTCTACGAGACCGACTACCGCAGCGAGAGCTACAACAAGGACGCAGCGCGCGAGAGCGAGTCGAAGTCCGATGGCAAGGCGGCGGACAAGAAGGACTCGAAGGCCGGCGACAAGCCGAAGAAGGGCGAGAAGCCGGGATCCAAGTCCAAGAAGCCGAAGAAGAACAAGTAGACGCCCGCGCCGCTCGCGCGACAGGTCTGGCACGAACCACCTCCGCGGGTTATCACGTAGGGAGTCGCAACCTCGGTGGTCCGACGGACCAGGAGCTCAATGCCACGCCCGCGCGTGAGAACTCGATCCTTGCTCAGCTTGTGTGCTGCCGCGCTCGCAGCGTGTAGCGCCCCACCGCTCGCGTCCCCCGACTACCCGGTCGTCGAGATCCAGACACCGCAAGGCCACGAGCTCGGCGTGTGCACCGACGACGGAGTGCTGTGCCTCGGTCGCACGGCCGAAAGCGGACCCGCGAAGGTGACGTACATGCTCGGCCCGACGCCACTGGTCGAAGCCGGCGAGATCGAGCCGGTCGCCGGCACGATCCACAGGGTCAAGCTCCAGGTCACCGTCCCGTCGGTCGCGATCAGCTTCGAGCCGATCCGGCCCGGGGAGCCGCTCGTGCTGATGGGCTTCGACAACGGATTCCCCTGGCAGCACGATGTCTACGCGAGCGACGACGAGGTCGTCCAGGGCACCGCGATCCAGTGGTCGGCCGACAAGCCGTTTCCACCGCGCTATGTCGGGGCGGGCGTGTTTCGCGACACACCCGGGGGGCTGACGATCGTCGGGCTCGTGAAGGGGCTCGCGCGCGTCGAGAACGGTCCGACGTATCTGCTGCTTGCCGGCTTGCCCGAGTTTCGTCTGGCGATCGCCAAGCCCGCCTCCGCCGTGCCGTCACGACGTGTGATCTATCGCGACGACGGGTTGCGTGTGCACCGCATCGTTCGTTAGGGGCCGCGCAAGAATGACTTCACGTCCGCGCGCCTTGCCAGGAACCCCTCCTTCGGAGGGATCGACGATGGCTCGACCCGAACTGTGAACTCATTCTTGCGCAGCCCCTTAGTCTTAGTCTTAGTGGCGCCAGAAGCTCGGTAGGAAGATCACGAGCGGCGTGAACACCTCGAGCCGACCGAGAATCATGATGAAGCTCATCAACGCCTTGACCGGCGAAGAGAGCTCGCCGAACGAGCCATAGGACCCGACATTGATCCCCATCGGGTTCGCGGTCGCCAGGGCCCCGTCGACTTCGACGAGCTGGGTAAAACCCGGCCCCATGTTGCAGAGCGCGGTCACAACGGCAGTGAACCCCGACAACGCATCGATCCGTGGCTCGAACGCGATCACCAACAACGTTCCGAACAGCAGGATCGAGACCCAACTCACGAACAACGCTACGACCCGATCCACGATCTCGGGATCCACGCTTTCGTTTCCGAACCGCATCGGCTCGACGGAGCGCGGGCGCAGGAATCGGCGCAAGTTGCGGCCGAGCAGCTTGAAGACGATCAGCACCCTCGCCATCTTCAGCCCGCCGCCGGTCGATCCACCGCATGCGCCGCCGATCATGACCGCGAGCAACAGACACTGACAGAGCATCGGCCAGGTCAGCAAGTTCGAATTCGCGAATCCGGTCGACGAGATCAAGCTCGCCGTCTGAAACGACGCGTCGCGCAGACACGTCGTCACGCTCGAGTAGTCGTGGTCGCGCGCAATGTGATGGCCGTCGGGGACGAAGTCGCCACCGCTCCACAGCATGAACGTCAACAGACCGATCGTCACGCAGAACACGACGAAGTAGAACCTGAACTCGGTATCACGGGCAAACACACCGAGGCACTCCTTCGGCAGCGCCTTGATCCTCGCCCACCCGTTGCGTCCGCTCTTCTGCAACCGGATGACGGCTCGGTGCATCAATCCGAAGTTGGTTCCCGCGAGGAACATGCCGATGATCGCGATGATCTCGATCCCCAGCCCCCAGGCCTGGGGATCGTTCTCGAACTCGCCGAGGCTGTAGTTGCGCGTCGAGAAGCCGCCTGTCGCGATCGTCGCGAACGCATGACAGAGCGCATCGAACATGCTCATCCCGAACACGAGGTAGGACAGGAACAGGAACAGCGTGATCGCCAGATAGATCTTGAGCAGGCTGGCTGCCGACGCCCGGATCCTGGGCTTCAACCCCTCCTTGCTGACCCCGGCCACCTCTGCCTGGAACAGCGTCTTCTCGGTAATCCCGAGCACGGGCAGAAAGATCAAGAACATCACGACGATGCCGATCCCACCGATCCAGTGCAGCCACGAACGCCAGAACAGAATCGAGGGCGGGAGCCCGGCGATGTCGCCGTTGCGCAGCGTGCCGAAGATCGACGATCCGGTCGTCGTCAACCCGCTCGTGCTCTCGAACAACCCGTCCCAGAAGGATCGGACGCTGCCGGTGAACCAGAACGGGAGGCCGCCGAAGAGCGCGGTCAGCATCCACAAGAGCGCCACGCACAAGATGCCCTCGCGCCGGAAGAACTCACCAGGCTTGTTCCGCCCGAGCCTGTAGAGCCCGAGCCCGAACAAGCCACACACGGCCGCGGACACCCCGAACCCGAGCGACGAGCGACTCAGGCGCAGCTCGCCTTCGCCGTTGTAGATCAGCGACACGGCCAGGGGCAGGAACATCGTCAGAGAGAACAGGAACAGGAACACCCCGACCACCCTGGCGACGATGAACAGGTTCAGCGGCAGGTCGTCCAACGAGAACCGTGGCACCGCGAACTTCAAGCGAGACGCCACCGCCTATGCACCCCTTCCCGCCAAAGAGCTCAACGCTACTTCTCCGCGTGCGCTTCGAGCAATTCGAAGACCGCCGGCTCGACACTGGGAAGCAGGAACAGGATCAGGTTGTCCTCGGCCGCGAGCTTCAGCTCGCCTCGCGGAATGATGACCTCCTCGCTACCGTTCGACTGGCGTTGAATCGCGCCGATGACACAGCCTTTCGGGAAGCCCGCGTCTCTGAGTGTCTTGCCGACGAGCACGCTCTTGCGCTTGACCTTGGCCGCACACACCTTCGCAGCCCCCTCGTCGAACGAAGCGAGGAACTGCAGGCGCCCGGCTTGTACCCGCGCAACGATCGCGTCCGAGCACAAGAGCCGCGGACTGACGGCGCGATCGATCCCGACGACCTTGTAGATCTCCGTGTAGTCCGGGCGGCTGACCAGCGCGATCGTGCGCTTACAGCCGAGCTCGCGCGCGACGAGACACGCGAGCAGATTGCGCTCGTCGTCGTCGCTGGCACCGACGAATGCATCGGCTCGACCGACGTGCTCCTCCTTGAAGACCTCGATGTCGTTGCCCTCGACGTGGAGCACCGTCGTCCCGTCGAGGACCTCCGCGAAGTGCTGGCAGGCCTCGCGGTCTTCGGCGAAGAGCCGGAGCTTGATGCCGTGTCGGCTCAGGCTGCGCGCCGTGTGGAACGCGACACCGCTGGCCCCGTAGATCACGACGCTTCGCGGGCGTCCGCGCACCTTCCCGGCCGTAGCTTCGAACTCTTCGACCGTGCTCGGCACACCGAGCACGTAGATCTCGTCGTTGACGCAGAACTCCTGATCGCCGTCGGGAATCAGAGTCTTGCCCTCCCGTCGGACCGCGACGACGAGCAGGTTGCCGGGCAGCCTCAAGTCCTTGAGAGGCTTGCCGAGCAGCGGCGAGTTCTTCTTGACCGGGATCACACGCAACGTGACTTGACCTTCGAGGAAGTTCTCGACCGCGACGGCCTGGTTGCGACGAACGATCTTGGCAATCTCCTGCGCGGCAAGATCCTCGAGGCTCAGCATGTCGTCGAAACCGAGGTTCTTGCGCAGAAACGTGCGGTAGTTGCGGTACGGCTCGGGGTCACGAATCCGCACGAGCGCCGAGCTCGCGCCCATGCGCTTCGACAGCAGGCTGGTCAGCATGTTGACCCGATCGCTGCTCGACACGCACAGCACGAGATCCTGGCCACCGGCATCGACCTCGTCGAGGACGCGTGGGTGCGCCCCGTCCCCGCAGAACGACTGCACGTCGAGCATCTCGCCGACCCGCTTGATCCGCACGGGATCAGGGTCGACGACTGTGACCGAATGCTTTTCGGCCGATAGCACCTTGGCCAGGTGGAAGCCGACCTCGCCGAGGCCGACGATCAGGATGTTCATGCGGAGTCGGGGCTTCGGGAACGCCCGTGTAACTACAAAGGTCGAAGAGCATAGGCCGGGAACAGGCGAGTCAAAGCTCGGGATCGGAAGCTCACGAGGCCGACCGCACCAAGTCCTTGACCCGAACGGGCCGGCCCCTATAAGCCCGGGCCGTCCGCTCCCCTCGTTCTTCGACCACGCAATGCCTTGATCCTGATCCTCGACAGCCGCGACTCGTTCGTCTTCAACCTGGATCAGGGCCTGCGGGCCCTGGGAGCGGAGACCACAGTTCTACGGACGGATCGGATCTCCGCAGCCGAAGCCCTCGACCGCCCCCTGACGGGGCTCGTGCTGTCCCCGGGCCCGGGCCAGCCACGCGACGCCGGCTGCCTGCTACGGGTCGTCGAGCAGATCCCCGTCGAGCTGCCGGTGCTCGGTGTCTGCCTCGGCGCACAGGCCCTGGCCGTGGCCGCCGGCGCGCAGCTGCGCCGCTCCGATCGCATCTACCATGGCCGGTGTTCGAGAATCCGACACGACGAGCAGGGCTTGTTCACCGGCCTGCCGAACCCGCTCCTTGCGTGTCGCTATCACTCGCTGGTGATCGACCCGGACACGCTTCCCGACTGCTACCGCGTGACGGCAACCGCCGCCGGTTCGAGTGATGCAGCAGAACCTCGTGACGTCATCATGGGCATCCGTCATCGCGATCGGCCATGGTTCGGCCTCCAGTTCCATCCCGAGTCGTTCCGAACCGAGCTCGGTGAGCAGATGCTGGTGAACTTCCTGACCGTGATCCGTGAGGGAACCTTCGCATGACGCGCCTACTCGCGGCCGAACACCTCTCGAAGCGTTTCGGCGACAAGCAGGCACTCGACGACGTCAGTCTCGAGATCCAAGCAGGCACCGCGGTCGGCCTGGTCGGTCCCAACGGCGCCGGCAAGTCGACGTTTCTGCGCTGCGCCATCGGACTGTGTCACCCCGACGCGGGTGGAATCGCCGTCGAAGGCTTCGACGCACGTCGCAATCCGCTCGAGGTCCTTCGCCGCGTCAGCTACCTGCCCGGTGAGACGTCGCTCTACAAGCTGATGACCGGTCGCGAGCAGCTCGACTTCGCGCTCGGATTCCACGACTCGATCGACGAGGAGGTCTTGGAGCTGTGTCTCGACACGTTCCGACTTCCGCTCGGCAAGAAGGTCCGGGCGTATTCGGGCGGGATGAAACAGCAGCTCGCGGTCACGATCGCGCTGTCCCCCCGCGTGCCGCTCTACATCCTCGACGAACCGCACAAAGCGCTCGACGCGAGCATGCGGCACGATCTCAGACAGCTCCTGATCGACCTTCACGATCGCGGTCGCACGATGCTGATCTCGTCGCACCAGCTGCGGGAGCTCGGGGAGGTCGCCGACCGGCTCGAGTTCCTGCGCGACGGACGACACATCGAAGCGCGGCACATTCAACAGGCGCGAGAAACCCTTGCTCGGCGAATCCTCGTCGGGTTCTCTACCGATCCCGGTCCACTCGATCTCCCGGCCGGCGTCACCGTCGAGCGGCACGGGCTGTCGTTCTCGATCCACCAGGCCGACGGGCGCCCGATCGAAGAGATCGTCGAGCTCGTGCTCGCCAAGCGCCCCGCGAGCTTGTCCTATGGCGAAGCTTCGCTCGAGGACATCTACGAGGCGTTGTACGTCACTCGGTCCGATGAGGCGGCACGATGATCGCGCGCAAGACGTGGCAAGAGGTCCGGGTCATGACCGCGGTCTACTTCCTTCTCCTCGAGCTCATGCTCGTCGGTGCGATCCTCTACTGGCCTGATCTCGCGCGCGATCTGGCACGGAAAGCCGGCGCACTCGAGGCGTTGATGCCCGCCGAGTTCCTGAAGCGCATGGTCCGCGATTGGGCGTCAGACGACTCGGATGTCGCGTACCGCGCCTACATCGCGACGCAACAGTTCTTCAAGGGGATCAACGTGTGCGGGATCGCGATTGCCGTTCTGCTCGGCACCGGCATCATCTCCCGCGAGCGGGAGACCGGAACACTCGAGATGCTGTTGTCGAGACCAATTTCGCGAGCGCGCGTGCTGTGGTCGAAGACTTGGGTCGTGGCACTGTGCGTCGTTGTCCCGATCTACCTGTCGTCGCTCAGCGTCATCCCGCTCTCGGCGATCCTCCCGGGCATCAACAGCAACATCCCCGCGCCGGTATTGCTCGAGGCATCGACGCACGCGAGCCTGTTCGTGTTGATGTTCCTCGCTGCTACGGTCCTGCTCTCGACGTTCATGCGCACACAGGTGGCCGTCGCGTTCACGATCGGCGGCTTCGTCATCGCTCAGGTCGGCATCTACTTCATTCAAGTGATCCGGGTCGGCAGCGTGTTCATGCTGTCCGATCACGAGACCTACTCGCCGATCATCGCGGGCAACGTCTCGTGGAAGGCGCTGTTCTTCGGGCGCAGCTTCGGTTTCGGCCCCGGGATCTGTCTGATCCTGGTGATCCTCGCGCTGTTCGCCGGCGCAACCTGGCTGTTCAAGCGGCTCGAGCTCTGAGCCGGACCGCGATCACCACGGCGCACGCCGTGCACGTCGCGAGGTTGAGCTCGAACGCGGCCTCGACATGACCGCTCGTGGTAGCGGCAAAGCCGGCCGCCGGCGGTCCGATGAGCTGTCCCAGCCACAACACGCCTTCGTGGATCCCGCTGCGGCGCACCTTGTCGACCCGCCCGGCCTGCGCGTGATAGAGGCTCTGCGAATAGAGCAGCGAGAAGCTCACTCCCGCGAGGAACAAGCACGAGCCGATGACCACCGGTGACGCGCTGAACAGAGCGCCGGCCTGACACACGGCGATCGCGACCGCAGCAGCCGGAATCGTGCCGCGCTTGCCCGGCCACTCTCGCCACCGCCTCAGCATCATGAATCCGCATGCGAGCCCGAAGTTCATCGCGGACAGCAGCAGGTTGACCCAGAGCGCATACCCGGCGCCGAACGTCTCACCGAGCTGTTCCCGGCCAAGGCCCTCCGGGTATTGGTTTTCCCAAACGCCGGCGAAGAACCAGGCCGCGAAGATCCCGATCAACGCGGCGCGGAACATCGACTCGTTCCCTGCGTGCTCGCCGGTGGCAAGCGCGTGCTCGACCCGGTGCGCGGGCTCGCCGCGCGGGAGCAGGAAACAGATCACGAAGATCGAGATCCCTGCAACCCGCAGTGTCAGCGCGGGGTCGTGGAGCCGCTGCAGGAGCACGCCCGCCGCAACGTATGCGAATGCCTTCCCGGTGCTCCACCAGCAGTTGAACCGGGCGATCCGCTCGACGAGGGTCTTGCCGCGGGCCTCGCCTACGAGCGACATGACCTTGGGCCAGAACATCGAGAGCGCAACGCCGCTCGCGCCCAGACACACGAACAGCACGAGGGCCGTCGGCGCCAGGCTCGCCGCGACGAAGCACACCGCGACGAGGCCCGCTCCAGCACGCGCGACGGACGCGTGATCACGGCCGGCCCACAGGCGTGACAACCAAAGCACGCCGAACACGTAGGTCAGTGCTCCGAGCGCTCGCAAGACCCCGAGCTGGCTGTCTTCGAGACGCAGGGGGCCCTCGAGCTTGACCAGGAACGGTACCGTCGCCCATGCACAGAAGAACGTGACGTCCATCAGCAGCGCTGCGAGCAGGAGACGGGTCATCGCCGCGATGTTGCAGCTCGGTGACCCGAGCTGCAACATGCAAGCAGATGTCCCATCTTCTAGTCACACGGGTCGCCATCACGGAGGCCTTTCGCGCTCTCGCCATGTTCGGCCACCTGATCGCGTACCTCCCGCGACGCAGGAAATACAGGCGAGTAGCCGAGGAGCTGTTGCGCTCGATGCGAGGCTCGGGCGCGCAGAGTCGTCGCAACGAGGATGCACGTGACGTGTTCCAGCTGAAGCACGGCGTCCTCGATCCGCGTCGGGTCTTGCTGGCCTGCGGCGAAGCCTCCGGCGAACGTCACGCGATCCGGCTCGCCAGCGAGCTCACGGCCGCACGACCCGGGATCGAGCTCTCGGCAATCGGCGGTCGCGACCTCGAAGCGCAAGGCGTCGAGCTCGTCGCCAACGTCGTCGACCGCGCCGTCATGGGCCTGCGCGCGGTCCTCGCCCAGCTCCCGTTCTATTTCCGGCTGGTCGGACGGGTCGTCGACTGGCTCGACGCCAAACGCCCCGACCTGGTCATCGTGATCGACAACCCGGGCCTCAACATGATCGTCGCCGAGCAGGCCAGGCGGCTCGGGATTCCGGTTCTGTACTACATCCTGCCGCAATACTGGGCCTGGGGACCCTGGCGGATGAAGCGGTTCAAGGCCGCCGTGTCAGGGGCGATCTCGATCCTGCCGTTCGAGCCGCCGATCTTCTGGTCAGCCGGTGTTCCGACCGCGTTCGCGGGACATCCGTTGCTGGACAGCACACCGCCTGGATCTTCGGACGAGCGCGAACCGCTCTTCGTGATCATGCCCGGCAGCCGGCAGGCCGAGATCGACAAGCATCTGTTGCCGATGATCGAGGTGTTCCGGCGACTACGCGAACGCTACCCCGAAGCCAGGGGCGTGATCGCGCAGGGTGACCCGCAGCACGTGGCGGAGATCCGCGACAGGCTGAAAGATGCCGGTGTCGTGCTCGACCAGACTCTCGAGGTCTGCCACTGTGAACCAACCGACGTGCTCGCCCGCGCGAGACTCGCACTCGTCAAGTCGGGCACGAGCTCACTCTTGACCGCGATGTGCCGGACACCGCACGTCGTGGTCTACAAGCTGGGCAACGTGCTCGAGACCTGGTGGGCCGGCCACCTCGTGCACGTCCCGTTCATCGCCGGTCCGAATCTCGTCGCCGGACGGGAAGTGGTTCCGGAGTTCTGTTTTCACGCGGACGCGACATGGACCGAGGTCGGCGCTCGCCTGCTCGAGCTCTGGCCCGACGGAGAGACCCGCAACCGACAGCTCACAGGGTTGGACGAGATCCGCGAGCGACTGAAGGGCCCGGGCGCGGCGGTCGAAGCCGTGCGCTGGCTGTTCGACGCGCGATGACACGGGGTGTTCTGGTCGCTCACGTCGAGTCGACCAACGACCACGATTCCCCGTCGGTCCACGCACGACCGTCTTCGACGAGCTTCTCGAGCCCTGCGAGCAGCGAGCGTTCTGCGTAACGGTACAGCGCCGGGTCCGTGTCGTCGTACACGATCGGGACCAGCTCTTCGATCCGATCGACTCCTGACGCCAGCGCCGCGACGAGTTTCTCCTCACGCTCACGACGGTGCGCGATGTAGCGCTCGAGAACCGCGTTCCCGTCGCGCGCCGCGGGTCCGTGGGCGGGATACAGCGTCGTGATCCCGAGCTTCCGAACCCGGGCGAGGCTGTCCAGATAGGTTCGCAGGTGGCCATCGGGCGGATCGATCACGATCGTCGAGATCGTCGAGCACAGGTCGCCGGCGATCAGCGCTCCGTAGCGGGTGTCACGAAACGCCAGGTGTCCGGGCTCATGCCCCGGAGTGTGCAGGACCTCGAGCGCCCAATCGCCCGAACCGTCCGGGGCGGTGCCGAGCTCGATGCGCTGCCCGTCGTCGATCGCTTGACCGACCGGGGGCTCGATCCGCATGCGAGCGAGGGTCTTGGGATGCGCCCGGACCGGAAGACCGTATCGCTGTCGCATGGGCTCGACCGCTGCGACGTGATCTGGATGCGCGTGGGTCACGAGGATCCCGGCGAGCTCGCACCCGCCCGCGACGAGCTCGTCGACGAGGGTGAACAACCGCTGTTGCTCGCCGGCATCGGGCGTCGCGGGGTCGACGACATGCAGCCTCTCGTGTCCGACGATATAGCTGTTGGTCGTCGTCGCCGGGGGCAGCGTGTCGGTCAAGAGCGGTGCCGCGAGCACGCCAGGGGTGAACCGCACCGGATGGAGCCGGCCTTGCTCGAGCTCGTCGGCGAGGCGGCCGGTACGCGTGAAGAACTCCTCGAGACTCGCCGACTCGGTCAGCATCTCGAGCAACGTCAGCACTGGCGGAACGATCAGCATCTCGCCCGCGCGCCAGCGCCCCAGAGCGTCGACCGGGGTGATCCACTGGCCGGCGCTGAGCTCGCCGGCGACGATCTCCGGACGCTGCCCGGACGGCAATTCGGCCTGGAAGAACCAGGTTCGGTAGCGGCGAGGGGCGAACGGAGGCGTCGTGACCCGGCAGAACCTGTGTAACGACCGGCCGAGTCCCGGATATTGGGCAACGTGTCCTCGCCACTCTTCCAGTTCGTCAACCAGCAAACCCTCCCGCAGTCGGTTTCGCGCTCGCTCATCGAGCCCTTCGGTGAAGCCACCGACGGCGACCCCGGTCTCCTCGAAGAGCTCACGAACCGCGCACAGCCGCGCTGCATCGGGCTCGTCGAGCTCCCACTCGTCGGCGCTGAACGTGCCGCCCGGGAGTGCCCAGTAGCCGCCGAAGAACGACAGTTCGACCGAACGTTCGACGAGATAGACGTCGATCGCATCCGCGCGAGGGCGGGTCAGGAGGACGGCGGAGGCGTGGCGGACACGAGCCATCCAGCCATGCTCGGATCGGAACGGACCGGAGGCAACTCTTTGCCACTCAACCGCTTGCCGACAACTAGCTTGAGCCGCGGATAGCAGGTATCCTCGCTGATGAGGTGGAATCAGATCCCTGGGAGATTGACACCTTGACCGACCGCCCAAAGAAGCAGAACTCCGAACTGGAGCAGCTCGCGAAGCGACTGCGCCAGGCTCGCGTCGACGCCGGGTTCAAGCGATTTGACGATGCTGCCGACGCCACCGGCATCTCGGTCAACACGATCAAGAGCTACGAATACGGCAAGTTCGTACCGAGCGCCTTGAACCTCGCGACCCTGGCCCGGACCTTCCGGGTCTCGACCGACTGGCTGCTCGGTCTCAACGCCGCGCGCTCGGGCCTGCCGGCCGGCCGAGCACTCGTCGACCGAGACATCGCGGACGCGATCCTGTCGGCCGAATCCGAGGAGGAAGTTCTCCCCTACATCCAGAAGACGCCGTCGATGGTGCTGTGCATCGTCGAGATCCCGGGCCGCACGGAGATCCTGAAGCTCAACGAGGCCATGGCACTCGGCCAGCGGCTCCAGAGCAAGATCCAGCGCCTCTCGCCCGACCTCGCCAAGCGCTGGGAGCAGGTCGAGAAGATCCTCGACGGAAAGTAGCGGCACCCCGAACTGGGAGTCATCGCCGAGCGCGGCCGTCACAGAGCCGGCCAAGGACGCCGTCTTCCTCGCCCGTGTCCGAGCGCGCCCGCCCTGGCTCCGGCTCCGGCTCCGGTCCCGGCTCCGGTCCCGGCTCCGATCCCGTGTTCCCGTGTGCAAACAGAGGCTGTGCCCATTGGACGAGCACGAGGCGGGCACCGGCACGGGCACGGACGGGCACGGGCACGGGCACGCACGGGCACGGGAGCCGTCGCTGAGAACCTGACCAGTCCGTGAACCCCATAGTTGCCTAGCTGCTAGTGGTGTGTCTCAGAAGTTCGGGGCATAAGTTTCGGAGTCATCTGTGTCGCTGC
>Ga0055451_10000628_pt1 | contig 14250 bp, 11 predicted proteins | sample China_Galinas_PW_3_FD_57745 | JGI IMG/M metagenome (GOLD analysis project Ga0055451, IMG submission 57745) | Wetland microbial communities from San Francisco Bay, California, USA, that impact long-term carbon sequestration - China_Galinas_PWB_D2 | ecosystem: Environmental > Aquatic > Marine >... | reverse complement strand
CCGCCGCTGGCATCTTTCCCAATATGCCCATATAGCCTCTCTATGCGCGCTGGCCCTGCCCCCTTACCAAGGGGGGATTGAGGGGGGTTGACTCTCTTGTTCCACGGGGCGGCGCAGGAATCCACTCGTCCACCGGCGGCGACTCATGCGGAACTGGAACCTCCACGTTTGGCGATCCGACCGACGTATCATCGATCGAGTGAGGATCAAGCGGCTCGCCGGCTTCCTCAGTCCGCCGGATCAGAGCCGTGCTGTCGTGAGGCGGCGCCGCGTGGGCGCGATTCACAAAGTGCGCGCCGCCTACAATGGGCGCGACAATGGCGACGATCAACTCTCCGTATTTGCAGCGCCCAATCACCATGCAGCATCATCCTCTCGCGTACTTTCCTTCGAGGAAAGGCGTGGCGGAACACCCTGTCCTCATCCTGATCGCAGCCACACGTGCCATCTCGCCCTCTAGGCAATGCAGTGTACACCGTATGCCACGAACGGCGTCGCCGCTCCCTATGACATTATACCGCCCATGGATTGGTTTGCCTGGTTTTTCGGCGATCAGAGGGTCATTTGAGTAGCTGACACTACAACGTAAAGTCGTCGTGAACTCGTAACGCAGGCATCTTGCCTGCACTGCAATTGTGGCTAGTGCAGGCTGGAAGCCTGCGCTACAAATCACCCTGCGCTAGTGCTGATCGCAGCACTAGTTAATACCCTTTAATTACACGGACTGATCTCGAAGGGCGCGGGGCTCTGTCTGAAGAATCTCGTCTGTAGGGCTTTGGTTATAGGGCCTTGGGCGCAGGACTTGCCATGCATTTTTTAGGGTCATGCGCCGCGTGGGGTGGCGCGTTACGCGGGTCTTCCTTTTCTGGTTTGGCGCACGCCGCGGGCGGTTTCCACAAGGGTGGGTGCTGAACTCACTGTAGCGGATCGCGGGCAGAAACTTTGCGCTACCGCCGACCGCCGCCGCCACTGCTGTTGGTGTTCGTGTTGTCGTTGGAGTTGCTGTTGGCGCCTGACGTGATGGTCACCGTGACGGTCGACGGTGCGCTGGATTGGGCGTTAATATCCAAGCCGAGGCAACTGAATGTCGCCTGGCCCGGTTCCGAACCACGGAATTCGATCGTTCCGACCAGAATGTCGGTGCGCGTGCCTTGTGCGCCGCTATCCTGGTCGATGGTGATACCCAGGGCCACACTGGTACCGGTGCTCACGCAAGTCAGCGTAATCGGTTCTCCGACAGCGGCTTCCGTGGGGTTGGCTTGCAGGCTGACGGCTACCGCCGCCTGCTCCACGATTTTCGTGACGCAAGAGGATACCACCTGATACAGGCCGTCGCTCGCCGTAAGGCGAATGAGCGCGTCGCCGGTCTTGGCCGCCAGGAAAGTGGTCGTGGGCACCGTGGCGTTGTCGAACGATCCCGCATCGGTGGGGAACACTTCCCATTGATAGGTCGCGATGGCGCCGGGGTTCTGTTCGTTGGCGGCGACACGCCCGGATGAACCGACGGCAAGTTCGTTGGGGCACGACGGTTGGATGGATATGGAATCGCAGCCGGTCGAAAGGAGCGCAAGTGCAATTCCCAGGCCCAGGCTAGCGAGACGGCGATACACAACAGAGTTCGACATCGGATTTTTCACCACGAAGAACGGAAGCCATCAGCCATCGGCCATCAGCCATCAGCCATCGGCCATCGGCCATCAGCCATCGGCCATCGGCCATCGGCCATCAGCCATCAGCCATCAGCCATCAGCCATCAGCCATCAGCCATTAGCCATCAGCGTGGCACCGACGTGTCGGCTGACGGTTTACGCGCGGACCAAGAAGCGAATTCAGCCATAAACCCTTTCTTCGTGTCTTTGTGCCTTTGTGGTTAGTTCCTTTTTTCATTCATCCATCGTACCCAAGAAACGGACTTTTCACCACCGAGGCCGGACTACGCGGGCTCAACCGGAATGGTGATTCGCGATTCGAGGTCCCTCCGATCGATGGGCCGTCCGGCTTCGAAGACGACCACGCTGTGCTCGTAGAATGGAATCAGCATGGCTGGCGGGAGCGCCGCGTCGGTGTTGCCGTAAAATACCGTGATGCCGCCGCCCGGAACCCCGGGGTGTGCGGCGGTGGCCACCACCGCCTGATCCTGCCCCAGGAACTCCTTGTCGCCGATCTTAAAACCGCCGTCGACCCAGCGCACCGGAAACTCAACGCCTTTCAGGAACGCGGCCACCTGCGCGTCATGGACGGCGTCCCCCACGATCAGCAGACATGTCTCGGATAGGTCGTCCTCCGCGATCTCACCGGTGGTGAGCGTCCGTCGTTCGTCCTCCTGGAAGCTTGACTCGAACGTTGACTGTAGTTTCGCATACGGCGTCGCCAGATCGCCCGCCGTTCGGACTGTCGCAAACGCCGATCCGTAACGCGTGCTCGCGGTCGTGGGTACGATCTTGTCGCGAGGGATTTTTCGGAATACGTGATAGTCGGGGTCGATCTCGACGGTCAGCGGGACGACGTCGAGCGGAATGTCGACTTCCTCGTCTGTTTGCGACACGGGTATCTCCGTATCCAGAAATCCGTCGGCATGGTGGATTCGTACGGGCAGATCGAGTGCGAAGGGTTCGTCCTCCTGGTGGATGGAAAGCGTCAGAATACTGTCACCTGAACGGTACGCGGCGCGCTCCACATCGATCCGAGGTGCGCCTCCGCGGCGAATCCACTGGTGAAAAAACGTCTCCAGGTCCAGCCCGCTCTCTGATTCGCAGACGCTTTGAATATCATGCCAAGAGGCGTAGCGTCCGGTGTAATCGGCAGTGAACCGTCGCATCGCGGACCAGAACGTCTGCTGGCCCATCTCCCGCGCCAGCATGTGAAAGACGCTCGCGCCCTTGCTGTAGGCGATGCCGCGCCCGCAACCGTCCTCAAGCCCGTAGGTGCCCAGGGGTTTGTCCCTTTCGGGCTTGATCCGGCTCAAGAAGTGGGCGTAGTTTCGCCTCTTGCGCCGCGCTTCGCCTTCCTTACCATCGAGGATGAACCCATAGTAGTTGGCACCGTAGCTGGCCAGTGCCTCGCACCAGTTGCCGTCCTTGGGATCGACGTGGATGCCGTTGCCCCACCAGCAGTGAAGCATCTCGTGGTCGATGTACCCGTGTGCGGTTTGCGATCTTTTGCCCATATTGATGACCGCGGAACTCAGCAAGGTGAAGGTGGGAAACGCGAACCCGCTGCTGAAGAAGTTATCGACAATGGCGAATTCGCGCGCCGGGTAGGCGCCGATCAGCGGCTCGTAACGGTCGAGGTTTCTCTTGACCGCCTCGAACAGTCCGGCCGCGTGCTCAGCCTGCTCGGGCTTCAGGTGCAATGCGATGTCGACTCCGTGGTGCGTGGCGCGATGAACCTCGTGCGGTCCGCCCACAAGAACCATTTCCTCTACCGGATAGGGAGTTCGCCAAGCGAGTTTGCCGGTCTCCCGGGCCAATACCGCGTCGGTTTCCGCCCCAGCGACCAATTCGATGCCTTCTATGGGTGACACCAATACGGTGAACTCCGCGAGCCTCGCATCCTTGGCGTCGTCCACGGCCGGCTGCGGATACCAATTCCCGCCGCCCAGGTATACGCCCTCTTCCGAAACGTGAGCACGCATCTCGAAGTTGTGGATCTGTCCCTCGATCTCGCCGCCCGCGACGTTCTGGTAGACCTCTCCGCCGTAATCCAACAAAAGCGTGAGTTTGTCCGTAAGCTCGTCGAGCACGATCGCATACGTTCGCGGTGCGAGCGGGTTATCTTTGGTTGGCCGGTAGTGTCTCGCGAAATACCGCCTTACCTGCGCGCCTTTCGCCTCCACGTCGAAAACACGCAAGGCGGGGTGGAGGTGCAGGTCGACTGTGACCGGGCCGGCTGGTCGTAGGGGCGTGCCATCCGCGGATTCCAATTCCATTGTCGACCGGCCGGTCAATTGGTGGGTCGACGGCTCCAACTCCAGGTCAAGCACGTAGGAAACCGCCTGAACGTGAAGCCTGGGCGACGATACACAACCTGCGGCGGAGAAAACAATGGCGACGAGGGATACCCAACAAAGGGCTGGTCCCGCTGCTATCTGCCTCAATTTCCCGATCATTCCACGCATCTCCTTCGAATGGAAGGGACAACAGTCCATGTCCCCAGTTTCGATGGGAAGGCACACGTTGGCAACCGGAAATCGGCCCGCCTGCCCGCATTTGGCGGCGGTACGGGGGTATTTTTGGTGCAAGGACGCTCTTGTTTGCGACGGATTCGTCAGTATACTATTGGGCGTCAAACGCGTTGCACGGGGGCCCAAGGCGAGAAGACGGCCGCTTGTCGAGCGTCGACGCAAGACCGCAACAGCGTTTGCGGCGTGATGGATTCGCATTGGTTTTTTGTAAGAGGACTTATGGCAAAAGTTGACGCCATCGAGGCTGAGGGCACTGTCACGGCGGCGCTCCCGAATGCGATGTTCCGTGTCCAGGTTGAAATGGACGGCGACAAGCATGATGTGCTTGCCACCATTTCCGGAAAGATGCGGAAGTACTACATTCGCATTCTTCCCGGAGACCCGGTACTCGTCGAGATCTCACCCTATGATCTGACACGCGGTCGTATCACGTATCGCGGCAACAAGTCCCAGCGGACCACAAGGTCCACCAGATAGCACCCTCTCCGGTTCGCCCTGTTTCCCGTTCGGTTGCCAGAGGTCGTGCGGCGCTTGCCATGTTTGGCGTACTGTGCCTAGTCTGCGGCAAGCGGTCCGCGCTACTGCTTCGTCGTTACTCAAACGACGGATCTTGGTGGGTGGCATGGGCAAACTTGTTTGCCCGTGCTTATCCGATGGCCAATATGGGCAAGCTCTCGCTTGCCCACGCCATCCATCAAAGCACGTGCGACGCACCAACCAGGCATCGCAATGGCACCAATGAAGGATAAGGTCACCATGGAGTTGGTATTGCGGAATTGTGCCGTGCCGGCCCGGCAATGGCCGGTCGTCATGGGCATCCTAAACGTCACGCCAGATTCCTTTAGCGACGGTGGTCGATTCAACAAGCCCGCCGAGGCTGTCGACGCCGCACTGGAGATGATCGCCGACGGCGCCGCCATTATCGATGTCGGTCCGGAATCGACACGCCCCGGCTCCGAGCAGGTTGCGGCCGAAGAGCAAATCCGCCGATCGGTGCCGGTGATACAGGGCATTCGATCGGCCGACACCGCTGTGACGATTTCGATCGATACCACATCCTCGCGCGTAGCACGGGCGGCGCTCGATGCCGGCGCGGACATAATCAATGACACCTCCGCGTTACGCGACGACCCGAACATGGTGTCCATCGCAGTGGAATCGAACGCCACGGTGTGCCTGATGCATCGAAAGGGTAAGCCGGCTACGATGCAGCATGACGGCGGTCCGCAATACAAAGATGTCGTCGCGGAAATACGGGAATTCCTTTTGGAGCGCGCGGCGTTCGCCAAGGATTCGGGTATCAATCCCGCGCGAATCGTCGTGGATCCCGGCATCGGGTTCGGAAAACGCACCGGGCACAATCTGCAAATCACGGGCCACCTGCACCGCCTCGCCGACTTGGGATTCCCATTGCTGGTGGGCGTTTCGCGAAAGCGTTTTATCGGAGAGGTCTTGGGCATCGACGATCCGCGTGATCGGGATGCCGGTTCACTGACCTGCGCCGTGCTCGCAGCCCAAGCCGGGGCAGCCATCGTCCGCGTTCACGATGTCGCCTCGACGACCCAGGCCGTTGCAATGCTGCGGTCCATCCGGGACGCGTGATTCAAGGACTCCCCAATCGCTCCTCTTTTGTCCGTTTTCATCTACGATCCATGTCAGGTCTGGAATTCTGTTGGTAGATCAATTGGCCGAACGCACGCCGAAGCTGCTTCATGGCACTTTGAATCAGTGAAGTGGCAGAGGAGCCCCTTGCACGTTTCCTGCGCTCGCACACGACCATGCGGATGACAGGCCCAATGGCGGCGCGTAACATGCGGATGTGCCGTTTGCTGGGCGCAGGAGTCGACTTGGCGGAGATTCGGCGCCCGCCGGGCGCACTAACCGTCTACCGTTCCACGGCTGAATCGACGATAAGAAAACCATGACGCGACGATCCTTTCTTGAAATCCTGGTATCTGCGGTGCGGGGTGCCGTGGCAATCATTGCGGCCGTACCGATCGTGCGGTTTCTGGCCGCGCCGCTGCGCGCCAGGGCGGGCGGCCCGGATTTCATTCGGCTTCAGCCGCTGTCGGCCCTCGCACCGGGTGAAACGAAACGCGTGGTTGTCGAGTCCGATCGCTGGGACGCCTTCACGCACTATCCGCCGGGGCCGATCGGGCGAGTATACCTCATCCGGGAGGAAGACGTGGAGGGCATGCCGAAAGTGCGGTGCCTTCAGTCCATCTGTCCGCATCTGGGTTGTGCGGTGGACCAGAGTGGTGGTGGCTTCCGTTGTCCGTGCCATGGTGCGGTTTTCGACGAAAACGGCAAGAGCGTCAAAGGCCCGGCGCCGCGGAATATGGACGAACTCGAACTGCGCGTGTCTCAGGGCGATGACGGCGAATCGTGGGTCGAGGTGCAATACCGTACCTTCGCCAGCGGCACGACGGCGAAGCGGCCCGTGGCGTAGTATCCTGACGAGGTGGGCAACGAGGTATGAGTTTCAGCAACTGGCTTCGCGATCGCACAGGTTGGCCGGCCGAGCCGGCCAAGCCGGACAAGACCGGTGTGGTATCCGCCGCACGGTCGAGTTGGCGCCGTGCCATCTCCTCGACCGTTGCGCTGTTGCTAGGCCTGCAGGTCGTCACGGGCGTAGCGCTTATGACGGTCTACAGTCCGTCGGCCTCCACGGCGTGGGCGAGCGTATGGTATATCCAGACGCAGGTGCCGGGCGGGTGGCTTGTTCGCGGTCTGCATTTCTTCGCCTCCGATGCCCTCGTCGTACTGTTTGCCGCCTATCTGCTCGTCTCCGTGTACACCAAGGCCTACCGGGCGCCGCGTGAGTTTGTCTGGTGGATTTCGCTTTGCCTGGCGGGAGTGATGGTTGCACTCGCGCATACCGGATATGCGCTGCCCTGGGATCAGGACGGGTATTGGGGCACCCACGTACGTCTGAACATCTTGGCCCGCGTGCCGGAAGTGGGGCCGATGATCCAGCGGCTACTGACCGGTGGCGCGGAGGCGGGCCACGGTACGCTCACGCGATTCTATACGTTGCACATTTTTCTACTTCCCGCCTGCACCTTTGTACTGGCGTGGATCGGCTGGCGTTGCCGAAAGCGGTCCATGGTCTCGTCCGCGGGCCCGGTGAAACTCGGTACGCTCCGCGGGAGTCAGATGTTCCGGAATGGGCTTCTCGGCGCGATGACCCTGTTGGCTTTGTTCGCGCTCGCCTGCTACACCCACCATCGCATGGGTCTGGATTGGCTCGATGCTCCGGCGGACCCAACCGGGGCCGACTATCCCGCGAGACCGGAGTGGTACTTCCTGTTTCTTTTCCAGTGGCTCAAGTATTTCAAGGGCCCGACACCGGAAATGATCGGTGCGATCGTCGTGCCGAGCGCGGTTGCGGTGGTGTTCTTTCTCATGCCGATTGTGGGCAAGAAATCTAACGGCAGATTCGGAAGCCTTCTGGTTGGTGGATTCACGGCCCTGCTGGTTGCCCTGGTCGCGGGGCTCTCCATCTTGAGCATACTGGATGACCGCGCACCGGATGCCGACCTCGTGGCACGTGCCCAAGCCAAACAGAAGGCGGACAAGCCACTAACGGAAGACGAAGCGCATGCGCTCCGTGCCAATCTGTTTCACGAGAATCGACAGGCCGCGCGAGACTTGGCCGCGCGGGCAATAGCGCTGGCCAACGAGCAGGGCGTGCCACCCGAAGGACCGCTCGCGTTGCTCGCCCGCGACCCGCTTACCGCCGGCCCCAGGCTCTTCGCGGCCAACTGCGCAAGTTGCCATCGCTACCACGGCCACGACGGGATGGGGCTGGTGCCGTCGGAGCCTGCCGCCTCGTCCGATCTGGGCCACTACGCGACCGTAACCTGGCTCACGGGTTTCTTTGCCGATCCCATGGCTGACCGCTACTTCGGCCTGATGAAGAAGGAAGACGGAGAACCGGCGCACACCAAGATGAACCGTTGGTTATCCGAGAATCGCGGAGATGACAAAGTATCCGCGACCCGCTTCCAAGCCGACCTCGAAGCCGTCGCCGCCTATTTGCAGGACGAGTCGCTCAACCCTGGACGACTGGCAGGGCTCGACGATGCGGTTCTCGAAGCGACCGCGTCCCAAGCCGTCGCGCGCGGCCGCCGCTTTTTCATGTCCACGTGCAATGAATGTCACAGCTATGACGGCGAGCGGAGTGGCACGACCAGTGCGCCGGAAATGCGCGGCTACGGTTCCGTTGCCTGGTTGGAGCTAATGATCGCCAATCCCGCCAACGACATGCGATACCGTTCCAAGGGCCGAGAGCCGGCACAGATGCCTGCCTTTGCGGATCGCCTCACCGCCGACCAGATTCACTTGATCGCCACCTGGCTCCATTCATCGCGAGCCATAAGTACGCCTCCGACGTAGCCGACGTCCGACGCCGCCAACCGCGCTACCCGACTCGCGCGCGCCTGGCTCTGTATTTGCGCAGGTGCCACGGGCTACTCGCTCGCCAACGCGGGACAAGATGATGCTTCCACCAAAATCCTTGGGGAGGTGTGCCGACCTTATGATCTTCACATCGATCCCCATCCTCCTAAGGTACTATTGCGCTACCAAGACTCAGGTACGGAGGCCGAACGTACCCTTGGATTGTCTTCCACAATACTCCAGGTGGAGTATTCGGACAGCCTGTGACCTGCGCGGTACGGGTAACACCACGCTGTGCCGTTAATAGCGATAGTGTTCCGGCTTGTACGGGCCATCGACACTCACACCAATATATTCCGCCTGCTCCGGTGTGAGCCTGGTCAGTTTTGCACCAAGTTGACCGAGGTGCAGCCGCGCGACCTTTTCGTCGAGGTGCTTCGGCAGCACGTACACCTGCTTCTCGTAATTGGCCTGGTTCTGGAAAAGTTCGACCTGGGCGATCACCTGGTTGGCGAAACTGTTGCTCATGACGAAGCTGGGGTGACCGGTGGCACAACCCAGGTTGACGAGGCGTCCTTCGGCCAGCACGAGGATGCAGTGGCCGTCGGAAAAGATCCACTTGTCGACCTGCGGTTTGATGTTCTCCTTCTTGACGCCGGGGATCTTGGCCAGACCGGCCATGTCGATCTCGTTGTCGAAGTGTCCGATGTTGCAGACGATGGCCTGATTCTTCATCTTCTCCATGTGCGCCGCCAGGATGATGTCCTTGTTGCCGGTTGTGGTGACGAACACGTCGGCCGTCGCGACGAGATCCTCCAGTGGTTTTACGTCATAGCCCTCCATGCACGCCTGCAGCGCGCAGATGGGATCGATCTCGGTGACGACAACCCGGCACCCTTGCGCCCGCAGGCTCTGGGAGCAGCCCTTGCCGACATCGCCATAGCCACATACCACGGCGACCTTGCCGGCCAGCATGACGTCCGTCGCCCGCATGATGCCGTCCACCAGCGAATGGCGGCAGCCGTAGAGGTTGTCGAACTTGCTCTTGGTCACGCTGTCGTTGACGTTGATCGCCGGGAACAGCAGTGAGCCCTTCTCCTGCATCTGGTAGAGACGATGTACGCCGGTCGTGGTCTCTTCGCTCACGCCGAGCATTCCTTCGGCGATCTTGTGCCACCGCTGCGAGTCCTTCTGCATTTCATCGCGAAGGAGCTGCAGGATGCACCGGAATTCCTCGTTGTCGGCACTGTCAGGATCGGGGAGCGTGCCGTCCTTGGCGAAGGCGTCCTCTGCCTCGTAGCCCTTATGGATGAGCAACGTGGCGTCGCCGCCGTCGTCGACGATAAGATTCGGACCGCCGTCCGGGAAAGACAGCGCCCTGTTGGTACACCACCAATACTCCTCCAGCGATTCGCCCTTCCATGCGAATACGGGCGTTCCGGTCTTGGCGATGGCCGCCGCGGCGTGGTCCTGCGTGCTGAAGATATTGCAGCTACACCAGCGGACGTCGGCGCCCAGGGCGGTCAGCGTTTCGATCAGTACCGCTGTTTGAATCGTCATGTGCAGTGAACCCATGACGGTGGCACCCTGCAGGGGCTTGCTCTCGGCGTATTCCTTGCGAATGGCCATCAGCCCCGGCATCTCGTGCTCGGCGAGGATGATCTCCCTGCGGCCGAAGTCCGCGAGGCTAATGTCCGCTACTTTGAAGTCCTGTACGGCCGTTGTCATCGTTTGCTCCTCTTCGTCGTATGTTGTGACTCAAACTCTCAATGGGTCAAGAATACTAGTTTTCCGTTACCTGTCATTTGATGGGTGGCACGGTCTGGCGAAGCCAGGCCGTGGGCCTTCCGAAACATCCATGGCCAAGCTATCGCTTGACCATGCCACCCGACGTTTGCTGTTCCGCGAACTCGACGCCGCGCGTTGGTCTAGCCGGCGTCCTTCGATCCCGTAATGACAAAGAGCCCCGGGGCGTCATCGGCTGAATCCACGGCCGTCAGCGTCCGGGCCTGAAGCGAGCCGAAACCGGCGTCGCGTAACCAGCCGAGGATTTCCTGCTCCGAGAAACCGAACCAGCGGTCCTGCATGCGGTCTCGGAATCGGACATTGTCATGCACGGTTTGCTCGACGATCAGCACGCGCCCTCCGTCGGTGACGATGCGCGCGATCTCGGCGATCGCCGGCGCCGGGTCGGGCACGTGGTGCAGCACGAGCACGGCCACGGCAAGATCGACTTCACCGTCTTTCAAAGGCAATTCAGCCAGATCACCTGGTCTCAGGTCAACTTTTTTTCTCTTGCCGCCGTCGATTCGATGGCGGGCTACCTCCAGCATCCTCTCGACGGGATCGATGGCGATGACGCGATCGAAATGGTCGGCCAGCCAGGGTAGCAGGTAGCCCGTCCCCGTGCCGATGTCGGCTACCGACCACTCCGTCGGCAGCAGCGCCAGGAATGCCTCGAGGTGGAAGCGATTCCCGAAACTCTCCTCCCGCAGGACATCCCACCGGTGTCCCACTTCGTCGAAAAACGCGTCGCTCATCTGCCGCCGACTCTCGACGACGCCGGCAAGACGTTGCGCCAGGGACGGAGATAGCGGCTGCTCCGTCATCCACGAGAGCACGCGATGGCGGAGCGGAAACTCGTCCTGTCCATTCAGGCTGTTGGCTGCGGAGTAGAGCACCGTCGTGCCGACTCTCCTATCGCAGATCAAACTGGACTCCCGCAGGATCTTCAGGTGTCTCGACACCGTGGATTGTGGCTGTTGCAGCACTTGTACCAATTCCGACACAGCGAGTTCGTGCCGCGCCAGCACGGCCAGCGTTCGCTGCCGCGTTCGATCCGCCAGCGCCTTGAATACAGTTTCCGGTTCCAGCACGCCTGAGGGCTCCATTATAACCGTATATCCGGATAATAGGCTTGATCGTCCTCCTGTCAAGCCCTCTTTTGGCATTTCCCAATAAAAGTCTCCGAATCCCGGCCTGATGCCGGGCGTTTGACCCGATAACGACGTACCGAGAAGATGAGGCCTGAATTCCCGGCAAAGCCGATCCGGAAAAGGGAACCAATCGGGTGAAATCGCGTCCAAATTCCAGGAGAGCACAAGACGAGCCGTACGCCGGCCGTCCGATTCCGCTCAGGGATTTGGAGCTGATTGAAGAGGCTAAGACGGGACATTCGGAAGCATACGGCGAACTCGTGCTGAAATATCAGGATCGTGTGTACAACGCCTGTTGGCGGATCTGTGGCCACCTGGATGATGCGCACGAGGTGACGCAGGAGGCATTCCTGACGGCGTGGGAAAGGCTGGACACGTTTCGAGCCCAAAGCGGCTTCTACACGTGGGTTTTTCGGATCGCCGTCAATCTGGCTATTTCCAGGCGGCGCAAAGAAGCCAGACAGCAACATGCGTCATTGGATCAAATGGCCGAAGCGAGTGGTACACAGGTATCGGAACTCGCCTCAGCGGCATCCGAGAGCCGGCGCGACGATCCGGGACTGCAGGCCGGCGATGCGGAGGCGCAGGCCCTCGTCACGCATGCCCTACAGGCGTTGGATCGCGATCATCGTGCGATTGTCGTGCTGCGCGACATGGAAGGTATGAGTTATCATGAGATCGGCGAGATCCTTGACCTAGCCCCGGGTACCGTGCGGTCGCGCCTGCACCGCGGGCGAATGGCGGTTCGGGCGGCGCTGACGTCGTGTGGTGAAGGCGCCGAAGCGGACGAACGATGATGGTAGACAAAGACGACCAGCGGTTGACTGAGCTCCTGTCGGCCTACCTCGACGGTGAATTGACCGACGAGGAGTTGGCATTTGTCGAGCGAACGCTCGATAGCGACGACACCGCGCGCCGTCTGCTCGATGAACTCAGGCGAACGGTGGCGGTCGTTGGGAATCTACCGAAACGATCGGCGCCGGTGACGCTTACGGAGGATATCGGCGCTCAACTGGAACGTAGGGCGCTACTTGGGGATACCGGCACCGTCACACCTGCGGCGACCGCCGGTTCCCGGTCTTCGTGGTCGACGCTCTTGTCGATGGCGGCCGCCCTTGCAATTATCTGTACCGGGGTCGTCTGGTATACCTACAACCCCACGGGTGGCAATCTACCCGTGGTGCAGGATCGTGTGGCCCGGAATGAAAATGTTGTGTCGGCGCCTGGCGCAAAGCCCAGCGGTCATCGTGGCAAGGGCATACCGGTACCCCCGGCGGTTCCGGCGGGAAGGCAGATTGATGAGGATGCCTGGATGGCCGCCGCCGACGTCACGCGGCTCGTCGCCGTTGACGCGAAAATGTCGCACCTTCGCGCTCACAGGTTCAAGAATGAAGACATCAAGCTGACGATCGCGGCACGCGACGGTGCGGACGCCAAGACGCTTGCGCAGCGTCTTGTGTCGACGCTGCGATCGGAAAGCGTCGTGGATGCTGCGCCATCGAAAGATGAAACGCCTCTTCGGAAACTGGCGTCGCGGGGGTTTTTCCTGAAGGGGCGTCCCGGCGTCAATTATGAGGGCCCAGCGGGTGAACAACAGGTACTCGTACGGCTTTCCCGTCGTGACCGCGACCGTCTTTTCGCTGACATGGAGCAGTGGTCCGGTATCGAGGGGCGTGCGGTTCTTCAGTCCGGCCCGGTGCGCGTATCGGGGTTGGAGTCCAGTCGTTTGGCGCTCGCAGGCACGGAACGCGGCGGTCCTACGCCGACCGAGAGGGCACAGCCGGGCTCAGCAGAGGGGGCGGCTGAAATGTGGGGAAAGGAAGCCGAGACCTCGGAGGGAGACACGGAGCCCGTGCATCCTGGGGTTGGCTTGAACGTGTTGGCAGAACTTGCCAAGGTACTCGCGCCGTCTCCGGAAGTGAAGAAGGCCGATCTAGACGCATCGAAGGAGACGCCGCCGTCAGATCTTCGCGATGACACCTTGATTGCGGCAAAGTCAACGGGAGTCGCTGAACCGGCGGCGGATGCGATTGGTACGCCCGCAACCGACGACACTGCGGTGGGGTTGGTGGACGCTGCAGGAAAATCGCGTGCCTCCAGTGGGAAGCCGAAATCGCTGGTTGAAAAGAAGATGGCAGAATTGGCCCCGGACCGCGTGAGGCGTGCGAGGCGAACGCCGAGTCGGGCGATCATGCCAGGTCCCACGGTGGGCGAAGCCGTTGCGTCGGCAGACAAAGGGACAGTGGATTTCGTTCCGGACGATGCAGCGGCGCCGGACGACTTCGTCACGGTCGTGTTTCGATTCATACCGCCGAAGTTGCTGGAGGCTCGGCCCCCAAAGCCGGAGGCACCCGGCGGCACCGACACGAAAGATAAACCTGCCAAGAAGATCGATTCAATCAGAAAGTGAAAAAGGCCCTCGCGCAGTATCCACATACAAGCGGTATTTGCGTTTTGTCCTCGAATAACGCACCGACCCGTTGGGGTGATCCCCGGACCGGGCATTGCATCAACCCGGTTCATACTCCAAGATAGCATCGGGCAAGGCGAACCGCCAGTGTTACGCAGAGGATGAGGGATACCATCGTGCCGGACACGGCCAGCGACGAAAAGCAGTCAGTCCCGGGTGGCACGGAATCCGCGACCGAGACGGACCCGTGCCACATGCCCGACCGTGATCATGCGATTCCGCCGGTTGAGGGTCTAAAGTCTCCTGCCGGCGCAGCGCCT
>Ga0055451_10000626_pt1 | contig 14265 bp, 9 predicted proteins | sample China_Galinas_PW_3_FD_57745 | JGI IMG/M metagenome (GOLD analysis project Ga0055451, IMG submission 57745) | Wetland microbial communities from San Francisco Bay, California, USA, that impact long-term carbon sequestration - China_Galinas_PWB_D2 | ecosystem: Environmental > Aquatic > Marine >... | reverse complement strand
GCATCGGGCGTGAAGTCGAAGTAGATGACTCCGTGTGTTTCCAGTGGGTTTTCCACCTTGCCGCTGTTGGTAATGACGGTAATGCCGGAAAGATCGATCTGTGGGAGATGCTCACCGACCAATACGATTCTCATCTTGCCGTTGGGCTGCCTGTTTGAAATCAGTTTGCGGACTATCGGCATCTTGACCGAAGGCGGAGAAACCTCCACGGCGGGTGACGGGACATATTGAATGTCCCCGCTCTCATCTTTGTAAGGCAGATTTAGAACGACACTCTCGCCACCCGACACTCTGTCCGGCCTGAAGGTCAAAATCATGCCAGGGTTTTGCCCGTCGCCGACATGCTCGGCCTTGGTCACTGCGCCTTTGCCGATCAACATCGTGTAATCAGTATGCGACGTGAGTACACGCGACAGGTTGGCACCGACTACGTAAATCGGATACTCCTTCGTGCCGTCCGCGACAATCGGGGGGTACACCACGTTGGTCGCCTTGGGCGCCTTAGCCGGTGCAGGCTTCGGCAAGAATACCGACAAAGGGAGGTGTTGCTGGCTTTCGGAACCGAGGGCCTGATTCCGAAACATCTGCAGGCGCCTCTTGGCGAAGCTCTTAAAGGAATACGACGTTTCGTCCTCCCTAGCGAGATTTCCCTTAAGTTCACCACCCGCGGCCTCGAGCCGAGCGGCCCACGCCCATCTCTCAGACTCTTTCAATCGCGGCTTCCAGCAACGGTCCCACCAGCGGCCGAAGAGCTTGTCGTCATTAATCGGATCCCCCTGTGGCATCCAGCGACTGGTCTGATAGAGGGTGATCATGGGTTCGACAAAGACGAACTGTCCGTCCAAGACCCTGACCCTAATCCCCACACTGGACTCTTTGAGCCCTACGAGGATCAACACCGGAAACGCAAGCGGGTCCATGGTCATCGCCGGTCTGGCTTTGGCGCTCGACGCATCCGACAGCGCCTTCAGCCGTGGTGTGATCCGAAAACCAAACATCTCGCCTGATTGAGAGTACGAAGTCGTGACATTGATGGCGCTTCGCGTGGAGACATCCTGCTCCAGACGTTGGACGTAGTCTTTGAATACTTGTGCCTGTCCTTTGGCACCATAGCCTGATAGAGCGGCTGCCAACTTGAGGGCGGCGGATTTCTGGCGGCGGATACTACTTTTCAAATCGAGAGTCTGCGTCTCGGTCATTGGTGAAACGGCCGCTACCTCGGCGATCCCCCAACCGTATTGCGTGATCCACCAAGAGAATTGTTTTGTCAAGTCTTCTCGTTTTTCACGCTCCTTGTCACTAAAGCTCTTGATCTTTTGAAGGCGATCCCATTCCTTGGAATTCTCAATCGAACCACCATAAACGTAGATCGTCTCAGGCATTTCTTTCTTGTGGAGCGTATCTTCAAGGGAGTTGAAACGGCGATCGACGCCAGTGTCGTTTGCGATCTCGACGGCGGTAATGAACTCCTTGGTTTTTTGGTCGCCGTTTTTCTTCAGTTTTCGGATCAATTCCGGACGCGCCGGCACATAGTCGACGCTGGCCTGCACGGCGATATCAGCCGCATATCCGCGATAGGTTCTGTGTCCGGGGTTGACGGCAACTGTCGCGACACCGAAGAGCACGGGTTTGTCTTTGAATCCCGCCGCTTTAGCGGGGTTGCTGATGAAGCGTAGGATGGCCTCCGTAGTCTTGTCACCTGCGGCTGTGATGATCGCCGAGCGATTGGAAACGGTCGGCTTCGTCTCATCTTTCAGGAGCTCCATGAAGTCGTGGAACTTGTCTTTGGCAAGGGCATTCTTGGCGATGCGATCCCCCTCTGCTGGCAGGACATCGGTGTCAACTGCCGGTACTTTATCACCCAGTGGCGGGAAGACGGGTCTCTTGTTCTCGCCCGATAGTCCTTCACCAGCGCCCGTTGCACCTTCGCCGAGGGCTTCGACCAATCTGGTCAAAGGCGACTTCGGTTCCTCCTTGTCCTTGTCGTGACCGTCGGCCTGATCATCACCATCGCCCTGCTCGTCGTCGCTCGACCCATCGCCGCCGGCACCATTTTCTTCGTCAGTCCCACCGTCAACTGCTGTGGCGGCCACTGCGGCTTCCTCCGCGGCAGCGGCTGCGAGTTCTTCTTCCGTCGGAATCCCGAGCAATTTCATAAACGCATCGGGACCGCCCAAATCCTTTATGATGGACTCCGGCCCGCTGACGACACCCAACAGCGGAAGAAACGACTCCAGCATGGTGCCTCCGTTCTTTAAGCCTCTTTTCTGCTTAAAGGCAGAAAGATCGTCTCGATACCCTTCCATCAGCGCAAGATTGCTCATGATCTGGTTGATGTCGGCCTGAAGTTTGACACCCCCTTTGGTGTCCACCGACCGCTGGCTAGATACGGCTGCCGCTCCCTGTATTTCGCTCTTGGCCTCCTTGAAGTACGTCTCAGCGTCACGATTCAGGTCGAAGGTGAACGTGTCGTCGTTCGCGGCTGGAAACGCGAAGAGTGGGCTGGACATCGAGATCGTACCGTACTCCTCCACGCCAGCGGCAACTGGATCGATCTTCCTCCCGACTTCGACAGCCCAATCGTACTTGCCGTAGGGGTTACATCCATCGACGAGGGGCACATAGAGACTTGCAAGGCCCAGCAACATGATACTTTTCGAGAAGGATCGGGGAGTTCTCATAAAGATGCTTCCTTTACGTGTATGATTCGTATTCCAGATACCAAGGTCGCTGCAAGTTTCAAACGCCGGGACTCAACGGCAGGATTACTCCTGGAATCGTTTTCGTTCAACCGAGTAGCCTACAAGAGAAGGACACGGGAACATCGCACGTCCAACTCAATGGTGCCCATATCGAAACATAGGATTGCGGGCTATAACCCAAGCCCGCGCTTCCGGAGTAGGCCATAGTCATCCGTTGCCAACTTTTTGCGGCGTAGTGGCCGAGAGGTACTGATGTTCCTCGTGTGTCGCGCCGAATCGACATGTCAAGGATTGCTTACTCAATCCTGCGCAACAATTTCATTTTGTGCGCCCTGTCGGGAACCACGCAAGTGTCATAGCCATAGATCATTGATTCCTGGAGAATTCCAGCGAATTGCCTTATGTTCGATCGCACGGCGATGCACGACTCCAATACTGCAGCTGGAATCCTATGCAGATGCCAATCGTCGGATTATGACTCGGGCGCACGGACCATGTCAAGTGTCGACCAGAGACCATTGCCTATCCTACCACAACGTCATCTCTGCAATCTCGTATGCCAGCGAAGAGCTTCATCTACCAAGTTGAAGCAGACCTTTAGGGCGCGTGGGGCTAGACAATGCTGAGACGAGCGATGATCGCCCTATTCTTTCCTATCGCGGCCATCGTAAGACTCCGCCTGTAGCGCAGGGCCAGCGCACATTAAACCCGTTGCACCACATGGGTTTACGATCTTCCGAAGCCACGTTTCTTTGGGAATTCTGCCACTGGCAACCTGTTGCTGTTCGACTCCCATAGCGTTTTTCTCGGAGAAAACTGGCTTCCACCGTCGCCAGCATCTTTCCTATTATGCCTACATATCCTATTTGTGCGCACTGGCCATGGCCTGTAGCGCCATTTGCGCATGAAGCCCTACCTCTCACCGGGCCGTCGGGCAAACAGGCGGGTATTACTCCTGGCCGAATCATTGCCCCGTTCAGATCCTCATACACACGATTGGCAGGGTTATTCTCGTCTCCCGATATTTCGCCTTTTGACTGCGAATGATGAGGCTGAAGGTCCAGAGTCCACCTGGAGAATCGTCCAATCGATGTACGTCACCCTCAGTGCGTTCGACCCTCCGGCATGCCTGCGTCGGTTTCGCGGAGCGTCCGGTTGGTCATTCGCTCCCAGCGCCTGCCGCAGCGTAGACAGCGAAGCACAATTCGCCCGTCCACCAAATCTGCCTCGAGCAGGAAACCGCAGCAAAGCCTGTATTGATCGGCCACCGACGGCTCATCTTGCATCGCAGTCCCCCTTCGCGTGGTTCGTCCCATCATGCCCAAGCCAGTCGATGGCGGCAGTGATTGAAGATACCCACGAGCCACCACCGTCTTCCGTGGGAATTTGAGAAAGTTCGCGGTCGGCGAGCCGGAAGCCTGCATGACCGGCTGGAGACCGATCCCACAAGCACCTCCACTCGTGCGGAACGGGGAAGAACCACGTTGTGTACGTGTACTACTCTGTAGGGTGCCCGCGTTCGGACTCGTGGCGCCCAAGCGAGACGAACGGTCCTTTCCGGCGTCCGTCTCGCAATCGGGGCGCCTTTGTGGTATCTTTACGCCCGGAAGGACAGGGCATGGATACCACACGGGCAAGCTTGCTGCTGCGCATCAAAGACCACCGCGACGCGGAGGCGTGGGCGGAGTTTGACGCCATCTACCGCCCTATGCTGCGGCGGTACGCGAGCGCTTGGGGTCTGCCCACCGAGGAGGTACAGGATATCGTGCAGCAGTGCATGGTGGCCATCCACAAGCACATCGAGAGATTCGACTATGACCCCAAGAAAGGCCGCTTCAAAGGATGGCTCAAGACCATGGTCAGCAACCGGGTCAAGAACCTCCTGCGGGATCGGCACGAGAGCCCGGCCGACAGCCACGACTTCAAACGCGCCCAAACGCGCGAGCCCACGCCCGAGGAAGCCTTCGACAAAGTGTGGCTGGACGAGCATCTGCGGCACGCCCTGGAACAGGTTCGAATGGACGTCGATGAAACCACCTTTGAGGCGTTTCAAGAGTATGTGATCCACGAAAGGCCGGTGGAGGCCGTGTGCAAGGAACTCGACATCACGCCGGCCCGGCTCTACAAGATAAAATGGCGAATCACCCAGCGGCTTCGTGACAAAATGGCCGAACTTACGTGCGAGGAGCCTTAGCCGGTTTACCGTGAGACGATACCGAGCCGCGACCGTGAAACCTTACCGAGCCGCGACCGTCAGGGAGCGGATAGTCCCAGCCCGCTTGCTCACGCGCGCGGCTCGGTATATTCCCAGTCTCCTTTGAGACACTTTGATCGACTCTACCGTCATGACCGATTGCCCCACTCAGGCCGACTTCGACCGCTACCACGCCGGAGAAATGGATGAGGCGGAGGCGGCGGGCGTTCAGGCTCATCTCGATGGATGCTCGAAATGCGCCGTGCGAGATGCATCGCTGGTGGCGGCACATGAGGATCTGCTCGCCCGGCTGCGCGGGCTAACCAAGGAGTCTCCCGCGCAGGTAGCGCCGCCATCGAACCGCACGCAAACCGCGCCGGATTCATCGGAGAAACCGCGCAGTCGTCCGCACGTCACCATTACTGGCTACGACGTCATCGTCGAACTGAGCCACGGCGGACAGGGGATCGTCTATCGGGCTAAGCAGAAGTCGACGAATCGCGAGGTGGCGATCAAGGTGTTGCTCGAAGGCGCCTATGCCTCGGACGCGGCACGCAAGCGTTTCCAGCGCGAGATCGAGCTGGCCGCCCAACTCAAGCACCCCAACATCATCACCATCTTCGACTCGGGCACGACGGAAGACGGCCTTCAGTATTGCGTGATGGATTACGTCGAGGGGCTCCCGCTGCACAAGTTCGCGCGGGCGAAGGAGCTGGGGCTCGAAGACACGCTCCGGCTCTTCTCCACGGTGTGCGACGCCATCGAGCACGCGCACGACCGCGGCGTGATCCACCGCGACCTGAAGCCGTCCAACATCCTGGTCAACAAGGAGGGTCGGCCCAGGATCCTGGATTTCGGGCTGGCGAAAACGCTGGAAGCGACCGCCGGCCCCGTCGTGTCGTTCAGTCAGGACGTCGTCGGCACGCTGCCGTACATGTCGCCGGAGCAGGCCCAGGGAAAACGCGACGCCGTCGACACTCGGACGGACGTGTACGCACTGGGGATCATGCTCTACGAGCTGTTGACCGGCAAGTTCCCCTATCCCGTCGACGGCCAGATGAGCGACGTCCTGCGGCACATCATCGAGACGCCGCCGGCGCCGCCGCGCCGCCAGTGGAAGAGCGCCTCGGGTGTCAAGAGCAAGTCATCGGTACGCTTCCGCTCCGGCGCATGCCCCATCGATCGCGACGCGCAGACCATTCTATTCAAGACGTTGGAAAAGGAGCCGGTGCGCCGCTACGCGTCGGCCGCCGCCCTATCGGAGGACGTCTCGCGCTACCTGCAACACGAGCCCATCCTGGCGCGACCGCCGAGCGTGGTCTACCGCCTGAAGAAATTCGCAAGAAAGCGGTGGCTGCCGCTACTGGCGACCGCCGCCGTACTGATTGCAGCTGGAGTCGCAGCGAGCTTCAGATTCGAGGCTCGATCAGCCGTCCAAGCGGCTGCGCGCGCGACGGTCGGTAGACTTGTCTTCGAGGCGAAATTGGAGTCGCACAGGAACATCGCGAAAGCGATTCGGCTCTACGAGGACGCGATGGCACTCGCACCCAAAAATGTGGAAATAGAAATCGCTCGGGTGTATTTGTTGAGGCGAGCCAATCGTCGTGACGACGCCATAGCAGCCGCAAGCGCGATCATAGACGAACATCCGGACAAGGCGGGCCCCGCACACCTGCTGCTTGCGCAACTATTCAGGGACCGCGATCCGGGTCTAGCGGCGATGCACACAAGCAAGGGCGCCCAGCTCCTGCCTGATGACAAATACTATCGCGCACTTGCCCTAGGCGACGAACAGCCCGAGGAGGCGATACGATTGCTGTCAACGGTCATCGAAAATGATCCGTTGAATAACGAGGCGCTACTCGAACGCGCCTGGCTATACCATCACACCCAGGACTGGCAAGGGATGCTCAAGGATGCGGAACTGCTCACGGTGAAATGGCCCGACACGGCCCTCTATTGGAATGCAAAGGCCATCGCTCTCGCGAGATTGAAGAAATTGCCACAAGCAATCGCGAGTTACGATCGCGCAATCCAGCTAGCCCCGAAGACCGCGACAATTCTCTTGAATCGTGCCAATGTATATTTGGAAACAGGGAATGAAAACCTTGCTATCGCTGACTGCAACCATGCCGTTTCGCTCGATCCTGAACTGGCCGCTGCTTACGCACTGCGCGCGAAAGCACGTGCGGAACAACGAAACACAGTGAGCGCGGAGCAGGATTGCCAAAAGGCCCTCGCATTGGCGCCTGAAAACACGCTCGCGCTTCGCACCATGGGATCGATACATCTCAGTCATGGCGAGTTTCGACAGGCGCTCGATGCCTACAATCGCGGTATGGAGGGCGGGCAAGGGTGGGCGGGCGATTTTCATAACCGTGCCAGAATTTATCGCCACTTCGGTAATTTTCACCTTGCATTAAAGGACCACAATCGCGCAGTCGCACTCGCCCCGACCAGTGAGCTCACGCTGGTTGGGCGCGCGGTTACAAAGAGATGTGCAGGCGACATTGAGGGCGCCCTCGCGGACTTTCAGGCCGCCGCTCACCATGGATCAACGTGGACCATACAATCCCACCTGTGGACATGGGAGATGCTCACGTTCAGAGGCATGCCGGGAGACGTCAATCTGGCTGCACAAGCACTTGAGGCCGCAGACAAGGGTGCAGAAACGGCACTTGAGAAGACTCTCCTCGGGATATGCCGCGGATACAAAGATGCCGAAGAGGCACTTGAGTCAGCTTCTAGTGCTACTGAGCGTTGCATGGTCCTGTACTATTCGGGAGTTTACGCATTGACGAAACGTGATCAAGCCAATGCGAACAAACGGCTAACACAGTGCCGTGATACGGCAGCACACCGCACAGTGGAATATGACTTGGCGCTCTTTCATCTACGAAGACTGGCCAGGTCGCTCGTCCGCGACAAATAGGCATGAGGCGCTTGTGAGAGAACGAGTCCGCCTGAACCCCGACGCACCGCCTACGATGTCAACTCAAGAACCAGTCCATTGCCGATGTTCGTTGGCAGGTCATTCTTGTCGAGTTCCTTCGTGGTAAAGCCCGACCCATCGGTGGGCGTCATTATTGTACGTACTAGGGCCGCACCTACGAGGTCCGGAAAGTGAATCGTCTTATCCTCCCTTGTCGGTGGATTTGGACGGCTTGAATATTTTGATCGCCATTGATCAACAACCTCATCTGCCACCCGCTGCGCAGAATCGTTCTTGATTAACTCAATACTTATGAAGAGCTTGGTGGTCGTGATTGCGTTTTCGTCCTTCGACTGATATTCGACCTCAAATGCCAGCGTCGCATCCTTTTCAGCTTGTCCTGTCCAATTCGCGTCTGCTCCAATGATACCTGATCCATTCATGATTGCTCCTTTCCCTTAGGTGAACAGCACATTGATGGGCAGGCTCATGCCTTTGAATGCCCGTTGGTGACTACACCTCTTATGGCAGAATCTTCCCCCAAAGGGCAGCCAATTATCGTCAAACGGTTTCCAGAGACTACTCGTACCCGATGCAGTCGTTATAGGACTTAGATTCACCCCGCGGCACGGTTAGCGTCTCCCAACTGCCCTTCGCCAACATCCGGGCCGTCAGGACGATCTGGCCTACGTGGTAGCCATAGTGGTCGAGCTGACGAATAATGGCCTCGATCACCGTGTGCGGCTTGCCGCGGATGTTCACCGTCTTGTCCAGGTCGCCGGCCGACAGCGACTCGACTGCCCCGAACAAGCACGCCCAGCCGCCTTCCCAATATTCGCTCAATGCCTCACGCTTGTCAAATGTGTCGACGAACTCGCCGTCGCGCTTGCGCCATGGCTTTTCGCCGTCAGTGGTCAGAAAATCCGTCCAACGCGACCGCATGTTGCCGGCCATGTGCTTCATGATCACCGCAATGCTGTTGGTGTTGGCATCGAGCGGCTCCTTGAGCTGCTCGAAAGACAACTGGGCCACGGCACGCTCGGCCATCGCCTTCTGCTCGCGAAACCGCGCGACGGCGGCTTCCAGCACAATGCTATTCGATTCGACCATGTGACCCGCCTTTTCCATCGGCCACGATTCTCCGCCATCCGGCCCAAGCACTCCGATTCTCCTGAATTCGCGGCCGGCATGGGCAAGAGTGGCTTGCCCGTGGCAGTCCCCGAACGAGCACGGGCAAACGAGTTTGCCCATGCGACCCACAGCTTCCCGTAGTTTCAGATGAATCCGTCCATTGGTCAATTTCGACCAACCCGTGCCACTGGCAGCTCGCTGCCAGGGTCGGCACGGGCGGACAGGCCGCCCGTGGCACCCAGATGACTCGAGTACCCACATTCCGGACATCTCGATTCGGTCAAGCCGGTGAGATCATAGCCACATTGCTCGCACTGGCCCGCCTTGCGGCGCCGCTTGAGAAGGTACCGTCGGCGGCTGGCGCGGGTCAGTACGAAAATAGGATAGGCCGCCACCAGCGCGATGGGCAACGAGATCCAGGTGCGCACGCCGTACAATCGGACAAACGATATCGGTCCGCCGGCGCCCCCTTCGAGGGCCGCAACCGCCTGCGCGCGTTGCCGCTGTCGCTGCAGATTCCGCCACCCGAGCACGGCCATACTATCGATGGCGTTGGGGCGAGCGTGATAGTACGAATGCCATTCACTGTTGTCGCGGCGACGTCGGACGGTGACGCGGACGAAGTTGTCAGGCGTGTCGAGGTAGAATCCGTCGTCCGCGCGCAGCCAGTAAAAACGGGCGAGCCCCTCGGATGTATAGAAATAGGCGTGAAACCGGTCGCTGAATTCGACGTGCTGGTAGATCGGCACCCAGTAGCCGACCCAGCCGAGGATCGCGAAGCAAATGGCGGCCGTCGCAAGCCCGGCGACGAGAACACGGTGCCACGTGCGTTGCGCCAGATCACCCGTTGAAACACTCAGATCGCCCATCTTTATAGGTTATCCCCACAGTCGCCCTCGTCATCGCAGTTGGTACACGATTGCACCAGATCGCAGGTGATCCGTCTGCCCTTGCCTGACGGGTTGGTGTGCCACTGCGCTCGAGCAGTGATGTCCGGGGACTCCAACCTGGCACGCGGAACTGCGCACGGCTCAAGAGCAGTGGCACACATGTCAATCTCAAGAGAGTCCGTCAGTTCAGCGCCGGAACTCCGCCAAGCCGATACGTGAGATTATAGCAACCCGTATCGCCGGGTGTGAAGCAAGTGCTGACGACTGGGCTTGATGCAGGCAAGGATGCCTGCGGTACGGGTCCGGGCATCCCCACGATTCGAATTCACGACTTGGAGTTGTCGTTTCTTGTCGTGAGCAGAATTGCCGCGGGTACCAGAAGGGGTCGTACGAGAAAGGTATCGATCAGGATGCCCAGCGCCAGCGCCACGGCGAATTCCTTCATGACCAGCAGCGATCCCGACATCATCGAGGCGAACGCGGCGGCCATGATTAGTCCACAGCTACTCACCACGCGTCCCGTCTTGGTCACGGCCACCCGCACCGCGTCGGTCATCTCGCGCCGCGATCGCTCCTCCCGAATGCGCGACACCACGTAGATGTTGTAGTCCTGCCCCAGGCTCAGAATGATGATGAACAGGATGAAGTCCAACTGATAGCTCAGCGATCCCACGCCATAGAAAAACCGGAAGATCTGCCACGTTATCCCGTAGGTGAAGAGATACGTGATCAGGGTCGCCGCCACCAACAGGCAGGCCTGCCACGGATCGCGCAGGAGTGCCAATAGGATGACGTAGATCAGTGCGATGGCCGCCACCGCGATGATGCGGAAATCGCCCCGGCGAACGTTGCGTATGTCGGCGTATGTGGCTGCCTGCCCGGCGAGATGCACGGCGGGCGCGGTGCCCAATTCCTTTGCCAGTGATGTGTCGGCAATCGCGGATTCGATCAGTTTGCGGAGACGCGGCTCATCGTCCAACGTCGCGACGGCACGCGGCTCAGCTTGGATACCGACATCGATGCGCAGGGTCTTGCCGGATTTGCCTAGGTAGTACGGTCGCGCGAAACGCTTCGCCAGTACACGCCTCACGTCGATGGCGTTGACATCGTCATCATTCCTCTTGTCCGGTCTGTCCAGACCCAGCGGGTCGTGTAGATCGCGCTGATAGCAAAGGTGCCATTTTTCCGCCAGCGTTTTGTACACCGCGTCCACGAGGTTGACGATCTTGTCGGCACTGTCGGGTCCATCGATTCGCTCGGCGAATGTCAGCAGCGCCGTCTGTTCGCTGAGCGGCTTCCCTTCTTGAAAATGCTTCTCGTACAGCCTCGCGCCACGCACGAACGACGACTCCGCGGGGTATTCATCCAGCGAATCATAGAACGGTTCGAGCTGCAAGGCGGCCATCGCCGGAGGGAGCATGACGACGAGCAGCGCCGCCACCACGGCAAGCGGGCGGCGGGTGGCCAGGTCCGCGACCGACGTCCACAGCACGCTGTCCCGCCCCAGCCGATCGGCGCGCGTGGGCCACACCAGTTTGCGACCGACAAGACACATCAGGGCAGGGGTCAAGGTGAGAACGGCCAGCGTCCCCAGCACGATGGCCACCGCGATGGTCGGGCCCGTCGTATACATGTCGCGGTTGTGCGCCAACGCCAGCGTGCCCAGCCCGGCGACGTTCGTCCCCGCGCTGGCGAGAATGGCGCCGCCGGACTTGGACAGTGCCGCGCGGACGGCATGCTTCGTATCGCCGTTCGCGGAGAGTTCCTCGCGGTATCGCGCGAACAGAAATAGGCAGTAGTCCACACCGGTACCTGCCAGAATGACGATGACGAACATCTCCACCAGCCCGTTGATGGGCAGCCCGCCGGCGGCCGCCCGTCCCAGCAATCCCAGGGAGAGCATCAGCGCCAGCGTGATGGTGACCATGGGCAGGAACATGGCCACCGGTGAGCGGTAGATGATCAGCAGGATGACCGTGACGCCCATGAAGGCCCAAATGGAAGTCGCTTCGACGTCGCCCTTGGCGTTGGCGTCGAGCAACTCGCCCAGCGCACCGGTGCCGGTGATTTCGACTTTCAGATCGCCCGGTGGAGGATTCGCGGACACGGCCTGCTGGATCTCGCGCACCCGATTGACCGTGCTATGCGTGAGCATTTCGGCCGGCAAGTCGACGGTCACAATGGCGGCGGCGCCGTCTCCGCTCTCCAGCAATCGCGACAAGTGCGGCACAATGGTCGACGACTGCACACGCCATCCCAGCTCAGCCGTGCGCGATTGAAGCGTGTGGGAAAGTGCCGCGACCCAGGCGCGATCGTTATCCATCAGGCCCGTATCTCGCGCACAAACGACCACGGCGCGACTCGCCGGCGCGTGGTCGGGGAATTCGCTGCGGAGAAGCGCCAGCGCCTGTTGCGACGGCATGTCTGATGGAAGAAATCCCGTAGCGTCATCAGCCAGCAAGGCAGACACACGCGGCGCCCCCACCCACGCGAGAAGCGCCACGCCGGGCCAAAGGACCAGCCACAGCCACCAGGTTCTCGTAATGAATCGCGACCAAAACTGCATTGTCAGACTCGTTCAAGCACTGCGTTCCCACGATCATAGCGCGACACCCATCGCAGGATGATAGGTGAGCGCCTGAACGAACGCGGCATGGTAGCGGGCCGCACGGCGCAAGGCGAATGGAAGAGGCGATCGGCACGATCTGTACGGCATTATGCCAACACGCTCAGAAACTGTCAGCCTGCAAGGCCGAACGACAGTAGCCGGAGGCAAGTCCCGGCGTGCCGGGACGCCGCCCCCGGCTCGCTGTGCCCACAGCCTCCTTCGAGCCTGAAGGGCTCGCACATATTCGGGGCGGGTGTCGTCGCCGCAGACAAAGACGCAGCGCCCTTGCAGAAATGACCTCTTGGCGGACGGAGTGCGGCAAATCTCTCGGGCATCAATCTTCGACGTTTCCCACGCGAACCTGTACGGATCGCCTCTTTCATAAGCCGTTCTACGAGCCCTTCAGGCTCGATCCGTCTCTAACCCGGCGCCACCGTGGGCGGCGTCCGCCTGCGGCGGGCTTGCCCACGTCTACTTTCTTGCAGCCTTCAGGCTGACGATCTCAATATCCAGCGCTAATACGACCGTCCTTCGGTCACCGCAGAAGACCAAAAGCTACAGGTCGATCTGAACCTGGCGGGGCACGTAATCGACGTGGACTGTCGCTGCGAAGCAATCGGCCCGAATCGAGAGTCTGACGATGGTACGCGCGCACGATGACCTCCGGCACTGGCGGACAAGCCGCCGTTGGCACCCGTCGTCCAATAGCATCCGGCACTCCTGTAAACGGTATTTCGGACAATCAAGAGTCGTCTGCCGCGATTCTGGTATACTCGATTCGGCAAACGCCGCTGAATGAACGGAGTCCTTTAGGAGCCATCCGACGTGATTTCCTCTCGTGAGGCAACAACTTTGCCCATGATTCGCATCGAGCGCGCCGGCCGCTCGTTTCGCATGGGCGAGGTGGAGGTGGCGGCGCTGGTCGACGTCGATCTGACCATAGAGGCCGGCGAATTCCTCGTCATCCTCGGCCCGTCGGGGTCGGGCAAGAGCACGCTGCTGAATCTGATCGGCGGCACGGACCGCGCCACGTCCGGGAGTCTTCATTACGGCAGCCGCAATCTGAATCAGGCCACCGACAGCGAGCTGACCGAATACCGCCGCGCCACCGTGGGCTTCATCTTCCAGTTCTACAACCTCGTGCCCACGCTCACGGCATTGGAGAACGTGCAGGTGGCGACGGAGCTTGTCGACGACCCGCTCGAACCGGAAGAGGCATTGGCACTCGTGGAGTTGTCCGACCGCGCCAACCACTTTCCCGCGCAGCTCTCGGGCGGCGAGCAACAGCGGGTGGCCATCGCCCGCGCACTGGCCAAACGTCCGGAGATCCTGCTGGCCGACGAACCCACGGGGGCGCTGGACCTGCCCACGGCGCGGAGCGTGCTGGGGATTCTGCAGCGTTTGAATCGCGAGAAGGGAATCACCGTCGTTCTGATTACGCACAATCCGGCCATCGCCAATATCGCCGGCCGGCTGGTGCGTCTGGTCAGTGGACGCGTGGCGGAACTGCGCATGATCGAAAACCCAATCGACGCGGCCGAGGTCGTCTGGTGATCGCGCATCGTGAAATGATCGCCGGACGCGAAAAAACGGCGGGTGCCCCATTCTTCGCGCTAGCGAAGGGTGGGGGACGGGACGTGCCGCGAAGTTCGGTCGCGGGTGCCCCATTCTTCGCGCTAGCGAAGGGTGGGGGACGGGAAGTACGGCGATGCTCGGTCGTGCCCCACCCATTGCTACGCAATGGATGGGGCACCCGCGCGTGATCGACAAACCGATCGACGCTGCGGAGGTGGTGTGGTGACACGGCG
>Ga0055451_10000622_pt1 | contig 14288 bp, 9 predicted proteins | sample China_Galinas_PW_3_FD_57745 | JGI IMG/M metagenome (GOLD analysis project Ga0055451, IMG submission 57745) | Wetland microbial communities from San Francisco Bay, California, USA, that impact long-term carbon sequestration - China_Galinas_PWB_D2 | ecosystem: Environmental > Aquatic > Marine >... | reverse complement strand
GTAAGTATCGGATTTGCTGACTTCGATTACGTCGTCTGTACGGAGTCTTATTCCAATCTGGCCGTCGAGCGTCAGGTATGTATCCGGTTCCTGTGTGGTTATCTTTATCTCCACTTTCATCTCGCTCGAGACTACGAGAGGGCGGTTAGTGAGCGTATGAGGGCAGATCGGGGTGATTATGGTTACGGGCAGGGTAGGGTGTACGATCGGCCCTCCTGCGGAGAGGGAGTATGCGGTTGAGCCCGTCGGCGTCGAGAGGATTATACCGTCGGCTTTGTATGTTGTTACGTGGCTGCCGTCTATGAATATTCCAAGATCTATTATCCTGGCTACCGCTTCTTTATTGATGACGACGTCGTTTAAGACATTGTAGTCTCCTATCGTGGCACTGTCCCTGTGTATCGAGGTGCGCAGCATCTGGCGGTTTTCAATTTCATACTCTCCGCTCATTATCCTTTCCATCATAGGGTAGATTTCGTCGACCGTTATTTCGGTGAGGAATCCCAGGGCGCCGAGATTGATGCCGAGGATGGGCGTGCCGTGTTTACATGCGAGCCGCGCGACGCCGAGAAACGTTCCGTCGCCCCCGAATACCAGAATGATATCGACCAGGGATGGGATTTCTTCGGCTGAAACGGAGTTCTTGCAGTCGATTTTGTCTCCGATTTCTTTTTCCACATAGACCCCGACGCCTTTCTCTTCGAACCACGTGCACAGTTTTTTTGTTATATCGAAGGTCTTCTCGATACTATTTTTGCCTATTATCCCAATATTCAAGCTTTCAGGCCTCCGAAAGGGAGATTCGGACTCAGTGTCGGTATAGAATCCCGCCGCATAAATATACCACTAGGGCGTAGGAATCAAAAAAGTGAAAGAGAACGGGATTATCAGCTTTTAATGTGCGGCCCTTTAGTTTTCTTTTTGTCCGGACTGCATCAGGAGATAGTTTCTTATGAACTCGCTCAGGTCGCCGTCCAGCACGGGGTCCACGTTGCCCGTTTCATAGTTGGTTCTGTGATCCTTTATCATTCTGTATGGATGAAGTACGTACGAGCGAATCTGGCTTCCCCATCCGATCTCTTTCTTCGTCGACTGCATCTCGTCCAGCTTTTCCCTCTGTTTTTCCTTCTCCATTTCATAGAGCCTTGCCCTCAGCATTTTCATTGCCGTGGCGCGGTTTTGGTGTTGAGACCGCTCGTTCTGGCAGCTGACGACGATACCGGTCGGCTCGTGAGTTATCCTTATGGCCGAATCGGTCTTGTTGACGTGCTGTCCTCCCGCTCCGCTCGCCCTGTAGGTGTCGACTCTCAGGTCTTTCTCGTCTATATCAACCTCTATGCTTTCGTCTATCTCGGGAGAAACAAACACAGACGCGAAAGAGGTGTGCCTTCTCTTGTTCGAATCGAACGGAGAAATCCTGACGAGGCGGTGCACTCCGCTCTCCCCTTTCAGGTATCCGAATGCGTATTCGCCCTTGACCATAAATGCGGCGCTCTTGAGACCGGCTTCATCCCCTTCCTGATACTCGATCATTTGAGTACTGTAGCCGTTTAACTCCGCGTATCTGAGATACATTCTGAGAAGCATATCCGCCCAATCCTGAGCCTCCGTGCCGCCGGCACCCGCGTTTATAGAGACGATTGCGTTTCTTATATCGTCAGGCTCGCCCAGGATGCGTTTGAATTCGAGGTCTTCAACCCTGCTCTCAATCTCGGTTAATTTATCCCTGACCTCTTTCGAGGTATTTTCGTCATCCTCTTCTAGAGAGAGCTCCTCCAGAACCTCCACGTCCTCAAGCTCGCTTTGCAGGCTTCCCAGATTTTCTATGGTGTCTTTTATCTGGGACTGCTCTCTTAAAATCTCCTGGGCTTTTTCGGCGTCGTCCCAGAATCCTTCCGTTCCCGTAATCTCGTTCAGTTCCTTCAGGCGTGAATTTTTTCCGGGGAGGTCAAAGAAAGTCTCCGAGCAATACAAGTCTCTTCTTAAGATCTTGAATTTGTTCCTTATTTTCACCAATCATATTACGTGCACCTCGCAGTTGATATCAATTAATATAAGGTTTCGTAATCCAAAAGCAAGGAAAGTTGAATTATCGGGAATTTTGGGTAGAGTCTTATGTTTTCACGTCGCGGGGTCTCACAAGCATTTGGTATTAAAGGAAATATTTGAGTGCGGTGGGACGGCGATATACATTAAAAAGTGGAAAGAGGGAAGGATTACACCGCCCGAACAATAAATCATACATGATCAACTGAGAGGAGATTCAACAAGTGAAAAGATACATTTTTACTCCGGGGCCCGTGGCCGTACCGAGCGAAGTACTGATAGAAATGGCCAAGCCCATTATTCATCACAGAACCAGTGAATTCGAAGAAATTTTTGCCGAAGTCAGGGAAGGCCTGAAATATATATACGACACAACTCAGGAAGTATTTATCCTCGCGGCTTCCGGAACGGGGGCTATGGAAGCGTCAGTCGCGAACACCCTCTCAAGGGGCGATAAAACGCTGGTCGTAAACGGCGGTAAGTTCGGAGAAAGGTGGGGGAAGATTTGCCGCGCCTATGGACTGGAAGTCGAAGAGCTTATGGTCGAGTGGGGACATGCCGTCGATCCGGCCGATATCAAGAAGGCTCTCGATAACGATCCTTCCATTAAAGCCGTGCTGGTGCAGGCTAGTGAAACATCGACCGGCGTGATGCATCCCACAAAGGAAATCGCCGAAATAACGGGGAAAAGAGACGATGTGATATTGATAGTCGACGGCATCACCGGCGTCGGTGTGTTTCCGCTGCCGTTCGACGAGTACGGGATTGACGTTCTCGTCGGCGGATCACAGAAGGCGTTCATGCTGCCCCCGGGGCTCTCCTTTGCGGCTATGAGCGAGAAGGCATGGAAATTCAACGAAACCTCCGACCTGCCGAAGTTTTATTTCGACTTCAAGGCTGCTCTCAAGAGCGCTGAGAAGAACACCACTCCTTACACTCCGGCTGTAACACTTGTTATCGGCCTCGCGGAAGTTCTCAGGAGATTCAGGGAAGAGGGAAGGGAAAATATGCACAAGCGCCACGCCGCGCTGTCTCTGGCAGTGAGAGAGGCGATGAAAGCGATAGACCTTGAACTCTACGTTAAAGATACGCCCAGCACCGCGCTCACACCTATCGTAGCTCCTCCGGAGATCGGCTCCGGCAAGGTCATCAAAGCGCTCAGCGAAGAGTTCGGAATTACGGTAGCTAACGGTCAGGACCAGGCAAAGGGCGTTATATTCAGAGTTTCTCATATCGGCGATATCAGCAAAACCGACACGCTCACGATGGTGGCGGCGATTGAAAGCGTGCTCAACGGGCTCGGATATAAATTCGATTTCGGAGCGGGGACGAAGAAAGCGTCCGAGATATTGAGCAAAGCATAAGACAGACCGGCTTCTTCTGTTCCGAAGGCGGCCGTCGGGGGCTAATCCGAAATTGAAGAAAATAAGATTTATTCACCTTTCGGATATACATATCGGACTACAGACCCACGGCAGGGTGAATCCGTCCACCGGATTAAACACCAGACTCGAAGATATTCTGAACTCACTTGACTACGTCTTTGATACGGCCCTGAGGGAATCTGTAGACCTGATTCTCATAGCCGGCGACGTCTTTCACAGGGAGAACCCGCAACCGGCAGAGGAAATTGCATTCGCCAGAAGGGTAGGCAGGGTCGCGGCCGAGGGCGTGAGCATTGTTATCGTGCTCGGAAATCACGACTACGGATCTTCCGGAGGGAAAGCTTCAGCGGTCGAGATTTTCCCCGCTCTCGATATAGACGGCGTAACAATCGTAAGAAAACCCGGGCTTCTCCCGATTAACACAAAGAGCGGTACGGTTCAGGTCGCATGCCTTCCGTGGGCAGGCAGAGGTATGCTTGCGGCGAGGGACGAGTACAAATCTCTTTCGTCCGACGAGCTTCAGATCGAAATAGAGAAGAAATTAATCGGCATCATAAGAGACCTTGCAAAAGAGATCGACAGAACTATACCCTCCTTTTTGCTCTGTCACGTCGCCGCCAGAGATGCCAGGCTGTCTGGTACGGAACTGGATACGCTGTCCACTTCCGATCCTGTAATACCGGTGGGAGAGCTTGCTTCATCCGCATTTAATTATGTAGCGTTGGGACACATACACCGGTTCCAGGACCTTCATTCCGGAAAGACACCTCCCGTTGTCTACTCGGGCAGCATCGAGAGGATAGATTTTACGGAGGAGCATGAAAAAAAGGGGTTCGTAATGGGAGAGCTCTCGCACAGTGATGAGGGCTGGGAATGCGGCTACGAATTCGTGGAGACTCCCGCAAGAAAATTTCTGACGGTAGAGCTAACTCAGGACGACATGGATGATGAGAACCGGTTCAGGCTCGACAGATATCCTGCCGAGGACTTTGAAGATGCCGTCGTGAGAGTCAGATATACCGTAGGGGCGCCGGGGGACGAAGTTGACGAAGCGGCTATCAAGTCCCACTTCAGAGACGCCAACAACTTGAAAATCGAGAGAGTGTTTACCAAGCCTGAGAAAATAATCAGACAGACTGAGCTTTCAAGAACTATGGGCGTTCTGGAGGCTCTCGACAAATATATAGATGGGAAGCCGGAATTAAAAAAAATCGGCGGTGAAATGAAATCGTACGCCGAGAAACTGATCAGGGAAACCGAATAATCATTAACCGATTCCACGGTTTTGTTCATCTTCGTAGCATGTCCCGTTATGCAGGGTGCATTCCTCTGTCTCTAATTGCAGTGTCACGTGAGTTATATTGTATTTTCCTGAGAGGCTGTTTTTTACCTCGTTAATAAGCTGTTCGCCTCTATGCATGTCATCTACTACCAGATGTGCGCTCAGCGCTTCAAATCCCTGCGTCAATGTCCATGCGTGGAGGTCGTGTACGCTGATCACGCCTTCATGAGAGCAGATGGAATTCCGGATCGCATTCAAATCCATACCCTTGGGAGTGCCTTCGAGGAGTATATGCACCGAATCTCTTAAGAGCACCCAGGCTCCCCTAATGATGAGAACTGCTACGATCAAACTAACAATGCTGTCCGCATAGTACCACTTGGTGGTCATCATGATAATACCGGCCGTGATTGCGCCGACTGAACCCAAAGCGTCGCTTAGTACGTGGTATAAAGCTCCCCGTATGTTCAGGTTTGTGCTCTGATATTTGTAAAGTATGTACGCGGCTCCTATATTAATCAGCAGTCCTACGATTGCTACTATGGTCATCTCAAAGCTTTTGACTTCATGCGGCGTCTGGAGCCTTTGATACGCTTTTATGATGATTGCTACGGATATGCCCATCAGTATCATGCCGTTAATTAAAGCTCCAAGGATCTCGGCCCTGTAGAAGCCGAATGTTTTATTGAGCGTGGCGGGCTTCATGGAAAACCATAGGGCAAAGAACGCGATCGAAAGCGCGAAGACATCCGTTAACATATGCCCCGCGTCCGAAATAAGGGCGAGGCTCCCCGTATAGAAACCGGCGACGGCTTCCAAAACCATAAAGATGGAAGTCATTCCCAGCACTATCAAAAGCGCTTTTTTTTCGCGTACATGTTTAAGATCGTGGCTGTGGTCGTGTTGTTCCATCAGATTTTAAAAATACACTCCTGATTCTCTCAGTCAAAATTCATCGATTTTGTTATTCTATGTTCAGGACGAAGGGTTAGTATCCTGCTTTCGGAAGTGCTTGTCTCTTAACGGGTCCCTGTCGATTTCGGATATCAGGTACCCGATATGGTACTGGTCTCCCGGATTGAAATACAGCTTTATTCCCTGAGGTGTCACAAAAAAAAGTCCGTCTTTTTTAGTGTTGTCCGGGAGCTCTACTTCGTATACCGGAAAGCCCACCGTGCCGGCTCCGATGTTGACCTGCTTCCTGTCGTCCCTGAGCTTATGAATGCTTTCAGCTATATCCCACACCTTGGGGAAAATCTGACCTTTGACCGTAAGTTTCATTTCATGCCTCTCTTGTGGTGGAATAGATGTCCGCTTTTTCGGAAAAAAGCAGTGTGCTGCTTTAATCTTCGGAAACGTGAACAGCCGTAATCATTCCGACACAGGTAATTATTATATCCAAGCTCTTGTTTCTCTCATAGATATAGCTCTCGATGATTTTGCCGCCGCAATCAGGACATGTGTCGTCATTCTCGCTAGCCTCACTGCTGCTGCATTCGGCACAGCGCACGTCCTTTTCCTCATACCAGGCCAAGTGAGAGTATATTAGTTCATTTAACCCTCTCTTGCCGAGTGAGCCGGCCCAATCGGTGAGGTCTCTTTTCATAACTTTCCTGAATTTTTCCGGAACCTCTCCCAGACGCCCTGCGTATATCTCGTCTTCATTTACATAAATTTTGCAGGTAAAAGAGGGGGTATCATCCAAGTCTTGCTGCATTACAATAGTAGTTTATCTGCTTACAGCTTCGGCTCCAAGCACTCTGGATACCGCGTTCTGAATCTGGTCCACTGAAAACGGCTTTTTGATAATGTTGTAGCTTCCCTCTTCGGAGAGTTCGTCGGGAAGCTGCTCCTCGGGCCTTGCGCTGATTATCACCACCGTGGAATTCGGGTCTATACCCTTTATTTCCCTTAACAGCTCGATACCGTCCTTATTAGGCATAGAGAAGTCGAGGAACGTAATATCGAAGTGGTTTTTCTTTATGAGCTCGATCGCCTGATCACCGTCTCCGGCGGTCATGACGTTGTGCCCCGTGCTGGTGAGGCATTCCCTGACGATGTCGCGGATAAATTCTTCGTCGTCGACAATCAGTACATTGCCTTTCCTCCTGAGCTCGATTACCTTACCGTGCTTCGTGTCTTCGACAAGTTTCGGTTCCGGGGGTTTCGCGACGGACTGAACGTTGGGCAGCAATATGGTGAACGTAGTGCCTTTATTGACCTCGCTAGACACATCGATGCGCCCGCCGTGCCTTTCAATAATCGCGTATATGACCGAGAGGCCGAGCCCCGTCCCCGATTTGGAGCGTTCACTCAGTTTTGTTGTGAAAAAAGGCTCGAATATCCGAGACAGATTTTCGGGTGGTATACCCACTCCCGTATCCGAAAAATCTATCCTTACATATTTACCCTCAAGCTTTGTGTTAATAGCAATGGCTCCGCCGTTCGGCATGGCGTGTTTGGAATTGATTGCCAGGTTCAGGAACACCTGCTGCAACTCTCCAAGGTTCATCCGGATAGCGGGGATTTTTTCGTAGTTGCGCAGTATCCTGATACCCTCTGTTTCAAATGTATGCTCCACGAGACCGAGTGCGTCGTCTATAACGCTCTCTAACTGGGCGACCTGGAATTTCTCTCCCTTTTGCCTCGAGAACGAAAGTAGTTTGTTTACGATTTCAACCGCCCTGTCGCAAGCTTTTTCTATTACCATCAGGTCTTTCTTAACGCTTTCAATATCGCTTCTCGTAGTAGCAAGGCTCGTGTAGCCGATAATGCCCGAAAGAATATTGTTAAATTCATGTGCAACCCCGGCGGCAAGCTGTCCCACGCCGGACATTTTCGCCGAATGTATAAGCTGGGCTTCGAGCTTCTTTTTTTCCGTTATGTCTTCCGTCGCGGCTATGACTCCGAATATCTCTTCCGTCTCAAAGTCTATTAGCGGTGAGAGGGTCACCTCCATGAATTTGCCGTCATGTCTTATCTCGTGCTTGGTCGAATAAGACGGATCGCTCAGTATGTTCGGTATGATTGTCTGGAAGTTGATGCCCTCGAAGAGGCTGCTAAGTTTCTCTCCTATGCAGTCCTTCGCGAATATTTCTTTTGTTTTCGGATTTGCCGTATTAATGGTCAGGTCCCGATCCGTGGTGATGATGCTTTCATTGGCGCTGTTCAATATGTTCTCGAGCTGCCTGTTTCTTTCCTTTACCTTCAGCTCAAGATTGGAATTCAGTTCTTTTAAATCCGTTAATAACCGCGTGTTCTCACGATAGAGCTCGTATCTGTCTGCTGCATGCTCTATTACGCTTTTGAGCTTGCCGTAGTCAAGGGGTTTGATCAGGTAGTCGAACGCTCCGTTCTGGACCGCTTCGACCGCTGTCTCCAGTGAGGCGAAACCGGTCATGAGGATTACGGGCAGGTTGGGGTCTTTGTTTCTTATTTCCTCAAGGAGGTCGATGCCGCTCTTTATAGGCATTTTGATATCGGAGAGAATGACGTTAAAAGACTGCGACTTCAAGTAATCGGTGGCCTTCTCGCAATTATTGGCGATAATAACCTCGTAACCTTCCTTGCTGAGGATGTCCGAGATTATCTTCAAGATAAGCTGCTCGTCGTCGACAACCAGCACTCTTTTCACGTTATCCGTCATCGTTATCTCCTAAGATAATATTATTATTATTTTTCGGAAGTTCAATTGTGAAAGTCGTACCTTGGCCTTTTTCGCTGCTGACCAGGATTCTCCCTTTGTGCTCTTCGATTATCTTGTAGGCGATTGAAAGTCCGAGGCCTGTGCCCATATCCTTCTTTGTAAAGAAGGGGTCGAAAATTTTATTTATGTCTTCCCGGCGTATACCGAGGCCGTTGTCTTCGAAATGAATATAGACGTGATCGGTATCATCATTTCCGGCATCTTCGTATTGTGAAGATGTTTGTATCTTGAGATCTCCTTCCTTCGGCATTGCCTGAATGGCGTTCAGAATTATATTTATAAACACCTGCCACAGCTGATTCGGATCCGCCATTATTAGTGATATGTCGGGATCGAGCTCCATTGTGAGGTTTACATTATTGTCAGCAAGCTGCTTTCTGACCAGAATCACAACGTTTTCCAGCACGCTGTTGACGTTTACCTCCTGGAAGTACGGCTGCTCCGATTTTGAGAATTTAAGGAGGCTGTCTATCAAACGGTTGGTTCTGTCGATTTCGTGTTTGATATAATCGAGATACTCCTCTGCGACCTCCGAGTTTTCCTTGTCGGTCATATAAGTGGACAGGTAGTACCTGGCCCCTTCGATAATATTCAATGGATTTCTAATTTCGTGTGCGACGCCCGCGGCCAGCTGTCCGATTGCCGACATCTTCTCCGCATGCACGAGCTGATCCTGTGTATCCTTAAGCTCTTTATTCGTGGTCTCGAGTTTCTTTGCGTAATCTTCCACGAGCTTGAACGCCAAAGCGTTTTCGATAGCGATTGCGCTCTGGTTCGCCAGGAGCCTGAGAAGCTTAACGTCGCGTGAGGTATAAGATAGTCCGGATTTCTTTTCCCCAAGAGCTATGAAGCCGATGAGCTGTTTCTTGAAATGCAGGGGTATGAACAAGGATGCGTTAAACCTTTCGAATTCCTTCATTAGTTGCTGAGAGCTGCGTATATATTTTTCATCGGCGATCAGGTCTTCCTTGAATATCTCCTTGCCGTAGTAATTGAGATGAGTCACGAGTATGTTGTCCTCTTCGATGGTAGATTCAGGAGAGTACTGTATATTTCCGTTCTTTACGTACCTTTCATATACGCCCAGATCCTGGTTGTATATGGAGACCGAAACCGGCGAGGAGAACATCGTGGTTTCGACAATCCCGATAATCTTGTCTACGATCTTCTCCAGGCTCAAGAGTGATGTCATCGCGTAGCTGACTTCTTCCACTGTTCCCCTGTAGTCGTATTTCCTTCTGAAGAAAGTCAGATCGACCAGGTCTTGAATCCTGTTTTTCAATGGGTTAAGCGCGAGAACGAGGAAGCCGCTCAGTATTACGAAGAAGGCCGGGTTCTGCCACCCCCCGTACTTTGCGAAAGCCACGTTGAAGCCCAGGACCGTAAGCGCGAATATGCCTCCCACTGCGGTGGTAAGTAGTCCGTATGTCAGCGCCTTCTCCAATATCACGTCGATGTCGAACAGCTTGTGCTTTACAATTGAATAGGCAATTGAGAGCGGGAAAAGTATCACCGGCAGGGCCATGAGGTTGTAAGGCATGTTTAATTTCAAAACCGTAATGCATGCAGCTGCCGCAGCGGGTATGAACAATCCGAATATGCAGCCTAGCAGTATTATCTGAGCCCGCTGCTTTTCCAGCGCAGACGTGGGTTTCAGATAAGTCGTCAGTGAAGAGACGGGAAAGATCATTGTGCCGAGAAGGACGTAAATCCACGAGGCGGTATTCACGTATTTCCAGACTTCAAATGTATTAAAGAATATGAACTGCAGTACGTACAGAAGTATTGATAGGAAAAGGAACACAAGCGCTACAATGTTATGAATATTGCCCTTTACTTTCGTCTCTGACGGGAATATGAACATCAGATAAATTCCCAGGACCGGTGAAAAGATCCAGGCAAAAAATGTAAGCTGATTGAAAAAGTAAGTGGATTGCGCGTCGAAAGAGCTAACGAACCAGATACAGATAGAGGTACAGAACAGGAAGAAAGCCTTACTCGCCCTGAGATGTGGCTTCATGTGCAGCACTAGAGCGCCGATTATGAGAAATACTACACCGATTACATAAATGACTCCGAACATCAAAACCAGGTCCCTGGATGTGAACTTTTGCACCGGGACGTTTATCTGAAAATAGTTTCCGTTAGATCCGATGGTGTATTCGACATCGGTCCCGACGGGCAGGGGAGCTATTATGCTGAAAACTTCTTCCGGACTGCTGACCGGTGCGCCGTTTACAGCCTGTATCTTATCTTTAAATCTCTTGATGCTTTCACCGACGGCTGTCCCGGGAGAAATATCGGTTATGACCAGATTTTTGTAGAAGAGAAAGCCCGGATAGGAATTGTTAACCCATCTGATGCCCAGAAACAAATTGCCGATACAAAAAACCAACAGTACGAAAACGGCTATACTGAATGCGGATTTCTGGAAGGGTGTGGTTTGATTGGATAGCATTATTGATTTCAGGTCAACTATCGTTAGTTACGACAGATCCCGGACTCTTTTCATACATCTCCCAATGAAGATCGACCTTTCCTCCAAGGTTCTCGACAATGCGTCTGGAACCGATATTTTCTTCAAGTATCCATGTGCCTGCCACTCTTTCGTATCCCTTTTTCATCATGGCTTCGCACGCCTTGCTGAGTAGTACTGTTCCTATTTTCTTGCCCTTGTATTTGTCTGTAAGCCCCATAATCATCAACACGCCGTCTTTTATACCTCTCATTTGAAACGGGAGTTTTACGATGCTCTTGGTGTTTATCTTGCCGTCGAGATCCCTGAAGACCGATGCGTACTGAGGAAAGCCTCCGACAAAACCTATGGCTTCGCCTTCCACTTCCGCCATCAGCCAGAATTCAGGATCTATCAGACTCTTGAACTCATCCGCGAATTCGACGAATTCTTCATAGTCGAAAGGAACGTTACCCCAGAGTTGGGCTAGGGACTCGTTGAAAATGCGAACTACGCTCCTGACCTCAGATTTCCAGTCGGATTTGTTTATCTTACGGATTTTTAACTCAGGCAGCGGGATACTTTGGGCGTATTCCTTTATTGCCTTGATATTCTCCTGTGATTTAAGGTCAATCGTGTAGTGAAGGAGCTTCTTGGCCGGGCTTAAACCCGCACTGCGGAAGTAGTCGTGATAATACGGCTGTGAATATATCTGCAGAAAAGACGGGGTTTTCCCGTAATTGCTCGACAGCAGACCGCCGCCGAATAAACCGAATATTCCGTTTACCGGTCCGAGGATCGTCTCGGCCCCTTCGCGGACAAGGAACTGCTCGGCTTGCTGGAGCAGCTTTGCGACCGCGTGTTCTTTTCCGAAAAGAGCTTCGAAGAACCCCAGGAATCCTGCTCTGGTATTGTGGTAGTTGTTGTAGTAACTATCTATGAATGCGCTTACCGTGCCGACAATCTCGCCGTCTTCCTCGACGACGAATCTCTTACCGTAAACCTTTCTGAAGTAATGGTAGTCGTATGATATAAGCTTAACGTGGTCCTTTATCAGAAAATATGGAACCCAGGCCGGATATTCCTCATAGACTTTCCATGAAAATTTGACGGATTTTTCTATTTCTTCTCTGGATGATATTTCCCTTACATTGTACTTTTCATCTTTCACCACGCTGAGGGAAACAGTCTTGGGAATGATTCCGTACTCCCTGCCCAGCTTTTCCGTAACTTCCAGTGTTCTGTCGAGGTCTTCCCTCGTGTGCGTGGCCATCACGCTGAACCTGAATCTCTCCTGGCCCTTGGGCACGGCGGGGTGGGGTATGGCGTTTACGTAAATACCCTCTTCATGCATCCTCCGGCTCATCTGTTTTTGCGTAAGCTCGTCGCCTATCATCACCGGGATGATTGCGGATTCCGTGTGAGCGGTGTTAAATCCGAGCGATTTGAGACTTTCCTTGAAATACTTGATGTTGTTCCAGAGGTTTTTATGGAGTGACTCGTCTCTCTCCATTACGTCCATGGCGGCAATTACGGATGCCGCGACCGAGGGCGGGAAATTGGAAGAGAAGAAGAATGATCTCGTATAGTACCTCAGATAATTGACTACCTCTTTCGTGGAGGCGATAAATCCGCCCACACCGCCAAGAGACTTGCTCAGCGTTCCCATTACTATATCTATCTCCCCCGGCTTCATTTTAAAGTAGCCGGGCGTACCCTTTCCCCTCTCGCCTATGACTCCGGTCGCGTGGGCTTCATCCACCATAATTTTAGCACCGTATCTGTGCGCTACGTCCGTAATCTGTCTTAAGGGAGCAATATCCCCGTCCATGCTGTAGACTCCGTCAACAATGACGATCTTCCCCTGATAATTACCCTCGGCTCTTTTGAGTGTGTTCTCGAGACTCTCGACGTCCGAGTGTTTGAACGTTCTGAACGTACCCGAAGAAATAAGGCAGCCGTCTATAATGCTTGCGTGGGACAGCCTGTCTATGATCGCTACGTCCTGATTTCTGACCAGTGCCTGTATGCATCCCAGGTTTGTAACGTATCCGCTCGGAAAGATGATCGCGTCTTCGCAGCCCTTTAACTTCGCGAGTTTGAGTTCCAATTTTCGGTGGATGTCGAATGTACCCGCCAAGAGAGGCACCGACCCCGCGCCGACTCCATACTTGTTGATGATTTCCTGCGCCTTCTTCTTTGCCTCAGGATGAGACGTCAGGCCGAGATAATTGTTGCTGCCCATCATGATCATCTCTTTTTTCTTCCCGGTAAAGTCGTCGTCGATGATCACTCTGTGGGCGGAAGGTGAAGCCAGAGGCCTCCTGTATCTGATATAGCCTTTGGATTCCATGTCCAGCTTGTACTGCCAGAATACCTCTGTCTTCTTGAAAAGATCCTGATCGGGAATATCGGTGAAATCGGATAAATAGTAGTCGTCTGAATTAAGTTTTTTCTGGCTTTCTTCTATGTATTTCTGAAGCTTGTTGCGGTCCGAATCGTATATGTTGACAATCTCTACCCCGATACCCAGCGGACCGGTTCCGTTAGATTCCGTTCTTTTTACAACGCAGTATGCTTTGACGGGTATGGAATCGCTTGCAAGCGCACATTCCAACAGGAGTTTTGTCCCTTTTTTATAATCGTCGGAAGTTTCTATGAAGAGACCTTCGGTAGAAAGATTTACAGCCCGGCCTACTATCTTGCCGGTGTTTCTGGAAAAGACGGAAAAGTCGGCGGGTATCCTTTCCTGCCTCCTCCTGTCTTTTCTTTCTTTTATCACTATCCCCATTATGACCCCCTTTAAGAGATTTACATCTTTCGACTACTTCTTGAAGGTACTTAAGAATATTGTTTATACCTTCCGCATAATTATCCTTGAATACTAGAATTATTACAAGTATTTCATGCTTCGGCAGCTCGGCAGCCATAGATACATTCGAAAAAAATATCCTTAGGCCCGAAACTTTGCGTCCCGCACTTTCGAACGGTTTGCCTTTTCGGATGGATACTTCTCTACCTATTATAAATTTTAGTGCAATTTATTATTACTTTCAATATGTTATGTCAATTAACTAGGAAATTGAAAATCATCGAAATATTAGACGACAAATTTTCGGCATCCGGCTGATGCCTTAATAAGTCGGAAAAACGAGACGCCGGACTGTTGGATTGTCTCCGGCCGGTGTCTCAAACTGGTAATCCCATAGTCCGCAGAACATTCAACGCATGCGTAGATTAGTGCCTACATGGAACCGTCTATCTTCGATTTCTGAGTTGCGGTATTGAGCTGGTATCGATGCATTAAATTCTGGATATCCTGGATTGAAGGAGGTGATCGACGAGAACCAGGTTCACCATGGCTTCGGCGATGGGCACCGCTCTCGGGCATAGGCACGGGTCGTGCCTTCCCTT
>Ga0055451_10000619_pt1 | contig 14309 bp, 16 predicted proteins | sample China_Galinas_PW_3_FD_57745 | JGI IMG/M metagenome (GOLD analysis project Ga0055451, IMG submission 57745) | Wetland microbial communities from San Francisco Bay, California, USA, that impact long-term carbon sequestration - China_Galinas_PWB_D2 | ecosystem: Environmental > Aquatic > Marine >... | reverse complement strand
TACGTCGTAAAAAATAAGACTTCTGTTTTGTATAAACTAAAAGTGGAGGCTCTCTCAATGAGCCTCTATTTTTTTACATCGATTCTGACAACTCATCTTGATAAAACAGATACAAACCACCCGTCACCAAGATAACTGTTGCGAAAAAATGCCATGTAATAGATTCGCTACGCATGAGCCATCCAAATAAAGCGGCAAATAACGGTGTTAAAAACCCTGCGAAAGCTAAAAAAGTTGCCGTATATTTTTTGAGTAATGATGCATATAAATTATAAAAAATGATATTGGCAACCAGTATAAGTAAAGCGGTGTACCAAGCAAAAATAACGACTCCTGCCCAGTGTGCTCCCAATAGCTCAATAAGGTATGGCCTACCAAATCCTGCATAATCAGCAGCTTGAATAGTTGGTGTGCCTTCAAACCACAATGAAGTGCCCAGCGCCAACAAGCCACCGATAATCATACCCACCCCATTCACCATCAAAGGAGTATAACCTCGATCTAAAAGTTTCTTCATGACCATCCAACCATATGCTGCTGCCACCACCGATACCAAAACAGCTAACTCAGGGATGGAAAAAAATGATATGGCACCAACGGCAACCTCACCTGGTGCAGGTGCCATAAGAATGGGTAAAGATCCGAAAAATCCAATCGCTAACCCTAATATTTGCTTATTGCTTAGGCGTTCATGGAATAAGAAATAAGCAAGAATAGCGGTAACAAACGGCGATAAGTTATAAATAAGCCCAACTTTAGCTGCAGAAACGTATTCTAAAGCCCAAAATTCGAGCATATAAGCAATATAAATATGAAAAAGCACTATTTGCCCATAAAGCCAAAAATCCTTTTTGTATAGCCGAAATTGCATGCGATCACGCCAATACTGGTATGCGAGTAAAAGTAAGCCACCCCCTAACATACGAACCGCTATTAAAAAAAATGGTTGCCCATAATCAAGGGCTGCTTTACCAAGGGTAAACGTACTAGCAAGAAGTGCATATAATAGAACAATTAAAAACATAGATCTCCCATTGGAGGATGAACATAATACTATTGCTTAATTTGTAAAGCATTGAGTATAACAAAATGTTACACTTGAGTCTAATCAATAACTTATATCAAGATATGCTGTTACTTCTCAGCTCTGCAAGATAAAAAATATACAAGCCCCCAGCAATCACCACTGTTGAAATAATAAAGTTAATAGAAACACTTTCTTTCAAGATAAGCCAACCAAATAATGCTACAAACAAGGGATATATAAATCCAGCAAATGACATAAATGTTACGGTATACCTACGCAATAAAACAGCATATAATACATAGCGTATAATATCGGTAAGAAAAATTATCCCAAGCAAGCCTATAGAAAATAGTTCTACATCGGCAATAGTATGCAGATCCTCAAAAAAGAATGCTGTTATCAAAGCACAAATACCACCAATAAACATAGATACACCACTGACCAACGTAGGTGCATAACCTTTATATTTAACCAATTTTTGCATAAGTACTAGCCCATAGGTATAGCCCACAATAGACCCTATTGCCTGTGCCCCGGGAACAGAAAAAAATGTTGTCTTATTTACTAAATCGGTAGATTGTATCAAAAATAGAGGAATAAATCCGATCATACCGATTCCAAGACCAATCCATTTTTGTTTACTTAACCTTTCTGAAAAATACAAATACGAAAGAAGTGCAGCCAAAAATGGAGATAAGTTGAGCAAACATGATTGTCTGGCAGAAGAAAAATCATCTAAGCAAAGAATGCCAAGCACAAAGCTGACATACATTAAAAAAAAACCTGTTTGCAAAAAACACGGAATATCCTTTATTCGTATGTAAAGTTGACTACGTTTTACAGTATAAAGGTAGGCAATAAGTATACCTCCTGCAAATATCAAGCGAATACTTTGTAAAAAAATAGGCCGCACATACTGCAGCCCAAATTTTACCATAACTATATTAATAGCAAATAATGCATACATAAAAATAACCGGAATCATATATCCCTCCTTTTTATAGGCTCAGCCTATTACATTTCACCCGTATCAATATGTAATTCATTATCAACAACTTTTACCCGCTCTATCTTGACTGTTTTACCAGTATTAATATCTACCTCCATCCATACACCAGACATGATAACCGGCATATCAGTAGAGACTTCAAATCTTACCGGCATTTGATCAAGAAAGTGTTTAATAATAGGTTCTTTTTTCATACCAAGCATAGAATTCCAAGAACCAGTCATACCCAAATCAGTAATATATCCGGTACCACCAGGCAATATACGCTCATCTGCTGTTTGTACATGTGTATGTGTGCCAACTACACCAGAGACTTTGCCATCAACAAAGTAGGCCAATGCCATTTTTTCTGAAGTAGCCTCCGCATGAAAATCAATAAAAATAAGATTTGTTCTGCTTTTTAGGTAAGTCAAAATTGATTCAATGCTACGGAATGGACAGTCAATAAGCTCACGCATAAACACACGACCTTGTAAGTTGACAATACCAATTGTTTGTCCCTTACATGTGAAAGTGGTTACTCCAACACCAGGAACACCGGTTGGAAAATTTGCCGGACGTAATAAATCATGATGTTCAGCAATATAAGAAAAAATTTCGCGCTTATTCCAAACATGGTTACCAGTTGTTATAACATCTACGCCATTATGCTTAAAAAAGCGCGCAATGCGCGATGTAATACCTTTGCCATTCGCACTATTTTCACCATTAACAATAATTGCATCTATATGATGTGTTTTACGCACCTTATCAATATGTTTTTGAAACATCGAACAACCAGTATCTCCAACCACGTCACCTATAAATAATACTCGTAGTGTATTCATCTTACCTCGCATATTCAATTGCACGCTTTTCGCGAATCACATTAATTTTAATTTGGCCCGGGAAGTTCATTTCTTCTTCTACCCTACGCGCAATTTCACGAGCAAGCATTTGTGATTTTTCATCATCCAAATGTTCTTCTTCTACAATCACCCGCAACTCTCGCCCTGCTTGTAATGCATAGGCCTTTTTAATACCAGGGAATGCATTGGCTATTTCTTCTAATTTTTCAAGACGTTTAATATATGCGGTTAATGTTTCTCTACGCGCACCTGGTCGAGAAGCAGATAATGTGTCTGCAATAACTACAATTGGGGCATAAATGGAAGTAAATGGTACCTCTTCATGGTGAGCAGCAATCGCATTTACTATGGCCGGATCTTCTTTGCAACGTTTGGCGATTTCTGCACCTATTTCTGCATGAGGACCTTCGACTTCAGCAGTCACTGCTTTTCCGATATCATGTAAAAGTCCTGCTCTAAGCGCCTTTTGCCCATCCAAACCTAGTTCTTCTGCGATCATGCGTGAAAAAATACCAACTTCTTTACAATGAGAAAGTACATTTTGAGAAAAACTAGTACGGAAATATAATTTACCCAATAAAGTTACAATTTCCGGATGCACACCTTGTAGATTAAATTCTAGTACTGTTTCTTTGCCATACTCTTCTATCATACTTTCAATTTCTTTTTCACAAAGCGCTACGGTTTCTTCAATACGTGTTGGATTAATACGGCCATCTGCAACAAGACGCTCAAGAGCACGACGCGCAATTTCACGGCGCACCGGATTAAATCCTGCAATGGTAATGTCCGGTGAATCACCAATAATAAATTCCATACCAGTTGCCATTTCAAGCGATTTGATATTGCGACCTTCCTTACCAATAATGCGGCCTTTCATTTCTTCATTTGGCAAATGTACAATGCCAGAAGTATGTGGAGCAATTTGGTCTGCCGTGTATCGTTGCATTGCAGTAACCACAATATCTACTGATTTATTTTTTGCCGTTTGTCGCGCTTCTTCTTCTACTTTTTGCACCCATTTTTGATTTGCAAGCTCTACTTCTTTTTGCAACGTATCAAATAATGTCTGCTTAGCTTCTTCTCTACTCATGTTACTGATACGCTCAAGCTTGGTTATAAGTTCATTGTAGAGATTTTTAAGTTTAGATTCATTTATACGCACCGTATCTTCTATACGCAAAAGATCGCGTTCTTTTTGCTGCATTTCACGACGTATATCATCAAGATTTTGTTCTTTCTTTTCTAAATTTTCATACTTAGTATTCAATTTATTTTGCAAACGATCTAACTCAAGACGTTCACGCTTAAGTTCAAGTTCAAATTCTTTACGCTTACGGTACATCTCATCTTTAAGCTTTACTGATGCTTCTCGGCGCTCTGCATCAATATCACGCTTAGTATTTTGCCATTTTTTGTCTGCCTCACGCAGCATGGTCGAAGCACTTTTAAGTTTACGTTGCGTATAAAGCAACACAAGCATGCTTATCGCAACAATCGCAATACTTATCATGCTTACCCAAGAAAATATACTTATCATAATAGTCCTAATATATACCTAATCATTTTAATAGTAATTAAACGGTATTATATCAATACGATATATACCTATGTTTTTACCTTGAAAGAAAACAAGAAAATATAGCATGATAATAACATGCTACAAAGGCAGAAACGCACCGCATACTGACCACGGTGAGACGTAAATTACGATAAAGGCGTGAGTAGCTCTTGATTTATCCGATCAATTAAAGCAAATTTTTTCTGCTCAATTTCTTGGAGAGACTCTTGCGCAAGTAAGAGTTCACTCGCTAGGCGCAATGCCGTTAATATGGCTATTTTTTTCGGATCTACATTTTGTAAAGATTCAGCTAATTGACGCATTAACTCATCAACTGTGGCCGCTGCTTGTGCTACATGCGCCTCTGCTTCATCACTTACTAATGTATACTCATCACCTAATATTTGTACGGTATACCGTTTTTTTGTTTTCATTATTGTTGTTTTTCGCTTCCTACAAGATCATTAATACTCTTGATGAGATCGTCAACAACTACTTTGGTCAGCTCTTTTTCTTTACTAAGCTCTTTAATCTGTTCGCTGCCTTGGATTACTGAACCTTCCAATCCTTCAAGTTTTGCTGCCAGTTGAGCATTCTCTTCTGCGAGTTTAGCATTTTCAGCTTTTAAATCTTCATTTTTGACTGCAAGCATTTCAGATTGATCTTGCAATTTATCATACTTTTTTTGAATGCCATTTTTTTGCGCTTGCAGGTCTTTAATGAGAGCCACTAAAGTTACTACTTTTTCTTCAAGCATTTTTAATGCGTCCATGCCTCTCTCCCCTTTTATCTAATATTATTTCAATGTGCAGAATAAATTCTAATAATACTAGACTCGCATTGTCAAGAGAACTACTTTTTAGCGATATTTACCAATTGCGCAAAAGCTTCTGGCTCATAAATAGCAAGTTGACTTAACATTTTTCGGTTAAGTTGCACTTGAGCCTGATTCAAACCATGTATAAAGTTATTATACGACATACCATGACTTTGTGATGCAGCTTTGATACGTGAAATAAAAAGAGCGCGCATATCACGTTTTTTAAGGCGACGACTTTTAAATGCATATGCCCAAGCGCGCAACAATGTTTCTTTTGCACGTCTAAATACGTTTTTACGTTGTCCCCAAAAACCTTTTGTCTGTTTTAATAAACGCTTATGACGTTTTTTTACAGATATCCCGCGTTTAACTCGTGTCATAATTAATCCTAATTTTACTTACGTTTTAAAAAATACTATGTATTAAAATAATCGCAATTAATATGGCAACAGTCGTGCTATATTGCGATGATCAGCTTCGCTAATATATGAACCTTTACGCAATTGTCTTTTACGTTTTGAAGATTTTTTTGTAAGCAAGTGACGGCGGAATGCATCGGCACGTTTAATTTTGCCTTTTTTGCCACCAACTTTTTTAAAGCGTTTTTTTGCTGCAGAACTTGTTTTAACTTTTGGCATAAACCATCCCTATTAATTTACTTTAAATAATATATGCGTGACCACAAACGACCTGCTTGCATATCTTTCTCTTGCACCATGTTATCGCTCGTATAGCCATGCTCTTTTAACGTATTTTCTATTTTATCAAAAATCTCAGAACCACGTTCATCTTTATTTGCTTGCTCACGTCCTTTAAAAAAGAGGGTAAACTTAACACGCTTGCCCGATTCTAAAAACTGGATCGCTTGTTTCAATTTAGTTTGATAATCGTGGATACCAATAGTCGGACGAATTTTGACCTCTTTGACTTGAATCACTTTTTGGTGTTTCTTTGCTTCAGCCTTTTTCTTCTTTTTATCATAGAGTACCTTGCCAAAATCCATGATTTTTACAACCGGCACACCTTCTTGCCCACTTTCTGCAATCAAAACAAGGTCGAGACTTTCGTCTTGAGCGCGTTGCAGCGCTTCACGTCGCGAAACAACACCAACATTTTCACCTTCAGAACCGATCAACTGTAATTGATCTGCTCTAATTTTTTCATTAATTAAAGGTAACTTTTCTCGTGTATCTTTCAATGTATTCACAATCCACTATTTCGTATACTTATATGTTTCCACACTTATATTACTGGCACTAATAAAGCTTCTCGCACTTTTTGATCAACTTTTTCTGTAATCTCAGCATTGGCTTTCAGAAAATCTAGTGCCTGTTCTCTACCTTGCGCAATATTATTGTTTTCAAAGGAGAACCATGATCCAGACTTAGCGATTATATTGTACTGCAACGCTGCATCTAATAAATCAAGTTCTTTGCTTATTCCCTCATTAAATAACAAGTCAACTTCAACCTGCTTGAATGGAGGAGCAACTTTATTTTTTGCAACTTTAATACGGATGCGATTACCCACATGTACATCTTTTTGTTTTAAACTTGCAATTCTACGCACCTCTATACGAATAGAGGAGTAAAACTTAAGCGCTGTACCACCCGTTGTTGTTTCTTTTGGTGCAAATGGCATTGCCCCAATATTTTGGCGCACCTGGTTAATGAATATCAACGTTGTTTTAGATTTATGCACAACAGGCGTCAGCTTTCTGAGCGCTTGCGACATTAATCGTGCTTGTAACCCCATGTGCGAATCGCCCATGTCACCCTCAAGCTCAGCCTTTGGTACTAATGCAGCGACTGAGTCAATCACTATCAAATCTATCGCACCAGATCGTACTAACATTTCTGCTATATCCAATGCTTGCTCGCCATAATCTGGCTGAGATATAATAAGATCATTAATATTAATACCAAGCCGTTGTGCATGGTTTGCATCAAGTGCATGTTCAGCATCTATAAAGGCACAGATGCCACCATCTTTTTGAGCTTGTGCGATAGCATGCAAGGCCAGGGTTGTTTTACCAGATGATTCTGGTCCAAAAATTTCAATTACTCTCCCTCGAGGGAACCCTCCAACACCAATCGCATGATCGATGAGAATAGACCCAGTGGAGATAGCTTCTATATGCCTATTGCCCATTTGGCCAAGACGCATAATAGCACCATTACCATAATCTTTATCAATTTGCGCAAATGTCACCTCTAAAGCCTTGTTTTTAAGTGCTTTTTCGTTGCTTTTTTGCGCCGGCTGTACTTTTGCTTCTGTTTTTTTCATAAGGTTGTATTACTGATAGAGGTTTAAGACTGATTCATTCACTTTTATTGTAGCATTTCTGCGTAAAGACGCAACAAATCCCTGCATAATAAGGGGAATTCGCTCTTGGTTAATCGCACTGGCCAACTCAACACGCTTTGCCTCAAATGCTGCCGGTTCAATCTCTTGCACGGCATCAAGCCTCACTACTAGGCCGTCTTTATCTGCACTATGTGCAAAAAGAGACCCTATCTTTTCTAGTTGTAATATTCGCTCTGTCGGTATCTCTTTTTCATCCAATGATTGCACGGCTTTAGTATCATCACGTTTTATCCAATTCGTCTCTTGCACCGAAGCGCCAAAATCAGCTGCAACATCGCGCATTTGCTTATTTTTGGCTTCTACTTTTGCCTTATCAACATCTTGGCGTAATGCACGTATGGCACGCTCTTCATACAGATCATCGGCTACAACTTTTTTAATAGACTCAAGGACAGGCATATATCCATCTTGTACCGTTGCCACCTTTATAGCAAATCCATTGTTACCGTCAACGTAGAAGGCCATTTGATCTTTTTTGACGCCAAATAAAGCGCGTGCCAATGGAGAATTATCATTATCTATAGGATGTACAGATTCTTGCTTGCCACCACGCTCTTTTACCAGGCGCATGATAGCCTCCTCTTGGTTTGGCGATTTGAGGGCTTGCTCCATATCATCTGCAAATACTGTTTTAAATTTCCTTTGCAGTAAAAGATCTTTTATTTCAGATTTTACCTTTGCAAGTGGCACATAAGTACGCATTTTTTTGCCTACGCGTTGCAAAATTTCAAATCCATCTTGCGTACGAATAACATCAGAAATGTCTCCATCTTCTTTAAGTAAAAATGCAGTACGCTCAAATACAGGGTCTTTTTCCCCCTGTGCAAACCAATCTACCAATCCACCTTGAGCGGCAGTTTGATTATCGGCAGAAAGTTCTTTTGCTTTGGTCACAAACTGTGAAGGATCTATAAGCAGTTGTTGACGCACTGCTACAGCTTCAGCTTGCGTCCCAAGCGCACTTGACTCATCCTCTATTTTAAAAAGAATACGGCGCACTTGTACTTTTGATGGATTTTCAACATAATCACGCGTTTTATGGTCTTCGTAATACGCATTAATATCGTTATCAGAAATAGTAAGGCCATAACTGTTCGGGCCAAACTTCCATGTTATGCCACCTCTTTTTTCAGGTACCCAATAACGTTTTGCAGCACTATTTTGCAAATCAAAAAAACGTTGCAACTCCTCATCTGTAAGTGCTACTTCTTTTGCTTTTTTCAAGTAATTGTCAAAAGAAAATTTAAGGATAGTAAACTTTTTGCCCAACTGATCATTAATAAACTGCTGTTTAATATCAGCGTCTGTAGCATAAACACCTGATGCCAAAAAACTCATGAGCATATTACGCGCAATAGCATCTTCTACCACAGCATCAAACGCTGCAATAGTCATACCCATGCGTTTTAAATGGCGTCTTAATGCTTGCTGATTTATCTGACCTGATGTCTGGAATAAATACATAGGAAGCAATGATCCGAGCTCACGCTGTACAAAATTCAAATCACTCAATTTTTCGGTAATAATATCATCATGTACGCGTATGCCTATATTAGATGCAACTTCATTTAAGAGGGCATCTTGCACTGCAAAACGAAATGCTGATTCTCGTGGATCAGCGCTCATCCCCATAGATTGTAATAATACATCAGCATAGGGGCCATATTGTTGTTTGAATAGCGCAATATATTGTTGCTGCTCGGCAATTTTTTGTTGAAATTCTGCAAGTGATACAGTTTGGTTATTGGCTTGAATAACCCATTCTTCTTGACCACCAAGACCTTTAAATACTGGTGGTAATGCCATTGCAGCGATTAATGCTATTACCACAATAACCATAACGGAACGGTAAGCATCACTTTTCATGTAACGTCTCATGTTGATAATCATAATTCTGGTACCTTTCTTTTTTGCATAACTAACAAGTTACAATTGGTGCATCATTTAGTTTTTCTTCTTTTTTTATTTTCTCAACTAACTGTGTAAGTTGATTTTTATCAGAATATGGTTCAGTAACTACTTGATACCAAGAAACTACTCGCCCATTGGCTGTTTTACTTTTTCGCACTTTTATCTGCGTGGAGATTCCCTTTTTTTCCATGCGTTGCACAAAACGATTTGCCGCTTGTGAGGTGCCAAAACCAATAAGCTGCGCATAATAACTTTCTTGTGGATCTGTTGGTTCTACCGGAGATACTTCCACTACTTCTACCGATTCTTTCGGTTGCTCCACCTGCTGACCCGCAGCATCTGCCACAACATAATTATCTGCTTCTTTCTCGGGTTGTGTTACACATAATGATGCATAAATTTGATCAGTAAACGATTCTTGTTCAATCTTGCTGGTAAATTCTTCGGCACTATGCTGACCACCAAAAAAGTAACCTGCTAAAAAAGAAACAAACGGTATCAACATGATAAAAGCAACAATACTGCTTAATTGACGATTTGGGACAAAGAGCCCATGCGCACTTGCACAAACACATTTTTGCTCACTGATGGGATCTTTTGGTTTATTTTCATTATATTCATTCATAATAACTACCTACCCCTTATTTTAAATTTATATCAATTAATAGCTTATTAATATACTCTTCAAGATGAGTAGACGTCAAGCTGACTTCATGCAATTGCATCGGCAATAATCCATGCTCTTTTTCATACAATTGGTGTGCAGTAATAAGATCACGCTCGAGCATACGCCAATAGGTCATTTGTCTTTTTGCATAGTGTCGCGTACGTTTTTGAATAGTACCAATCATTTTTGTAAAATATTTTTCTTCCTTCGCGCCATGTAAAAAATGAATAATATCATCGTAACCGATTATTTTTTTACGTAAAATAAATGATTCCCATGCAGAACCAAGTAATTCTTTGACCTCGGCAATCCATCCTTCTGCAATCATCTCATGCACACGAGTATTAATACGCGCATAGAGTTCTTGGCGATCACGCTCTAAACAAATAATGGTATATGGCGCTATTGGCTCATAGTGTGGCACATATTCAGATGGTTTTTTACCAGTTGCCTGCCAGATGGCCAGCGCACGCTTAATGCGGTATATATCGTGCCTATCAATACAGTTGGCACGCTCTTGGTCAATAGCATGCAACTGCTCCCACAAAACACTAGGGGCATCTTCATGCTCAAAGTCGAATGGCGCCCGTTCTGCAGTGGGTGGAAAAAAAAGTGAACGCAAATAGAATCCTGAGCCACCTACAAAAATAGGAAGCCTATTGCGTTGCCATATTTGTTGCATAATCGGCATAACCGCATCGCGATATTGTTGCACCGAGTAATCACGTGGTTCATTGATAACATCAAACATATGATGAGGTATTGGTGATGCTTGCCAATCGGGTTTGGCCGTACCAATAGTGAGTGGAGTATATAGTTGCCCCATATCTAAATTTATAATTTCAGAAGGGACCTGTGCTGCAATAAGATCAGCACAAACTGTTTTACCCACTCCGGTGGGTCCAAAAATAATTAGAATGTGATTATTATGTATATTCATAAAACTTTACATTAAAAAAGGGGTCTGCTCATTACACAGACCCTTTTTTAATATCAATTGTACATGGATTATGGATTATGGTACCAATGAACGAACCCGTTCAATTACTGCATCGGGTTGAATTTTTTCAACAATAGAGATTTCTTCTACAAGTAATGCCTCTGTTTGGTTTAATAAACTGCGCTCACCAAATGATAATTCTTTATGTGTTGATATGTGTTTTAAATCGCGATAAATAACACATATTTTGCTTAAATCTCCGGTGCGCAATTGGCCTTGGTATTCTTTATTTCGTTTGCTCCAATTAACTGTTGGTTGTTCTGGATGTTGTTCTCTAACAGGTTCTGCAAGTATTTTTAATATGTCTTGAATGCACTTGTTTGAACTAAGTGGTCGAATGCCAACCGATTCTGCGTTATTTTCAGGCACTAATATAGTCATATCTTTGTTGATAAATTTCAATTCCAGGAAGTTAAGAATCGTCTCTCCGGTACGTTTTTTAACTATGCGAGTAATCTCTGCCACACCATGGCCCGGGTAAACAACTTTTTCCTTGAGAGAGAACATGCGTTACCCTTTCTTCAGTTAAAGTAAGCATACCCATAAGAAATACTTTTACTCCTGTGTAAATTCAGCATATCACAAAAATTTTTTTTTTGCACCGAAGACAATTTAACAACCTCAAACAATTGATATACACTGCATTGTATGTAAAAAATAAATCGAGTTTACTTATTATGCACATATTATATCAATCATTTATCCGCAGTATATGGTGGAACACATTTGAATCAGTTATATATAATGCCATACTTATCACTCATCAATGGGTATTATTCCGTATCATTCCGCGCGCTACCTACGGATTAATGGGATTATTGTTTTCATATATATATCTGACAGCTGCGCTCACAAATATAGGATTTGATTACAGCATCGGCAGCTATTGGCAAGATGCTACAAAAAACAAGTCAAGTTTTGCTTCATATATTTGGCATGCCATGCTACCTACCTATCTGCTCATCATACTCTTGGCTGGAGTATTATTTTATTCCGGTCTGCATACCACATATATTGATACAAATTTATATTTAATTGTTGTAGGAATTATCGCTGGAGAAAGCTTAAAAAAAAGCGGTAAAATCATTCTGCAACTCATGTTCAAGAATCGTATCACGGCAGTTGTCGATGTACTTTCTATCATCGGATACATAAGTATGGTATGGGGTGCATATTGGCATTATCAAGAAATAACGCTTTGCACGGTTTTTGTTCCCTTATTAATTGCCGCTTGGGCAAGTGTAGTTATTTTTTACCAAATTATTATCAGACACTATTTTTCTTTGCCGGCTAGCGTACATACGAAAATACCATACGGTACAATTGCTAAGCAACGTGCATATAGTTTTTTAAATACGATGATGCATCAACTTTTTTCAGGCAATATACTTACACCATTATTTGCCATACATCTTGACCTGGCATCCATTGGTATTATTAAATTAATAAGTCAAAGTTGCCAAAGCGTAGGTACAGTTATACATAATATATTCGGGTTAACGGCACATGCATTATTTGCCAATGCCAAACACATGAATCTGACTACCAAGCAACAATTTTTCTATGCTTTGACATATAAGATACATCAGATCCTGTATGCATTCATTATTTTTGGCATTATTAATTACCAAAAGCTTATCGGCACCCAAGGACTCCCGCATGCAAATGTGCTCGCAATCGCACTTTATTTGGTAATCATGTTTTCAGAGAATTTTTTTATACCGTATGAAAAAGTATTTTTAACAGAAGAAAAAAGTCATTATTTGGCAAGTATTCAAGTTGCAACTTGGATTGGTCTCTTTTTTACCATTCGCTATATTGCAACACAATCAATATTCATCTCACTATGTATTGTATTACTATTGCGCATCTTAAGCTATGGGCTACTTAGCCTTATAGCACTGCGTGCATGGAACATTAGACCGTCATGGCAAATACAGCCACTATTTGGTTTAGCTGTTACTGTAGGGTCTGTGCTCTTTTTTTTATGGTGGTAATATTCAGATATTTATGATGCTAGATAAGAGAAGGCACGCGCCAATTTTGCAAAAAATCCTTGATTATAACCAAGATCTTGCAAGCATAACTGAACAGCAAGCTCAACCTCTTGCAAGCGTTGTTGCACCAAACGTGCGAATGCAACTTTTTGCTCGCCGGAAACTTGTTGCCCCATACTGCCGGACCATGCTAATGCATTAAAAAGATAATCAAATGCTTGATCAAAGTGATATAATGCAGACACAAAAGACAATCGCACTTGATCAGAAGATAATGTTTTGATTAATGCACCTTCATTACCAAATCTTTGCATCAATGGCGGCAATTGCTCAGCTCTCCGGTAGCGATCTATAGTACCGGCATACAATTGCTCAACCATAGTATGTGCTACATGGTCTATTTCTTGGAGTATCTTGTAATTTCTAAATAGTGCTTTATTGACGGTACGCATGCCATATAATGCCATAGCTGATAAGCCTGCTCCTATTGTCCATTTATTTACAAGACTCCATGGCAAATTGTATTCAAAAAGTTGCCAGTCATAATTTTCTCGTTGCTGTACATCAAAATTTACAAGCTTAGTTCGTGCATTATTAATCTCTTTCATTTGTTCATCAGCTACACGAATAAGATTTTCTATATCTTGCTCAGAAGTACCTTCTGGTACTCTCTGTTTAACTTTATCAGAATGCATTTCAGCAGATTTTTTCTTCCATGCTTTTTTTATTTCTACTGTAGTTGCTGAAGGAGGTACACCCAAAATTTTATAGTAATCTTTAAATTCTGTTGGTTTATGAGAGACATAACTTTGGCTATTCGATGCACCCGAGTTATCATTTTGGTTATTTGATGAACTTGCACCTTCCATGCCATACAAAGGCGCGGCTACTATCATGCAGCTCAAGACTAATAGCGTTATATATTGAATTTTATTCAGTTTCATCTTATCCCCCAACATTGTAGAGCCATGCGCCAACACCAAGTGCACCCAGTGCAGTTATACCCAGAGCTTTTTTCCAGACACTCACTTGTGCGCGACACGCTGCTAGTATATCTTTAAGTGTTTGTGCAGATTGTTGCAAATTCTGTACCAAATCTTTT
>Ga0055451_10000618_pt1 | contig 14312 bp, 14 predicted proteins | sample China_Galinas_PW_3_FD_57745 | JGI IMG/M metagenome (GOLD analysis project Ga0055451, IMG submission 57745) | Wetland microbial communities from San Francisco Bay, California, USA, that impact long-term carbon sequestration - China_Galinas_PWB_D2 | ecosystem: Environmental > Aquatic > Marine >... | reverse complement strand
GCCATGGCCGCCGTCGGCCGTGATCCGGCCCCCGGCACCAACGCTGACCGAGCCGAACGAGTACACGATCACGACCCCGCCGCCGCCGCCTCCGCCGCCGCCCTTGTGGTCGCTGACGAAGTTCGCATTGCTGCAGCTTTGGGGATTGTCTCCGCCGCCGCCGCCGCCCTGACCGCCGACCGGCATCGGCAGCTCGCCGATGACGAGCTGGCGCGTGAACACGTTGACGCCGACGCCCCAGAAGTCGTTGTCCTTGCGCTTGTCGCGAAACAGCATCAGCCCGGGCGGGCTGTTCGGAGTCTTCAGTCCGGCCGCGCCGCCGAAACCGGCGCTCTGGCGGCTCGCGACTGCGTAGTAGGGATCGCCTCGCGTTGCGAACGCGCCGCCTCCGCCGCCGGAAGCACGGGTGTCCCCGAACACGCACGACAACAGCCCACCGAACCCGCCTGTGGCCGGGATCTGCAATGGTCCATAGCCCTGCTCGCCGATGATGCTGCGCGTGTTGGTTCTTGGACTGCCGCGACCGCCGTTGCCACCGGTGGGCCCGGCGTCGCCGCCGAGAGACGGGAACTGCGCGGAGTTGAGCGTGTTGACCGACTCGCCGTCCTTGCCGTCGACGCTGAGCCTGCCGTCGACGACGAAGCTCCCGGTCACGATCCAAATCATCGGATTGGGACCGACGCCACGGACCGTGACACCGGGCTTGATGTGGACGTTGCGAAACACGAACACGCCGCCATAGACGACGAAGGGAGGACCGTTCTTCGGCACGACGCGCGCCTGCCGGGTGTCGAGCACGACTTCGGGGCCGGGAGGCTCGTAGTCATAGAGGACCTGGGCGTGGGCTTCGTGCGCGACGAGGACCAGAGTCGTCAGCGCCGCGGCCGCGACGGAAATGGGGGACGAGCCCGACATTGGCTGTCTCCTGCAAAAGGGGTTCGAAGGAGTCGCTGCCCGACGGAGGCATCAGGCTCCGGAATTAGCCCCGCTCGACCGTCGAGGTCACGGTTTCCGGGCTTCGCGCTTCGAGTTGTCGCACACGTGTGCGATTGCGCGCGCCCGCCGGCTTCACTGCTTTCGATAGAGCCGGTACTTGACGCCGCCTTCGGCCCACAGGATGTGCTCCTTGTCGAACTTGGCGCGGAACCCGAGCTTGACGTCTTTGCCGTTCTTCTTGGTCTGCTTGAAGATGATGACGTCCTTGTCCTGTTTCCACGTTCCCCGCGCCGATTCGGTCATGCCGTGCGGGTAGCGCTTGTGCGAGTGCCACTTGCCATCGTCTTCGAGATCGAAGCTGAAATCGGCCGCGCGCATGTTCTCGATCAGCTTGACGCGGACCTCCTCGGGCAGGGCCTTCACCGACTCCGAGTTCTTGATGAACGTGTCGGCGAGCAGGTAGGTGTCGACGATCCAGTGGCCGACAGGGATGTCCCAGTTGATGGGCTTGGGCTTGGGTTTGGGCTTTGTCTTGCGGGGCTTGTTCTTGTTCTTGATCGCGACCTGACCCGGGGCCGGAGACGTGTGCTTGGGGTGTTTCGCGCCCGGCTTCGGCGTCCGAACCTTCGGGACCGAGCCGATGGAGAACGGATCCGGCTTCTCGTTCGCCTTCGGGTCCAGGTCGGCACCGCAGGCGACGAACACGAGACTCATCCAGATGACAGCGGCGACTCGCCGGCCGGCGTTCATGTGCGTAATCCTCCGCGGTCCTTTTCGACCGCCGGCCACGGCGAACCTGACTTGCGATCGGATGCTCGCGAACCTGCGCTCCCAAGGCTCGTTCCGGGCCGGTACCCGCACTCCGTTCGGGGCGCGCCTCTACGAACGGACAGTCAAGCCGTCGTAGAGATCGAGGAACTGCTGAGCCATCCATGCTTGCGAGAACGCCGAAGCGCAGCGCTCGCGGTTGTCCGTGCCGAGCTGTTCGCGCGCCCGCGGATCAGCGAGCATCGCGGCGAGCCGCTCTCGGAACCCGGTGAGATCGCCGACCGGACACAGCCACTCGTGTCCGCTCGCCGGAAGGACGACGCGCACGTCACCGACATCGGTGCTGACCACCGGCAACGCGCTGGCCATGGCTTCGAGCAGGGCGACCGGCAGCTGTTCGGTGCGCGACGAGATCGCGAGCAGGTCGAGGCTCCGGTAGACCGGCACGAGGTCGTCGACCCAACCGAGCAGGTGGGCACGCACTCCGGTCCGCGCGATCCGTGCTTCGATGTTCGAGCGCAGCGGGCCTTCGCCGACGAGCACGAGCTCGGCATCGAGTCCGACGCACGCGTCGAGCAGGAAGTCGTGGTCCTTCTCCGGCCGGAACCCGCCGACCGAGCCGATCAGGTTGGCGTCCAGCGGCAGCCCGAGAGCGGCACGGGACTCGGCGCGGTCGCCAGGGCGAAACCTCGCACAGTCGACGCCGTTGGCGATGAAGTGCACGCGGCGCTTGGGCAGCTTCCAGTCGTCGACGGCGATGCGCTCGAGGTTCCTCGACGCGACGAAAACCGCGTCGACGTCGTCGAGCAGGACCCGCCGTGCGAACACGCGGCGGCTCTTCTGCCGGTCTGCTTCGTCCGGCCCGAACCCGTCCTCGTGGTGCAGCATCGGACACAGCTTCGCGAACCGTCCGGCGAGGATGCCCTCGATCGCGCCCCAGTTGTAGGTGCACAACAGGTCGGGGCGCTGCACCCTGAGGAACCGCCCGAGCTTGAACGCGGTCCAGCCGGTGTCGGTGCGAAACGGCAGCTCGACGCAGCGGATACCGCTTCGCTCGGGCAGCAGGGACTTGCAGCCGTAGCGGCCGTCCATCGCGACGATCGTGTGGTCGAAGCGATCAGGTAGCAACCCGATCAGGTGGGCGGTCCTGACCTGCGGGCCACCGGCGTCGAACGTCGAGAACAAGTGAACAACGTGCGTTGCGCGCGCGCTCACGCTTCGACCTCGAGCGGCTCGACGAGGCCGCGCTCGACGAAGCGCTCGCGATCGGCTTCGGGTTTCCAGCCGAGGATCTCGCGCGCGCGATCGGTCACGAGCTCGGCCGCGAGGCGACGGGACTTGAGGTCGCGATAGCTCGGGAACACATTGCCGGGCTTTCTGATCATCAGCTTGATCAGCCACTTGCCGATGTCGACGAGCTGCATGACCGGCAGCGATTGGGCGTGGAATCGGATCGGTCGCCTGCTGATGCGCGCGAGTTCGGCAACGTATTCGCGCGCGGTCAGCCGCACGTCGCCCGCGAGGTTGAACTGCTGGCCGATCGCCGCGTCGTTGTCGATCGCGAGGACCAACGCGTCGGCGACGTCGTCGGCGAGCACGAACGGCAGCGGCACGTTGCCCGCTCCCCAACCGAGGCAGTGGTTGTTGCGCGGCCAGTAGCCCGTGCCGCCGTGGCGTGTCGGGCCGCCGCGACCGACGACGAGGCCCGGCCGGACCACGATCAGCGGCAGGCCGGCATCGACCTGCAAGCGCGCGAGCTCCAGCTCGGCGGCGATCTTGGCCCGCGAGTAGATGCTCCGGCGCAGTGGCTTCGGGTCGGGCGGGGTCGAGTCGTCGACCCGCCGCGGGTCACCGAGATAGAGCGCGGCGATCGAGCTCACGAACACGAACCGCGCGACGCCGGCCGACACGCACGCGTTGGCCAGCGCGACCGTTCCGTCGACTGCGCCTCGCTTCGAACCCTCCCAATCGTCGCCGACGCCGGTCGCGAGATGGATCACCGAGTGACAGCCGGACACGAGCCGCTCGAAGCTCGACGCGTCGCCGAGGCTGCCTTCGACGAGCTCGATATCCGCGCGGCGCAGCCGAGCCGGCACGTAGCTGCCGGGGCGCACGAGCACACGCAGCTTGTTGCCGCGCGCGACGAGGCGCTCGACGACGTGCCTGCCGATGAACCCTGTCGCCCCGAGCACGGCGATCTCGGCCGGTCCGGGAACGGCATCGACACCGTAGCGCGGCGGCGCGGGAGACTGTCCGAACGCTTTCTTGGCCTCCCAGGTCTGCTCGCAATACTCGACGACGGCGGCCCCGTCCCGCCCGCTGCAAGGCAGCTCGCGACCCTCGCGCACGGCCGAATGAAACGCAAGGATGCTGCCGCGCATCGACTGGTAGAACACGTCGGAGCGCGGCCGGAACCCGAGCAGCGCCGAGATGTAGTTGCGCGCGGTCCGCCCGCCTTGACGCGACAAGCGCTTCGCGTTGGTCCGCGCGTTGACGCGGATGTCCCAGAACTCGGGCCACTTCGTCTTCTCGGCTCGCGTCAGGTATCCGCGCGCGAGGTCGACGTCGAACGTGCCGTCGGGGCCGAACACGAGCAGCCGGCTCTCGAGGTTCTGTGCGCCGAACGTCAAGAGCACCGATGCCGTGCCGCGCTGACTCGTGAGCTGGATCTGCCAGGTCGGGTAGAACGGGAGCTCGTCGTCCAGGAACCTGGTGACCGGACACGAGCAGGTGACGTGTTCGACCTCTCCGAGCAGGCGGTGGATCAGCGAGAACGGGTGCGGGCCGGCTTCGAACAGGATGTTCTGCGGGTGCTGAAACATCCAGTGCCGGTACTGGCGGGCCGACAGCTGGCGCAACGGCAGCGTCGCGAGCGACGCGACGTGCTCGACAGGGCCGATCTCGCCCGCGGAGATACGGGCCTCGAGCTCGACGAAGCTCGGGTGGAACAGCTGGCTGTGGTTGACGCCGAGCCTGCGGCCGCGCTCGGCGGCCAGCTCCGCGAGTCTGCTGGCGGTCGATTCCGAGAGCGCGAGCGGTTTCTCGACGAGTACGTCGCAATCGGCCCGGAGCAGCTCGCTCGCGATCTCGGCGTGGGTCGGGGGCGGAGTCAGGACGTGCACGACCGCTGGTTCGCACTCCGCAACCAGATCGGGCAGCCGTCCGTGGGCGCGGGCGAGGCCGTGGCGGCGGGCGAAGCCTCTAGCCCGATCGACGTCGGTGTCGACCACTCCGACCAGGTTCGAGCCCTCGATCTCGCGGATCGCCTCGGCGTGGAGATCGGCGATGAACCCAGTGCCGACCAGGGCGACCCGCGTGCTGTCACGCGCCATCGCCGCATACTATTCACTCGTGGGATCGATCGCAGCATCGGCCCTCGTGATTCATGAAATCGTTTCCACTGCTTGCGCGGGCTGCGACAACGCAATAGAAAACGCCGATGCCCGAGATCGACCCTCCGTCCGTTACTGTCTTCTGCGGCGCGAGTGCCGGCAAGGAGCCGGCCTTTGTGCGCGCGGCCGAAGAACTCGCACAAGTCCTCGCCGAGCGGGGACTGAGCCTCATCTACGGCGGGGGGCGTGTCGGGATGATGGGCGCTCTCGCCGACGCCGCGATCGCCGCCGGTGTCGCGGTGACGGGCGTGATCCCAGAGGCGCTCGCAACCAAGGAGAACGCCCACGACGGGCTCTCGAACCTCGTCACCGTCGACTCGATGCACGAGCGCAAGACCCACATGGCGCTGGCCGCGGGCGCGTTCATCGCCATGCCCGGAGGGCTCGGTACGCTCGAAGAGCTGTGCGAGATCGTGACCTGGCTGCAGCTCGGGATTCACGACAAGCCGATCGGGATCCTCAACGTCGACGGCTACTTCGATCCGTTGCTCGCCATGTTCGACAGGGCGGTCGAGCAGGAGTTCGCCAAACAGGAGGACCGCGAACGGATCGTGGTCTCGGTGGATCCCGGGGCGCTCATCGACGCCCTGGTCGCTCAGCCGGCGGCCGACATCGAGCCCCGCTGGATGGACTTCACGCAGAGCTGACCGTGCCACCGGTCGTCGCAGTCATCGGGGCGGGCGAGTGCGACGAGAGCGTGCGAGGGCTGGCCCACGAGGTCGGCCGGCGGCTCGCCGAGCGTGGTTGCATCGTCGTCACGGGCGGTCTGGGCGGCGTCATGGAGGCCGCGTCGCGCGGCGCGAAGGAGGCCGGCGGACTCGTCATCGGCATCGTCCCGGGGGCCTCGCGCGGTGACGCCAATCGATGGGTCGACGTCGCGGTCGCGACCGGGATGGGCGACGCGCGCAACGCGATCATCGCCAACACCGCCGATGCGTTCATCGCCGTGTCCGGCTCGCTCGGGACGTTGTCTGAGATCGCGTTCGCCCGCAAGCGCGGCAAGCCCGTCGCGAGCCTCGAGTCGTTCGAGCTCGTTTCGGGCGTGATGCCCGCGAACGACCCGGCCCATGCCGTCGAGATCGTACTCGCAGCCATCGAAGTGGCGTGAAACGTCCCCGTGCCCCGCGTTCGCACCGTCTATACTGGGCTCCCTTGCCTTCCGCGGAGCTTCCCCAATGAACGTCCTCTTTTCCTCCCTGATCCTCGCGGCAGCAGTCTGCCTCCCGTGCCGGATCTCCGCGCAGTCGACCAAGGAGCTGCCCGAGTCGGCCAAGAACGCGGACTGCAACACGAGCTCGTTCTACCCGTTCTCGAGCGACAAGGGTCGCTTCCAACAGCTGATCGCCGCCTCAGCGATCACGGACACCGCTGCGACCGTGCGCTCGTTCACCTACCGGCGCGACACGCAGAGCATCAACTACTACACCGGCCGGACGATCGAGAACCTGAGTGTCTGGGTCGGCTACACGAACAAGACCCAGCGCACGATGTCGCAGACGTTCGCCGACAACCGCGGATCACGCGCGCTCGTGTTCTCGGGCAAGTACGACCTCCCCTCGATCAAGCCCGTCAAGACGGCTCCGTGGAACCTGACGATCAAGTTCACGAGCCCGTTCAGCTACGAGCGCAGCAAGGGCAATCTGCTGATCGAGATGGAGATGCCCGGCGTCGCCAGCCGCCGCTATCTCTACGCCGTCGACGCGCACCGCGGTAGCGGGGGCGGGATCGCGATCTCGTTCGGCAAGGACGGGCCGTTCGCGAGCAAGGACGCCTATCGCGTGTTCTCGTCCAACGACTACCTGATGTATCCCGGAGGTCGTCTGTCGATCAACGCGTCCGGGCTCAAGTCGGCCTATCCGACGCTATTGGTGCTCGGACTGTCCAAAACGAAGTTCGGTGCGCTCCCGCTGCCGTTCGATCTCGGTCCGTTCGGCGGAACCAACCAGAACCTCTACGTCAGCCTCGACCTCGCGGTCCCGGTCGTCCCGAGCAAGAACTCGGCGACGTACGAAGTCCATGGACTCGTGCCCGTGCCCGACGTCAAGCTCACGGCGTCGCTGTCCCTGTTTGCCCAGTTCCTGTTCCTCGACAAGCCGTCCAACCCGCTCGGCCTCATCGGTTCGAGCGCGCTCGAGCTCAAGCTCGATCCGGACGTCGGGTCGCCGAGCCAGTCGGTGGGCACGATCGACTCGAAGGCCACGCGAGGCGCGTTCGGGCTCGGGACGCTGTTCATTGGCGGGCCGGCGATCCAGCTCGAAGGGGTCGGGTTCAACAATTAGCGCAGCAAGCCCGAGGATCCGGCACACCGTGCGTCTTCCTCGCTCCTCGCCGCAAGTGGCGGCGTCGCGCTCGACCATTCGCTTGCGTTCGCGGTCCGTTCCCGTGCGTGCCCGTGCCGGTGCCCGTGCCCGTGCCCGGACCGTGCCCGTCCAACGGGTACCGCCTCTCTGCAAGCGCGAGCACGGGCGGGGCCGGGGCCCGCCCGGGCCCGGAGCCGGGGGGCGGGGGCGGAGCCGGAGCCGGAGCCGGGTCTTGGGCAACCCGGCTTGACAAGCTACCTTGCATGGCCACATAGTGGCCGGCATGGGCGTTGCCGATATCCCCGACAACTGGGTCACGCAGCTCCGCAAGGGCATCCTCGAGCTCTGCCTGCTCAACACGCTGCGCGACGGCGCCAAGTACGGCTACGACATCGTGCGCCGGCTCGCGCAGATCGACAGCCTCGTCATGGGGGAGGGCACGGTCTACCCGATCCTGAGTCGGCTCAAGCGTGAGGGTCTTCTCACGACGAGCATCGAGGAGTCCGCGTCGGGGCCGCCGCGCAAGTACTATGCGCTGACGGCTGCCGGCCGCCGGTCGCTCGAGGGGATGAACGCCCACTGGCTGAAGCTCACGAGTGGAATCGACACATTGATGGGGAAACAGGAATGAAGCGTCTCCAGTCGAAGGCCGAACGGATCCTGGACGGCTATCTCGAACGCCTGCGGCAAGCGCTGCGCGCTTGCCCGACGGTCGAGCGGTTCGAGATCGAGCGAGATGTCCGCGAGCACATCGAGGTCGCCCTCGACGATGTGCACGAGCCGGTGACTCCACTGGCGATGACCGCGATCCTCGATCGCCTCGGTAGTCCGTCGCAGTTCCTCGGCGACAGCGTGGGGAGCGAGGACGAGAGAGAGGTGGAAGCGCGAGTCCGCGAAGATTGGCGGCTCGCGTACCTGTCTCTCGCGCTCCTGCTGCTGGCGTTCGCGCTGCCGCTGTTCTGGTGGGTCGGGCTGCTGGGTGCGTTCTTGACGGCGCGCGCGTCGCTGTGCACGTCGCGCCGGCTCGACGACCCGGTCCGGTGCGGGCAGACGTGGTTGCGCTTGCCGGCGTTGTTGATCGTGTACGTCCCGGCGATTCTGGCGTTGTTGCTGTGGCCGGCCGTCGCGGTGCGCCTGTTCGCCGACGAGGTGCTGGTCAACCCGTGGTTGGCGGCGAAGCTGCCCTGGGAGTTCTACTACTACGCCGATCGGATCTCTGCGCTCCGGCTGTCGTCGTTCGACTTCACCGACACCGCTCGCGAGGTCCTGCGCACCGGGCACTACCTGATCGCGCCGGTCGGCTTGTGGCTGATCGCGCTCGGGATCGCCGCGCGCGTGTGGCCGGGGCCGATGACCTTCGTGTTTCGCCCGCTCATCTCCCGGGAGTCGTCGGTTCGCGTGTCGCGCTCGCTCCTGATCGGGGGCTTGCTCCTGTGCGTCTGGGCCGGAGTGCAGGCGGCTGCCAAGCTCGCGAGCTGATCGCTCACGGCTGGCTTTGCGTCGACCCGCGATCGCGCGATAATGGCGATGATGTCCGACGTCGCCGAGCGCGTAACAGGGTTCTTGCGCGAACAACGTTCGCTGGCAGTCAGCGAGACGTTCGTTCGCAGGCTGGTCGGGGTCTATCTCGGCCTGTGCGCCATTGCGCTCGCCGTGCGACTCGTAGCCGGACTCGACGTCTGGCTGACGCTGGCCTTCGTCGTGCTCGGTCCAGTGCTCGCCGCGGTGTCGTTTCAGTGGCTGCCCGTGGCCGTGCCGCTGGCCCGCGCCGACGACGCGCTCGGAGCGAGTGGGGCGCTCGCGGCCTGGGCCAGCCACGATCCGAGTCCCGAGCGCGAGCTGGTCGGCCGTGACGTCGGCCTCCTGCTCGGACGCAAGAAGACCGTCTTGCGCGAACGGCGGCGGATGGGGCGGATCAGCAAGCGGCTGCTGCGTATCGCGATCCTGCTGCTGCTTGCCGTGTTGGTCTTGCCCGGCGGCAAGGCTGGGTCCGGAACCGGAGTCAGCCTCGGTGTCGGCAAGCGCATCGCCCCCGTGCCGGGCGCGTTGCAAGACACGGGTCGAGACCGGCCCGGCGGTCGCGACGCCAAGACCTCACGGGCAGGCGCGGGTGGGCAGCGCAGGGAAAAGCAGAAGGAGACCAAGACTCAAGAGCCGCCACCCGACAAGCCGGTCGAGCACCTGGCTCGGGCCAAGATGGTGCAGGACTCGGGCGACGCGCCGGGCACCGGCGGGTCGGGCAGCGACGCCAAGAGCTCGGCGAGCGATGCGCCTTCGCCTTCGCAACGAACCGAGTGGAAGCGTGGCGTCGAGCGCGCGCTCGAGCGCGGGGTGCTGCCGGACTTCGAGGCTGCGTGGCTCGCCCGCTACGGGCGTTTGCTGGAGCGCACCGCACCTCGCAAGCGGTGATCGGCGCGATACACTCTGCCAACGACTTCATCCAAGCTGAGGCAAACACGATGATCGAGTGGACCGAGTCCTGGGAGCAGGCGCTCACGCAGTCGGGCGAGACCGGCAAGCCGGTGTTCCTGTTCCTCTACGCAGTCGGCTGAACCGGGTGCGCCGAGCTGGATACCGTGACGTATCCGAACGACGAGGTGATCGCCTACATCCACCAGAACTTCGTGCCGGTCAAGCTGCTCGGGGCGGACAACCGGGAGCTGACCAAGGGGTTCAACGTGCGCTGGTTCCCCGGGATCGTCGTCGCTGGTGCCGACCGGCGCGCCACGCACGTTTCGATCGGTTTCCTGCCGCCCGAGGACCTGATCTCCGAGCTCGACTTCGGGCGCGCGATCCACGCGATGACGACGCGCGACTACGAGCTGGCGAACGAGCTGTTCGACCGGCTCGCGTCGACCGACGCGGATCGTTCGCCCGAGGCGACCTACTGGTGGGGCATCTCACGCATGCGCGAGACCAAGGACCCGGGCGCTGGGACCGAGAAGTGGAAGCTCATCCCCGAGCGCTGGCCGGCGACGCAGTGGGCGCGCAAGGTCGAGTACGCGCTCGCTGAGCGATGACCAGCGATCCGTTCCTCGATCTGCTGCCGCGGTTGCTCGATCTCGAGCTCCTGCCTCCGGCGATTCGCCGGGACGAGACCGGACGCCGGCGCGTGGCGGCCGAGTTCGGCGATTTCCGCGGGCACGTGCCGTACACGATCGGCGACGACCTGCGGTTCCTCGACTGGAACGTCATGGCGCGCAGCGGCCACCGCGTGCTGCGCCGGTTCGACGGCGAGGAGCATCGCCGGTTGATGCTGGTCCTCGACCTCAGCGCGTCGGTGGCCCCGCGGCTGGCCGGGATCCGCGATCTCGCGATGCTGTACTCGTTTCTGGCGCTCGTGCACCTCGATGGTGTCGATCTGATCACGCTCGACGCCCGCGGTGCGTCGACGTCGAGCTTCGAGTCCCTCGAGGCGTGGCCGCTGTTGCAGGAACGCCTCGCCGGGTTGGCGGCAGGCGGGAGCCGTGGGCTGCTCGACCTCGGTCGCGAGCTCGAGCCGCTCGGGCGTTTGCGCGGGCCGGTCGTGATCTCCGACTTCCAGCCCGAGGACGCGTGTCGCGAAGCGCTCGGCCAGTTGTCGGAGTTCGGGCACGCGCTTGTGTGTGTGTTCCCTCGGCTCGACTACGAGCTCGATGCCAGTTGGCTCGCGGCCCGCGGAAGGGTGTGGATCGAGGACTACGAGACTGGGGACCGGGCACCATGTACGATGACGCCCGCGCTCGCCGGAGCGTTCGTCGCCGAGCAAGCCGAGTGGGAACAGCGCATGACGATCCTGTGTCGCGACCTCCGTCACGAGTTCCGTGCAGCCCCGCTCCCGGGAGAGCACGAGCGCGGCGCGATCGAACCCTGGCTTCCGTTTCTCACGATCGGCGAGGTGTGGCTTCACTCATGACCGGCGCGGAGGAACCCCTGTTCGGGAGCATCCAGCTCGCGGCCCGGATCGAGGCCGCGGAGTGCCGGCTGTTGACCGACGGCGCCGAGACGATTCGACGCCGGACCGGCTCGCCTGGGATCTTCGTGACGCCGCTCGCCGGGGGGGTCGCCGTGTTCACCGAAGCCGGATCACCGCTGAACAAGGTCTCGGGGCTCGGGTTCGACGGGCCGCTGGATACGGCCGAGCTCGACGCCGTGGAGCAGGCGTACCGGGATCGCGGCGTGCCGGTGAACGCCGAGGTGTGCAATCTCGCGGATCCGGCGATCGGCCAGACGCTGACCCGGCGCGGCTACGTGCTCACCGGCTTCGAAAACGTCCTCGCGTGTCAGCCCGTCGTCGGGGAGGGTGACAACGACATCGAGGTGTCCACGATCGGCGATGCCGAGATCGACGTGTGGATCGACACGCTGGTCACCGGGTTCGCGACGCCCGACAAGCAGGGGATCGCCTCCCACGAGTCGTTCCCGCGGGAGGTCCTCGAACCGCTGATGCGCGACGTCGCGAAGACGTCGGACTTCGGGCTCTACCTCGCGCGCCGCGAAGGTGTCGTGGCCGGCGGCGCGAGCATGCGCTCGGTCGACGGGGTGACGCTCTTGTGCGGAGCCGCGACGCTGCCCGAGCACCGGCGCCGGGGCGTGCAGACCGCTCTGTTGCGCAGGAGGCTCAGTGACGCGTGCGCGTCCGGGAGCGACATCGTGACGGTCACGACCCAGCCGGGCTCGAAGTCGCAGCAAAACAGCGAGTCCAACGGGTTCCGGTTGCTGTACTCGCGCGCGATCCTCGTGCGCGAGGCCTGAAGTCCTAAGGAATGTGTCAGAGACAATCCTCAGGGGCGCGTCACAGGTCGCTGGTTGCCGGGGCCGCGCCCTCTTCCGCGCTCCGTTTGTCCTCGTCTTCCTCGGCTTTGGGTTCACCGGTGATCAGCTGCTCGAACTCGGCCATCTCGAGCGTCTCGCGGCGGATCAGCTCGGCCGCGACCCTGTCGAGCTCCGGCCGGTGGCCGACGAGGATCGTGCGGGCTTCGTCGTATGCTGTCCCGAGGATGCGCTTGACTTCCTCTTCGATCACGTGGGCCGAGTGTTCGCTGCAAGTGTTCGCCGCCGGCGCGTTGGCCTCGAGGTAGATCGGCCCGTCGCGCTTGGCGTAGGTCCCGAGTCCGAGCTTCTCGCTCATTCCGTGAGCCGTGACCATCTCGCGGGCCGTCTCGGTTGCGCGCTCGAGGTCGTTTGCAGCCCCGGTCGAGACCTCTTCGAACACGAGCTGCTCGGCGGCTCGTCCGGCGAGCAGACCACGGATCCGCTCGCCGAGCTCGGTCTGGGTCAGCAGGACGGGCTCGTCGGTAGGGAGCTGCATCGTGAACCCGAGCGCTCCCCGGCCCCGAGCGACGATGCTGATCTTGTAGACCGGGTCGGCGTGCTCGCTGAAGTGGGCGACCAGCGCGTGCCCGGCTTCGTGGAATGCAACGCGCCGCTTGCGTTCGGCATTCAGGTGCTGGCTCCTGCGCTCGGGGCCCGCGAGGATCCGCTGCACGGCCTCGTCGAGGTCCTCGGCGGTGATCGCCGTGCGGTCGTAGCGCGCGCTCAACAGCGCGGCCTCGTTGAGCACGTTGGCCAGGTCGGCGCCCGAGAACCCCGGAGTGATCTGCGCGATGCGCCCGAGGTCGACGTTGGGCCCGAGCTTCTTCGCGCGCGCGTGGACCTCGAGGATTGCCTTGCGCCCCGCGAGATCGGGGAGGTCGACGACGATGTGGCGATCGAAGCGACCCGGCCGGAGCAGGGCGCGATCGAGCACGTCGGGCCGGTTGGTCGCCGACAGCGTGATGACGCCCTCGTTGCCCTCGAACCCGTCCATCTCGACGAGCAGCTGGTTGAGCGTCTGCTCGCGCTCGTCGTTGGCGTTGCCGATGTTGATCCCACGGCGGCGGCCGATCGCGTCGAGCTCGTCGAGGAAAATGATGCACGGCGCGTCCTTCTTGGCCTGCTCGAACAGGTCGCGGACCCGGGCCGCGCCGACGCCGACGAACATCTCGACGAACTCGCTGCCGCTCAGCGAGTAGAACGGAACCCCGGCTTCGCCGGCGACCGCGCGGCCGAGCAGCGTCTTGCCGGTTCCCGGAGGGCCGACGAGCAGGATACCGCGCGGGATCTTCGCCCCGAGAGCCAAGTAGCGTTGCGGGTTCTTGAGGAACCCGACGACCTCGCGCAGCTCCTCCTTGGCTTCGTCGACACCCGCGACATCGTCGAACGTCACTTTCGTCTGCTGCGGGGCGATGCGGCGGGCGCGGCTCTTGCCGAATCCGAACATCGCCGGGGAGCCGGCCCCGCGGCGCATCAGGAAGCTGAACGCGAGGAGCAGCAGGAACAGGGGCAGCATCCAGATCAGCAACATCTGCAGGAAGTTGCTCTGCGTGACGCCCTTGTATTCGACCTTGTGCTTTTGCAGCTCGGGAACGAGCTGATCGTCCTTGACCCGGACCGTTACGAAGGATTCCTGCTTGCCGTCCTTGGTCTTGCGCTTGCCGACGATCTTGTCCTGCTGGACCGCGACCGACTGGATGCGGCCCGCGGCGAGGTCGGTCTTGAACTCGCTGTAGGGGATCGTGTTCGACGAATCGGTGTTCCACAGCGAGAGCACGAGCCAGAACAACAGGAGCAGCAGCAAGACGTGGATGCCCGAGAACCGGAAGCCACGGTTGCTGGTCTCCGGATCCGATGGATCGCGCCGCTCGGGGTTGCGCGGCGGTTCGGGGCGAGGTTCCTGATCTTGGTTGGGGTCCATCACGAAGTCCTCAGCCGAGTTCCGGCGCAATGTAGGCCAAGTCGTGACGGTTTGCGACCGGCCACAGTTCGCATCCTGCGCTTGCCCGTGTCCGGTTGCCGCCCGCGCAAGAAACCGGGCGCGCGCGGTAGCCGGCCCGCCAAGGGGCCGCGCGAGAATAACTTCACGCCCGGGCCGGCCCTCGCCGCCCCTGGCCGCGTT
>Ga0055451_10000610_pt1 | contig 14358 bp, 16 predicted proteins | sample China_Galinas_PW_3_FD_57745 | JGI IMG/M metagenome (GOLD analysis project Ga0055451, IMG submission 57745) | Wetland microbial communities from San Francisco Bay, California, USA, that impact long-term carbon sequestration - China_Galinas_PWB_D2 | ecosystem: Environmental > Aquatic > Marine >... | reverse complement strand
CCCCAGTCTCGCCCTTGCCAATAAGGACGTCGGCACGAAGCCCGTATGCCGATGTAAGCAGGTAACCCAGCAGGACGAACAGCGTTCCCAGGTGTATCAACTGCGGCGAGAGCTTTTGCAGAATGTTCTTTCGGCTGACGCCTGTTCTCAGGTCTTCAACTATGCAAAGCGCCATGCTTGTAGCAAGCAGTGCGAGCACGACGATGAAAACGAATATCCACCACGTGGCCTTCAGGTTGCCCGCATCGCTGAGCCATTTAAAAAGAGGTGTGTCGTCTATGCCCGAGAAAAAGGCGAGGTTCGCCGGAAGCGTGAGGGAGCCCACTAAGGCAAGCACGGCGCATATAGTAAAGACCACGAAGAGCGTGTTTAGCGATATTAAAAACCTGTAAACGGCCCTCATCTTTCCCCTCTCCTAAAACTGCGTCGGCGGCGCGGGTATCACCGCGCCCACGCCGAAGTAAGTGAACAGCGCGGCCGCAAAGCACAGGCACCCGAGCACCGCGGCCGGCCTGCCCCGCATCCAGCTCGTCATCCTCGCGTGCATGTAAAGCCCGAGAAGGAGCCACGTCAGCGTTATCCACAATTCCTTTGATGTCCATAGCCAGTAGGTCCCGTATGCCATGTAAAACCAGACGCCCCCGACCACGAGCGAGGCGCTCAGCGCCATCCAGCTAAATAGTGTCCACCGGTACTGCAGCCGTTCGTACGCGCTGCGTCCACTGAGGATGTAAATCGCCCCTATGCACGCGCCCACGCCCAAAAAGGCATAGCTCGTGAAATAGAAAAACGTGTGCATGTAAAACCACGGGGTGTTCATGAAAGGCGATACGGTGTTTATGGTCTTATGCAGGCCCGCAACGGCAAGCAGGGTCGCCACCACGGGCAGAAGCGCGAGTTCCAGACTCTCGACAGCCTGCCTTCTGCGAAGCCAAAGATACGAAAGCGCCATCACAAGGGCCATGAAGGAGATGTTGTCGTACTTCTCGGCAAGCGGCAGCGCACCGAGCTTCACGGCGCGAAACACAATGCTCGCCACATGAACCGCGAGGCCCGTAAGGAAGAACACGAATCCCTTCTTGCCCTCGCTTAAGCCCAGGATGTAAAGCGCCGCGGGCACGAGCACGAGGAGCATCGCGATAAAGGCGGCGCGGTCGTCGGCGTAGAGGAATACGTCCACGTTACACACCCGCCCCGCTCCCGGATTCTGTAGAAGCCCTTTCCCTCATTCTCTCCCTCTGTGAAGCGTAATCATATCTTTATACCCTACGCATGGGATTATTTCAAGACGTTTTAGGCGGTAAAAGGAATTACCTATCCGGGGCACGCGACTTATAGGAACGCCGCGGGCCTTAGAGGCCGAGGCCTATTGCCGTGGAGATTATCTCTTTTATCTCTTTCGGCATCTCGCCGAGCATGCCCATCTTCTTCTTAATGAACGAGTTTGTCATCATGAGCCTCATGGACTTAAGGAGGTAGTCCTTCTTGAACTTGTCCTTCGTCGTTAGCATCTCGTACATCTTGCCCATGTAAAACTCCCTGTAGCAGTTGAAGATGGCCGCGTCCATCTCCTCAAGCGACATGCCCTTGGGCTTTATGACCGGGTCGATTAGGTTATAGCGCCTGTAGTCGTCTGTGGCGACGTAGGGCTTAAGCTCGTCGTAAATGTCCGCGTAGGGCCACGGGGCGATTGCGAGGAAATGAGCGAAGTCGGGATTAAAGGCCTTGGCGAGTTTCAGGTTACGCGCTATGCTCTCCTTAGTCTCGTCGGGGAAACCGAGTATCAGCGAGGTCTCGGTGATGATTCCTATGTCCCTGAGGAGGCTCAGGGCCTCGATGGACTCGTCGGTCTTGAGGTCCTTCTTGATAATGTCGAGCGTCGCTTGCTCCGTGCTCTCGGTGCCCACGTATATGTGGATGATGCCCGCCTTCTTGTATTTCCAGAGGATGTCGCGGTCTCGGATGATGTCCGCGGCCCGGGTCTCCATAAGAATACGCACCGGCATGCCCTTCTCAATCAGCAGATCGAGAAAACCCTCCCAGCGCTCCCTGTCGGGCGTGGGATAGTCGTCGGTGAGTAGCACGACGTCCACGCCGTGCTCGCGGTAGAGCACCTCCATCTCCCTTACGAGGTCCTCCGGGCTCCTGGCCCTCCAGGTGCCCTCCCAGAACTTCTGCTGGGAGCAGAAAGTGCAGTCCTTGTCGCATCCCCTCGATGTGGCTATCGCGCCCAAGCGCGAGCCCGGGAGTATGTAGTACACGTAGTCCTCCCAGTCCAGGAGGTCCCAAGCCATCGGCATCCCGTCGAGGTCCTTTATGTACGGACGCTTGGGGGTCTTCACTATATCGCCCTGCCGCCTGTACGCCACGCCCTTTACGTCTTTGGGCTCCGCGCCGCTCTCGATGCTCTTCACCAGCTCGACGATGGTCTCCTCGCCCTCTCCCACAACCACGTAGTCCATCGCGTCGGTTAGCGAGAACATCTCGTCGTACATGAACGAGGCGTGGATGCCGCCGCATATGGTCGTTATCGACGGGTCGATGCTCTTAGCGAGCTCCATGACCTTTATGGCGTCGAGGGAAGTGCAGGTGATGGCCGTGGTGCATACGATATCGGGGCTGGTTTCCCTAATTCTCTGCTCGATTTCGGGATAGCCCACGAACTTCGTCATGGCGTCGTAGATGAGGGGTTCGCGCCCGGCGGCCCTTAGCGCGCCGGCGAGATAGACGAAATAGAGGGGAATCCACTTTCCTGCGACTTCGACGACCCCCGCGTGAAACGGCGGGGTTATGAAGAGGACCTTCATGCCCATGGCGGACTCAGCCCTCTTTGGGGCTCAGGTTGCCCTCTATGTCCTTTACTCTGTGCTTGAGCCTGATCCAGAGGTGAACGCCGATGCCGACAAAGGTGAAGGCCAAGATGTGCTTGACTATCAGCGCGGGCACCTGCCCGTGCTTGACGGCCGTGACCCACTCGAAGTCCTTGTAAAAAAGTGTCCTGGGCACGCCGCCGATGAGTATCCAGTACAGGGAGAACCGCGCCACCTTGGTCATGCTCTTGTAGAGCGCCAGGAAGTACTCGGTCACGTCGCGTTCGTTCTGGCGGGGGTGCTCGTCGTACCGCTTCATGATGACCCAGAGAGCGATGCCGCTTGCGCCAAGAAGCGCCGTGGCGACGTCGTGGAAGTAATTGTTCATCATGATCGCGATGCCCAGCACCGGATTTATCGTTATTCCCATGGGGGTATTATAACCGAAACTTTAACTGACGTGTGTAGTACAAACTACGACAGGTAAACATAAAGGGGCCCCGCCATTAAAGCCGGAGCCCCCTTGAAAAAGGACAGGGATATCCCGGAACGTGGGCCTTATCAGGCCTCGCAGAAGGTCTTTATCTTGTCGAGCACCTGCTGTGCCTCGATGTTGTTGAGCTTCTCGACGATGCCGGTCTTGGACAGCGCGTTGAGCAGGGCCCCGGGCACCTCGTACTCGATGTTTATCTTGAGCTCCGAGGCTCCGTCGCCCTTATCGGAAAACTCGTAGGACTCGTTTATGGAGTGCTTGCCCTCGAGCGTGAGGCCGAAACGCTTGTCTTTTTCGTTAACGGCGACCGTGCCCTTGCCGGCAAACTTGAGGCCCATCATCTTATATACCCAGCTGAACGTCGAGCCCTTGGCGGGCGTGTCGTCGCTGAGGTCGGTCACATCCACGAGGCTCGTGACGTAACGGGTCCAGTTCTCGGGGTTCGTCACATAATCGAAAACCTTGCCCACGGGGGCGTTGATAGTAATGGACTGGCTTATTACCGGCATGATGACCCTCCTTCGGTTGCCTTGAATATGAATACTGGCTAAATTATAGCGCCATGAAGCAATGAGGGCAAGAAAATTCCGACGCCCGCCTCAGGTGTGCCGCGTAACCGAAAGCATTCGGCGCGCGCCTTTCTGAAACTCGTAATTCACGTCCACAAGCCGCGCGATAAGACCGCCTTTTTCAAGCGTTTCTAAAAGCGGTTCGAGATGCTCCGAGACACCGCCCCCGATATCCAGCACGGGGAATACCCTGGCCTCACCGGCCACCCTGCACATCTCCGAGATGGAATCCCTGTGGAACTGCAGGTCGAGATGTCCCGAATATGTGAACAGGAAGTGAGAGCAGAGTGCAAGGCCGAAACTCCCGGACTCAAACGGCAGGCGGGGAAGCGCGTGCGGAAGATACCGCCCCTCTTTCTTCCCATTGTCGAGGTCTTCCAGAAACAGGCGCATCGCCGCCATGCGCGCGTCCCCTAACGCTTCGGGTGAATCGAATTCCCTCCAGACGTAGTCGCCGCGGTTTCGCTCGAGCTGGCTCATCACCTGACCGTATGTCTCGCCTATGCGCCCCTCTATCTCATCACGCGAAAACCCGTACAGCGGGTCGCAAGACATGACAGTGCCGCCCTTCTCCGTGAGCTCCCGGTTGAAGCTCGAAGGCCCCCCCGCGCAGTCCAGTATCTTGACGGACATGTCGCTTTTGGAAAGCGCGAACATCCGGGAGTATTCGTCGAGGTTTCGGCCCCACGGCACTACGTTGTCGAGAGTGAACGCCATCGCCGCCGTTTATGCCGGGGTCTTGGGTCCCCTGTGGCCTCGGGCGTATTCCTTAAAAGCCCTGCCCTGGGGGTACTGGATCATCCACGAGGTTATATGGCTCATGGGGAAACCCCGCCAAGATATCTGGAGCACCCTCTGGATTATCTTGGAAGTCGGGAAGAGGTCGGCCCTGAGATTTATGACCGCGTCCTCCCTCTGCTCGGGCGTTAGGGTGTCGTGCGTGAACGTGGCGTGGTTGCCGTCGAAGCTGCCCCAGTCGAGACCGGGCAGCAGATATGGCCTGTACTCCTCGTAGAGGTCGGTGCCGGGAAACGGGGTCGTCATCACAGGGTGGGCGGCCACCTTGAGGTCGTCGCATAGAGTGCGTATGCTGTCGAAGTCCTTAAGGGTGTCCTGCCTCCCGCCGACCATGATAAAAAGCATCACGTCGATTCCGGCGTCCCTTATTTTCTTTATCGCGTCGCGCCGCTTGGAGCCCTGCTTGCGCGTGGCCCTGTACTCGTCGAGGCTCATGGGGTTTTCAGACTCCCAGCCAAGGAGCACCGCCGTGAGGCCCGCCCTGCGCGCCCACTTCAGTAACTGCGTGCTCTTTGGGTTGTCCATGGTGACGATGTCCGCCGAGCCAAACCACCACTTGTGGCGCACCGTGCGGCTCATCTCGCGGTAAAGCTCTATGGAGCGGTCGATGTTCACACCCCAGATGTTGTCGTCGATGCCCCAGAAGAGTTTCCTGTCGCTGCCCGCCACCTCGTTGACGACGTCATTGATGGGCCTCATCCGCACCTTGCCGCCGAAGAACTTGTGCACCGAGCAGAAAGAGCAGCGGAAATGGCAGCCCCGCGACGTCTGGAAGTAGCCGTAAACGTATTTCGTGTTCCAGAGGTTCGTCACCGGTCTGGGAAGGTTATCGATAGGCAGGAGCTCGCCCGAATAGACGGGTTTCAGCGCGCCCCGGTCGTAGTCGTCGAGCACTTCCTTCCAGAGGCTTTCGGCCTCGCCGAGCACGATAGTGTCGGCGTGCTGTTTTGCCTCCTCAGGCAGCGCGGTTATATGGATTCCACCGAGTATGACTTTCTTGCCGAGTTTCCTTAGCGCGTCGGCCTGCCTGTATGCCCACGGCGCCTGCGGCGTGAGCACCGTGAAGCCCACGAGGTCTTCGTCCACCTTCTCGGGGTCGAAGCCCTCCTTGTTGGCGTCCATGACCCGCACGCGCACGTCGGGCCTAACCCTGTTTGTAAGCCCGGTCAGGTATTCGAGCACCGGCGGGGCTATCGGCAGCCCCTTTGATTTCTGGCCGCCCTCTCCGAACGGGGGCGAGACAAGAAGTATATCCATACGATATCTAATTTAACAGATGAAAGGCGGGTTTTTCATTTCAGCCAAGCGGGAATACGGCTCCGACGGTCAGATCCTTATATTGATGCTGTTCATGGACAATATCAGTAACACAACCCATATCAGTAAGAGCAGCGCCGTGGAAAAACCGCACGACCAGAGCACCGACCTCTTAAGCGAGGAACCTTTCACCCACATGACAATGCCCACCACGGCGTAGATCAGAGACCAGAGTATCCATGGTATCAGGATGACGATGTCCTTCTCGCCGCCGCTGAAACTCAGGTAGTCCTCCATGATAAGCCATGCCCAGAGCGGAGTAAGCCCCAGAGGCAGGATTACCGACAGCGTCCTTATAAATACCTTGCGAAAATTCATCGGCTACCTTTACTAAGATTCATCCTTCGCGGAAATTCGACTAAGGATGTTGAGAAATCGTATCACAAGACGCACGGGTTTGTCTGTGATTTCCCGCACAACCGGCAGTGTACTGGGTGATATTTCACTTTCGACATTACGAGTTTGTAAGAATTTTATTTGAATGACGCGAAACTACAACCCTTTTTTTCAGCGGCACGCTAATTGCAATGAAATTGCAATGAATATGGGGAAAAAGTTACCAACAATCGAGCAGGAGGGGGCCATGAAGATATTCGAGTTCGACAACTCAACGGAGATCGGGATCCTCACGCTCATCGGTGAGCTCAGACGCGACGTCCGCGCCGTGTTGAACGAGGCCCTGACGGTCGCGCTCGAGAGCTCGCGCCACGTGCTCGTCAATCTCGAGCGCGTAACGAGCATCGACGACGCATGCCTCGAGGTCTTCGACTCCGCACGGGAAAGAGCGGTGGGCCTTCACAAGCGAATTGCGTTTTACGGCCTCGACTCGGGCGAATAGGCCCTACCACCCGCGTTAAATCTCCAGCTAACAGAATTCTTTATAGGCTCAGTTTCACGTATTAAAAAGAGCCGCCTTCCTGATATAATCTCACTAATGAAATCGCACAAGGACATCCTGAGCCTCATCGGCAACACCCCACTGGTGAGGGTAAACCACCTGGTCAAAGACGGTGACGCCGAGGTATGGGCGAAGCTCGAGGGGTTTAATCCCGGGGGCTCCGTGAAGGACAGAATTGCCCTTGCCATGATAGAGAGCGCCGAACGAAGCGGCGCTCTTAAGCCCGGTGGCACGATAATAGAGCCCACGAGCGGAAACACCGGCATCGGCCTTGCGATGGTGGCTTCCATCAAGGGCTACAAGCTGATACTCACCATGCCCGATACCATGAGCATGGAGCGCAGGCAGCTCTTTCAGGCCTACGGCGCCGAGGTCGTTCTGACGCCGGGGGCTAAAGGGATGATGGGCGCGGTAGTGGGCGCCGAGGAGATTTTCAAGAAACATCCCGAGTACTTCATGCCACAGCAGTTCGAGAACCCGTCTAACCCCGATGTCCACCGCAAGACCACGGCGAAGGAGATCATGGAGAGCCTCGGCGGCGTGCCCGACGGCTTCGTGGCGGGCGTGGGCACCGGCGGCACCATCACGGGCGTGGGCGAGGTGCTCAGGCGCGAGAACGAGAACATCTGGATAGCCGCAATTGAGCCCGCCTCATCGGCCGTGCTCTCGGGCGGAGACCCTGGGCCCCACAAGATCGCCGGCATAGGCGCGGGCTTCTTCCCCGGGGTGCTCAACATGAAGATATACGACGAGGTAATAAAGGTCACCGACGCCGACGCCGCACAGACCGCGAAGGAACTGGCCCTTAAGGAGGGCATGCTATGCGGTATATCCTCTGGCGCCGCGATGTGGGGTGCCCTGAAGGTCGCCGAGAAGCTCGGCAAGGGCAAGCGCGTGGTGGTAGTGCTTCCGGACAGGGGAGAGCGCTATCTCTCCACAGGGCTGTTCGTCTCCGAGTCGCCCTAAGAAAGGCTTTTCTCGTACCTCTCCCTGAGCTTTGCCTTTGTTACTCCCACGTCTATGAAATCCCACGGCAGATGCTCGTGCGCGCCGCGCTCCCGCATCGTGTAGAAGTCGGGGTCGACACCCGCCGACTTGGCCGCCCTTTTCCAGTCCGCCTCTTCTAGCATATTCCTTAAGACGCCCGCCATGCGGCGGTCTCCCATCGAGAGCATGCCCTGCATGTAGGCGAACTTGGGCACGTCGTGGAAGACCTTGACACCACCGAGTGGGCCGAGCGACTTCTTGACGAACTTTATCCTATCCTTCACCACCTTGATGTCTTCCATCGGATGCCACTGAAAGGGCGTGAAGGGTTTAGGAACGAAGGTGCTCAGCGTGAGCACTATCTTGCCAGCAGGCGAGGCCTCCCTTATCTTCGTCACAAGCTCCACGATGCCCTCCGCGTCCTCCTGCGTCTCGGTGGGCAGGCCGACCATGAAATATAGCCGCAGCCTCTCCACCCCCGACGATAGTATGAGCTTTGCCGTCTCGAGTATATCGCGCTCGGTGATGTTCTTATTTATGACGTTGCGAAGCCTCTCGGTGCCCGCCTCGGGCGCGATGGAGACGCTCTTCTTGCCCTGCATGAGGGCCACTATCTCGGCGCTGCGTGCGCTCGCCCTTAGAGAGGTTATCGAAAAGTCCACGCCCTCTATCTTTAGCACGTCGAGCGCGTGGGCGTAGTCCGTAAGCGAAGGCCCTATGAGCCCCACCCTCTCGGTACGCTTGAGCGCGTCCTCTATCTCCCGCTTTATCGCCTCAAGGGGCTTTCTGCGTGGCGGGCCATAGACATGCCCCGCGAGGCAGAACGCGCAGTTATGCGGACAGCCCCGCATGGCCTCGATTAGATACATCCTCTTAAACTCCGTCTCGGGGGTGATTATGGACGGCCTTACCGGACACCTGGAGATGTCGGTCACGTACCGCCTCTTAATGGTCTCGGGAGCGCCCTCCCTGGCAGTCCTCGACTCAATCAGTCCGTCCGGGCCGTAGCTCACGTCGTAAAACCCTGGGACGTACACGCCCTCCATTTTTAAGGCCGCGCTAAGTGCCGCCTCTTTCGAGCCAGCACGGTCATAGGCGTCCATGAACTCGCCCAGCATCTCTTCCGCCTCGCCCACGAAGATAACGTCCATGAACTCGGCAATGGGCTCGGGGTTGGCAAACGCGCAGGCCCCGCCCATCATGACGAGCGGATGGCGCGGGCCGCGTTCGCTTGAGCCAAGAGGTATCTTCGCAAGCCGAAGCACCTTGAGCATGTTGGGGTAGTCGTTTTCGAAGGAGACTGAGAACGCCACGATATCGAAACGCCCGAGCGGCCTCTTAGATTCCATCGCGAAGAGCTCCTGCCCTGTCCTCTCGTGCTCCTCGAGCTCCTCGGTATCGGGCAGAAACGCTCGCTCGCACACGACGTCGTCCCGCTCGTTAAGGAGGGTGTATATCCCCTGAAAGCCGAGGTTCGACATGCCGAGCCTGTAGGTGTTGGGATAGACCAGGCAGACCGATACCTTGCCGCCCGGGTCCTTGCGCACGGTGCCCTTCTCTTTCTTTAAGAGTTCGTCGGCCTTCTGCGCGAGGCTCAGTTTCATAGCATTATGAGCACGCTGAACATGGCCACCGACCAGATGATGTCCAGCGGCAGGTGTATCTCGCACGTGGAGTCGAAGAGCAGGTCCACGCGCGGCGCGAACTCATCGTCCCCGAGCCAGAGTATCAGCGTCACGGGCACCCTCGGAAGCGGATAGAGCTCTGCCGATGCATCGCCGAATTCGGTTAGAGGTTTTCCGCCGAGCGATTTCACTTTCTCCAGGAAGCCGTCGCGGTCGCTGCCGAACTTCAGGGCCACGCCATCGAGGGGGAGCTTGTGCGTGCCCTTGAAAAACACCTCGCCGCCCTTGAGGCTGTCGGGCTTTAAGTGTTTTCCGGTGGGCTCTATCTCCTTGGCTAAAACGAGATACCACAGGGCCGAGAGGTTAAAGAAATACCCGAACCTTTCGACGAGCACCTCGCCGCCGGGCGTGACGCTCTCGATGGTCTTTGCGCCGGGCTTTATCCTGAAATCCATGCCCAGCGACTTAAGCACGTAAGCGCCGTCGGCGTACGCCGCGCCCGTTCTTTTAGTCACGTCCGCGGGGTCGAGCCCCGCGAGGGTCTCCCACGCTTTTTCTATCCCTAAACTCATAGTAAAATAATAACACAGGCATCCCGGCACGCCCGAGACGCAGGACTGCTATAATTTAGTGACGATGAACAAGGTCGATATCATAAGGCTCTCGTTCTTCTTCGGCATCCTCGCCGTAATGGCCCTGTGGGAAATAGCGGCCCCGCGCAGACCAAGGGGATACCCGAAGGCCCTCAGGTGGGCGAGCAACCTCGGCGTGGTCGCCGTATACCTTATTCTTGTAAGGCTCATCTTCCCCGTGCTTCCGGCCGGAGTGGCCGACGCCGCGTACAGGGGCGGATACGGCTTCTTCGGATACGTCGGCCTGCCCTTCTGGCCCTCGGTGGTGCTCGGTGTGGTGATACTCGACCTCGTGATATACCTCCAGCACCTGATGTTCCACGCGGTGCCTTTTCTATGGCGCTTCCACATGATGCACCACGCTGACCTCGACATCGACGTGAGCACGGGCCTGCGCTTTCACCCGGTAGAGATCGTGCTCTCGACGATATTGAAGATAGCCGTGGTGGCCGCGCTCGGCCCTCCGCTTCTTGCGGTGGTGGCGTTCGAAGTGCTTTTAAACGGCACGGCCATGTTCAACCACGGAAACGTCTATCTCCCCCTCGGGCTCGACCGCGTGCTGAGGCTCTTCGTCATCACTCCCGACATGCACCGCGTGCACCACTCGGTGACAATTCGCGAGACGAACTCCAATTTCGGTTTCAACCTTCCCTGGTGGGACAGGCTGTTTGGCACCTACCGCGCCCAGCCCGTAAAGGGACACCTGGGAATGACCATCGGCCTCTCACACATCCGCGACACAAAGAGGTGCATCAACCTCGGCGGCATGCTCGCGCTACCGATCAAGGGCGACCTCGGCTCGTACCCGATAGGCCGCGCGGGCAGAGAACCCACCCCATGAAAGTCGCCCTGCTCCAGCTCGACGTCGCGTGGGAGGACAAGAGCGCCAACATGCGGAGCGCCGAGGCCCTCGTGAAGGAGGCCGCCTCGACGGGATGCGATATCGCCGTTCTGCCGGAGACGTTTTCCACAGGCTTTTCGATGAACGTGGAAGGCATCGCCGAGGCCGAGAACGGCCCCACGGCGCAATTTCTCGGGAGCATCGCGAAGAAATACTCCATTAACGTGATAGGCGGCTTCTCGGCCGAAGGACATATTGGGTTTGGACGGAACGTGGCCCACGCATACGGCAGGGACGGCCTGCTTAAGGCCTCCTACGCAAAGATGCAACCCTTCTGCTACGCCGGCGAGAACACTCACTACGAGGCCGGAGACCGGCCCGTGGTCTTCGACCTCGACGGAGCGCCGGCAAGCGTGTTCATATGCTACGACCTGCGCTTTCCGGAGCTCATGCGTAAAGTGGCGCGCGACGTAAGGGTGATATTCGTGATCGCCAACTGGCCGGGGGAGAGGATATCTCAGTGGAGCGCGCTCCTTAGGGCGAGGGCCATCGAGAACCAGTGCTTCGTGGCCGGAGTGAACCGCACGGGCAGTGACCCTAACGTATCGGACTATCCCGGCGCCTCCTCGGTCATGGGCCCCGGCGGCGAGGAGCTTTGCACGGGATCGGCCTCGGACAGAATCGTCGTCTGCGAGTTCGACATTGCCATGGCCGACAGAGTGCGCGCGGAGTACCCTTTTCTCGATGATATGAGGACTTAGCGTCCCCTGAGAAGTAAAGAATTCGCTTGACCGCCCCTGTGCGGATGTGCTAAATAAGTATAGTGAAGTTATCGGCAGTCTTGTTTCATCCCGCCAAGTCAGCGCTTAGTGGGCAAGAGTAAACAGCTCCGTAATCTTCCAATCTTAACAAGGAGGTAAACGAGTGCCAAAAGGAACTGTTAAGTGGTTCAATGAGTCCAAGGGTTTCGGATTCATAACCTCAGAAGACGGCGGAGACGTCTTTGTCCACTTCAGCGCCATCCAGGACGAAGGTTTTAAGACCCTCGCCGAAGGGCAGGAAGTGACTTTTGACGTTGTCGAGGGCCCCAAGGGCCTTAAGGCGGAAAACGTAAAGAAAGCCTAAACCTCAACCAAACACCTAAAGGCAGGCCCCGCATTGCGGGCCTGCCTTTTTTCCTCCCGCCTCAAGACCGAACCCGACGAAATTCCTTCGCCCCTCGGCCCCACCGCAAAGTATTGACCCACCGGATGTCATCGTGCTACCTTTAGGCTAAAGTGTGGATGGTAGATTTAAAAAGACCGCAATATACGCCGGGATCAGGAACACTTATGGATTCGGGAATTCATATTTTGCGCACATGCGATTCATATTCAGCCCACATTTTGATGTTATCTTAGGGTGACTCAAATGGGCAGGGATATACGTTGGGCTTAAGAACGCTTATGAATCCGGAAGCACGTACTTGACGCGCATGGAGGTAGCCCGATGAAAGCTCTCACGGCTGGCATATTAACGGTGGCGGTTATCTGCGGCCTCTCTTTTTCCTACTACTATCTTATACAGAAACCCAGGACCGACAGGCAGATGGTAGAGATCGAACAGCAAAAGCTCGCCATAATGGAAAGCGAACGCGAAACGGCGAGCGCCGAAGCTCCCGCGGCTAATTCCGAGTCGGTTTCCGCGGACCTTGAGAGCCTGAAACAGCAGATAGAGGCCGAGCGCCTGCAGCTTCAGAACGAGAGAGCGGCTTATGAGGCACGCATCGCCGCCCAGGAAAAGCGGCTCAACGCAAGCGCGAGCGCCGACCGCGAAGCGGCTTTAAAGGCCGAGACGGCAAGACAATTAAAGGAGGCCGACGAGAGGCGCACTAAGGCCGCCGCCGAATACGACGCCCAAATCCAACGGGAAAAAGCCGAATACGAGCAGCAGCAGGCCCAGAAAAAGCTCGAGGCATGTCTCGATCAGGTCGAGAAAGACGCCAAGGCAGAATATATGGATGTATGTGTAGATAATGTCAGCTATGGAGTCAACTCTAACCCGTGCAAGGGTGATTTCGCGGGATGGTATATGGATGCCCAGAACAGGAAGTACGACAGCCTGAGGCAGAACTGCTATAGGTTATATCAATAATAGGACTCGATTAACGAGCACCCCCGCCAGAGGCGGATCGGCCGGGGCCGAGGGGCTACGGTTATGATGAAAGTCCTCGTGATGCTCGCCCTGTTGTTCCCCGCTGCCGTGCACGCGGAATGCGACGCGACCTATTCCAACCCCGTCCTCGTTGAGACGCACGCGATCAGTAACACCAAGTTCGCCCCGCATGCCTTTGAGCTCGGCATAGGAGACCCGGCGGTCATCTACCACGGGGGCAGGTATTATCTTTACCCGACCGGGGACAACCGCAGCTATGATGTCTATGAATCTAAGGACCTGGTTCACTGGACAAAGGGGCCCAAGGTTTTCAAGAGCGAGGAGCACAGCGTCTGGGCCCCGGATGTCTTCTTCAATGAAGACGACGGCCTGTTTTACCTGTATTACACAGCCAACGGCAGGATAGGCGTCGCCTCGGCAGACCGCCCCGACGGCGATTTTAAGGACCTGGGGATACTGGTCAGCAACGCGATAGACGCCCATATGTTCCGCGATGACGATGGCTCCTACTTCCTCTACTATGCCCGTTACCCGAGGTTCGCGATATTCGTCCAGCCCATGGAATCGCCCGTGAAGAAAAAGGGACAGCCGGTTCGGCTCATCACCCCGAGCGAGGACTGGGAAACGGATTCCGTGCCGGTGACCGAAGCCCCCTGGGTCATCAAGCATCGTGGCGTGTATTATCTGCTCTATTCCGGAGGCAGCGCGGACACCGAGGATTATGCCATCGGGTACGCGACGGCGACAGATCCGCTCGGCCCATATACCAAGAACGGTGGGAATCCGATCGTCCACAAGGGAAACGGCATTTTCGGCCCCGGACACGTGAGCGTCGTACAGGACCGGGCGGGGAAACTCTGGATGGTCTATCACCAGCAGAAGGATGATACAAGGGGATGGGACAGGATGATATGTATCGACCCTATCTGGTTTGACGGGGATGGTGTTCTCCACGGGAAGGCTACCCGGGCAACCCTCGAGCCCGCGCCCCGATGTTCGTCAGCGCAGACACAGGCACCCTGAGCCCCGCAGACCCACACACCGGCTTCCGCGCCCCAAACCGTTGACCATTTCAGAGGGATTGTGCTACCTTGAAACTGAAAGATGGAGGGGAGAGTACTTCCAGGAAGTGTGAGTGACAGGAATATGCGAAAAGTCTATAGTACAAACGACAATCAACAGTAGGGTGGGCTGTGCCCACCATTAAAGCCCATGCCCGTCTATAGACGAATAT
>Ga0055451_10000606_pt1 | contig 14434 bp, 8 predicted proteins | sample China_Galinas_PW_3_FD_57745 | JGI IMG/M metagenome (GOLD analysis project Ga0055451, IMG submission 57745) | Wetland microbial communities from San Francisco Bay, California, USA, that impact long-term carbon sequestration - China_Galinas_PWB_D2 | ecosystem: Environmental > Aquatic > Marine >... | reverse complement strand
TCGAGCTCGATCGTGTCACCCGGCTCGGCCTTGGCCAGCGCCGCCCTCAGCCCTTCGCTGTCCTTGACGACGATGCGCGTGCCCGCGGCTGCGACAACGTCGCCCAGGCTCGACGGGATCGAGAGCAGCACGGAGAGGCTCAACGCAGAAGACGGACACATGACGGACCTCCACGGGGCACAGGCGAAGCGCGATTGTAGCGACGAGAGCTCGGGTGCCGGACGCGATCGATCCGCGATGTGCACTCGAGAGTCTAGTCCGCGCGCAACGCCGCACCGCGACGAGAACGTCGCAAGGAGGCCGCGAGCCCGACCGGCGCGATCTACTCGCGCTGGTACCGCTGCACGGCCGCTTCGACGAGGTGCTGGTCGATGCCGAGGCGGAAGACCTGCTCGCCGTTCTGCTCGACGACAGTGATTCGTGGCCTCGGTTCCTGGGCGATCGGCCCACCCACGCCGACGCGCTTGCTGAGAAGCGTTACAAGCGGCTCGAGCTCGTAGGTTCCCGGACTCGGGAGGCGGACGCGGATCTCGCCCCGCTCGTCGAAGAACTTGCGCTCGACTGGGAAGCTACTGCCGTAGACGGCGCCACGCACCACGCCGCGGGCATCGACCCCCCGGACACGAAGGCCGAGGCGCCACGGCGGGCTCTTGCCGTAAGGACGCGCCTCGGTCACGAGCCGGACGAGGATCCCCTCCTCGAGGGCGACCTGCAGTTCACGAGCCACGCATCGTACCGTCTTCTTCCGGTAGCCGAACGCTGTGAGCTCGACCTCGACCGGCAAGCGCTCGACCCATAGCACACAGACACCTCTCGCGTCCGACCGGAAGACGCGCTCTCCCGAACCGCCGGCCGGACACGCCTGCACCGCGCGCAACGGCACTCCCTTCCCGTTGACCACTGTCAGCCGCACTCTGGCCAGATCGCTCCGCACGGCGAGTCCCTGCAGGCGCGGGTCGCGATCGACGACACCGGGATGAACCGCAACCTGCTCGACGCTCGCCGCCGCCTCGCGCTCGAAGCCTCCGCCTGGACTGCGCAAGTAGACTGCGAAGCGGTACTTACCCGGCGGCAACCGCTGCCTCTCGAAGCTTCCGTCCTCGTGAACCTTCACGGTCAGGAGCTTCTTGCCATGCTCGAGGCAGACGTGGACGTCCTCGGCCTGGAGGTTGCCTTGGAACGCGATGGAGCCAGCGATGCCTCCCAACTGCTCCATCGTCACGGTGACGCCACTCTCGCCCAGAACGAACTCACGGTCGCTCCTCAGATAGTGGGCGTGGCGTGCCGAGAGCTTCATCCGACGGGGCGGCGCCCCCTCGCCGCATGGGATATAGATTTCGAAGGTACCTCCTTCGCCGGTTCGTGTGCGTCCAGCCGTCGGCAGTTGCGGCCACAACGTCTCGCCGTGCGCGACCGTCTCTCCGAGCACATAGAGTGACACATCCTCGATCCCCCTGCCCGCGCGGTCGACGACGCGGCCCGACACCAGCCTCGGGCCGTGGTCCAGGACCACGTCGCCGATGTCACGTCCTTCCGGCGGGATGTCCTCGCTCAGATCCAAGGTCGCAATCACCTGACCGCGCCCGGCCGGATCCTCTGCTTGCAGCCGGTACTTCCGCGAGCCGCCTTCCGGACACGCGACCCTGAGCTCGAGTTGGAACCGTCCTCGTCCGTCCACGCGAACGTCTTGGGGCGGGTACCACTGCCGGGTCGACGGGAACAGCTCGACGGATGCACGCGCCGTCCCCGCTGGCCAGGGGCGTCCTCCACGACGCACGAAGCGGCCGGTGACGACGGGTGCTCTCGCGTTGGCCAAGGTGTCGCTGAGCACGAGGTCGCAGTGCACCTCCTCGCCGTCCTTGGTGGGCCCTGCGACTTCGGCCGCGACTTCGGCCCCGGGCACGAGGTCTTTCTGGGCCCTGACGCGCAAGTGCAAGCCGAGGCCCAGCCACGCGACCACCGCCTCACCGCGTTCGTCGAAACGCGGTCGCGACCACCGCCCGGTTGGCCAGAACGGCTCCGGGTCGGCCGGGGAGGACGCGGTCACCTGGACGTTCCATCCGTCGGCTTCGACCGGATTCCCGGACTCGTCACGCAACCGCACCCTCAAGGAGCCGGCGCCATCCAGGACCAGGGTGCGGGGCGGGCCCACGGGAGTCTTCTCGTCCACGGGAACACCGGGATGCCCGTCCACGGGGAAGGCGAAGACGACCTGCCAGCCTTTCATCGACGCCAGCCGCCGCTGGAAGTGAAAGAAGGTCGCGATGCCGTTCTCCTCTGTAGCGGTGGTCTTGTGCACGTACAGGCGCGCCGGTCCCGGCTGGCAACGCAGCGCGACGGGCACGCCGAGGCGGGGGCGGCCATCGCCGTCGATGACCTGGACGAAGAGCGAACGATCGGCGCCGAGGAAGACCTGGGCCGTGCGGTCTTCGGAGATCTCCCTGAGGTAGCGGAAGCCCCAGCGCTCGCCCTTCCGGGCCGACACCGACAGAGAGTCACCCTCTACCGGCAAGCAGGCGACCCCGGTCGCATCGGTTGCGGCTGTGACGGACAGGCTCGCCTCGAGTCGGCGCGCCTCCGGCATGTCCATGTCCAGGTTCCGCTCCTGCAGAAGGCGACCGAAGCGGGTCGAGTCGAGAACCGTGACCTGAGCCCCGGGCGTGGGTTGGCCGCTCGCGGAGTCACGGACGAGGATCGTCAGGAGCCGAACCTCGCGTTCCGGCTCCACGACCACCCGATTCGGTTGCAGGGAGCCGCTCTTCACGGACAGATCCCGGCCCGTTTGCTTTCGCAAGCCGCGCGCCTCGACCGAATCCCGAGCCTCGGTCACCGACGCAAGGGGCTTCTCACCAGGCCCGTCGTCGGTCAGGACAAACCAGGCCCAGAGTCCCCCGAGCACGAGCACTCCGATGAACAGAGCTGTCTTTATCTTCGTCGACATGAGAAGCACCCTGGAGGAAAGCCGAGCCGTGAACCCGCCGGCGACAACGGCCGCCGACGGGCCGTTCCCGACCAGCGGAAGCAGAGCCCCGCACCATGCCTGTCGATCGCCGTCGTGCCGTCTGTCCATCCAGTCCCGGAGCATTGCAAGCCCCCGCCTCAACCGGGACTTGACCGTCGCCAGCGGGATCTCGAGGCTCTCGGCGATGCGGGTCGGCGTCATGTCTCGGTAGTAGCGCAAGTGGATGGCTGTCCGATAGGGCTCGGGAAGCGATCGGGCGGCTTCCAGGACACGGGCGAGAAGCTCTTGATAGACGACCGTCTCCGCGGCGGATGGCACGGCGGCCTCGGCTCGGGCGGCTCGACGCTCCCGTCGACACCGACGTTCCTGTGCACGGAGTTCGTCGCTGCGCTTGGCTCGAACGACCCTCGCGATCCACCGACGAACCGCGCCGACCTGACGGATCGGACGCTGGAGCCCGGCCAGGAACGTCTCTTGCGCGAGATCGTCCGCCTCGTGGCTGCTCGCCACCATCCCCCGCGCCAGGGCGCGAAGAAAGGCGGCGTGCTCCAAAAGAAGCTGGGCGCTCGAGGCTACCGGAGTCTCGATCTCTTCGACCATATCTGTGTATCAGTCTGTGACCTGGTCCCCGTCAAGGCAGTGGAGGATGCAAAAACTAAGCGGAAACTTCGTCCTGCTTGGAACAGCGGAAGCCCGGCCGCGCGGTCTCCTAATCCGACAGCTGGCTCCTCAGGAACTCCACGAGGTCCCATCGCAGGCGCGAGGCCGTGGCAGCGGACACGGCCAGCCCTCGCTCGATCTCCTTGTTGTGCGGTAATCGACCGAGCGCAAGGCTGAGCTCCGCCAACGCCTTTCCGTGTCGATGCAGCCGCGGGCGATCGGCGCTGGGAAGCCGCGCGGACCAGACAAGCAACATCGGACGAACTTCCGACCAAACCGTGTCAGTCGGCCGTTCGGCCGGCACTGCTCGAAGCCAGTCCAGTTCGACGTTCTCGGTCCCACGAGTTCGTCGGGACATTCGCCGAATACAGTTGTTCAACGCCGCGACGAGGTAGCGCCAAAGGGCCGGGACCGACTGCGGGAGTGCCGAACGACCGCGTTCGACAACTCGCAATACCCCCAAGGACACTTCCTGCAGGGCATCCTCCTGTGTCGGCGCGTCGAGCCGCCTCCAGTGCCTGCTCATGTAACGCACGAGCTCGGGTCTCGCATACTGGACGAGAATGCATGCAAGTGCCTCGGGATCTCCGGTCAAATACCGCAGAAACAGCGAGTCCGGCAAGCTGAAGCCACGGCTCGACTTGAGCCGAGACCGGGATTCACTGCTTGTGCTGGGCACAGGACCCAACCCCGCGTCCAGCAGGCTCTGAAACAGCTCCGTGCCGATGCGTTCGTCGGCATATGTCAACCGCAACCGGTCCAGCACGTAGTGAAGGGGCTCTGTCAGATTCCGGCGCCGAAAGTGGCCGACGACCTGCGCGAAGATACACGCCAATTCGTCGCTGGCAGATCGGCCTTCGACGCGATTGATAAAGGCGTCGTCAAAGCGTCTGGACGTATCCGGGTCCGAGCGGAGCGAATCCAACACCAGCTGGCACGCAGCGACCGGACGAACCAGTCGTGACGGAGAGCCCTTCACGGGATCTGAAGCTGTCCCGGAGCGCCGACATGAGCGGATTGCTTGCGATACGCCGGTACAGGATCCGCATGAGTCGTTTACCATGGCCTCGAAGTCGGCACAGACGCGTCTGAAGCCTCTTACCGTCGCGGCTGTACACGGAGGACGCCCAGGCAGAGCGGTAACCGGCGGCCTTAAACGGAAGCGGGCGTCCTGTGTCGCGCCGCCCTCTTTGACGATCCCTCCGTCCGATCCCGCCTTGATGTGCGGGCACAGTTGATCGGGCTTGGCGTCCACGTCCACGCCTCCGCTGTTCTCGTGTCATGGGCCGAAACAGGTCAACGAACCGTAATGGCTCTCCGTGCGACGCGCAACGTGGACGCGGACAGAATCGTCAGAAATCGACCCAATGGGGCGTTTTAAGATCGGGGCTTCGCCGGACGTGAGTCGGGTCTCATCCAGAACGGAACGTCACGACCGCTCATGCCGGCAGTGTGTTGCGTGAACTCGCGAACACTCGGCATGGGCCGGCTGCGACTCCCGGCCGAGCAATCCAACCCGCAAATTCTCCCTGAGAATATGCGTGTCTCGCAGACTCCAGGTCTGTGACCCCGGTCGCGGGAATCCATACACAAGGAGCCAAGCGATGGAAGACTCGCAATCCCCACCCAATCCCCCTGCGGACGGCAACCCGTCCCCTGAACCGAAGAAGCCGGAGACACGAGTCTACCGGCCACTGTCGCGCCGCGACTTGTTCGAGCGAGCTGGCTCGCTCTTGATCGGTGCCTTCGGAGCCGGCGTGTTCTTACCGCTGGCGGGTATCGACTCACTCGAGGTGCAGAATGGCCTGGATCCGAAAGCCGTTCGTGACAAGCTCCGTCGCTCCCTCTCTGAGCAGGAAGCCCAGAACGTCGAGGAGGCGCTCCACGGCGCCGACGCCCGCTCCAAGCTGACGACCGTCCCGGATTGTGCTTGCGCATGCGAACAGTGCGCATGTGCATGTGAGTGTGGTTGCAACTGCAATTGCGACGGTTTCCCCTGTGACTGCCTCTGCGATTGCGGCTGTAGCTGCGATTGCGGGTGCGCATGCAATTGCTACTGCCACTGCGCCTGCAATTGCGATGACGCCACGGTTCCGAGTGCCACGAATGCGACCAACCAAACGGGCTCCGCGCACACCAACCTCGACTCCAAGAACTACGACGGTTCCATCAGCGGCACGTTCAACACCACGTTCGAAGCTGACTGGAACGCAAACGGCGGAACCAGTTCAGTCGCAGGCGTGAACAACAACATGGCGATCGCCCCCGAGGCACCTACTGCCTCAGCTTCGACATCGACTGCCAGTCAGCAGGGCGAATCGGGCGGAACCTCGAGTTACACGACCACCGACGAGTCGAGCACTGAAGGCAGTTTCCAGCGCGCGTTCGTCGATACCGACAAGATCAGTCGCGGCCACATCTGGCGCAACCTCGGCATCTAACCCTTCGCCGAGTCGCCCGACCGTCTCCTTCCGTATGCTCCCCATACGTACAAACGGCCTATCACTACTATGCCTACAGCCACGCAAACTGCCGTAACCCCCTTGATCCACTGCTTTCACACGGACCAAGGATTCTACGTCTACGACGCCAACACGAACCGAATCATTACCGTTGAAGAGCACGTCTATCGGGTCCTGGCGCACTACACCACGGATCGAACCGAGGACGAAGTTATCCAGGCCGTCCGCGCGAAATATCCGGACATCCCAGGCACAAAGCTGAAAGCCGGCTACGACGCCGTCCAGAGCGCACGTCACCGCGGCCTCTTCTCCAAGAATCGCCCGAGAGACGTTCGTCCCTTCCGGCTGGACGAGGACACCAAGGACACCTACTCCACCGGGCTGCGGCAGCTCATCCTCGAGCTGACCGAGCAGTGCAACTTACGGTGCCGCTATTGCACGTATTCGGACTACTACCCACTGACCCGCGGATACTCGGGGCGTACTCTCCGTCCCGAGGTCGCAAAGAAGGCGATTTCGTACTTCCTCGAGCATTCCAAGAAGGTCCAAGAACGAGTATCGGTCACCTTCTACGGGGGCGAGCCCCTCCTGCAGATGGACTTGCTCCAGGACTGCTGCGAATACGCTCGTGACCAGGTCGGGGAACGAGCGAGGTTCCAGCTCACTACCAACGGCACCCTGCTCACCCCGGACAACGTGCGCCGCCTCAGCGACATCGACATGAACATCCTCGTCAGCATCGATGGACCACAGGAGGTACATGACGCGAATCGAGTGACTACCCACGGCAATCCGACATTCGCCAAGATCGCCGCCCGGCTCGAGAGGATTCGCGACACCAGGCCCGAGTTCTATGAGAAGAATGTCGGCTTCGTGTGCGTGATCTCGTCTACGACCAGCCCGCTTCGGGCATGGGAGTTCTTCGAGTCGCGGCCCGAGCTGTTCGACAAAGGGATTCTGGTCGTGAATCTCGTGTCCGGCCAGGACAGCGATTACTGGGAACGAAACCCGCCTACCCCCGAGTGGCGAAAGGAGTTCGACACCCTGAGGCTCGAGTACTATCGCCGCCTGATCAAGTCGGAACCGCGGTCGAAGTTCTTGGACGCGTTGTTCCAGAAACCATTCCTGTCGCTCTGGCGACGCGAACCGCAACGGCATTTGCCGGCCCACATGCCACTGCACGGCTGCTGCGTGCCGGGAGCACGACGACTCTTCGTGGATTGCGACGGACGGTTCCACATGTGCGAGCGCGTGAATCGGACCATACCAATCGGCACAGTCGACACCGGGCTCGATATGGATGCCGTCGAGGCGCTCTGGGAGAAGTACTCCGCTACGGCCCGGAAAGAGTGTCTCGGGTGCTGGGCGTTCCAATACTGCCCTCGCTGCTTCGTGACGGTTAGCGACGGTGATTTCCCGATCGACTCTTCGGCATGCAACCTCACACGCCAAACCGTGTCCAAGGATATGGAGGACTACTGCAGGATTGCGGAGATCAACCCGTTTGCATTCGAGTTCATGAGGGATATCAAGGTCAGCTGAACCGACGGTGATCTACCAGGAAGATTCTCCCTGAGAATGTGAGTGCCTCGCAGCCTCCAGGTCTGTGGTCCGAGTAGTGGGCATCCACAAACAAGGAGGCAAGCAATGAACGACTCGCAATCCCCACCAGATTCGCCGGAGGAGGCCAACCCGTGCCCCGAGCCGAAGGAGCCGGAAACGCGAGTCTATCGGCCCATGTCGCGCCGCGACTTGTTCGAGCGTGCCGGCTCGCTTCTGATCGGCGCCTTCGGAGCCGGCGTCTTCCTTCCGCTCGCAGGCATTGACTCCCTCGACTCCGAGAACGGACTGGACCCGAACGTCGTTCGCGACAAGCTCCGCAGCGGACTTTCTGACCAAGAAGCCGAGAAGGTCGAGGAGGCCCTCGATGGCGCTGCCGCCCGTTCCAGCGCCGCGGACGGCCACGAATGTGCTTGCAGCTGCACGTGCCAGTGTGCATGTGAGTGTGGCTGCAACTGCCAGTGCGACGGCTTCCCCTGTGAATGCCTTTGCGACTGCGGCTGCAGCTGCGATTGCGGCTGTGGGTGCGCGTGCTGGTGCTACTGCGTCTGCAATTGCGATGACGACGGTGTCACGAGTGCCTCGATTGCCTCAACCACTGGCGGCACCGCTCACATCGACCTCGACGCCAGGAATTACAACGGCGCGATCGCCGGCACGCACGACACGACATTTGAAGCTGACTGGAACGCAAACGGAGGAGCCAGCTCAGTTGCGAGTGTAAACAACAACATGGCGGTCGCCCCCGACGCCCCGACTGCGACTGCGTCGACATCGACGGCCAGTCAGGAGTCAGAAACGAGTGTTGAGTCGACCTACTTCGCGACCGACTATCAGAGCACTGTCGATAACCTCGCGCCGACCTTCCTTCAAACTGTGAAGCCCAATCGCGGACACATCTGGAGCAACTTGCGCCTGTAGTGAATCCGGCTTGTCACTGCCGTAACTACCGCGACTCGGCGCCGGCGCAGCCCGTTGGTCAAGTCCGATACCGAACAAGACGGCTTTCCCGCACGGCGGCCGGCTACGCTAGAAGCGCGGCCGAGGGAGTCGAACAAACGTCTCGGGGACGTTTGTTCGACTTCTCCCGACGGCAGTAGACGCGTGTGGTAGGCACATTTCCGTCCTTCGTTGCCGTGGTGGGCCGGATTGCGCAACTGGAACCAGCTAGCGTGGGCGAGAGAGGTGCAGCGATGACAGGAACGCATTCGAGTCTTGCGGCTCGGTTGGGAGTCGTTGCATTCGTGGTCCTGGCGCTCTTGGCGGTCGTCCACGTCTCGGAGCTCGCCGGCGGCCATGATTCTCGCACGCGGGCGTCGATTCAGGCTGAGCGCGCCGACGCTGTGCCCCTGCGGCGAGTCGCATCCGGCGTTTCGCCTCACGAGGCGAAGCCGAGCAGCGTTCGCGAGCAGGCGACCGGCAGGTGGATCGACGACGCGAACGTCGTCTGGAACGGTGAGCGTCCCGAGGGGGTCACCGGCGGTTCGCTCGGAAGCGCAAGCTGGAACCCGAAGACGCAGCGATACGAGTTCCGCGCAGCCGCCAGTCGCATCGAGGTCGCGGTCTTGTGCCGGGACTACTCGATCGTTGGCGAGCGCGTGTTCGAGGTTCGGCCGACAACCGAGAGCTCGTGCCGCCGTTCGAGGTCACGATTCTCCCCCGCAAGTTCGTCGAGCACGAGGTGCAGCTCGTGCGTCGTCGCTGACCACGCGCCGACCTGCCGAGACCGGCGAGCGGCACACAGTTGTGTATGTGGAGAGCTGTCGCGATCAGCCGACCTGGTAGATCGGCGTGAGCTTGCTCTCGAGGTGCCGCAGCAAGGCATCGGCATCGAGCGGACGGCCGGTCACGCGCTCGCACAGCTCGCCGGCGCGGTAGCGGCTGCCGTGGCGGTGGATCTTCTCGCCGAGCCACTGCCTGAGCGCCCCGAACTCGCCGGCCGCGAACTGGTCCTCGAGATCGCCGATCTCGGCGAGCGCGGTCTCGTAGAACTGCGCCGCATAGAGGTTGCCGAGCGAGTAGGTCGGGAAGTAGCCGAAACCGCCGAACGACCAGTGCACGTCCTGCAGGCAGCCTTGGCGGTCGTCGGGGACCTCGATCCCGAGGTAGTCGCGCATCTTCTGGTTCCACGCGTCGGGCACGTCGGCGATCGCGAGGTCTCTGCGGAACATCGCGAGCTCGAGCTCGAAGCGGACCATGATGTGGAGGTTGTAGGTCGCCTCGTCGGCGTCGACACGGATCAGACTCGGCTCGACGGCGTTGGCCGCCGCATACATGGTGTCGAGGTCGAAGCCGGCGACCGCGTCGCCGAAGTAGCCCGGGAGCTCGGGGTGCAGCCACTTCCAGAACCCGCGGCTGCGCCCGACCTGGTTCTCCCACAGCCGGCTCTGGCTCTCGTGGATGCCGAACGACACGGGCTCGCCGAGCGGCGTGCCGATGTGCGCTTCGGGCAGTCCTTGTTCATAGAGCCCGTGCCCGGTCTCGTGCACGGTGCCGCCGAGCGCGTCGAGCAGGTCCGTCTCGTTGTAGCGCGTCGTGATGCGAACGTCGTTGCAGTGCGAGCCGCCCGTGAACGGATGCGTCGAGACGTCGAGCCGCCCGCGCTCGAAGTCGAACCCGAGCTTGCCGGCGACCATGCGCATGAGCCGCTTCTGGTCAGGGATCGGGACCGCCACGGAACGAAACGCCGTGTCGGGAGGCGTGCCGCCAAGGAGCTTGTCGAGCAGCGACGTGAGCCGTTCGCGCAGCGACGTGAACACGGGCTCGATCTCTCGCGCGCGGAGCCCGGCCTCGTAATCGTCGGCGAGCGCGTCCCACGGCTCACCGCCGTCGGGCACACCGATGCACTCGGCGACCTGCAGCTCGAGCTCGAACAGACGCTCGAGACTCGGACGGAAGCTCTCGAAGTCGGAATCCTGACGCGCCTTGACCCAGACCGCGTGCGCCTTGCTCGACACCTCGGCGATCTCGGCGACGAGCGCGGCCGGCACCTTGACCCGCTTGTCATACTTCCTGCGGATCTCGCGCACGTTGGCCTTCTGCCCGTCGTCGAGGCTCGCGTCGCTCTCGGCTTCACCCAGCAGATCGCCGATCTCGGGCGCCGTCGCCATCTCGTGCGACAGCCGCGCGAGCTGGGCCAACTGCCGCGAGCGATACTCGAGTCCGCGCGGCGGCATCATCGTTTCCTGGTCCCAAGTCAGGATCTCGGAGGTCGATTCGAGAAGCGCGGCCTCGCGGATGCGCTCGAGGAGTTGTTCGTAGTTGGTCATGCCTCACCTGTGGCTGGTAGCGTAACCGCGCGGCTGTGCGCGCCTGCGCCTTTGCCCGAGAATTCGTCGCACGAGTCGACCTCCGGGTCGCGAGGTCTACCCGCGCCACGCAGCCGGTGCTATGTTGAGGCGCATGGGCATCGGGTACCTGAGTCTGCTCGCCCTGGGTGTCATGGCCGTCGCTCCGTCACAGGAGGCGAAGAAGGACACCGAGCAAGCAAAGCGCACCCACCGATTCGAGACGCTCTCGGCCGAACAGCAGCTCGCCTTCCGCCGGCTCGTCGGCGCATGCAAGCGGTGCATTCACGATCACGGCAAGAAGCCCCTGGCGGATCGCACCGACGCTGCGTTCGAGAAGCTGGCCGAGCAGTTCCGCCGGCAACACGAGGTGCAACGCAAGGGCCTGAGCCACGCCGTCGAGGCGAAGACTCGCAGTCGCATCGCGGACAGCCTGCGGGCGCAGGCGAAGATCGCCGATCGCTGCCACGAGTTCTATCGCGGCGCGATGAACGTGAGCGACGTCGACGAGGTGACCCGGAAGAAGCTCGACGCCGAGGTTGCCGAGCGAAAGTCCGAGTTCCTCGGCAAGCACGCCCAGCTCTCGCAGTTCGTTCGCAGGTCGCTCGGGTTGACGGGCAAGGGCCGCGTCGTCCATCCGGGCAAGCTGGCACGGAAGCCGTCGAAGGCGCTCGATGCCCGTCGCCTGGCGGTGGGCAAGTTCGGATGCCACGTCCACCTGATGAAACTCTATCAGTATCTGGTGCTCTACCAGAACCGGTACCACAAGCTGCCCGAGGGTGGAGGGCACAAGGTGCTCTACGAGCTATGGGACAAGGTGATGGAGCACAGCGAGGCCAATCGCGACCTGTTCTTCTGTCCGGCAGCCGGGGCGTCCGAACACATCAAGAAGCTCAAGCGCATGCCGGTCGACAAGATCTGGATGAAGCCCGAGGACTTCACGTCGCAAGACACGCACTATGCGGTCGCCGTTCGCCTCTTGTGGAGCGACAAGGCCGCGTGGATCAGCGACGACAACGAAGGCGGCTGTTGTCACGCCGACGGATCGGTAAGCGTCCTGTTCGGTAACGGCGTCATCGAGTCTCTCGAGATCCCCAAGCTCGTGAAAGCCGGCGTCCTCACCGAGAAGGCCACTCGCGAGGGCTTCGTGATCCCGGTCGGTGCTGACTCTCCAGTGCCCGAGCTGCGCAAGCTACGGCGTTGACTCCTCCGCGCACCGAACCGTTCCGGCTCGCCGCGGCGGGCCGGCTGCTGTGCACGTTCGTCGTGCGGCTGTCGTTGTTCCACGTGGCCTTCTCGTGTGTCTCGCTCGAGGACCAGGAGCCCGCCGCGGCCCAGCGCCCGACGCTGTCCTCGGACACGGCCACGACCGCCCCCGAGACCATCGAGCTCGAGACCGGCGTGGACGTCGAGCCGGGCGGCAGCTACCTGTGGCCCGTGACTCTCAAATACGGCGCGGGCGGCGCGACCGAGGTGTTCGCGACGCTTTCGGCCCTGCAGCGAATCGAAGGCCCTGGTGGCAGCGAGCGCGGGACCGGCGATCTGGTTCTCGGCACGCGACACCGGTTCCTCGAAGCGGACGGCGCGCGCCCGTCCCTGGCCGTGGAGCCGGCGGTCAAGCTCCCTGTCTCCAGCCACGTCGCGGGCAGCCTGCTGTCGTCGGGCGAGACCGACTTCCTGCTCGCGGGGATGGCCACGTGGACCGGCAAACGGGTGGCCGGCAACCTCTACTACCAGCTCGGCCTGCTCGGTGACCCGTCGGGCCCGGGACTCCAGATCGCACACCTCCCGGCGCTCGCGGGCAGCGTGAAGGTCGGACGCGGCTTCAGCGTGTTCGGTGAAGTCGCCGGCGTGCTGGTTCCCGAGCAGGACGTCGAGTCGGGGTTCGGCACGCTCGGCGCTACGTGGTCGCCGCACCCGGAGATCATCTTCGACGCCGGCGTGCGCGCGGGCATCGGCGACGACACGCCGGACGCCGTGTACTTCGTCGGTCTGACCTGGAACCTCGGTCACCCCTCGGTGGGCAAGTGATCTCGCCGCCGGTCTCGGGAGGGACGGGACTGAGCCTCAGAACTGGACCGAAGCCACGTTCGAGACTTCCACGACGCCGGTCTTGTCGACGAGCGCCGTGACGGCCGACAACCGGAAGCCGCGCAGCGCGGTGAACGTCCCGGCCGGGAACGCGTACGGCTTGCGCGGGTAGAGCTGCGAGTTGGTGTTGTTCGTGAAGTGGACCGGATCGCCGGGCAGGACGGGCCAGCTCAGCGTCGCCAACGTCAGCCCGTCGAGCTCGACCCCGAGGATATTGCCGTGCCCGACGGGCAGGGTCTGATCGAACGAGAACAGCGTGAAGCCCTCGTTCCAGTTGCTCGTGTTGGGCTTGCTCAACGTCATCGTCAGATCGCCCTTGCCGGTCGTCGTCATGTCGAACACGAGGTTGCCGGTCGCGGTGCGATCGCGGTTGCCCGAGATGCCGGACACGACGAGCGCGAAGTCGGCATCGATCGCCGTCGTCTCGGTGTGGCTGTCCGTGTTGATGTCGCGCCCGATCACGTCGATCGTCCAGACCCCGGCCTTGGGAGACTTGACGAACACGTTCTCTACCGTGTCGAGCCCGTCCCTGGCGCCACCCGGCGTGTTCCAGTTGCCGGCCTTGAGCCCGTTGTTGCCCCAGTAGCTGGTCCCGTCGGGCGCGAGCACCTGGAGGTCGAGGTCGTTGAGACGATGGATGCTCTGTGACGGCGATGCCGCCGGGTCGTTGTAGACCATCGTCGCGCGCAGCGGCACTCCGGACTTCGAGAACACCCAGTAGCGACGGCTGTCCTTCGGGCTCAGCACGTCGAGCTCGTTGCGGACGAGCATCGTGTCGCGGCGGTCGTAGATGTTGCGCACGCTCGGGAACCCGAAGCCCTGGCGCATCACGTCCGGATCTGTTCCTGCGCCGCTGAACGGATACTGGTTCGCGCAGTTGATCATGACGGCCTTCGTCGTCGTGAAGTGCGGCCGATTGTCGAACCGCGCGGTGTAGCCGCCGGGCTTCATCGGATAGCCGAGCAGCCCGTCGGTCCAGATCTCGAGGAACAGCCCGATGTGTCCGGCGACGATCGGCGTCGCGCCCGAGGTCCCGCCGAACTGCGTGTATCCACTGCTCCCGTAGGCGGTGTAGATGTAGTCATAGAACCCGCACAGGTCCGGCTTGATCCGCCCGTCGCTGGCCGGACCGATGCTGCCGCTCTTGGCCCACTTGTGGCGCGAGGTGTCGAGCGTGTCGTAGTGGCGGATCCCGCCGACCGAGATGATGTTCTTGGCCCACGCCTGCGGGCGCGAGTTGCGCGGATTGCTCGTGGCGCCGGCGTTGCTCTGGCTCTGCGTGATCGGAATGTCGAGATCGAAGATCAGGTCGTCCATCTCCTGCGAGTACGACGTGTAACTCGTCGTGCGCGAGTACCCCCACGACGCGGTCTGGAACATGATCTTCTGGTTGGCCATCAGGCTCTTGACGA
>Ga0055451_10000604_pt1 | contig 14471 bp, 6 predicted proteins | sample China_Galinas_PW_3_FD_57745 | JGI IMG/M metagenome (GOLD analysis project Ga0055451, IMG submission 57745) | Wetland microbial communities from San Francisco Bay, California, USA, that impact long-term carbon sequestration - China_Galinas_PWB_D2 | ecosystem: Environmental > Aquatic > Marine >... | reverse complement strand
GCCAGCGGTCGAGGATCGTCGCGTAGACCTGGCGGAAGTCGGTCGAGTCCTTGTCGAAGTCCGGGTACCAGTCCGTGTACGGCGTCGTCGCCTTGGTCAGGTCCGGATACTTGCCGTAGAAGCCGCCCTTCACGGGCGCGCCGGCGACGTAGGCGACGCCTCCGTGGCCGTGGTCGGTTCCGGCCGAGCCGTTCTCGCCGAAACGTCGCGAAAACTCGGAGAACAGCAGGACGACGACGTCGTTGCCCTTTCCGTAGGCCTGGAGGTCGTCGAGGAACGCCTTGAGGTTGCCGGCGAGAGAGCCGAACTCGGTCGGGAGCCTGCCGGTGAGCCCGCCCTGGGTCGCCAGTCCCGAATGGTGGTCGAACGCACCGAGACGCAGGTAGAGCACGTGCGACGGGAAGTTCCTCGTGATCAGCCCCGCGACCCGATACAGGTACGGCGTGATGTTCACGTCGTACGGGTACTGCACCTTCGGGCGATGGTACTGCGAGGCGGCCTGCAGTTGCGTCACGAGGTAGAACGTGTGCTCCATGATCCTCGCCGTGTACTCGAGGTTGGGCTCGGCCCTGGGCACGGACGCGTTCAGCTGCATCGCCAGGCTCTCGACATAGTTGTCGGCCGCGGTTCGCGGATCGGTCTCGAACCGAATGAGCGTGGTGGTTCCCCCGATGACCGGGACGCGCGCCCCTTCGAACGCCCCTGTCGCGCGCGTGGACGCGTCGAGCGCCGGAATGGTCTGCGGCCCCTTGTAACCCTTGATCAAGTAGTCACCGAGCCAGCCGTGGGCGCCCGACGCGGGGTCGGTCTGCGCCGTGTACCAGCGCGCCTGCGACTCGAAGTGCGAGAGGTTGGGGTTCGGGTATCCGACGTTGTTGATCACCGCGAGGTCGCCGCGGTCGAACAGATCCTTGAGCGGCTGCGCGTACACGGGCCATTTCTCGCTGACGTTCGAGCTGATCGGCAGCGTCGAGCCCGACTTGTCCTTGACGCCGATCGTCGGCCGAGCCTCGTAGTACTCCTTGCTGTAGACCGGGATGATCTGGTTGAAGTAGTCCCAACCGCCGTCGAGCTGGAGCACGACGAGGATCCTGCCGCTCGCCGACAGCATGTTGGCCATGCCCAAGAGCGGAGACCCGGAAACCAGCGGGAGCGCGGCGCCCGTCGCGAGCCCGCCAACGAGGAAGTCACGTCTCGAGTGTGCCATCGTTGTCCTCCTCAGTTGATCGAGGCTTCGGGGAGTGAAAGGATCAGGTGCGCGAGGCCGCGCACCTTCTCGTCGACCTTGGTCGGCGTGAATGTGAACTGCTGATAGCCGCTGTCGATGAGGTCCATGAACAGGTACAGCACGTTGCGCGGGCCAGGCGGGATGTCGTCGACTCCGAAGATGTGCAGGTAGTGGTCGACGACGGCCCTGGCGCTCTTCAGGCTCACGCGATTGATCTCGCGGTTGGGGTCGAACTGGCTGTAGTAGCCATAGCGCGTCAGGTCGTTCGCGAAGTTCGCGCGAGTCAGCATTGCGATCTCGTCGATCCATGCGATGCCGTCGTCGTACCCGGATGGATCGCTGTACTCCATCAGGCGATACCCCATCTGCACGAGGCGGGTATCGAGATAGCGGTAGTAGCGCCAGTTCGCGTTGGAGGCGCGCAGCGCTTGCACGACGAACTCGTACGGGTTCTTGACGAGTTTCTTGATCGCCCGCGAGCTGTAGAAGTACCGCGAGCGGAAGATCGTGCTCATCAGGAACTTGATGTCGTGGCCGGACTTCCGCCACATGTCCGCGAGCACGTCGATCAGCCCCGAGTACGGGTCCTCGGACACGAAGTACTTCCAGATCTTCGTCACGAGGAACTTCGCCGAAGCCGGGTGACCGAGGATGCGGTCGACGAGGTCGTAGACTTCACGCTGGCCGTTGCTGTAGATCGTCCCGCCCAGGAACTTCTTGTCGCCCACGATGTGCCAGTTCGGCTTGTAGACGAACTGATCGATCGCACCCGTGCTCCAGCCCGACAGGCACTTCGAGGCTTCGCGGACATCGGTCTGCGTGTAGCCCGCGTGCACGCCCAGCGTGAACAGCTCGAGCAGCTCGCGACCGTAGTTCTCGTTGAGCTTCGGCTTGCCGTTCTCGGGCTTGCCGTTGAGGTTGTTGTCGAGCCACCACAACATCGCCGGGTCCTTGGTGACGTCGATGATCAGATCACCGAACCTGCCGAGGCCGTGACGACGGAACACGTTGATGTGGCGCACCAGCAGGGCTTCCTGCTCGTATGACTTGGTCCCGACCGAGAAGTGGTCGCTCCAGAACAACGCCATCTTCTCCTTGAGCGGATACGGCGTGTTGACCATCTCGTCGAGCCACTGCGGGCGCGAGCCATAGCGGCGGGAGAGGATGGCCTGTTCGCCGTTCCTCAGCGTTACCGTGCCGCTCTCCTGCAGGCCGGTCGTCGTCACAGCGAGCAGCTGGTCGACGCATTTGTTCATGCCCTTCTGCACCATCGCGGGGATCTCTTCCGGGCGTGCACCGAAACCCGCACGGCGCATCAGGTGAGCGGCTTTGCGCTCATCCCATGGATCGCTGGCGCTGGGAACGAATCGAGCGAGATCCCGATAGGGATCCGGCGCGAGCTTCTGCGCCGGAACTTTCGTCATCCGGTTTTGTTGTGCCATGGTCAACTGTCTTGGAAATGGAGTCGGGACTGGAAGTTCGAGGTTCGTCTCACCGGCCGATCACCGTGCGCAGCCCGTTGCTGAACGCGAGGTTCATGAAGCTGCCGTTCGGGTCGACGGTCACGTATTGGAAGTAGAGATTGACACCCAACAGGCTCGGTAGGGCGGGCAACGTGATCGGGATCGATGCCCGGCCGGCGGTGTCGGTTGCGGTTACGATTTGCAGCTGCTGATACGCCACGAGCATCGTGCAGCCGCCAGGAAGCGGCAAGAGCGCACGGGTCGTCGACGGGAGCAAGACCGCCGGCGTCTGCGCGCGGGCATTGCCGACTTCGATGCGGAACGTCGAAGACAGGACGGAGCGGCCGTCGATTCCGATCTCCGGGACGAGGTTTCCGGTACCGGGGCACCCCGTGCCATAGCTCTCGAACACGGTTGCGTCGATCTCGTCGAGACCGATCCTCCACAGCTCCCTGCCCGACTCGCTGTCGTCGGCCGCGAACAACACCTGATCGCGCCAGCAGAGGAACGACGACGGAGACGAGCTCAACGCCGCGTGGGCGATGTTGGCGACTCGTTCGGTCGTCGCGGCCGTCCCGCGCGACATCCACAGCTCCGTGCCCATGACCCCGTCGTCGGCACCGAACAACACGAGGCGTCCCGCGCCGGCGGCCGCCACCGACGGGGCGATGTACGTGATCGCAGATTCCTTCCCGGGGTACACGTCCTTGACGAGCACCGTCCCGTTCGCGGTCCCGTCGCTCTTCCACAGCTCGGCGCCGGTGGCCGCCGTTGTCGCGGCGAAGAACAGCGTGTCCCAAGCACCGGTCAGGTGTCCGAGCACGGTCCCGGTCGGCCCTGGAGTCAGGTCTTTGACGAGCTGCGTGCCCGCCGTCGTTCCGTCGCTGACGTGCAGCTCCATCCCGTACGCGCTGGTAAAGGCGCGAAAGAACAGCTTGTCTCCGACGACGACCAGGTCGAGCGGCGTCGAGCCGCCCGGGCCGGGGTCGATATCCTTGACCATCACGGTGCCGGCCGACGTGCCGTCGGACTTCCACAGCTCGCTGCCGTTCTTGCCGTCGTCCGCAACGAAGAACAGCATTCCGCGGAACGCGATCAGGCACTTGATGAACGAGGCCCTGGTGCCCGGCCAGATGTCCTTGACGAGCTTGGTGCCGGACAGCGTTCCATCGGTCTTCCACAGCTCGCTGCCGTGCGTGCCGTCGTCGACCGCAAAGAAGAGGTTGTCCCCGACCACGGTCATGTACTCGGGGTTGCCGCTCGCGGTCCCGGCCACGAAGTCACGGAACAAGGCGGTCCCGGACGTGTTCCCGTCGCTGGACCACAGCTCGCGACCAGTGGTTCCATCGTTGGCCGAGAAGTACAGGCGACCCTTGAACGCGGCGAGGAAGCTCGGGTTCGAGCCGGCCTGCGCCGGAGCGATGTCCCTGACGAGCGACGTCGAGGCCCCGTCACTCTTGTAGAGCTCGCGTCCGTATTGGTACTGCGTGGCCGCCAGGAACAAGGTGTCGCCGACGGCGGTCAGGTCGGACGGGCTCGAGCTGCGGCTGCTGGGGTCGATGTCGCCGGCCAGCGCAGTGCCCGACTGCGTCCCGTCGGTCCGGAAGAGCTCGACTCCGCGGAGCAGTCCACCGTTGGCGACGAAGTAGGCGTACTTGCCGGCGGCGGTGAAGCCTGTGGGGTCGGAGCTCGAGGGTACGGTGCGAATGTCACGCACGAGCGTGAAGATGTCCGGGCCGACGGCGTAGGGTTCGCGCCCGATCTGCCCGTTGTCGGCCGAGACGAGCATGCGTTCGCCGATCGCCGGGCCGAGCTGTGGTGAGGAGCTCTGGGAGCCGAGGCGGATGTCGGCGGCGATCACGGTCCCTTGAGCCGTGCCGTCGGTGCGCCACAACTCGTTTCCGCGGATCTGGGTGTTCGCGGCGAAGAACAGGTAACGGCCCACCGCGTGGAAGCCGGTCGGGTTCGACGAAGCAGTGCCCGGGTCGATGTCGGCGACAAGCGAGGTGCCGCCCGGGGTCCCGTCGGTGCGCCACGGCTCAGCCCCGCTCGTTCCGTCGTCAGCGCTCAGGTACACGACTCCGAGAAACTCTCGGAAGTGCTTGGGATCGGATCCGGGGGCGCCGGGATAGATGTCGCGCACGATCAACGTGCCGGACGTCGTGCCGTCGGAGCTCCACAGCTCGCTTCCTGTCTTGCCGTCGTCGGCGGCGAAGTAGAGCCAACCGAGGTCTCCGGCGATCGTCAGCTCGCTCGGGTTGCTCGAGCCCGTGCCCGGCTGGATGTCCTTGAGCAGCTGCGTTCCGCTCGCCGTGCCGTCGGAGGACCACAGCTCGTTGCCGGTCTTGGTCGTCTTGGCGGCGAAGAACAACGAGCGCGAGCCGGCGAACCCGCTCGGGTCCGAGCTTCCGGTGCCCGGTTCGATGTCCTTGACCATGACGGTGCCGGCAGCGGTTCCGTCACTGACCCACAGCTCTCGCCCGTTGGCCGACGTGGCCGCGCTGAAATACACGTATCCCTTGAACGCGATCAGGTCGCGGGGATCGGAGCCGGTCTTGCCGGGCTCGATGTCCTTGACGAGCTTCGTTCCGGCCTGGGTGCCGTCCGTCTTCCACAGCTCGGCGCCGCCAATGCCATCGTCCGCCGTGAAGAACACGACGTCGCCGACCGCGACGAGATGCGAAGGGTGCGAGCCCTCGGTCCCTGCTCGGATGTCCTTGACGAGCGTCGTGCCGGGATCGGTTCCGTCGCTGCGCCAGAGCTCGACGCCATGGGTCGCTTCCTCGGCCGTGAACAAGACGATGTTGCCGAGGCTCGTGAAGTTCTGCGGAGACGAGCTCGCATCCGCGTGGGCGATGTCCTTGACGAACGTCGCGTCCTTTCCGTCGGACTTCCAGAGCTCGACACCGAGGTCGTTTTCGGCCGAGAACAGCCACTCGTTGCCGAGCACGTGGAAGTGGTCGGGGTTGGAACCCTTGCTGGTACGCGTTGGGTCGACGTTGATGTCGGAGACCCGGTTCTGCGCGGAGAGCGAAGCCGCTGTCCACAGGGCCGCGAGCGCAGCGAGGGATGCAGCGAAGCGGCGGCCCCGCCGACGTGTGGGTGCGAGGAGGGAGAGCGTCATTGGCCGAGGTCCGCAGAGGTCACGGAACACGTTATCGCGGGGGCGATCTTCCACGATAGTTGTAGCGGTGGCTGCCGAACAGTGGCCCGGTAGTCCAAGTTTTCCCATGGTATGGGGCCGCTGCGGTCCCACTCGGAGCCCGCTGCCCGGTCCGAAGGCGCAGTTTCACGGCCGTTCGGGTATGGTTGCGGCTCGTTCGACCCGACTGAACCCCTCCGCATGCCGATTCGACCGCGACTCTCGCCCCTCTGGCTGACGCTGGCCGCCCTGCTCGGTCCGACCCGGGTCGATGACCCGTCTTGGCCGGACTATCGCGGCCCGACCCGTGACGGACACAGCACCGCCACGGGTCTTCCGGTCCATTGGAGCGAAACCCGGAACATCGTCTGGAAGACCGCGATCCACGGCCGCGCGTGGTCGTCTCCGGTGATCGCCGGTGGCGAGGTGTGGCTGACATCGGCGACCAAGGACGGCCGCAAGCTGTTCGCCCTGTGCGTCGACTTCGAGTCCGGCGAGATCAAACACGACGCGCAACTCTTCGAAATCGAAAAGCCGCAATACGCCCACCCGTTCAACAGCTACGCGTCTCCGTCCCCGGTCATCGACGGCGACGAGATCTACGTCACGTTCGGGTCCCCGGGCACGGCGTGCCTCGATCGCAAGACCCGCCGAGTCGAGTGGCGGCGAACCGACCTCGAGTGCAACCACTTCCGCGGCGCCGGATCCTCGCCGCTCGTGTTCGAAGACCTCCTGATCCTGACGATGGACGGCTCGGATCAGCAATACGTGATCGCCCTCGACAAGACCACCGGCAAGACCCGGTGGAGAACCGATCGCTCGACCGACTTCAACGACCTCGACGACAAGGGTCGGCCGGCAGGCGGCGGCGACTTCCGCAAGGCGTTCTCGACCCCGATCGTGATCGACGTCGGCGGCGAGCCTCAGCTGATCAGTCCGGGGGCCAAGGCGGCGTTCGCCTACGATCCACGAACGGGAAAAGAGATCTGGACGGTTCGCTACAAGAACCACTCGAGCTCGTCGCGCAGTCTGTACGGTCATGGTTTGGTGTTCTTGAACACCGGCTTCCCGCGTCCCCGGCTGCTCGCCGTCGATCCGACGGGCACGGGCGACGTCACGGAGACACACGTTCGCTGGCGCCTGGCCAAGCGCGTGCCCAAGAAGCCGTCGCCGCTGCTGATCGGCGACAACATCTACATGCTGAACGACGGCGGGATCGCGAGCTGCGTCGCGGCCAAGACCGGCGAAGTCGTTTGGACCCAACGCATCGGCGGCCAGTACTCGGCGTCGCTCTTGTTCGCCGATCGGTGCATCTACGCGTTCTCGGAGGAAGGCAAGACCACGGTCTGGAAGCCGGGGCCGAGATTCGAGCTGATCGCCGAGAACCACCTGGACACCGGGTTCATGGCCTCACCGGCGGTCGCCGGCAAGTCGCTCGTGCTGCGCACGAAGACGCACCTCTATCGAATCGGGAAGCGGTAGCTCCGTGCCGCGCCATCCACGCGAGCAGAGCGCGCAGGAAGATCCGTCGCACGCCCGAGAGCAGCTCCGGCTCGTAGGCGAGGTATCGAGCCGCGAGATCATTCCTTCGGGATGCCGACGAGGTAGTGGGCTTGGAAGGCAACACGGAAGCGCACACGCCAGCGGCGATGGCGACGACACCCTCGACAACGTTCCAACCAACGGTCAGGTATTCGAGCGCCGTTGCCCGTCTGAGCAGCGCATCGCGCGAGGGATCAACGCTCACGGTCCCCACCTGCCGCGTCCGATCCAAGAAGGACGTCGAGCGGGCGGCCGCACGCGGCCTCGAGGCCGGGGATGCTCAGGGCGACGGCTTCGAGCCGATCGACGTACTCGCGCCTGGTCGCCAACAACCGATCTTGGGCTTCGAGGACGGACAGGAACCCCGTCTTCCCGGCCGCGAACGCTTCCCGCGCGAGCCCGAGGCTGGCTTCTCGCAATGGAAGCAGCTCGGTCCGGTAAAGCCGCGCCGTGTCCTGCGCCATCGCGTAGCGTTCGTACGCTCCGCGGACCTCTTGCACGACGTGCGCCGACACTCCCTCGAGGCGGCGCTGGGCCTGGGCGTAGCGGTATTCGGCCTTGGCGATCTTGGCTTGGTTCTGGTCGAAGATCGGAAGCTCGAGCTCGATCGCAGGGCCGAGAGCCAGGTCACCGCCTTGGGACTCGACGGCCAGTCCGGCACGCACGCTTCGCCAGACGAGCCGCCGCTCCAGGGGAAGCACGTTCCCGGCCACTTCGACGTCCTTCTGGGCGGAGCGCAGATCGAGCCGATGTCGTTGTGCCACGGAGAGCAGCCGCTGAAGGTCGAGGCTACGGTCCGGTGTGGCAACAAGCGCATCGGCCAGCGCGATCTGTTCGACGGGTGTCGCGATCCCCAGCGCGAGCGCCAGGCGCCGCTTGCTATCTAGGGCAGCGAACCTCGTCGTGCGCACGAGCACTTGCTGCTCGAGAAACCGCGATCGCGCTGCGTTGACGTCCACCTGAGTCGCTGCGCCGGCTGCCTGGCGCTCGCGCGTGAGCTCCAAGAAGCCCCGAGCCGTCTCGAGATTCTTCTCGGCAACGGAGAGGGACGATCTCGCAGCAAGCGCCGCGAAGTACGCCGCCTTGGCCCGCGCGGCGATACCGACGGCGCGATGAGCGACTTCGAGGACGGTTCGATCCACTCGGCTTTCCGCCGCGCGCCTGCGGGCGGGAAGGTGCCAGAGCTCGATCAGATTCTGAAGCAGCCCCCCTTCGGTCGTCGCGCTTCCACCGTCGACCGGGAATCGCACGAGTGCTTCGAGCGATGGGTTGGACAGCAGCCCGGCTTGAACCGCGCCCGCACGACGCATGCCGATCTCGAAGAGCAGCGCTTGCAGGCCATGATTGTTGAGCAGCGCGACCTGGACGGCCTCTTGCGAAGTCAGGCCGTCCTTCAAGAGCCGGGTCACTTGTTCGGCCGCCTGCGCCTCTTCGCCGGGCCGATAGAGGGCTTTCGCTCCGGTCGCGGCAGTCACTTCGTCCTGCGCACGGCGGTAGTCCGGAGTCGGGTCGACGCTGGCACATCCGCCCAGAAGCAGCAGGCCTCCTGCGACCGTGGTTCGGATAACGCTCATTCCGTGACGCCCTCCTCCGCGCGAGTGCCTGGAAACGGCTTCTTCAAGACCAGCAGGTAGAGGATCGGCAGCACGAAGAGTGTGAGGACAGTGGAGGTCAGCACGCCGGCTACGACGACCGTTGCGAGGGGTCGCTGGACCTCGGCACCGACGCCCGTGGAGATCGCCATCGGCAGGAACCCGACGGCATCGGTGATGGCCGTCGCCAAGACGGGGCGAAGACGTTGCTTGGCGGCCTCCGTAACCGCGATCCGCAGCTCGTTGCCTTGGTCGAGGAAGCCGCGGATGGCCGACACGAGAATCTGCCCGTTCAACACGGCAATGCCGCCGAGCGCAATGAAGCCCACCGCTGCGCTGACGCTGAAGGGCATGCCGCGGGACCAGAGCGCAAACACGCCACCTACTGCGGCAAAGGGAATACCGGTGTAGATCAGCAGGACCTCGCGGAGGTTCTGGAGGCTGAAGAACAGCAGGAAGAAGACGAGGAGAAGCGTTACCGGAACGACGATGAGGAACCGGACCTTGGCATTCGCCAGGTTCTCGAACTGGCCTCCCCAGTCGATGACGTAGCCCTGTGGAAGCTTCAGCTCGGCTCCGATCCGCGCTTGCGCCTCGTTGACGAACGAGGCCACGTCTCGTCCGGCGACGTTGCACTGCACACGGATGAGCCTCCTGCCCCACTCCCGGTTGATCGTGGACACTCCTTCCTCTTCCGCGACGGTGGCCACGCTTCGCAGGGGCAGGCGCAGTCCCGACTTGGTGGGAATCAGCGCCCCGCGCAGAGCATCGGCATCGGTCCGGTAGGAGTCCGGCAGCCGGACAACCAGGGGGAACTTCCGCTGTCCTTCGAACACCTCCCCGACACGCCTCGTTCCGATGACCTCCACGAAATCGAGGACTTCGCGGCCGGACACGCCCACGCGGGCGAGTGCGTCGGGGTCTACACGGATGCGGAGCGTCGGCTGCCCGGTGAGCTGATCCACAGCAACGTCGGAGTGACCTGGGATGTCGAGCAGGATGCGTTGCACGTCGTCACTGATGCGCACGAGCTTCTCGAAGTCGTCGCCGTAGATCTTGATGCCGATGTCGGAGCGAATGCCCGAGGCCATCTCGTTGAGGCGCATCTCGATCGGCTGCGTCGCGATGATGTTCACGCCCGGCAGGTCGTCCACCGTGCGCTGCATTGCGGCCATGAGCTCTGCCTGCGTATCGGCCTTCGTCCACTTCTCGCGTGGCTCGAGGGAAACGAAGATGTCGGTGAGCTCCACCCCCATCGGGTCCGTAGCGACCTCGGCCGTCCCGATGCGGCTCCACACATGGCGGATCTCGTCCGGAAACGCGTCCAGGAGGAGTCGTTCGATGCGCGTGTTGTACCGGACGGACTCCTCGATCGAGACGCCGGCCAAGCGGATCGTGTTCAGGACCACGGCTCCCTCGCTCAAGCGCGGGATGAACTCGCCTCCGAGGCGCGTGCCCGTCCACGCCGCTGCGGCCAAAAGCAGCGCAGCTCCGCACAGAACGAGCCAACGAAGCCGAAGCGCGGCGGCAAGCGACCAGGAGTAGAGGCGGTTCAGCCCCCGCATGACCAAGCCCTCTCGCGTCCGCACACGCTTCGGAAGGAAGTAGTAGCCAAGGACCGGCGACAGCGTGAGCGCGATCAACAGGGCACCACCCAAGGCGCAGATGAACGTCCACGCCATGGGCCGGAACATCTTCCCCTCGATGCCCTGGAGCGCGAGCACGGGGAAGAACACGACCATGATGATGGCCATGCCGAAGACGATCGGGCGAACCACCTGCTTGCTCGAGTCGGCGACGACAGCGAGTCGCTCGTCCCGCGTGAGCGGCCTCCCTAGCGCACGGGCTCGTTGCGCCAGGTTCCGCATGTTCGCCTCGGTCATCACCACCGAGCCGTCGACGATGATGCCGAAGTCGATCGCCCCGAGACTGAGGAGGCTCGCCGCGATCGCGAATGCGTACATGCCGATCAAGGCGAAGAGCATCGCGAGCGGAATCGCAAGCGCCACGAGTAGCCCCGCGCGGACGTTGCCGAGCAGCACGAAGAGCACCACGATGACCAGGAGGGCTCCGGCCAACAGGTTGTGTTGGACCGTGTCGATCACCTTGCTCGTCAGGTCGGTGCGGTCGTACACGACCTCGACGATCACGTCCTCGGGCAGCGACTTGCGGACGCTCGTGAGCCGGTCCCTGAGCTTCTCCGTGACCACCTGGGCGTTCTCGCCCATCAGCATGAAAGCAAGTCCGAGCACGACCTCGCCGCGACCGTCCGCAGTGACGGCACCGCGGCGGATCTCATGGTCGACTCTCACCTCCTGGGCCACGTCCCGAATCCGAATCGGTGTACCGTCAAAGGCCGAAACGACGATGTTCTCGATCTGCTCGATGGACGCGACTCGCCCGAGACCGTGCACGAGCCTGGACTGGCCGCCGGAGGTGAGCACGCCGCCGCCGACGTTCTGGTTGTTCTTCTCCAGCGCCTCGAACACGTCCCCGAGCGTGAGGTCGTACTCGAGCAGCGCCTCGGGAGCGACGATGACGTGGTACTGCTTCTCGTAGCCTCCCCACGAGTTGACCTCTGCAACGCCCGGGACCTTGCGCAGCTCCGGCTTCACTACCCAGTCGTGAAGAGTGCGCAGCTCCTCGAGCGTGCGATTCGGGTCGTCGGAACGCAGGACGTAGTGAAAGATCTCGCCCAGGCCGGTGGAGATCGGACCGAGCCGCGGGCGCTCGATGCCTGCGGGCAGCTCTACGGTCGCGAGTCGCTCGGAGACGTACTGGCGCGCATCGCTGATGCTCGTCTCGTCGTCGAAGGTGGCGACGACCTGGGATAGCCCGAACTTGGAGATGGATCGGACATCCGCGAGCCCGGGCAAGCCGCCGATCGAGAGCTCCACCGGCAGGGTGAGCTGTTGTTCGATCTCTTCCGGGTTGAGCGCGGGGGCAACGGTGTTGATCTGGACCTGGACAGGCGTCGTGTCCGGGAATGCATCCACCGGCGTGCGTGTGGCCGTGTACACCCCTCCGCCGACCAGGGCGAGGCCGAGCAGCAGAACGAGGAGACGGTTGCGAAGCGCGAATTCAACGAGGCCGTCGAGCATGCCGCGCCTCGGTTACTTGTCGTCGACACAGCCGGCGCCGAGCCTCGACTTGAGGAACTCGGACATCACGGTGAAGCCTCCTACGACCACAACCGGTTCGTGTGCGCGTAGCCCCGCGATTACGGCAACCGTGCTCTTCGAGGGGCGTTCGACGGTAGCGACGCGTCGCAGCGAGTAGAGATCGTCCTCGAGCTTGACGAAAACGTAGGGCTTGTTCTCGAACCTCTGGATCGCCTCCTTGGGCACGTCGACTGCGGCTTGCGCGTCGGCGACGAACACTCTCGCGTCACCGAACATCCCCGCGCTGAGCTTGCGGTCGGCATTGCTGACCACGGCTCGCGCGCGCAGCATCCGGCTCCTCTCATCGATCGAGGTGTTGACCCAAGTGATCCGTCCGCGGGCGACTTCGCCGGAGAGGCCGCGGAAGGTCGCTTCCACGGCGAGGCCCTTGCGGATCAGGCCTACTTGATCGGCGGGAATCGAGAGGGACAGCCACATCGATCCGAGATCGGCAAGCGAGAAGAGACGTTGTCCCGGCCGGGCCTCTTCGCCGGCCACCGCGTGACGTTCGACCAACGTGCCGTCGAAGGGTGCGCGCACGAACAACACGGCGGATGTGTCGCGTGCTTTCTCGATGGCCGCCACCTCCTCGCCGGTGAAGCCGAAGTTGAGAAGCCTCTGCTTAGCCGTGCCGAGCGTGAGCTCGGCGATCTTGAAGGCCGCGTCGGCCTCCTGGAGCTCTTTGTCGGAAGAGATTCTCTTCTTCGCGAGGCGCTGTTCGCGCCGGCGGGCAAGCTCCTTGAGCTCGACGTCGACAACGGCCGAAACGAACGCTGCTTTTGCGCTCGCCACCTCGGTGGAGTGGAGCTCGACCAGAACGTCGCCGGCTTTCACGTCGGCTCCGACGTCGACGAGCACCTTGCGGATGATGCCGGCCGCCAAGGGCGTGATCCGGGCGAGGGCATTCTCGTCGTAGGACACCTCGCAGAAGGCTCGCACGCTTGCCTGCACCGTGGCTTCGCGAGCCTGCACTGTCTGGATGCCGGCTTTGGTGCCCGCACGAGTCGACTCGAAGCGCACCTTGAGCTCGCCGCCGGGTTTCAGGCTTGCCGCGCGTTGCGGCTGGCAGATCCCGCACTCGGCTTCCGGTACCCGGTGTTCGCGACAGATCGGAGCAGAACCGGTGTCGGTCAGCTGCGCCTTCGAGTCCTTCTCGTCCTCGCGGCCTTTCTTCAGCTCGGAACCGGAGTGGGACTCCCCGCATCCCAGCAGAAGCAAGCTCAGAACAACCGTGCCCACGATCTTGCAGGCCCCATCACGTGCCTTCGCGAGTTCAGGAGGCTGTTTCATCATTTCACAAAATACTGCACTAACTGCCGTGGCACAAGACCACGAGGCGCGAGGCCAAGACTCTGCGTCTCTCGCGTTCGCGATGGGCCGATTTGGAGGAGGGACAACGACGTTCAATAGTATGCCCTGCCGTGGCTCGAGCTCTTTCCTGAGGCCACGGAGTTCGCAATCCTCGCTGCATCGGCATGTTGTCGGGAGACTCGAGCTGTCCGATGAGCGGCTGCGGAGGATCGGGAACGAGGTCGAGTCGGAACAGAACCCGCCAGCCCGCGTCGTCTCCGCGCAGCACGACGTCCATCGCCCCGTCTCCGTCGAGGACCCCCGCATCCGCCGATCTTGCCGAAACGAAACCAGCTTTCGGTCGCGGGATGCGGACCGCCTCGAAGACGCCTTGGCCGCGATTCCAACACAAGCCGGACTGAACCTCGGAGAAGGTGCTCCGGGAGTAGTGGCTCGCAGTATCGCCGACGAACAGGTCGACCTTGCCGTCGCGATCGAGGTCGCGGGCAACGAGAGCCGAAGATCGGGACCGCTCGCGTGGAAGTGCTTCTTCCCTGCCTCCGAGAACAGCGTCTGGGCAGCGGCAGGCACTGCAAGCAGAGGAAGCACGAGGAAGACGCTCCGAGGGACGGCTTTGCTCCGTTTGTTCTCGGATCGGCGGCCGTAGGTGACTTCGCCGGTCGGGCCGAGCGGCTCGAGCCGAACCCTTACTGTCCGAAGACTCGATCGCCTTGGATCCTCAGATGGCACCGCAGGCCGATCGCGATGAAGTGGACGTCCACTGGGGCCGAGCCGCGACCATGACCCGTTGCCGCTGCGGTGCATCTGTCTCCGAACTTGCCGCCGGCATCGGCCGGCGTATCCTCGACTGCGATGGACGAGTTGATCCTCGAAGGCGCGCGCGAGCACAACCTCGAGGGAGTCGATCGGACGATTCCCAGAGACAGCCTGAACGGTCGGGACGATCACCGAGCTGTGGGACTTCACGCGGCCGTTGATGGCCCGGCTCGGAACGCCGCACTGCCCGACTTGCGGCGAGGAGGTGCATGCGTT
>Ga0055451_10000603_pt1 | contig 14476 bp, 18 predicted proteins | sample China_Galinas_PW_3_FD_57745 | JGI IMG/M metagenome (GOLD analysis project Ga0055451, IMG submission 57745) | Wetland microbial communities from San Francisco Bay, California, USA, that impact long-term carbon sequestration - China_Galinas_PWB_D2 | ecosystem: Environmental > Aquatic > Marine >... | reverse complement strand
CATCAGATAAAGCTTCGCTTGGTGCAGTTGTAAGTGAAATAGAAGCATTGCGACCAACAGAACCGTACAAAGGAACAGGCATATATGAATCAAATAAGTTCATTGTGCGTAAAGCTGGTAAAGCAAAATCTTCTTAATAAGTAATTAATTTAATAGGGTGAATACCGTGTCTATTAGTAAAAGAGATAGAATTCGAGCAAAAAAACGTGGATTACGCGTGCGTAGTCATATTAAGAAATGTGCTACCTTACCACGTGTTTCTGTATTTCGCAGCTTGAATCAAATTTATGCACAAATCATTGATGACAGTTCACATACAACATTGATGAGCTGTTCTTCAGTAGAATTGAAAGATGCATCTGGCGATAAAAAAGCAATAGCTCTTGCTGTAGGAAAAGAGCTTGCTAAACGTGCCAAAGAAAAAGGTATCAATGCAGCGGCTTTTGACCGCGGTAAGTTTTTGTATCACGGTAGAATTCAAGCTCTAGCAGAAGGTCTCCGTGAAGGCGGTTTAAAAATTTAACACAAAGTGGATATAAATAATGGCTGATAAAAAAGAAAACACATTTGTTGATCATGTGGTAAGCGTTCGTCGCGTTACCAAGGTAACCAAAGGTGGTAAAAGATTTGCATTTTCTGCTTTTGTAGTATCTGGCGACCGTAATGGGCGTGTAGGTGTTGCTCTTGGAAAAAGCAAAGAGGTGGCATCTGCCATAGCTAAAGCTACCAATCGTGCGCGTAAGGATTTAATTACTATACCATTGCGAGGTGTGACTGTTCCCTATGAGGTAGAAGGTAAACACGGTGCATGTAAAGTAATTATTCGTCCAGCATCAGAAGGTACAGGACTAATTGCTGGCGGTGCAGTACGTTCAGTACTTGATGCGCTTGGTGCAAAAGATATATTGACTAAGTCATTAGGTTCTTCGAATGCTCAAAACGTTGCAAAGGCAACATTAAATGCGCTTGCTAAATTACGCTCTGCAGAACAATTAGCAAAAATGAGAGGTAAAACAATTAAAGAGATTACGGGAGCAAGCAATGACTCAGCTGCATAATTTAAGCTCAAATAATAAAGACAGAAAAAATATAGGGCGTGGTGGCAGCAGAGGCGGGACATCGGGTAGAGGCCATAAAGGGCAGCGTGCACGTACAAGTGGTAATGCACCGGCTGGGTTTGAAGGAGGCCAAATGCCTTTATACCGACGTTTGCCAAAACGAGGTTTTACGAATGCGCGCTTTGATGCCGAGGTTGTTGCAGTAGGATTAGAGCGTATTGCCAAAGCATTTAATGAAGGTGAAATGGTTACGAGAGAATCTCTAATTGAGCGCGGTGTTATTAAACGCCACAAAGGTAAAAAGGCTTTCGCTATTAAAATATTGGGTGGAGATTTTACCAAAAAATTAATAATTGAAGCAGAAGCATTTAGTCAATCAGCTAAGCAAGCAATTGAGCAAGCTGGGGGAGAAGTTAAGCTAACTAAGGAGAGCTAAAGCCGTGATTCTCTTAAAAAACTTTATTAACATTTTCTTTGTTCCTGAATTACGTCGTAAGGTATTATTTACGTTGGGCATACTTATTGTGTATCGCCTAGGCAATCATATTCCGGTTATAGGTGTAGATATTGATCGTTTGCTTGCTATGATGCAACAACCAACAGGTTTAGGAGGCTTGTTTTCTTATCTAGATCTTTTTTCAGGCGGTAACTTGCGTCAGTGTACCTTATTCGCACTTGGAATTATGCCTTATATTACTGCATCAATTATGATGCAAATGTTAAGTCTTTCAATTCCATACCTCGAGCAGCTTTCAAAAGAGGGTGAATATGGGCGTAAAATAATTAATCAGTACACGCGTTATTTAACATTGGGCGTATCAATTTTGCAAAGTTTCAGTTTTGCTATGTTACTTGAACGTATGGGATTAGTAATAGATCCAGGCTGGGGTTTTCGTCTTATGTTTATGTTGTCTATTACAGTAGGTTCACTCTTTGTCATGTGGCTTGGTGAACAAATTTCTATGTTTGGTATCGGTAACGGGACTTCTATGATTATTTTTGCAGGTATTGTAGCGCGATTTCCGCATGATATCATCAAAATAATTGGAGGTGTTCAAGAACGTTTAATGGATCCACTTATTGCGGTATTAACTATAGCAATTATAATTGCTATGACAGTGGCGATTGTATTTCTTGAAAAGGGTGAGCGTAAAATACCAATACAATATACGAGACGAGTTGTAGGACAACGGATGTATGGGGGGCAAAGCACTTATATCCCATTTAAGATTAATACAGCTGGGGTTATGCCGGTTATTTTCTCTACAGCAGTGTTGAATATTCCTATTTTTATTTCAACTATACTTGCATCAAGGTTTGAATCATTCAAATGGCTTGCTGAAAGTTTTTCTCCTACAGGTATTTTGTATAATGTATTGTTGTTTATATTGATTATTTTCTTTTCATTCTTTTATACAGCGTTGCAATATAATCCAGATGAATTAGCTGAAAATATTAAAAAAAGTGGTGGTTTTATTCCTGGTATTCGTCCTGGCAAAAAAACAGCTGAATTTTTTAATTATATTTTGCTACGTTTAGGTCTTGTGGGTGCCGTATATTTGGGAGCATTGGCATTATTTCCAACGATTATACATGCCGTTTTACGACTACCATTTTATTTGAGTATTATGGGAGGTACCTCATTGCTGATTGTAGTTGGCGTGGCTTTAGAGACGGCAGCTCAAATAGAGTCATATCTGATAGAGCATCGTTATGAAGGCTTTTTAACATCTGGTAGATTGCGTGGTAGGAGATAAATAACGGTGAACAAAGGTAAAATGGACGTCTTTGTTTTTATAGGTCCTCCGGGGTCAGGGAAAGGGTCTTTATCAGGCCTATGTACCCGCCAGTTAGGCTGGAAACAGCTATCTACCGGTAACCTATGCAGAAAACACATAGCTCAACAGACAAAAATAGGCAAAGAAATAGATTTTGCTATAAAATCTGGTAAACTGGTTTCAGATGGTCTTATAACGCAAATGGTGGCCGATTGGTTCACTAATGGTAACGAGCGATATGATGCTATTATTTTGGACGGTTACCCACGCACGCGTGTTCAGGCACAATCTTTCAATGATCTTTTGCATAAACAGCTTAATTACTTAAACCTGCATGTAGTGAGATTCTCACTCTCTGATGAGTCGATTATTGCACGGTTATGTGGACGGTACATATGTCAAAATAAAGATTGTCAGGCAGTATACTCATTGCTTAAAGGTTCATCTCTAGCACCAGCAGTCCGAGGATTATGTGATTTGTGTGATGCGGCCATAGGTAGACGAAAAGATGATGAAGAGGAAGCAGTACGAGAACGTTTGAATGTATATCATCGTCATGAGCGTGAATTGCTTAGCTTCTATCAAGAGTTAGGGGTTAATGTTTACGAGGTTAAGGTTGATAAGGCACTTAACGATGTATTTGAAGATTTTAAAGAAGTTGTAGGGCTTGATAAAGAATGATTACTATCAAAAACAAGTCCTCTAAACGTAAGATGGAGGAAGCGGGTCTTGTGCTCGCACGTTTATTTGAAGACATAAAACCGCTTGTATGCGAAGGTATGAGTACTCTTGAATTAAATAATTGGATAGATTCTCAACTTCAAGCAGGTGGTATGCAATCAAAAACGAAGGGATATCATGGATATCGTCATGCAAGTTGCATCTCTGTGAATGACGAAGTGGTTCATGGTGTGCCTTCTGCCCATAAAGTGTTAAAAAAAGGTGATTTAGTAAAGATTGATGTATGTGCATCAAAGTATGGATATTGTGCCGATATGGCACGTGCTTTTTTTGTAGGGACACCTTCAGATATAGCTCAAAAATTAGTGGATGTTGCAAACAAAGCACTTGATAAAGGCATTGCGCAGGCGCTTCCAGGCAAAAGACTTTCTGATATTTCTGCAGCAATCCAAAAGGAAGTTGAAAGTCATGGATTTGGGGTGGTACGTGATTTTGCTGGACATGGAATTGGTAAACAGATGCATGAAGACCCTGAAATTTTAAATTATGGATTACCTGGAGAGGGTCCAGTATTAAGAGTTGGCATGACGTTTGCGATTGAGCCTATGATTACCCAAGGTGGTTATAGTGTGTATATTACCGAAGATGGATGGACGGTAAAAACTGAAGATAAAAGTTTAGCGGCACATGTAGAGGATACCGTGGCTATAACAGAAAATGGGCCAAAAATTTTAACACGATTAAACCGTGATTCTGATAAAGGTAATGTAACGTTATGAAAAAGCAAAAAGAAGATGTAATTCGTGTTGATGGTATTGTTAAAGAAACTTTGCCCAATGCGATGTTCCGTGTGAATATTGAAGGGGGACATGAAATTTTAGCTCACGTGTCAGGTAAAATGCGCATGCACTATATCCGTATTTTACCCGGTGATAAAGTTGCTATAGAGCTTTCTCCGTATGATTTAACACGTGGAAGAATTGTATTGCGTTATAAAAAATAGTGACTTAACAGGGATAGATGAGGAAGTGACATGAAAGTGCGGACATCCGTAAAAAAGATATGTAATGACTGTCGCATTATTAAGCGTGAAGGCGTTGTGCGAATCATTTGTAAAAAACATCCAAAACATAAACAGCGTCAAGGTTAACAAGTTGTTATACGAGGAAAAAAATAGATGGCTAGAATAGAAGGTGTTCACTTACCCGCAAGCAAACGTGTTGAATATGGCTTGACGTACATATATGGCATTGGGTTAAAACGATCACGTGATATTTTGCAAAAAGTTAATATTGATCTTGATAAACGTGTAAAAGATTTAAGTGATGCAGAAGTTGCGGCAATTCAAAAAGAGATCACAGCGAGTTTTCCTGTGGAAGGTGAATTACGTAAAGAAATTGCATTGAATATTAAGCGTTTACAAGAAATTGGTTCATATCGTGGCTTGCGTCATAAAAGAGGCTTGCCGGCACGTGGTCAACGCACAAAAACAAATGCGCGCACCAGAAAAGGACCTAAAAAACAACCGGTTGCACTAAAACGTAAAGTAACTAAGAAATAATGCATAGCGATTACGTAGATTGAGGTACAATGGCTTACAAGAAAAAATCTAAAAAAATCAAACGTCGTGTTGACTCGGCCGTTGCGCACGTGAAATCTTCCTTTAATAACACATTGGTAACAATAACAACCATGGAAGGTGATGTACTTTTGCGTAACAGCGCAGGACGACTTGGCTATAAAGGTTCACGTAAAGGAACACCCTTTGCGGCATCACAAATAGCATCAAACTTGGCAAAAGATATGGTTTCAATGGGGATTAAAAACCTTGAAATAAACATGGAAGGCCCGGGTTCTGGTCGTGATTCTGTAGTGCGTGCAATGCAAGCAGCAGGTCTACATGTTTCGGTATTGCGTGATGTGACTCCATTGCCACATAATGGATGTCGTCCACCTAAAAAACGAAGAGTATAATGTGTGGATCAAACTAGCTTAAGTTCGGTAGAGGGAATAGAGTCTTATGACAAAAAATATGGCAGATAAAGCACAACAGGCACGTGCAGCCAAGATTAAAGAAAAACAAGAAGGCAAACCGCAACCTGGTCGTAAACTTTCTGAATATGGTAAACAATTGTATGAAAAGCAACGTGTAAAAGAAATGTATGGTATGCGTGAACGACAATTCCGTCGTTTCTTTAAAATAGCTACACTGCGCCCAGGAGCACCGGGTGAAAACTTGCTTAGCCTACTTGAGCGTCGTTTGGATAATGTATTATATCGTTTAAAAATGGCTACAAGTCGTACGCAAGCACGCCAAATTATTGTACATGGTCATATATTGATCAATGGTCAAAAAGTTACATCACCTGCATACTTGGTATCTACCAATGATGTGGTATCGTTATCTGGTCGTGTTCAAAACAAAGAAGCCTTTATTACTCAGGTTATTGATAAACGTATGAAAATGGGTATTAAGGTTCCGGATTGGCTTGAGTTGAATAAACAAGAGCATAAAGGGATCGTATTGCGTGATCCAGCTCGTGCTGATATTCAAGTGCCAATAGAAGAGCACTTAATTGTTGAGTTGTATTCTAAGTAATAGTTGATTAAAGTTTGTGATCATAATGGTGGTACTACCTAAATGTTAGGGGGTTAAATGAGCAAAAAGGAATATAAAGCACTTACCATTCCGCGGCTCACGTGGAATAAAAAAGAACTGAACGAAACCTATGGCGAGTTGGTTGCTCAACCATTAGAACCTGGTTTTGGTATTACGCTTGGTAATGCATTGCGTCGTGTACTCTTAGCGGCAGTTGAAGGCTCAGCTGTTACCTCGGTAATTATTAAAAATATTAACAATGAATTTGCAAGCATACCTGGTATTGTGGAAGATGCGATGCAATTAGTTCTTAATATTAAAGGAATCATTATTCATAATGCCGATGGTAAGCCAGGGAAGATGCGTCTTCATGTAAAAGGCGAATCAGTTGCGCGTGTTTCAGATATCATTGCAGATGATCACTTAAAGCTCGTTAATAAAGATCATGTGATTGCACATGTTGCTGAAGGTGGAGAATTAGATATTGAGTTTTTTGTAGAAAATGGGCGAGGTTATCAATCAGCGCAATGGCCAGCTGATAAAGCATACCAAGAAGACGGTCGCGTATACCTTGATGCCATGTTTTCTCCTATCAAAAAAGTAATGTTTGATGTTGAAAAAACACGTGTTGGTCAAGATATTGACTATGATAAATTGACATTGCAAATTTATACTGATGGTTCTGAAAATCCAGCAGATGTATTGCATTACGCTGTATCAGTATTACGTACACAGCTCGAGCACTTTTTAGCAAGTGCAGAAATTCCATTTAATGAGATATCTGCATTACCAGAAGAAGAAAAAGTTGCAACGCCTGTACAGCTAGATCAGCTTGGATTAAAAGGTGTTTCTGTTGATTTACTTCTTAAGCCAATCGAAGAACTTGAACTATCGGTTCGTGCGCATAACTGCTTAATTCAAGCCGGTATTAAACGAGTAATTGATTTAGTAAATGCTTCAGAAGATGACATTCTTAAGATTAAAAACTTTGGACGTAAGTCATTAAATGAAGTTAAAGACAGCATGAAAGCATTCGGCTTGTCATTTGGTATGAATATTAACGAAGAAGATATTAAAAATGCACTTAAAGTCCGCGAAGGCTAATAAGTGTCGGTAACAATTAAAGGCTAATACCATGATGCATCAAAGTGGTAGAAAAAAATTAAATCGTAAATCGTCACATAGACGTGCTATGTTACGTAACCAAGTTATTCACTTGATTATGTACGGTAAATTAGTATCTACTAAAGCACGTGTAAAAGAAACACAACGCTTAGCTGAAAAATTAGTAACCATTGCTCGTGAAGGTAATACATTTAATGCACGTCGCCGTGCACTTTCATTATTACCATATAAAGAAGAAGCATTGGTTAAACTTTTCAAAGAAGTTGCTCCACGTTATACAGAACGGCCGGGTGGCTACACGCGTGTGATTTCACTTGGTCAACGTACTAGTGATACGGCATCTATTGCTCAGCTTGAGTGGGTGTAATACGTATGACCGATCAAGAGATACAGAAAAAAATAGACGAAGTGCTTGATCAAATTCGTCCAAATATCCAGATGGATGGTGGCGATATTGAATTTGTTAAGTTTGAAGATGGTGTAGTTTTCATCAGATTTAAGGGTGCTTGTGTTGGATGTCCTGCATCTACTTATACCCTCAAGCTTGGGGTAGAAGAAGCGCTTAAAGAACATATTTCAGATGTACGAGAAGTCATTGCTGTAGAAGATGAATAAAAAAGCGCAAAGCTTTTTCAAAAAAAGAGTCGGTATTATCGGCTCTTTTTTTTGTGCTTATTTTTTTATTGTTAATTGTCTTTTTAATTAAATCATGGCATTATTTGGTCTTACTTATTTGATAAAATTTAACCCAGGAGTCTTCTGTGGCGCACAAAAATTTATCTAGGTTGACAGTTGCTGTATTTCTTATGCAGCTTTCTTTACCTATACATGGTATGGAAAATAAAGAAAAACTATTGCCATTTAAGACAGCTGCTACTGTGCCATCTGTACCAGAATCAAACCAGCTATCAGAGGTTTTGACTAGTCAAAATAATGAGGCAGATCAAAAGTTATTATCGCAAGAAAATGTAGCAGGGCAGCCTTCAGGAGATACTCAAGAATTTATAAGACAAACAGCTTTCTCTTTTAGTCATTGGTTTTATCGCTTTATAACAACTGGAAGTTTAGCGGCATCAATATACCTTATGCTTGTAGAGCATTCGGATAGTGCAATCCCAGCAATTGATTGGCTATTGGGAGCATCTCTGTTTGCCTTATGGGTTGATGCAATAGATAGTTATACCTATATTTATCGCTAAGCAATTGATAATGTTATATTCAATTGTGTGTGAATGTGCATTCACCACTATATATGTTTGATAATATGAATAAAAATCATAAAAGCTATTCAAAAAGAGTCGGTATCATCGGCTCTTTTTTTGTGTTTAATTTAATTGTTTTTTCTATTAAATCATGGCATTATTTGGTCTTACTTATTTGATAAAATTTAATCAGGGGATCTTTTTTTATGGTACATAAAAATTTACCTAGCTTAATCATTGTTGTGATTCTTATGCAGTTTTCTTTGCCGGCGTATGGAATGAGTGGACTTGGATGGTTTAAAGAAAGATGGCCATTCAAGAAATCATCATCAAAGGTACTACCATCTGTAACTGTTTTAGAAGAGGGGTTTACAGATGAAGAGTTATGCGTGGGTATGGATGATCAAATGCCCTTGTTGTCGGATTCTAATATTACAATTAATACAGAAAGTACCACTGATGTGAGATCAGGTAATTGTTGTTCTATTGATACATTTATATTATCTGGTTATCGCGTAGGGTCATTACTATCCCTTGGGTCATCTTTATATATTTTAGTAAATGGTTACGATCAATCTTCTTGGCTTGTGGGGCTGAGTTTGGAGTTGCTCGTAGTAAGTTCACTAGGAAGTTTATTTAATGATGGTATGGTTAAGTGCTTTCAGTTGCTAGAAAAAGATGAGTAAGAAACCATGGAAATAGGGCAATTACATATAATTTCTCTATTGGATCTTATAACCTATGGGCAGCGTTCTAGTGTGGTATGCAATATGTATCTTGGTGTGCAGGGGTGCTCGCTTCTGTTGCATTAATAAAGGATGCAAGAGAATGATATATTGAATAACATGCAAATAATTAATACTGAAAGGGATTTCATGCGTAGTGTACTATATAGTTTATTAGGTGGCATATTAGTAGTATTGAACAGTTTTGGTTCTATGCAAGCTATGGATGATAGTGCGAATAGCGATAGCAATCAAGTACAAATGGAAGAAATTGTTTTAGATAGCGATTCGCAGATATATCTGAGTAGTTCATCCCTTGCGACTGTGCGGCGGCTTGTTGCAGAATCGGCAGAGCACAAACAACGGATTAATATGTTGAAATTCTATAGGTGGGGGTATCGTGTTACGGTGGCACTCTTATGCGTAGTTTAGCTTTATTCATTGATGATATGATGCATTATCATATGAATAATAATGATACGAGTTGGACTGCGATGGTACATGGATTGATGTTAATAGCCTCAATTCCTGTGTTTGCTGTTGATGGTATTGAATCTATTAGACAATGTTGTACAACGACCGACATCCCAGATTGATTTTTTCTATTACCCATTTTCAATAATAGATATGTGGCTGCCATTTGGTTGCTTGTCTACATAAAAATGTACCGGGAACTGATCTTTCATCATAGGCAGATGAGACACGATAATAACTTTATTAAAATCATCTTGGATTGCATGAATAGCATCCATAATATTACTCAAACCTTCATCATCAAGTGCGCCAAACCCTTCATCGATAATAAGTGTTTGCAAGGCAGTTCCGGCGCGGCGGGCAAGTAATTTTGAAATTGCGATACGTAGTGCAAAATCAATTCTGAATGCTTCACCGCCGGAGAACATTTCATATGGGCGGATGCCGGCCGCATCAGAAATTTTAATATCCAATGTTTCTTTGGTGCCACCACTCTTTAAGTCGCGTAGTGATTCAATAAATACTTGTGCTTGATTATTGGTTAACCTTGCAAGCAATTCATTTGCTTCTTGCTCAATTTCAGGGATTGCATCTTCTATTAATAATGCTTGAATTCCATCCTTACTGGTGGCAGTAGCAATGGTTTGATAGTCATTAATAAATTCCTGTAGTTGCACAAGCTGTTTTGTTTGTTTTGTTTGTTCTGTTTTTAACTGGTCTATCTTTTTTTGTTGGTTTTCTAAGCTTCCCTTTTGTTGTAATAATGCATCTTTTTGTGATCTAAGTTCCGCGGATTTGTGCGCGAGTTCTTTTTCTGTGGCATGCAGTGCGAGCGCTTCTTGTTGTAGGTGATTATACTGTGCATGTTTTTTTTGTAACTCAGTCTGCTGTTGTTTGTATTGTTTGAGCGTTGCACAGAGTTGTGCAATCATTATTTTACGGTGTTCTTGCTGAGACTGTTCTGCTTTTAATTGTTCGTATTCTTGTAATTTTTTATCAAGCGTCAGGAGCTCATCATGTGTTTTTTGATGTGCTGTCGCATTATAGATGTGTTTTTTAAGTGTGTGGTCAAGTTCGGTAATTTGTTTGGTTATCTGTTGATGTTCTGGCTGTGCGTGTAGATTTGATGCCTGTTGTTTGTCTAGTTGTTCGCGTGCTTGTTGCATTTGCTGCATAGATTTGTGCAGCTCAGCTTCTTTTTTTTGCAGTGTTGCCAGTTGTTGTTCAGCATCTATGCGCATTGTGGTTAATTTAATTTTTTGTTTTTCAAGTTCATCAATTTTTACTGTTTGTTGCGTATAAGTTTCTTGTATTTTTTTTATTTGAGCGAGTTGTTCATGCTGCTCAAATAATGTTTGCTTCAGTTGAGGAATAATGCGTGTAATGCGTGCAAGTTGATGACGCAAAAATGACTCTTGCTTAGTAAATTTATCTTTTAAAAAACGTCGACGTGATGCAGAAAGATTTTGTTCGCACAGTGGACAGCTTGGATCTTGTTCATCATGTGCGAGTTGTTGTTTTTGTTCTAAACTGAGTAGTTGTTCTTTAAGCCAGTTACCCTGATTAACAAACTGGTTGTATGCAGTACGGCGCTTGATGAACTGTTCTTCTTGTTTTTGTACGTGTGCAAGTTGGCTACTGTATGTTTGTTGTGTATGAATAAGTTTTTTGAACGCTTGCTCGAGTTGAGCATGTTCTTGCGTATATTGTTGTATTTGTTGCGTTAATTCTTTATTTTTTTGTGCGCATATGGTGAGCTCCATTTGTGCGCGTTCAATTTCTATATTATGTTTTTGCATTTGCTGCGTGTGCTCATGCATATGCTTCTGGTGTAATTGCTGTAATGTGGCTTGAGCCGTAAGTATCTGTTCTTTATACTCTAAGTGCAATTGACGGGTTTTTTGATGCGCATTAATTTGTTGCACCAAGGTTGCTTTTGTCTGTTCAAGTGCTCGATGATCTATGCCGGTTAATAATTTTGTGTGCGTTGTGTGCCAAAGCGTACGTATTGAACGGAGCTGCTCTTGCTGTTTGTTTGTTTCGGCAACGAGTTGATTGATATGGAACTGAACCATCTCTTGCTCTTTTTTAAGCTCAGCCAGTTGGTTGTTTTTTTTGAGTAAAATATCTTGTTCTTGGGTGTATTTTTTTTCTTGTGTCTGTACCTGAGTAAGTTGTGCAGTAACCTGTGTGAGTTGTTTATTTATTTCTTCTTCTTGGCTTAGTTCGCGCAAGATAGATTCTTGCAATGCGCCTAAGGTTGCTTTTTCTTGTTGCGCATGTTTTATTTTTTCCATGGCAAGTTTACGTATAGTTTCATACTGATCGAGTCCCAATATAGAAGCGATAATCTCTTTTCGTTCTTTGGGTGATTTTTTAGAAAATTCATTTGATTGCCCTTGGCGCAAAAAGGCTGAATTAGTAAATGCAGCAAAATCTAAATGGAGTGTTTCTTCTATTGCCGCTTGTGTACTGCGTATAGTTTTGTCGGTTAGTGGTATAAATGAGCCATCTGTATTGAGTGTGCCGAATTCAACGGTGGCATGTGGTTTGCCATATGAGTATGCATATTCGCGTTTTACGCGGTATAACTGGCTATTAAGAATAAAATCAAACACCACCATCATATTAGTTTGTCCGAGGCGTAACAACCCATGGTCAGCTTTAGATGATCCGGTAGTTTTTCGCGCCTGACCCCAAAGTGCCCAAGTAATGGCGTCAAGAAGTGCAGATTTACCATGGCCATTTTTACCAGATAAACAAATGAGTTTGTATGGCGTAAAATCTATAGTTTGTGTTTCGCCATAACTTAAAAAGTTTTTAACTTGTAGTTTGCATGGAATCATGCGATCCTTTTATGCCATTGAATTATTTATGATTGTTAGTGTACCATGGGGATGTATTCGGTGCTACCGTATTGGTAAAATATATATAATTTTTTGGAGGAATAATGAAAAGAATGCGTTTATTATTAATTATGGATTGTACAGTTTATATCTCTGACACCGTATAAATTCTCATTTTAAATACTTGTCTTACGGGTGCAAAAAAGTAATACTACCTAAAAGTAAAAAACACATAGCAATACAAAAGGCATATCTTGTGATGAAAGATACCATTTTCCGCGAATATGATATACGAGGTAAGGTAGACACCGAATTTGTTGTTGAAGATGCATATAATTTAGCACGTGCAATTGCGTATTACTTTGTGCAACAACAACCAAAGACCAAAACGATTGCAGTTGGCATGGATGGCCGCTTGCATTCACCTGCATTTAAACAAGAAATTTGCCGCGCGTTGTGTGATAGTGGTCTGAATGTGGTATTTGTTGGTGTGTGCCCATCACCGGCATTATATTTTGCATTGTACACATTGCCGGTAGATGGTGGACTTATGATTACTGCTTCACACAATCCCAAAGAATATAATGGCATCAAAATGTGTTTGGGCAAAGAAGGTGTGTGGGGCAAACAAATTCAAGAGATACGTTCTGCATATAAAGCAAAAAAATATTTGCACGCAGATGCCAAAGGTATCGAGCGAGATGTTTTTATTATTCCTGCCTATATTGATTACTTAGTACAACATTTTCCTCATTTACATGGTATGCAATTAAAGGTTATTATTGATTGTGGTAATGGTGCTGCGGGTACGGTATTGCCGGAGCTTGTACAAAAAATGGCATGGCCGCATGTACAGTTGCTATATGCAGAGGTAGACGGTACCTATCCACATCATGAAGCAGATCCAACGGTTTTAGAAAACATGCATGATCTACGGGCTGAAGTGCAAAAAGAACATGCGAATTTAGGGATAGGTCTTGATGGTGATTGTGATCGTATGGCGCCGATTACTGCATCGGGCGAGTTAGTGCTTGGCGATAAATTACTTGCACTTTTTGCTCAGCCCATTCTGCAGCAACATCCCGGCGCTGCCATTGTGTTTGATATTAAAAGTTCTTCCGGATTGATTGAATTATTAAAGCAATGGGGTGGCTTGCCACATATGGCTGCTACTGGGCACACGAACATCAAAGAACAGATTAAAGAATATCATGCATTATTAGGTGGCGAACTCAGTTGTCATTTCTTTTTCAAAGATCGGTATTTGGGATTTGATGATGGTATTTATGCCATGCTTCGTTTGTTTGAGCTTATACAACAATCAGGAAAATCGTTAGATGAATTAGTGAGCATATTTCCTAAAAAATATAGTTCAAAAGAATACCGCATTGCATGTGCGGATGAAGAAAAACAAGCGATTGTTACCTATGTAACCAATACATTTTTACAACGCGCTGATGCACAGGTGATTACACTTGATGGTGTGCGCGCGGTATTACCCTATGGTTGGGGTATTTTGCGTGCATCCAATACGCAACCAGTTCTTTCTATGCGGTTTGAATCGGATTCGCCGGAAGGTTTGCACAAAATAAAAAATAATTTTATTACAGCACTTAAGCCATATCTTGATGAGAATATGTTGCGCGAACAATTGAGTGAGGCGGCAGAATGACCGGTGCAGAGCGTGTCGGATTACACATGCGTTTGGATGGCGGCATTATGGATCTTGCGCATAAAGCATACCGTCTTAAGATGCCATTTTTCCAATGTTTCTTTGTGCTTCTTTCGACTAATAAGGTAATTAAGTTAACTGATCATGAAATTAATGAGTTTGTACAGTTCAGGTACAAACATTTTACGAATTTATATGTACATGGTTCTTATTGGATTAATTTGGCAAGCTTAAAATACAATGGCTATAGCATGCTTAAAAAAGAGCTAGCATTGGCGAAAAAATTAGAATTTACCCACATGATATTGCACCCGGG
>Ga0055451_10000602_pt1 | contig 14491 bp, 14 predicted proteins | sample China_Galinas_PW_3_FD_57745 | JGI IMG/M metagenome (GOLD analysis project Ga0055451, IMG submission 57745) | Wetland microbial communities from San Francisco Bay, California, USA, that impact long-term carbon sequestration - China_Galinas_PWB_D2 | ecosystem: Environmental > Aquatic > Marine >... | reverse complement strand
CGCAGAGGTCGAATTCACTATTATGTCGGCTTCGGCAAGCCGGGATCTTACAGCCGTAGCGTCGTCGAGTGCAAGAGATTGAATCTCTATCCCGCTGAAGTGGTCTTTGAACTGAGTTGCCAGGTTTTCGGCTTTGCCCGGAGTCCTGTTTGCTATGCATACACTGCCGGCCGCGTTCATGCAAAACGCCGACATCACGGCCCTTGCGGCTCCGCCGGCGCCCAATAGAAAGACGTTTGCGCCTTCAGGCTTGAAGTCCAGATCTTCTTTGATAGCTCTCAGGAATCCTTCGACGTCCGTGTTATAGCCGTGCAATTTCCCGCCGTCGTTCTTTACGGTGTTGACCGCCCCCGTATGTACGGCGTCGGGAGCTGTATCGTCTAGATGGGGCATTATGGCTTGTTTGTGCGGGATGGTGACATTCACGCCCCGTATGCCGAGGGTTTTAATCGCTTCCGCCGCCTGCCCTATCTTTTCCGGATGTATATCGAACGCGACGTAGACGCAGTCGAGTCCCAGTGCCTCGAACGCCGAGTTGTGCATAACGGGGGAGAGGCTATGGCTCACCGGGTGGCCGAATATACCGTATATTCCGGTTGTAGCTTTAACGTCCGACATAATCCTCTCAACGTGTACATCATAACACGTAATTTATTTCGCATCCGACAGGACGCCTTTCACCTGTTCGACATCTTTTTTTATCTGCGCGACCAGAGCGTCCACGCTCTCAAAACGTTCTTCGTTCCTGATCCTTTCCACAAACTCCACTCTCACGCGCTTGCCGTAAATATCGAAGTTGAAATCAAAGAGGTGAGTTTCGATCAGGAGCTTGTTCTCACCGAAGGTGGGCCTGAAGCCGATATTCGTAATGCTGTCGAATCTGTCGTCATCTACATATGCCCGAGTAGCGTATACCCCTACCTTCGGCAGTATGTCCCAGTCCGTGTCGAGATTAATCGTGGGGAACCCGATTTTCCTTCCTCTCTTCTCGCCTTCCGTTACAAGCCCGTCGATATAGAAATCGTAGCCGAGAAACCTGGCGGCTTTTCTTATGTCGCCCCTTTGGAGCATTTCCCTGATTGCGGAGCTGCTCACAACCTCGCCGTCTATAACATAGGGCTCAAGTACCCCTGTTTCGAAATGCAGTTTCTTCCCCATTTCTTCCAGCAGCTCGGCGTTTCCTTCTCGTTTGTTGCCGAAAGAGAAGTCCGGCCCGACTATCAGGTGCCTGACATTTAGCTTGCCGACCAGAATGTTCTTAATAAAATCGCGCGCCGATATTCTGGATATCTCTTCCGTAAACGTGTAGCACGCGGTGTAATCCACGCCTTCCTTCTCCAGAAGCTTTAGTCTTTCCCTTATCGGGACGAGGAGTGGAACGTCGATATTCTTCAGTACCTTTTGCGGATGGGGATGAAACGTTATGACGCAGGTGCTGAGGCCTTTCCTCTCGGCCGTCTCTTTTATAGAGCTGATAATTTTTTTGTGCCCCATGTGAACGCCGTCGAAGTTGCCGATAGTGGCTGAAGTGTGGTCGTCAATGGGTTCCTGGGGATCGAAGATTACTTTCATAGTTTTTGTGAACGGAAAGGATTAGTATGCCCAATTCATTGCAAATAAAACGTTTTCGCCGGATTTTCCCGTAATAAGCTGATTTATGAACGACGAGAATATTACCATAAGGTGTTTAAATGAAAAGGATTTATGCTCATTTTTAGCAGCTTCGCGCCGAAGCGCCGCATTACTGACGTTACTTCCGCAAAGCATAAAAAAGAATCTGACTGTATATGAGTGGTTTGGGATGAATATCAGTCGCGAAAAAAGGGAATCCCTTATTTTTTCCAGAACGCCGGGGTGATGAGCACAAGGATCGTGAACAACTCCAGGCGGCCCGTCAGCATCAGAAAAGACAGTACGACCTTGGTCACACTTGTAAGGTTGGCATAGTTGCTCGTGGGTCCGACGTCGCCAAGGCCGGGACCGATATTCCCCAGCGTTGCCGCGCACGCCGAGATAGCGGTCACGAGTGAAATATCTTCCGCCGCCATTACGACGAGAGTGCCGAAGAGATATATGAATAAATACAAGAGGAAGAAGCTCGTGATACTCGACATTATGTCGTCGCTTACGGGTTTTTTGTCCACCCTTATAGGAACGACGGCCCGGGGATAGATGATTTTCTGCAGCTCCCTGTGTCCCTTTTTGAACAGGACCATGGTTCGAATTATTTTGATACCGCCCGCCGTCGAGCCCGCGCACCCTCCGAAAAACATCAGGAGCAGTAGGAACCATCTTGCGAAAGACGGCCACACGTCGAAATTTTCAGTGGCGAAGCCCGTAGTCGTGCTTATGGACAGGACCTGAAAGCTTACGTACCTGAAGGATTCAAAGATGTCGTGGTAAACGGAGGTCCTCAATTCAAGCGTAATCAGAATAATTACCGTCGCATTCAGGAGGAAATAAAACTTGAATTCGGAGTTGCGGAAGAGTCTTTTGAAGTCGCCGTGGAGAAACCAGTAAATCAGCACGAAATTCATTCCCGCTATAAACATGAAAACAGTTATGATTCCGTCAATGCTTGCGCTGTTGTAGGCTGCGATGCTGATGTTCTTCGGTGAAAATCCGCCGGTTGACATAGTGCTGAACGAGTGAAGAACCGAATCGAACAGAGGCATCCCCGCTATGACCAGAGATAGAACAAGGAGACATGACAGGCCTAGGTATACGGTCCACAGTTTTTTAGCCGTCTCCGTGATTCTGGGAGTTATCTTTTCCGTAGTGGGGCCGGGAGCTTCGAGGCCCATCAGCTGCATACCGCCGACCGCGAGCCGGGGGAGTATCGCTATTCCGAGCACGATGATTCCCATACCGCCCAGCCACTGGCTGAAATTTCTCCAGAAAAGTATTCCGTGGGGAAGGGCCTCGATGTCCGTTATCACGCTCGCGCCGGTGGTCGTGAATCCCGCTACGGACTCGAAAAACGCGTCTGCTGGATTTGTGAGAGTGCCGTATACTATATAAGGCAAAGCGCCGAACAAGCTCGCGCCGATCCAGGCGAGGGTCGCAACGAGAAATCCGTCTTTTCTTTCGAGCTCGTTTTCTCCGTTCTGCGGTTTTGTAAGCCTTTCAAGAATGAATCCGAAGCCTGAAGTTATCAGGGCCGATATTATGAGAGACCAGAGATCGTCTTCGTGGTATACGAGGGGGAAGACCGCGGGGACGAGCATAAGCAGCCCCAGGAATTTGAGAATATTTCCGATTATATGCAGTGTGAATCTTATGTTCACTGGCCCATCTTGCTCTCTACTTTTTTCACCGCTTCCGGGAGTGAAAAGATGATGACCCTGTCATTGAGTTTGGGTACGTAGTCACCCCTCGGAATAATAATCTCGTCGCCCCTGAGCGCGATTCCCACAATGGAGCCTGCGGGGAAATGGATGTCTTTTAGAGCCTTGCCTACTATCTTTGTGTCTTCGTCAATGTTGAACTCCAGGACTTCCGCTTTACCTTCCTCGACGAGCGCTACGTGAGCGACCCCGCCGATGTGAAGCAGGCTCAGTATCTCATTCGCAACAGCAAGCCTGACGCTGATGGCCCTGTCGACGGCGATCGCTTCGATGAGGTCGATGTAATCCGGCTTCGTGTACAGAACCGTCGTTCTTTTCGCTCCAAGGTTTTTTGCCAGAAGCGCGCTCAGCACGTTCTTTTCGTCATCGCCAGTAAGGGCTAAAAAGTAGTCTATAGACTCGACGTTTGCTTCCTTAAGTGTGTCCGTGTCTGTCGCGTCCCCTATGAATACCCTTACCTGATGAAGCGTCTCGGCCGCTGTCTGCGCCCTTTCGGGATCGCTGTCTATCAGCTTCACCTTTAACCCTTTTTCGGATAGGGTCCTGGCGACCCCCATGCCGAGCCTCCCGCACCCGACAATAACGGCCGATTTTATTTCCTCTTCCTCGACGCCAAAGAGCAGTTTCAGCTTATCGAGTACATCCGTGTTGCCCAGTGCGAATATGTAATCGTCCTCTTTGAGCCTGGTTTCGCCAGTGGGTATCGTAATCTTTGCGTCCCGCGAGATAGCGACGAATATCCAAGCTTTCGCCGGTCCGAGGTCCGAGAGTTTACGCCCGACGATCGGGGTGTGTTCCTCGACCTTGAGCTTGAACAGCTTAATTTTGCCTCTCGCGAGCGTTTCGGACTTCCAGGCAAACGGAGAATTTATAAGGCTCGTTATTTTTTCCGATATAATGGCGCCCGGATTTACCACGTCCACCTCGGCTTTTTCCAGAATCTTGGGGTATTCGAGATAGTCCACATCCCTGATACGCACTACGATTTTCGGAACCCCTATCGAGGCCGAATAACTTGAGGCAAGGATATTTGTCTTGTCGTCTCCCGAAACGGCCAGTATCACGTCCGCCCTTTCGATGTGTGCTTCCTTAAGGACTTCGGGGTTGTCGCCTTCCCCGTTTATGATGAGAACGTCGAGAGACTCCTGGAGTCTTGTAGCCGTCTCCGGTTCCTTCTCTATCATAACTATGTCATGTTCGTGTGAAAGGTTCCGGGCCAGGAACGATCCCACCTGCCCGGCGCCGATGATCACTATATGCATATGTTTTTACACCTCATGAACTTTGTGATGCTTCCCCCCCGGGCGGAGCCGGATTTGATTCTGTAAATCATAACCAGACCGATGAGTACCATAACTATTGAAATCACCTGTGCCTGCGTCAGTCCCGGTATGAAGCTCGGAGTCGTGTTTCTCAGGAATTCGATCAGAAATCTCTGTACACCCAGTATTATAAACGTAATTGCCGTGAGCCGGCCAACGGGAAACGGTTTCTTGCGTATGCTCCAGAGGTATATGAAAATTATCGTAAGGCTTATCGTATCATATATCTGAGTCGGGTGGACGGTTTCGAAAGTCGGAGGCGATCCGTTCGGAAATGACATCGCCCAGGGCAGATTGGAGGGAATGCCGTAGTCGTCTCCGACCAGAAAACACCCAATTCTTCCCACGGCGTATGCGAGAACGAGTACGGGAGCGATCGTGTCCGTTACCTTGAGAAAGCTGACCCTTTTCATCTGCGTTACAACCCATATAAGAATCAGCGCTCCTGTTAGCCCTCCGAGGAACGTAAAACCCGAGGCCATGTATCTCATGGGATCGCTGATAAAGTCTCCGAAGGATACCTGCTGGTAAAGAAAGAGAAGCTTGGCGCCTCCGAGCCCGCCCAGTACGCACGCGATGAGCAGAAGGTCCGTAAGATTGCTGTTCATCCCTTTTCTCTTGAATTCTCCCTCTCCCACTATGTAAGCGATGAGAAAGGCAATCAGGACCATCACGGAGAATGATGATACGGATATATCCCCAATTCTGAAAAGAGTCGGGTACATGAGCTGTCCCCCTTCGGCTAATTTGGGAAATAAGTCTTACATGGTTTATTGTCATCTGCAACCGGCAGGGGACAATGAAATCAAGCTCATAACCTGCCTGGCGGAGTATGCCTGCACGGCTGCATTGCTAATCAGTCTCGATTGCTTCGATGCGCGAGATCGCATTTGAAGATCATATAGTGTGGTAATTTATTAGCTTATGCGAGACGGCATGCAGCGCCTGTTTTATTTTATTCTCCTGATACTTATTATTTTAAGTCCGTCCTATGCCGATGACTCTTCCCCTTCAATCACGGAGGAGGAAATACTCGGCCACATAAAGTACCTGGCATCCGACCGACTGGAAGGCAGGTCGCCGGGGTCGCCAGGTGGCGAAGAGGCTGCCCGCTACATCGCGGCCGAGTTCGAGAAGGCGGGACTCTCCCCTCCGGGCGACAGCGGTACGTATTATCAGAAGTTTACGTTCCCGGGAGAGGTTGTCCTGGGACAGTCCAACTCGCTCAGCCTGATTTTAAACGGCGAGGGTACGGATCTGGAACTGGGTAAAGACTACTACCCTCTGGGCTTCTCCGAAAACGGTTACGCCTCGGGCGAAATAGTATTTGCGGGTTACGGCATCACGGCCCCCGAGGCGGGCTACGATGATTACTCGGCCCTCGATGTAAACGGCAAGGTTGTTCTTGTGCTTCGCTACTCACCCGACGGACTCAGATACGACAGTCCTTTCTTTAATTACTCGACCCTCCGCTACAAAGCCTTAAACGCCAGGGAACACGGGGCGGCCGCCGCTCTCTTTGCGACGTCTTTTTCCGGGGACGGCGAGGAGGCTGTCAGACACCCCTCTCTCGATTATTTGCCTTCGGATTCGGGGATTCAGGCGGCGGTAATCACGAAGGACAAAGCCGGAGAGATATTGTCGCTATCCGGAAGAAACCCGGACGAAGTGGCAAAGAACCTCTCCGGGAGAAAACCTGATTCGTTTTCCATACCGGGCGCTCGTGCCGTTATCAGGACCGATATTGTCCAGAAGAACATCGAGACGGTTAACGTACTGGGCTTTGTCGGGGGAAGTGATCCTTCTCTCGGAAAGGAGGTCGTGATAGTCGGAGCGCACTACGACCATATAGGCAGAGGGGGCGGAAATTCCATGGCGGGACCCGCAGGCAGAGGGGAGGTTCACAACGGTGCCGACGACAACGCTTCGGGAGTAGCGGCCCTGATCGAGCTGGCCGAATATTTCTCACATCAAAGGGAAGAGCTTGACAGAAGCCTTCTTTTTATCGCTTTTTCCGGAGAGGAGATCGGGCTCCTGGGCTCTACTTATTATATAAAGCACCCCGCAATCCCGCTCGATAGAACCGTGGCGATGATAAATATGGATATGATAGGAAGGCTCAGGGACGATAATCTGATTGTATTCGGCCTCGGCTCCTCCCGGGGATGGAAAAGATTGATTCTTGCCGCCAACAGGGGGCCGGATCTGAATCTCAGCTTTCAGGATTTCGCGTTCGGACCGAGCGACCAGTCCGTTTTCTACACTCGCGAGATCCCCGCCGTTCAATTTTTTACCGGCCTTCACGAGGATTATCATACCCCTCAGGACGATTGGGAAATGATCAATTCTTCGGGCGAGGAGAGACTTCTCGAGCTCGTGTCCGGCTTAATCGAGGAGTTAACCAGCGGACGTGATAATTTGGTATTTGACAAGGGGTCCGGGCAAGCGGCGAATGTTGCGGGACTAAAAATCTACCTGGGCACGGTGCCTGACTATTCTTCGCGGGCCTCCGGGGTAAGGCTCGCGGGTGTGAGGGAAGGGAGCCCCGCATCCGCGGCGGGTCTCAGAGCGGGCGACACGATAATCGAGCTTGACGGCAAAGAGATAAGGAATATCTATGATTACAGCTATACGCTTAACGCCTTGAATGCTGGCGATTCCACGGAACTCAAGATCATAAGAGGGGAAGAAAAAATTACGCTTGAAATAATTCCGAAACACCGCTAACCCCGCAGTTCGAAGGTTCTCTCGCTTTAGTTAGGAGTGTTATTTGTCCGCCATCAAGTGTCCGCGCAGCCGCTTACGGCTTCCAGGGCGTGTAATCAATGTCATGGATAATGTCGAGTGAAAAAGCGACCGAACGGGAGAGCTTTTCCCCGTACTCGGCAATCCATCCGGGAGGAGCCGAGGCATAAAAATCAGACAGTGTCATCCAGTCTCCGCCGCTTATTATCCCGCCCTCGACGACGCTTACCAGAAATGCCGTCATGTCCCCGCCGTCCATAGCGTTTATGACGCTGCATTCAGCGTAGGAATGGGCGTCAGTGAGGACCGGGCTGCCCGTCTTTCCCTTTTCGTACTCTATGTTCTCGAACTTGTTTTTTTCACGCCCCGTATAAAACCCGAAATTTCTTACGAGGCCCAGCTGGTCCTTCCTCAGTAGATGGATCGTAAACGCGCCGCTCGCGTTTATAAATTCGTGCGTGTAGTTGCCTTTCCAGATACCGACCAGGAGTTTTGGAATTGTATGTACTATTGAGGAATTAACCGCCGTGACGGCTATCTGGCCGTTGACGTCATCCCCGCGCGAGCTGGTGATGACCACAACCGGGGAATAAGACCAAAAAGCCCCTGCGACTGCCGCTCCTTCTTCTATGCTCAATATCTTTCCGCCTTTATTTTACGGCCGGTTTCGATCAGCGCTTGAGAAAGCCGTCCTGATTACCCGAGGATGGTTACCACTGGAACCCGATTACCACCTGGCCGCTCACCAGAGGACTCAGATTCACATTATCTCTGTCGGGAACTATTATCTTTACAGGATTGACTACGTATCCCATTGCATGCAGAAAACCGTTATCTCTGGTTTCGAGCCAGTCGGAGGTCTCCTCAAGTACTATCCCTACGGGGACGCCTATGCCCGGCGTAATAACGAGGTCATGAATCGACGGTGACTGTATCACACCCTCTATCGTATATTCGAACAGCGTGCTCTGGACAAGGGAGCCGAAAGCTGCGGTCCAGCGGTTGTACCCCTTGGCACGATAGTAAAGGTATGAGTATGCCCCGAAAATGGGATGCGCGACCCAGTTGGTTTGAAACCGGTCGCCGTCTTCCCACTCCAGGTCTCCGCGTTTGCTGTCGTCGTTCTGGAAATTGAAAAAGTTCTTCCACCATGTAAGAGGGTTGATTATTATCTGTTGTTCTTTTCGATTTATGTCCATCATGTTCACTTGCACGATCCGGATGAGCCAGATTGTGAAATAAACATTGCGCGTGTTGCGCAGGAAGTCCTCGAAATCGGACAGAGACTTGGCTTTTTCCTCTTTTTTCAGTGTGATGTCCGGCTTCCTGTAATCCCTTATGTCTATATAAGCGGAATCGTTGACGGGCCTCATCAGCGGTGCGGTGTCATAACCGAAAACGGGGTCTGATTTTGCTGCCTGGACGGATACTATGAAAAGAATTGCGCATATAAGCGGTATTAATATAAATGAGCATATTTTCATTTGCCGAACCCGAATATTTAGTCTTTTACATGATAACATTAGTTGCAGGATTTGGATAGTTGTTTTCGCCTGAACAAAATATGCTTTTTTCGATGCGATTTAAAGCTGTCCGGATTAAAATCTCTTGACTTCACAAGTAAAATAATGTAATTATCTCAGGTATAAGTTTCAATTCACTTAGGAGGAGCTTTATGCAAAGGTTGTGGTTTGTTGCTGCGAGTTTATGTTTGGTTGTAACTTTGTTAGTGGCAGTAGGTTGCGGATCCAATCTGGATAAAGAAATGGCTGATGCCGAAGCAGCATTGCAAGCCGCTAAGGATGCAGGAGCCGAAGGCCTTCCAGAGTATCAGGCCGCTGAGGAATTGATTGAAAGAGCTAAAGAAATGATGGCTGCGGGAAATAAGGACGCAGCCCGCCAACTTCTCGAAGAAGCCAGATTCAAGGCTATCGAGGCTGAAGGAAAAGCCAAAAATCAGGCTTACGCTTCTTCTGTCGATGTAGAGGCAATGGAAGAAAGCTTGCAAAGCCTGAGTCCGGCAGGGTCTAATTACGGGCTCGTCGATATTTTCTTCGACTTCGATCAGGCCGCCATTCGATATGACGCAAAGCCCGTTCTTGACCAGAATGCGAGTATTATCAGGGGGAACGCAAATAAGTTTCAGGTTGTCGTTGTAGAAGGTTACTGCGACATAAGGGGAACGGAGGAGTATAATCTGGCCCTGGGTCAGAGGAGAGCCGATTCAACGGCGAATTATCTGATAGGGCTGGGTGTTTCACCCTCAATGGTACAGGCTGTCAGCAGAGGCGAAACGGAGCAGTTTGCGGCCGGCGCTACCGAATACGATTATCAGCAGAACAGAAGAGCCCATTTCGTTCCGGCGGTTTCTTCTCCCAGTTTTTAGGTATGGTCTATGAGTATTAGATTGTTTTTAAATTTTATTTTAATAGCGGGGACTTGTGTAATGTCCGTAGGATGTGTAGCTACCCAGGGAGATGTCAGCAGCGTCTACGCGAGGCAGACGAGGCTTGAGGCCAAGATGGACAGGCTGTCCAAAGAGGTCCAGGCTCTGAACGCCAAACAGGGCAGCGGCACGGACGTGGATTTGAGGGAGAAGGTTTTTCAACTGGAATCAAGCGTGAGAGAGCTCAATCAATCATACGCTAAGCTTGAGTCCAGGGTAAACCAGCTCAGCACCGGAACTACCACGACGACCATGGAATCGGGCTCAATGCCTGTTTCTGTAACAGAGACCGCATCTGTAAATACGGAAGAAGTTATTTTCAATCAGGGTTATACTTTGCTTAGTGAGGGTAATTACGACGGGTCGAGGATGAAGTTCAAGGAATATCTGTCGAAATACCCGAAAGCACAGAAAGCAAATGACGCAACATATTGGATTGCCGAGTCTTATTACAGGGAGGGGGAATTCGAGGAGGCTATACTCGAATATCAGAGGTTCATCGATACTTATCCCAAGGACGACAGAGTTCCCCTTTCATATTTAAAGCAGGGTATGTCGCTTGTTGAAATCGGGAAAGAGGAAGAAGCCACATTGTTCTTTCAAACTCTCATAGATAAGTATCCTAATTCGGACGAAGCTAAAACGGCGAAAGAAAAAATTTCGGAACTTGCAGTTGAGCGTTAAACTGTTTATTATTATGTACTCGTTAAGTACTCAAAAAACTCTTAAAGGAGGTGCAGTAGAATGAAAAGGGATAAGCAAATTGTAGTTTTGGGTATCCCCTTATTAGTTGTTGCATTGCTCTACTTGGCAAGCTGCGCGACACCCCCGCCGACGAAAGAGCTAGCGGCTGCTGAATCGGCAACAGCTGAAGCGAAGGCTACATGTGAGCAGTGTAAACAGAGGGTATGTGGTGATGACCCCACAATGGGTGACTATTGTGGAGCCCCTTGTGGCGAGGCAGAGCTTGCCGCTGCGGAATCAGCATTGGCTAAGGGTAAAGCTCTTGCCGGCGAATTTTGCAGTGAGCTGGAAGCTCGCAGGATGCTTATAGACGCAAAGGCTAAAGCAGACGAGGCGAAGCTGAAATGTGCGGTACCACCACCACCGCCGCCGCCCCCGCCGCCCCCACCCGCGCCTGAACTTAAAGATATATTCTTTGATTTCGATAAGTACAACATCAGGCCGGACGCAGCTGCAGTCTTAGAGGAAGACGCGGCTACTCTGCAGGCAGATCCTAATCTGACAGTATTGATCGAGGGATATGCCGATATCAGGGGTACCCCTGCGTATAACCTCAAGCTTGCGCAGAAGAGAGCTGATTCTACAAAGGCGTTCCTGGTTAACCTGGGAATAGATCCTTCCAGAATCACGACCGCAAGCGGTGGTGAAACCACCCAGTTCGGCGCTGGAACGACTGAAGAAGCCTATCAGCTTAACAGAAGGGCGCACTTCGTTGTTACCTCACCGACTGCTAAGGTAGGCGCAAGACTTATATTCCAGTACGCTAACTGATATAAGTTTGCCCCAGTGATTGAATAAGAAATTCATCTCGTCCGGATCATCGGGCGAGTAGAGAAAATCATGGAGAGGAGCTCCAAGGGGTTCCTCTCCATTTTTTTTGCGTATGTAGTACTTGCATGGATACGGCATACACTTGACAGTATATTCAGGTGCGTGTTAACTACTCCTGATTTTTTTTCCGCATTTTACTCAGAAATGGAAAATAAATACACAAAGTCGAAAAGGCTCTACAGGAAAGCCGAGCGTCTCATGCCGGGCGGCGTGAACAGCCCTGTGAGGTCCTTTAACGCCGTTTCGGGAACGCCGGTCTTCATATCAAGGGCGAAGGGCGCGTATTTGTACGACGAGGACGGCAATAAATACACCGATTATATGTCCTCGTGGGGCCCGCTCATACTTGGGCACGCGGCTCCCGAAGTGGTAAGCGCGGTAAAAAAGGCCGCCGGCAGGGGAACTAGCTACGGAGCTCCGTGTGAAAACGAGATTGAGCTCGCCAGGCTGATAGTTGACTCTTTCCCGTCCGTAGAAATGGTAAGAATGACGAGTTCCGGTACGGAAGCTACGATGAGCGGAGTGCGTCTCGCGCGCGCCTATACGAACAGGGATTACATAGTAAAGTTCGAGGGATGTTACCACGGACATGCGGACTACCTGCTGGTTAAGGCGGGGTCGGGAGCCACCACCTTCGGGTCTCCAAGCAGTCCCGGCGTTCCGAAGTCGTTCGTCGATAAGACGCTCCTGGCCAAATATAATAATCTCAGCTCCGTGGAAAAGCTTTTCAAGAAACACGGGAACAAAATTGCCGCGGTCATTCTGGAGCCGGTTGCCGGCAACATGGGCGTGGTCCCGCCTCGCAAAGGATTCCTCGAGGGGCTGAGAAAAATCACCAGGGACTCGGGCGCGCTGCTTATATTTGACGAGGTTATTACGGGATTCAGGCTCGGAAAGGGCGGAGCGCAGAAAAAATACGGCGTGACGCCGGATATTACGTGCCTCGGGAAGATAATAGGCGGAGGGCTGCCGGTAGGCGCTTTCGGAGCGCGTAAAGATATAATGAGCATGGTTGCGCCTATAGGGCCTATGTATCAGGCGGGAACGCTGTCGGGCAATCCTCTCGCTATGGCCGCGGGGCTCGCGACGCTGACGAAGCTCGGGCAAAGGGGAAACTACGGAAAGCTTGAGAAAATGACGGAACAGCTTGTGGAAGGCATAAGGGACATTATCCGCAAACTGGGAACCAAAGCGTGTATTAACTCAGTAGGCTCTATGTTTACGGTCTTCTTCACAGCAACGGTACCCGTCGATTACGCGACCGCGCTTACGTGCGATACAAAAATCTACTCGAAATTTTTTGAAAATTTGCTCAGGGCTGGTATTATGTTTCCGCCTTCTCAGTTTGAGGCGGTTTTTGTTTCTCTGGCTCACACTGAAAAGGACATAAACAAGACATTGAACGCGGTATATAAATCGCTTAAAGATATTCGATAAATCACGGGGGCTCACACATTTAACAAACAGAAGCGGTACAATTGGCTGATGTTTATCGCAGTGGGGTTCGAGCTTGGATTCTCCGTGATCGCGGGAATATTACTCGGCCAGTATGTCGATAAATGGGTTGGGGTAAAAACACCCTGGTTTACGATACTGGGGTTAGTTGCGGGGGTGTTCGCCGGTTTCGCATTTCTGTTTAGGATGTTGAAAAGATTAGATGACGGAAAGGACAGTTAGTCTGATTAACATACCCTCCATCGGACGAGTAGAAAAAAGCGGTTTGGTCGTGACGGTTCTATTGACCGTCGTTAATTATCTGATCGGGTCAAAAGACCTAGCTGTAGGCACGGCCGCGGGCGGAATACTGTTTACTGCCAATTTCATGGCGATCAGATTTATAGTAAACGCGCTTGTCGCCAAGTCCACGCCCAAAGCCTTTGCAATCTTCGCGTTCGTCGTTAAAATGGCCGTTTTCATAGCGATTGTGATTGCGATGTTTTTGTTTGCGAAAGTTGATTTATTCGGCTTCTTTATCGGCGTCACGGGAGTCGTCATAGTAATTATCGGAGAAAGCCTGAGAGGAAGTAAAGATGGAACACTTTAGCTGGTTCACACTGGTAGGACTGGGACACTACGACTACATTTGGGGCTCTTTGGTTGTACTTTTACTGATAATCCTTGCGGGGCTTAAGATTAAAAGCGCATTATCAAAAGAAGAGTCCGTTCTTCCGGACGAAAAATTTTCAATTAGAAGTATATTCGAAATTCTAACCATAGATTTCCTTTTCGATCTTTTTACGAACATGCTGGGCTCAAGGGAGCTGGCAAAGAGGTACTTTCCCCTTCTCGGGGCTACGTTCTTCTACATTTTAATAGCTAACTTACTGGGTCTGGTTCCGGGATTTTCATCGCCTACCGGAAACTTCAACACCCCTGTAGCGTGCGCTCTCGTTATATTCGTAATGTATAACTATTATGGTTTTAAGGCTAACGGCATAGAGTACCTGAAGCATTTCGCCGGCCCTGTTGTATTCCTCGCTCCGCTGATGTTCGTGATCGAGGTAATAAGCCACTTCGTGCGCCCAGTATCACTGTCGCTCAGGCTGTTTATGAACATGACGGGAGACCACATGGTGCTCGGCGTCTTTACTAATCTGGTGCACTACGTGGTACCAGCGATATTTATCGGTCTCGGAATATTTGTATCTTTTCTGCAAGCGTTTATATTTACGGTGCTTTCGGCGATATATATCGCTCTTGCGACGTCGCATGAAGCTGAAATTGAATGATAAAAAAATCTTGATAACAATAACTCTTACTCTATGAAAGGAGGTAAAAATATGAATAAGGCCATTTCAATGCTCTCGATTTTCGGTGTGGCAATGATTGCCGCATTGGCGCCGACCGCCGCGTTTGCACAGGAAGGCGGTGCCGGAGAGCTGACCAAACTCGGGCTTGCTATCGGTGCAGGATTGGGCATAGCGATTGCGGCGGGAATGGGAGGTTTGGGCCAGGGACGCGCTACCGCGGCTGCTTTGAGCGGAATCGCGAGAAACCCGGGCGCAAGCTCCAAGATTCTCACGCCGATGATTATCGGTCTCGCACTCATCGAGTCC
>Ga0055451_10000601_pt1 | contig 14500 bp, 13 predicted proteins | sample China_Galinas_PW_3_FD_57745 | JGI IMG/M metagenome (GOLD analysis project Ga0055451, IMG submission 57745) | Wetland microbial communities from San Francisco Bay, California, USA, that impact long-term carbon sequestration - China_Galinas_PWB_D2 | ecosystem: Environmental > Aquatic > Marine >... | reverse complement strand
CGCTGATCCTCGCCGGCGAGGATCAGCGGATGCCCGGGCGGGTCGTGCCGGCCCGCGGTCCACACGACCCCGTCGAGCGTCATGCCGCTCATCAACGGGTGCCGGCGTTCGATCAGGAACGGCCCGACCCAGCTGTCGGTGTCCTTCCCCGGAACGCTGACGACGAGCTCCGACGAGCCGTGAAGCGCTCCCGGCGCGGAGGCGAGAACGAGGTTGGCCTTGCTCGGATCGTCGACGACGAGCACGCGGGGCAACGCGGCGATCGCAGCGTCGACGCGCAGGTTGGTCCGCGCGTCGTCCGGGAGCAGCGAGTCGATGCGCACGACCCGCGTCGGTTCGGCCAGCAGTGTCAGCTGGTTGTCGATCGCGAGCGCGTCGTCGCTGATGCTCGCGTGCACGGCTTGCCGTGTTGCCGGGAGCTTGACGGACAGATGCTCGGTCTGCCCGGGATTCAGTGTCAGGCTGCGATCGGCGATCTGTTTGCGCTCGCTTCCGAGCTGGACGGACAGCCTGGTCGAGACCGGTCCCTTCGACCACGTCGCGAGATCGAGGTAGAGCCGCTCGCCGTCGGGCTCGTGGACGCGGCGTGCGCCGACGAACGCGCTGTTCGCGAGCGGTTCGCCGAGCGCGACCATCGTGCATCCATCCGGAACCGCCGGCGCCGGGTTGTCGGTCAGAAACAGCATCTTGCCGTGCGGGCCGGCGACTTCGGCCGCGAGATCGAGCGCCGGGGCGAACGAGTGGTGAGGGCGGCGTGGGGTCCACGCGGCGATCGCGTCGGACAGCAGGCCGATCGGAGCGTTCGGGCCGAGACGGATCTCGGGTCGGTTGCCGGTCGTGATCAGCGTGGCGGTTGCGCGGGTCGGGAGCGCGTCGATCTCCTTTTGGACGAACGCGCGGACCTTGTCGGCGATCGGCCCCGACTTGCCGACCGCGCCCATCGACGCGGAGTCGTCGAGCACGACCACGAGGTGGGGGGCGAACTCGCTCGCTCCGACCCGGAGTCCGCCGAGCCACAGGGCCGCGAGCAGCGCGGCGGCCAGCTCGAGCCACAGCGATGCCGTGCGCAACAGCGTCGAGCGCTTGCGGCCCGCGCTGGCCGCGAGAGCGTCGGCGGCAAACAGGAACAACGCCGAGACGCGGCGCTTCTCGAGCCTGCGCCGGAACAGGTGCAGGGCCAGCACCGCCGGGATGGCGAGCAGCGCGAGCAGACCGATGGGATTCGCGAAGCTCATCAGGTTGGCTCGACGATCCGTTGCGCGAGCAAGCTGCCACGGAACATCTCGGCCGGTCCGTTCGCGACGACCGAGGCCCAGGTGGCGCCGGCGCCGCGCACCGCGGCCACCGCCGAGTCGATGAGTCGTTGCAGGCGCTGCTTGTAGGCGGTGATCCGCGCGGCATCGAGGTTGATGTCGAGCTGCTTCTCGTCCTCGCAATCGACGAGCGTCAGCGTTCCGGCGCGTTCGGGCTCGAGCTCCCAGCCGTCGAGCAGCTGCACGACCCACAGGTGGGAAGCATCGGACGCGAGCCGGCGGATCATCGGACGCGGGTCGGCCGGAAACAGGAAGTCGCTGATCAGCACGCGCAGGCTTCGCGCACGCAAGGGTGTCCGCGGGACGAGCTCGTCGCCCGCGCCCGCGAACCGGGCGGCGTCGATGTCGGGCAGCGTCGGACCGCCCGTCGCGTAGATCCGCGGCGATCCGGCCGAGGCTCTTGCCCAGAACGCGAACGCCGCGACGAGGTCACGCGTTGCGCGCTCTTTGGCTTCGGTCACGGCCATCGATGCCGACAGGTCGCACACGATGTCGAGGGCCGGGGAGATCTCCTCGCGGAACAGCCGGATCTTGAGCTGGTCGGTCCGCGCGTAGGTCCGCCAGTCGACGTGGCGGAGGTCGTCTCCGGGCGCATAGTCGCGGAAGTCCATGAACTCCAACGACGATCCGGTCGCCTTGCCGAGGCGTTCGCCCGCGCGACCGCTCGCCGGTGTCGTGGGGAGCACGAGGCGATAGACCGATGCGGCGGCTTCGCACTCAGGCCTCACGCTCTCTCCTTGCGCGCGACTCCGCGAGGACCTCGGCGATGCCCGCGCGGATCGCCGGCAGGTTGAGGACGACCATGATTCCGGCCAGGACCGACATCGTGATCATGGGTGTCATCAGCTCCCGCCATCTCCACAGGTCACCCAGCGTGAAGAACGGGTTGAGGACGTGGAGCAGGTTCCACTGGCGGATCCGGCCGCGGGCCAACAGGTCGATCAGCAGCGGGACGAAGCAACAGATCGCGAGGATCACGACGAGCATGCTGCGCGTGATCCAGTTGAACCGGATCGTCTGCGGGACCTTCCCGCGCAACCAGGACATGAGTCCGACGAAGAAGATGATGTAGAGCCACCCGAGGGTCGAGGCCCTGACCGCGTAATGATCCGGAGACTGCCCGAACAAGAACGGGAGCAGCGCGCCCGGGACCATGTAGACGAGCGCCAAGAGCAGCAGGAACAGCATCCCGCGCCCGCTGCCGGGCAGGAACGGGATCGACGCGATCGCGAGCCACCGGCGTTTGGGGACCATCGTCCTGACCCGGGGTGACAGGCGAGCTTGTTCGGTTGCTGCGAACAGCCAGAAGAGGACCAGCGACGCGGCCGCGACGCCCGAGTAGCCCGGGAGCAAGTCGCTCAGGTACGAGCGCCGAAAGCACAACGCGAGCGTCAAGAAGCCGACCGGCGCCAGCACGAGGGCAAACACCCGGAACTGCGTCGAGCGGTTCTCGTACGGGTGCGTCAGGATGCTGGCCGCGGTCATCGCGCAAAGGACCGTGCCAGCGACAATCGTGAGGATGAGTGCCGTGACCTCCTGGTAGCCGTGTCCGCGCACGACCCAGCCGAGGGTACGCTGGAGTGGCTCCGCTCCGGCCATCATCCCCAGCGCGGTCAGCATCAGTGCAATCGAGCCGAGACCCGAGAGCGCAGCCCCGACCGACTTCCAGCGCGACACGGCGCCGAGCAGGATGCCGGCCGTCGTGGCCGCGACGCAGAACAGCAGCGCGAACACGAGCGTCAACACGATCTGAGGTACGTCGACGCCGCGCAGCAGATACGTGAGCGCGAGCACGGGCGCGAAGACCGACAGGTACAACACGAACTGGATCAGCGTCGCGTAGACCTTGCCGCGGATGATCTGCCCGGGCCTGAGTCGGGTCATGAACAGGTGATCGAGCGCACCGTCGGCGACCTCGTGGCGCATCGAGTTGAGCGCCGTCATGGGGACGACCAGAATCACGAGCGGAGTCAGACAGATGACCGCCAGGAGATAGGCGTGGCTCCCGAACCTGCTGACGGATCCCCGACCGACGTTGATCGCGACGAGCAGCGCGATGATCACTATCGTCGCCAGCGACAGCAGCAAGGTCGCCGGGAACGTCTTGCTGCGAATCGCCTGGTGCAGCTCGCGGATCAGGATCGGATTGGCTCGGTCCGAAACCCGGGCCCAGAACGACTGGCCGAAGCCGATGCGTTGCTCCTCGGCACGGGTATCGGGTCCTGGGGCTTCTGGTCCGTCGGGCAACTCGACCCGCGGCTCGACCGTGGCGTCGCTCATTGCAGGTTGCCCTTCGTTGTCGAGAGAAAGATCTCTTCGAGACCCGCCTGTCGTTGCCGGAACTCGAGGATCTTGATCTCGGCGGCGATGGCGCGCGCGAGCAGCTCCGCCATCTGCTCGTCGTTGCCTTGGAAGTCGAAGGTCACGAAGACGCCGTCGAAGTGGACGTCGGTGACGAGCGGCTGGGTCAGGAACCAGCGCTCCGCCTCCTCGGCGTCGCCGAGCAGGCGGACCTGCACGTGCCGGTGCTTCTTGATGCCCTCGGCGATCTCGCCGATCTTGCCCGAGACGACCTTCTTGCCCTTCTCGATGACGATCACGCCGTCGCACGTCTCGGACAGCTCGCTCAGGATGTGCGACGAGATCAGCACGCCCTTGCCGGCTGCGGCCAGCTCGCGCAGCAGCTCGCGGAACTCGATGCGCGCGTGCGGATCGAGACCCGCGGCCGGCTCGTCGAGGATCAACAGCGCCGGATCGTGGAGCAACGTCTTCGCGAGGTGTAGTCGCTGGCCCATGCCCTTGGACAAGCCGGTCGCGGGGCGGTCGGCGAACGTGTCGAGCCCGCAGAAGGTCGCGACCGAACGCACGGTGGCGATCCGCTTCTTGCCGCGCAGGCCGTAGGCGCGCGCGAAGAAGTCGAGATACTGGATTACGTCGAGGTTCGGATACGCTTGGAAGCGATCGGACATGAAGCCGACGCGATTGTGGACCTTGCGCGGCTCGGCGAGGACCGACATGCCCTCGACGAACGCGTCACCGCGGTCGGGCAGGTCGAGCGTCGCGAGGATCCGCATCGTCGTCGTCTTCCCGGCGCCGTTGGGGCCGATGAAGCCGAAGATCTCACCTTTGCCCATCTCGAACGACAGGTTGTTGACCGCCCGCAGCTTGCCGAACGAGCGCGTGATCGACTCGAGTTGGAGCAATGGAGCCGTCAAAAGATGTCCTCCTCGGCCAGCGTTCCGCGCACCAGCCGGCTGAACGCCGCATACTCGACGTGCAGGCCGAAATCGTCCTCGCCTTCGAACCGGTTGACCCACGCAAGATACGATCCCGGTGCGAGCGGCTTCGTGACCTGTCCCATCCACGGGTGGCTGAGCTTCCACGCGTTCGGGGCGTTGCGCGTTTCGAACGCTCGGAGCTGCCGGTTGCCCTCGACTGGCTCGTCGCGAAATGCCCGCAGATACTGTCGCTGCAGCGCGGCGGCGGCGTTGCGGGTGGCCGGCTTCATCGAGCCGTCGGCCTGACCGATCCAGAACTTGCCGGCGAAGTCGCACAGCAGAACGCTGCGTGCCCGGCGTACCGGTGCGAACGAGTCGTCGGCGAGGACGGAGAGCTTCGTCCCGTTCTTCTTGAACCGCAGCCGGTCCCTCGCGCGCGTGCGCGTCGCGGTTGCGTACGTGACTTCGACACGCGACGGCAGCGCGCCACCGCCGAAGCTGCCGTCGTTGTCGATCACGAGCTCGGTGTCATACTTCGCGTAACTGGACGGGAACGATCTCGTGTAGAGATACGTGTCGCTGCTCACGGCGAGCTTGGCCGGGGACAGCCCCGCGTAGATCGTGCGTGTGCCCCGCACGGTTGCGGCGTGGCTTCGCTGATCGAGCAGGATCAAGGACCGGATGTTGCCCTGCAGCCCGAATCCCTCCGAGATCACGCCCCACGACAGGATCACTGTGGCGAAGCCGATTCCGGTGATCGGGATGGTCGCGAGCAACATCATCGGCTGCTTCTTGCGTTTGACGAACAGCGTCCAGTTGACCGGGCCGACCAGGACCGCAAACCCCAGGATCAGGAAGAAGAACAGCCGCACGGGTACCTCGTTGAGGCCCGGGATGTGGAGCTTGTCGTAGCTGTCGGCCGTCGCCGGACCGGAGTACGGGCGTTCGCGTGCCCAGAGTGCTCCCGTGCCCGGCTTCGAGAAGAAGCCGGCGATGACGGGGTCCTCCGCCAGGCCGGGTCCCGGCCTGCGGAAGCTCTCGCCCGAGTCGCCGAACGCGAGGACGTGGCCGAAGTCGTGGGTGCCGACGAGGGTTCCGCCGCCGCGAGCCGCTCCGGTTTGTCCGGCGATCGCTTCGAGCGCGCGGTAGAGCGGGCCTTTGGCCAGGGTCGCATGGTTCAGCACGATGAGACTGCCGCCGGCTGCGACGTAGTTGGCAAGCGTTGCCTGTTGCTGTTCGGTCAGGGCGTCCGAGGCGGCATCGACGATCAGCAGGTCGAATCCGGACAGCAGCACCCAGCGGTCGGGGAGGTCCTGGGCCTCGATCTGCTGGAAGCCCAGGTTGGTTCCTCGCCTCCGCCGCCGTATGGACTTGGCTCGACCGAGCCTCGCGGTCAGGTCCGACTTCCAAGCGACACCCGTGCCGGTGTTGCCCGTGACGCACAACACCGAGACCACGCTGTTGGCGACGTAGCCTGGAAACCGGTTGCTCCCGTTTTCCCAACTGACCCCGTCTACGTCGATCTGGTAGCGGATCGGGCTCTGGTTGAACGGGATCGGCAGGAAGAGCTTGCCGCTCTCTTTGCCTTCGAGCTCGAGATGGCCCCGGACGAGGTATCTGTCGTCGCGCCGGTAGTACATCGACAGGCGGACATCGATGACCCGCCGCCGGTCCGAGCGGTTCTGGAAGTAGATCCTCGTGTAGCCATAGCCGGCCTTTCGCGCGGGGCCGGCAACGTGGAGGATCTGGGTGTAGACCTGGTTGCTCGCGCGTATCCCTCTGCGTTCGGGCAGCTGCAGCTCGATGCTCGTCTGCGCCGCGAGCGCGGAGGCGAGCAGGAAGGGCGCGAGAAGTCGCCTCATGCCAGGTCTCCGTGCAGCTTTCGGTCGACGGCTTCGACCGCGTCGAGCAGCATGCGGACGACGTCGCGCGGCGAAACGTCGGCGAGACGCGCCGTGTGGTCGAGGACCATGCGATGGGCCAGGGCCGGGATCGCGACGCGGTCGACGTCGCCGAAGTCGACGTTCGGGCGGCCCGCGAGCAACGCGGATGCGCGGCTGGCTTCGGCGATCGAGATCGCGGCGCGAGGCGAGGCGCCGTAGCGAATCCAACCGCGCGCCTGCTCGGGGCACGAGTCACGATCGGGATGACTGGCCTCGGTCAGGCGCGCGATGTAGCCGGCGACCGCGTCCGGCAGGAACACGCGGTCGACGTGATCGAAGAGGGCTTCGAGCTGTACCAGCGTCAGTGCCTGCTCGACGTCGGGCGGGGTTCCGCGACGGCGCTGCTTCAAGATGTCGGCAACGACGTCGGCGCCGACGCTCGGCACGTCGATCTTGAACAGGAACCTGTCGAGCTGGGCCTCGGGCAACGGATAGGTGCCTTCGAGCTCGATCGGGTTTTGTGTTGCCAGCACGAAGAACGGGTTCGGGAGCGCGTGGGTCTCGCCGAGCACCGTGACGCTGCGTTCCTGCATCGCTTCGAGCAGCGCGGACTGGGTCTTGGGCGAGGCTCGGTTGATCTCGTCGGCGAGGACGACGTTCGCGAACAGCGGACCCTTCTGGAACTCGAACGTGCGCCGGCCATTCTCCTCCTGGAGCACCGGGCCGCCCGTGACGTCGCTCGGCAACAGGTCCGGCGTGAACTGTATGCGCTGGAACTCGATCCCGAGCAGCCGCCCGAGTGCCTTGACGAGCTCGGTTTTGCCGAGCCCCGGCAAGCCTTCGAGCAACACGTGGCCGCGTGCGGCGAGCGCGATGACGGTCAGGTCGAGCAGCTCGTCCTGACCGAGCAGGATCCGGCCGAGCTTCTCGCGAAGCGACAGCAGCAGCTTCTGGCCGATCCCGACGTCTTCGGGGCTCATCAAGGTCGTTGAGGATTCAGTCATGTGTGGTAGCGCCGCGGTCTTCGGGTTGCGCACGAGTCTTGTTCGTGCGGATGTCTGTTGTCGGGGTCCGGCTCGTCGTGGGTCCTACTTGCCGTTTGTCTTCTGGCGGGTGAAGAATCGGCGCACGGCTTCGCGGTGCGACGGTGCGAGTCGCCGCCGCCACGACGCTCCGCCGCCGCCTTGGGTTCCGGCGTGGCCCGCGTTCGTGTCGCGCACCGGGTTCTCCGACGGGAGGGCACGCGTGAGTCCGATGAGCTGCCAATCCCGCGAGGGGACCTTTCCCGGAGGCAGGCGCCGGGCCTGGAACGCGTCGGTCGCGCCTTCGGTCCGGTTGCTGAGCTCGAGCGCGGCGTCGCCGCGGCCTCGGGTGATGCCACCCTTGCCAGGTTGATTCGCTGCAACTGCAGCCGACGTTCCCGACGCCGGTCAGCCACCGCCCGCTCAACCGGGGCCATGCTTGTGCGTTTCTGGGTTCTGGTTGCCGAGCTGGCCGAGCTTCGCGAGCTCCGCGAGGGTCGCCGGTGACAGCGGTGCGAGTCCTGGATCGGCGAGCTGCCCGAGCTGGGCGGCGGTGGCTTGCGCGAGCGCTTTCATCAGCTTGGCGCGCTGCTCGGGAGTCAAGGCGAGCATCGACGCAGGAAGCTCGCTCGTGCCGGCCTTCTGGTTCGAGCCCGGCGGCAGGCCGCGGAGCTTTTCCAGCTCCTCGCGGGTCAGGCCGAGGTCGTCGAGCAGCGAGTCGGGGAGCTCGGCAAGGAGTCCGGTCTCTGCCGCCTGACCGAGAAGCTCGGCGAGCTCGGCGGTCGCGTCGGCGCCGGTCTTGCCATTGCCGAGCTTGTTCATCGCGCTCGCGAGTCCCGAGTCGAGCTTGGCGAGCTTGCCGGCGTGCAGGCTCTCCTCCTGTCCGAGGCGGGCTTCGAGTGCGTCGACGTCGCTCCAGGTGATCGACTCCCCGGCTTCGAGGCCGTCGCGCAGCTGCTTCAGCTTGGTGGCGAGCTCCGCGGCGGTCGAATCTTCGATCTTCCCTTCCTCGTGGCTGAGCTCGATCTTGTCCTCGATCGAAGCAAGGGCTTCTTCGATGAGGTGTTTGCCGGCGGCGATCGGCGGCGGTGCCGGGGGTGGCAACAGGAGCACGGCCATCAGCAACAACAGCGGCAGACAGGTGCGCCGGATCAGTCCGTTGGCACGGAGGGCCGGGAGCCGACTGCCGGCAGCTTGTACACGTCGGGCGAGCTCGTGGTTCCAGGAGGTCGCGTCTCGTTCGAGCGAGGTCAGCAGCAGGCCCTCGAACCCGGCGTATCGGTCGAGCCACTGCGTGAATCTGGCCCTGCTGGGGATCGTCAGCCATGCCCGGGCGATGCCGAAGACCAGCGGGACGGCGAACAGGCCCCACCACCAGCTCGCTGGCGCGTAGTGGATGCCAAGCACCTGGGCCACGAGTAGCAGGCCCGTGAGCGAGGCAGCAAGGACCAGGGTCGCGTCGGCGAAGGCCCCGAGGAACAGGGCCCACCGGACTCTCCGGGTCAGGCGCCGGAGGATCGGTTCGACGGGAACGGGGTCAATTCGTGGCTGCATCTGGTCCGGATCGGGGCTCACGCTCATTGGTCGGGTCGCGTGCGGGTCAGCTTACAGATTACTTGCAAGGAATCCGTCCACGAGCGGTCGAGGGTGCGAAATCGCCTGTACTTCCGCCCGTGCGGATGGCGATAGAGAGGAAGGTCGGCTCACCGCCCATCTTCCATGATCACGATTCGGCACTCCGAGGACCGCGGACACTTCGATTACGGATGGCTGGACACGCGCCATTCGTTCTCCTTTGGTGACTACTTCAACCCGAGTCAGGTCGGATTCCAGGCGCTCCGGGTCATCAACGAGGATCGGGTCCAGCCCAGCAAGGGCTTCTCGATGCACTCCCACGAGAACATGGAGATCCTGACCTACGTGATCGAGGGCACGCTCGAGCACAAGGACACGACCGGCAACACGTTTCGCATCGAAGCCGGTTCGATCCAGCGAATGACCGCCGGGCGCGGGATCACGCACAGCGAGTACAACGCGTCAGCCGACGACCCGGTCCACTTCCTGCAGATCTGGATCGATCCCGACGAGACCAATCTCGAGCCGGGCTACGAGCAGAGGTCCTTCGCGGCGGAGACCGCGGCGGACAAGCTCGTGCTGGCGGCCTCCGCCGATGGTCGCGACAACTCGCTCGAGATCCACCAGGATGTCCGCGTCTACGCCGCCCAACTCGAGCCCGGAGACAAGATCGAGCTCCCGGTCGCGCCCGAACGCCACGCCTGGCTCCAGGTCATCCAAGGCATCCTCGTCGTGCACGGCGAAGTCCTGAAGCGCGGCGACGGCGCCGCCATCCGGTCCGACAAGATCGAGATCGAGTGCAAGTCGCAGGCGCAGCTGATCGCGATCGACCTCGCTTAGGGGCCGCGCAACGCGGCGTAGCCCCTAACCCTAACAAATGTCTCTGACACATTTGTTAGGGGCACCGTGCCCGTGTCACAGCCTGTGCCGGTCGATGCGCCGATAGAGTGAGCTGCGGCTGAGCCCCAGGGATTCGGCGGCGCGGCTCACGTTGCCCTGGAAGCGGTCGAGGGCGCGCTGGATCAGGTGGCGTTCGGCCTCTCGAAGCGTCAGGTCACGGCCACCTGGCTCGGCGCGTTGGTGCAGCGCGAGGTCGCCGGCCGTGATCGGGTCGCGGGCGGCGCGCAGCAGCGCCTGCTCGATGCGGTCGTCGAGCTCGCGCAGGTTGCCGGGCCAGTCGTGTGCGACCGCCGCCGCAATGGCGTCGTCGGCGATCGTGAACACGCGCTTTCCGAACCGGTTCGCGTGCTCGGTCAGGAAGTGGTCGGCGAGCGCCGGGATGTCCTCACGTCGCTCCCGCAGGGGCGGAACCCTGACGGCAACGGCGTCGAGGCCGATTGCGAGCTCATGCAATGTGGTCTCGCACTTCGACGTGACCGCGAATACGGTCCGCGTGTTGCGTGGGGCCGTCCCGTCACGCTCGAGCAACTCCATCAGCCGGACCTCGGTCTTGCCGACACGCTCGCCGAAGTCGTCGAGGAACAACGTGGCGTTCTCGCACTGGGCCCGGACTCCCACGACCTCGCCGTCGCCGTGCCATTCACGCTCGAGACGTGCGACTGGCAGGCCGTAGATCGACAGACGGACCAGCGGCCGGTCGCGGCGGTTGGACATCGCATGCAGCCACCGAGCCAACACCTGCTTTCCGGTGCCGCGCTCGCCCGACAGCAGGACGTTGGTCTCGGACCGGGCCAGCGTTTCGAGCCGTTCGACGAGCCGCTGCGACTCGGGCGCGTCCGCGATCAACGGCCGAAGGCCGGAGCGGCGCAGGAACAGGTTCTCACGCCGCAGCACGCGCGACAAGCGCAACGACTCGGCGAGCGCGACCTGCGCGCGGACCGAAGCCAGCAGTCGCTGTTTGTCGATCGGAAGCTCGACGAAGTCGCGGGCGCCGCAATCGAGAGCCTTCGTGGCGAGGTCGCGGCGATCGGGACCCGTCATCGCAATCACGGGCAGGGTATCGTCGAGCTCGACGACGCGAGAGATGACTCGGGCATCGGCCGGATCCGTGAGATCCAGAAGAAGCGCGTCGAAGCCACGTTTCTCGACCGTTGTCAGTAGCTCGTCTGTGGATCGTGCTGACTGCAGCCGGTATCCCTCGGACCTGAGGAGCAGGTGGAGGTCGCCAGAACCATTGCCCTGCCCTCCGGCCAGCAGAATACCGGGTGCGGACGAAGCAAGGTTCATCGCTGCACCTCAGTGGACGGCGGAAGCAAGAGAGAGAGGACAGAGAGGCGCAGGAGGAGCCGCCGGTATTCTAATGGCACGTGCTCGTCATGAGGACAGTGTTTTTTTCCGGGTACGAGCGACGAGATGCCGGACACACGATCCCACAGGGGGCCCGATCCCAAGGATGCCGAAGGTTTTGCTCCGACCGAGGTCGTCCGTTTGCGTGAGGCGAGCGATGACCTCGCGTGGCTGCTCGGCCGCGGTTACCCCGAAGCTGCTGCACTCGAGCTCGTCGGCAATCGCTACCGGTTTCGCGCGCGCCAGCGCCGAGCGCTGTTGCGGTCGTCGTGCTCGCTGCAGGTCGCACAAGCGCGACGGGAGCGCGCGGCGCGTCCCGAGGAGGTCGCGGGGAAGCTCCTCGAGGTCGATGGGTTCAATCTGCTGTTGACGCTCGAAGTCGCCCTCGGTGGCGGAGTCGTCCTGCGAGGTCGCGACGGCGCATATCGGGATCTCGCCGGTATCCACGGCTCGTGGCGCCGCGTCGAAGAGACCATGCGTGCGCTGCGGTTGATCGGTGAGGAAGGGCGACGGCTGTCGATCGCCGGCATGCACTGGTGGCTCGACAGGCCCGTGTCCAACAGCGGCCGCCTGCGCGGCGTGCTCGCGGAGCTCGCGGCTAGCGAGTCGTGGGCCTGGTCGGTCGAGCTCGTGATGAACCCGGACCGGGCGTTGTTCGAGAGCGAGTCGATCGTCGTGACGTCGGACAGCATGATCCTCGATCGTTGCCGCGCGTGGTTCAATCTCACGGGGAGAGTCATCGAGCGCTCGATTCCGAACGCGTGGATCGTAGACCTCGCGTAACGCGACTACTCGATCTGCTTCCAGACCTTGGCGAGGCTCTCGCCGTGGACCGACAGGTCCCACTCGCAGAACCAGCCGAACGGAGTGCACCTGACCGTATAGCCGGTGTTTCGCAGCCGCTCGGCGAGCTCGATCAGAAACGGTTCGGCGAACCCCGGCTCGGCGTTGGTTGCGCCGAGGTGGGTGAACGAGTGGAGCACGATGTTCGTGAGCTCACGCTTGTTCGCGAGCCACTTGATGTGCTTGAGCGTCTGCCGGAACACGCTCGCGCGGCGAGCTTCGTCGCTTGCTTCGCAGTGAACGAATACGACGACGGCATCGTCGAGAGCGTCCTCGACCTCTTCCTCGGAAGCGTCGGCCAGCGTGCGCTGGAAGCTCTTCCACCGAAATCGCCGAGCAAGGAACGTCAGCAGCCGCATACCTCGGATTCTCCAGAAACCGGTTTCGTGCGACGCGCGGAGTCCCCTTGTCCGGGCATCCACGCCTCACGAATCGAAGATGGAGGAATCATGACCGCACCCTGCCGATTGTTCACGTCGTTGGCCGCTGCCGCGATCCTGTGCTGCCCGGCGTTCGCGCAGATCGAGATGCGCGAGATCACCGAGAGTCCGTTCCCGGGCGCTACGGTGAAGCGCTATCTGGCGATCACGGGTCAGTCCGAGGCAGAGCCGGCGCTCGTGTTCGTCGTCGCCGGGACGCGACGGACCTCGCTCGACTTCTTGACCTTCACGCTCCAGGTCGTTCCGGAGGTCGTCGTCCCGATCGGGCGGATGCTCGGTGGCGAGATGCGGATCGAGATTCCGGCGAAGATCGCGGGCCACTTCTACGTCCAGGCCCTGATGCTCGAAGTGAAGCCGAGCACGTTCCTCGCGACGCCAGCGATGGACATCGGCGACCCCGGCGTTCCCCCCGGTGACACGGAGGGCTGACGAAGGTCCGGGGGACGACGGCTTCGTCGCGTGACGGGGCCGCTTCGAATGCGTCCTCCGCTGGCCGTGCAGCGATCCCGGTTTCCGGGCTTCGCTCTCCCCACACCGCCCCCTGAGTCGAGAGACTGCTTCGCGCCGCACACCGGACGAGCGAACCGAAAGAGAGACATCCCCGCGTGAGAGCGGGATTGCGAGACGTGGAGCGAAGGCCTCCGCCGGCGGGCGGAGGCCTTTTTTTTTTGTGCCCTCGATCCGGTTGTCGGAGCCCAGCCGAATCACGAGAAGGCGACTGCGGTTCACCGTGCCTCGCCCCTGTCCGGGTGTCCAAGAACCACGATTCGCACACACGGAGAGAACCGATGAACACTGCACGCATCCTGACTTCGACTCTGGCCGCCGCTGCCCTGCTCAGCACCTCGTTGCTCGCTCGGGATCGGGCACCGTTCGCTCAGGAGCTCGAGCTCCGCGAGGTCATGACCACCGATCACTACACGGGAGAAACGCACCGCTACCTCGAGATCGGTGGTCAGGCGAGCCAGTCCGAGGGCTTCCTGTTCCTCGTTGTCGGCAGGCAGCTCCTGTACTTGCCGGCGATCGTCGGGCCTCAGATCCAAGTCGCACCGGAGCTCGTGCTTCCACTGAGCAGTAACATGGGCGACGAGGTCGTGGTCGAGCTTCCGGCCCGACTCGAAGGGCACGTCTACGTGCAAGCTGTATTGCTCCATGCTGGAAGCTTGCAGCTCGCAACGAGCGGCGTGCTCGACATCGGCTCCGCGGCGCAGGAGCGCGGCTGGGACCCGGGTTCGGACGACGGTTCGGACTCGGCCGATACCGACGACGGAAGCCCGCATGACGGCGACGGCACCTCGAGCGACGACGGCACCCCCGGCAATGGCGACGGCACGTCGAGTGATGACGGCAGCCCCGACAATGGCGACGGCACCTCGAGCGATGACGGCAGTGCCGGCAACGGCGACGGCACCTCGAGCGACGACGGTGTCGGCGCAAGTGGCCAAGCATGATCTCTCGCCGCAGCCTGCTTTCGACTCTCGCCGTGACCGCCCTGCTCGGCAGCTCGTTGCTCGCCCAGGGTGTCGAGATCCGCGACGTCGAGAGAGCCGATCCCCACACTGGTGATGTGCACCGCTACCTCGAGATCGAAGCCCGCGGCGCCGCTCTTGCGCCGCAGCGCCAAGAGCCGGCTCCGCACCGCTTCCTGTTCTTGATCGCCGGCACGGACCGGACGTTCGTCCGACTCGGCGGCAACAACGAACTCCACGTGCTGCCGAAGCTGATCGCTCCACTCGGCGCCATGAGTGACACGGTCAGGATCGAGCTGCCTCTTCGGATGCCCGGGCACGTCTACGTGCAGGCAGCCCTGCTCGAGGCCGGGACCTTCCGGTGGACGCTCAGCGAGATGCTGGATCTCGGCGACGACAGCAACCTCGACGAGCAGTCGGCCGGGAGCGCTGACGCGGGTCACGCCGTAGCCGGGGACACACGATAGGAATCACAAGCAACCCTCGCGCC
>Ga0055451_10000598_pt1 | contig 14532 bp, 14 predicted proteins | sample China_Galinas_PW_3_FD_57745 | JGI IMG/M metagenome (GOLD analysis project Ga0055451, IMG submission 57745) | Wetland microbial communities from San Francisco Bay, California, USA, that impact long-term carbon sequestration - China_Galinas_PWB_D2 | ecosystem: Environmental > Aquatic > Marine >... | reverse complement strand
ACCGCGGCCGCACCGGCCAGCCGGGATCTACTGACCCATCTGGCCCAGCGCGGCGCCAACCTCGGCACGGCCACCGCGCGGTTGTTGCGGTTGCTGGAGGAGTTCGGGGCTGCGCGCTTGGAGCAGGCGATTCGCGAAGCGATAGAGAAGGACATCCCGCACCATCACGCGGTACGCCAGATCCTGGAGCGACAGCGTCGTGCGGAAGGGCGCCGTCCCACGCTGCCGGTGACGCTACCGGATGATCCCCGTGTACGCGACCTGACCATCCGGCCGCACACGCTTGAAAGCTATGACGAACTGAGCCAAGGCATCGTCGGCGCGCGGGAACCGTTCGATCAGAGTGACCAAGGTACGGATCACGTCGACGACCACGAGGACCATGATCATGACGAGCAAACCAGCCACGACGAGTCGTCCGTCACCTGATCCACTGATGGATCGCGCCCGGCGCCTCGGGCTGTACGGCCTGCTGGCTCGCTGGCAGGAGTTGGGCGATCAACCCTGGGTACGCACGCTTATCGAGTGCGAGGAGGCAGAGCGTAGTCGGCGAAGCCTGGGATTCACAGTGGCATGCCAGACGATCCTGGCATCTTGGATGCTCTTGTCCACGGGTTCGTGCGCCAATACGCGCGCCTTGCACGACACCCTATTGACGCACATTGCCGAAAACGAAGTGGCCAACCGTCCCGGACGGATCGAGCCCCGCGTACTGAAGCGTCGTCGACATCGCTATCCCCTCATGCAACGCCCTCGCGATCAGTTGCGATTGCAATGCGGGAAAACGTGAGCGTATGACAGCGCAAAAGGACGGCAGTGCCATTCGGGACTGTCACCTATATGGCAGTAATGTGGCACTATTGCCGCGATGGGCATCGGGCCCGAAGCAAATTTAGCATTCGCCTCGGACGATCCGAGTTGTAATACAACTCTCGCCCAGGATCTTATGTGGCTCATGTGAATCCGCGACCCCTCCACGCATGGCGCTTGGGCGGTCAGTTCGCCCTTAGGACGAATCGCAGCGCGTCGCGGGATTCCTTTTTCCAGTTTGGTGGCAGGGTGTGGCCCGTTTTGGGGTAGATGCGTAGCTCGAGCGGCACGTTGATCGCTTGCAAGTCCGCCGCGGCGCGGCGGTTGGATTCCAGGGGACTGTCGTTCTCACCGACCATGATGAAGAATCGCGGCGGACTCTTGCCGGAAAGCGGGCTCAGGTTTTCGGGTGAGAGGGTGTAGGAACCGGCCATCGGGATGACGCCGCAGAACAAATGCGGATTCATGACGGCGAGTTGGAACGCAAGATAGCCGCCCTGTGAGAATCCCGTCAGCACGATGCGCCGCGCGTCGATCTTGAACTGCTTGCGGATTCGCTCGATGGCGCCGCGCACGATGATGTCGGCCTCGCGCGCGTCGTCCCAATCGAAGCCGGCGCCGATCACGCGGTGGTTGCCCTGCGGGGCGATCAAAATGGCGCCGACATCGGCCGCGGCCTGGTGCCACGATTGGCTTATGTCGCCTGCCGTGCCGCCATATCCGTGCAGTGCAATGATCAACGGCGCCGCCTTCTCACGGTTTAGATCGGGCGGCTTGATGGTCAAAGGCTTGCGACGCGAAGCCACCTCGCGCAACTTCACCAAGGCTCGTTCGTAGTTCTCGTACACTTTCGCGCGGATGGCTTCGAATGGCGGATCGTCATGCACGCACGTGACGTAGCCTTTGGCCAGCAGGAGCGAGTAGCGAGAAAAACCGTTGCCGGCGGCGGTGTCTAGCCATTGGAGAGCGTTGTCGTGGTCTTCCACCTCACAGTAGGCGGCGGCGAGGTTGAAGGCGTCCTCTTTGCTCTTCGGTGCGCGATCCATCAACAGGAGCCCGGTTTCAATCGCCCGGTCCGCCTGTCCGTTGCGGTAATATTGTGCGAAGTCGTGTCGCAGTTCGACCGGAGACTTGTGGCCGTGCGTCGACGGCTGTGCGCATACGGAAGTGACAAGCACCTGCCATGCCATCCATGTCACGAACGTCAGGCAGCGTGCCGGCGTGCGCCCTTGGCATCGATGAAGTCCGTTGTCAGTGTTCGAGTTCGTTTGCATTTCTCGCCTGCGTCTTCGACGACGATGCGGTAGCCGGAGAGCGGCCGCTACATTGATCAAACCCAACTGCCACGGCGACGGCCACTACAGGTACCACTTGACGACTAGTTTTTATTCTCGTCGGCGAGCTTTTCTTTCACGCTACGAACCTTGCCTTCCACAGTTTGCGTCCGATCCGTGCGTGTCCCGAGCTTGATGGTGGTGGAGAGCCGTGGTACGCCTTCTTCGTGGAGGGCCTCGTGGCATCGCTTGACGGCGCCGAGCACCTCATCCCAATCACCCTCGATGGTCGTACCGTAGGCGTGCAGGTGCGGTTCCAGTCCGCACGCCTTGATCTCTCGCTCGCACATGGCGATGTACCGAGAAACCGACAGTCCGACCCCCATGGGAACGACACAAAGATCCAGAATGACTTGCATGACGATTATCTCCTTGCAGGCCCAGGTATCGTAGCCAGCCCGCGATGCCGCCGCCAGAGGGTACTTGGTCTTGACCGCAAAGGACGATACGATCATCCGCAGATTCCAGCGGAATTCTTCACGGCGGGTCTGATGGCGCTTCGAGAGATCATTGAACTTTCCCGTTGCGAGTTGAACCTGGGTACGTTCGTCGAGGTTGGCGGCCTCGAGCTGGCCGTCTTCCGCTTCGACGAGCCGCCGCGCGCCGTGGTCATCGACAACGCCTGCCCCCATGCGAGCGGCAATCTGTCGGGTGGTTTGGTAGAGGATGGGATTGTCACGTGCCCTTGGCATGATTGGCAGTTCCGCCTCGAAACAGGCGTGTGTGTGCATTCCGACAAGGCGCGCGTCCGGCGGTACGCCGCGGAGATTCGCGACGGGTTCGTGTGGGCGGACCTGAGTCAAGAGACTTGAGTCTGTGAGTGACGAATGGCGCGGGCAACGGTCATCAAAATCTGTGGCCTCACGACGGGGAAAGACGCGCAGTTTGCTTTGCAAGCCGGCGCCGATTGGATAGGCCTTAACTTCGTCGCGGGACCACGTCAGATTACATTGAGCGTCGCGAAGGACATCCTCGCACAGATAGAAGACCCTACCCGCGCCGTGGCATTGATCCTGGTGGACGAGACCGATGGCTACGAGAAAGAGGCGGAGACGTTCGACGGGTTGGGAATACAATGCCTCCAGCTTTACGGGCACGTCACGCCCGAGGTCGTGGCGCGGTTGGCTGCCCGGGGATTTCAAACGATTGTAGCGCGTACCGTGCCGGATGTGTTGTCGCTGCAGGTGGCGGAACGGTTTCTGAAAGACTGCGCCGACGTGCCGCCGTCGTTCCTTCTCCTGGACGCGGCTTCCCAGCACTGCCTCGGTGGTACCGGGCGGCTGGCCAACTGGCCTGCCATCGCGGAGGCCACCCGGGAGAATCTGTTCGTCGACTGGCCGCCGGTGATATTGGCCGGCGGGCTCGACGCGGACAACGTGGGCGCGGCGATCCACGAGTTGTCGCCCAACGGTGTGGACGTCTGTTCCGGTGTCGAGTCGAGCCCGGGGCACAAGGACCATGCCAAGGTGGTGTCCTTCATCGAAGCCGCGCGGCGTGCCTTATAGAGAGCCAAAGAAGAGAAAAATACGTGGTCGTCGCACATGCGGCCTGCAGCAGTGGGGGTCGCGGGCCGAAAGGCCGCGTCCACCAAAGGAGGTCGAGCACCCAATCATGCGATCGTATGTCACTCACCTGGAAGCGGCCATCGATGGAACCCATCTGGAACACGAGTGCGTGCAGACGATGCACAAGGATCGACCGCTCTGGGTTCGCTATGACTTAGAAGCTATCGGCAAGGCCGTCGATCGCGCCACCATCGCCAAACGACCTCCGTGTCTGTGGCGCTATCGCGAGCTGTTGCCGCTGCCGCAGGACGCCGCGCCGGTGACACTCGGCGAAGGCATGTCCCCGCTTTTGCGCGCGCCGACGCTTGGCGCCTCGCTGGGGTTGTCCGATCTCTGGATCAAGGACGAGTCGCAGTTGCCTACGGGTTCCTTCAAGAGCCGCGGGCAGGCGCTCGCGGTATCCATGGCTCACTACTTCGGTGTCAAGCGTATGGCGATCCCGACGGCGGGTAACGCGGGAGGCGCCATGGCGGCGTACGCCGCCCGGGCGGGCATGGAAGCGTTCGTGTTCATGCCGAAGGACACGCCGGTGGTCAACCAAATGGAGTGTGTGGTCGCCGGCGCCAAGGTGTTTCTCGTCGACGGACTCATCACCGACTGCGGTCGCATCGTCCGCGGCGGGCTCGAGCGCGCCGGCTGGTTCGATTGTTCCACCCTCAAAGAGCCGTATCGCATCGAAGGCAAGAAGACGATGGGGCTGGAACTGGCGGAGCAGTCTGCCTGGAAGCTTCCGCACGTCATCGTCTACCCGACGGGCGGCGGGACGGGGTTGATCGGTATGTGGAAGGCCTTTTACGAGTTGCGGACGCTCGGCTGGCTCGAGAGTGACACCATGCCGCGCATGGTATCGGTGCAGAGTGACGGTTGTGCGCCGATCGTACGCGCGTTCGAGGCCGGCGAGCGGTTTGCATCTCCGTGGGAGGACGCTTCGACTTGCGCCAGCGGATTGCGCGTCCCGGCGGCCGTCGGCGATTTCATGATCCTGGACGCCGTGCGCGAAAGCGGTGGTTGTGCGATCGCCGCACCCGAGTCTCAGATTCTAGACGCGATGCATCGTGCGACCGCCATGGAAGGTGTCTCGATTTGCCCGGAAACCGCCGCCTGTGTGCTTGCTGTCGAGCAGATGGCCGCCGACGGGCGCGTCAAGCCGGACGAACGTGTGGTCATTTTCAACACCGGCGCCGCTACCAAGTATGTCGAGACAGTGGCACTCAATCTCCCTGTCGTGTCCGACCCCAATACATTCGACTACAGTCCGTATGTCGTGTGACAGCCGATAAATCCCACTGCGCAGCGCATCTTTACCGGGCGTATGGCCGCGCACGGACAACGACTTTCGCACGATGGTCGGATAAACGATGGCGTCACCATGTCAACTCACTTTAGCCCCAAGCCGGCCCGCCTCCGTTCCGATGCAAGAGGGAAGCCGTGTCTTTCAAACCGTCACCGGGATCTTGCGTCGGAGCTATCGATTATGTCGAAGAGAATCAGTGGGGTGAGTGGTGTGTTCGTGTTTTCCGCGTGGCTGGGGCTCGCGGTGGTCGGCTGCGGCGGTTCGGCGCCTTCGGGCGTGGACGTGACGTTGCCGGACGGCACCACGGTCAACGCTACCTTGGGTAGCGGTGTGGTTACGCTGGCCGACACGGAGTGGGAGTTTTTCAGTGGGGTCGGGGGAGGCCAGTGGACCCCCTTCGTCACGGTCCGTTTCGGCTCCGAAGGGCAACTCGACTCCTTTGTCGACAATACAATCGCCAGCAGCATCTTCGGAGAGACCATCATTTTCGACGGCGCGCGGCACAACACGTCGCTGTCGGGCGTCCAGTATGCCGCGGCGACTTACGGGGCGGAAACGTCCGATTCATCGGGATTCACGTTCGAGGGGCGCCTGAGTGGATTCACTGCGGGCGTGGAGGCCGCCAAGGCCACCGCCACGGCCTCCGCGGTATTCGATGAAACCGATCCCGACACCGTGCGTGGCAATTTCTCCTTTTCCTCAGAAGTTCTCCTGTTCCCGGAGTTGTTTCCTCAGGGAAACTTGGACGATGAATTCTCGTTCATAGGCCTCCGCGTTCGCGACTAAGTTACCGTTCTCGGACGAGAACGAAACGTACTTCCGCAAAGAAGTGACAGGACGACCAGGCGACGGAGAGGGCCAACGACCATCCGTTCGTCGCTCGGTCGCTCCCTACAACAATCTTGCAAATTGCGATTGTCATGCACGCTGAAAACGGCAGAATCGCTCGGGTTTCCATCTAAAACTTCCCGTTAAGCGGAATGGTCGTCAGTGCTATGAGTCCGTCTCGGATCGTGCTGTAGTCGGTGGGTGATTGTACGTCACGTCCCCAATACGGTGAGCCGTAGCCGAACTCCGTGGTTTTTCCGTCTTCGCGTACGGTCCGCTCGAAATCCAGCGGCGTCGCATCGATGGCCACGGGCACGCGCCGAAGGGCGTCCAGTCCTTCTTCTGGAATAGGCTGCGGCAGATTCAGGCTCCAGAAGCCGGGCGCGGGTAGCGTCTCGCTCAGGATGATGCCGGTGATTACCTCGTGGACGGTCTTCGTTGCCGCCGCCCAATCTACACCACGATCGTTGTGAATCGCCTGCGATGCGGCAACCGACTTAAGGCCGAGAATCGCACCTTCGCGCGCGCCGGCGACGGTGCCGGAGTAGTACACGTCGACCCCGGAATTGGCACCGCGATTGATGCCGGAAAGGAGCAAGTCGATCGGTTCGGTAATCAGTTCAGCTACGGCCAGCCGCACGCAATCAGCGGGTGTGCCGTCCACCGCGAAGGCGGTGCCGTAGTGCGCATGCGTGAGTTTTTCAACGGTTATCGGGTGTCTCAGCGTGATCATGTGACTGCACGCCGACCGTTCCGACTTCGGTGCCACGACATGTACACGTCCGAATTCCCTCACGGCCTCGTAGGCCGCGCGCAATCCAGGGGCGTCCAAACCGTCATCGTTGGTTATCAGGACATTCATGCGATTATGCCAAGTTCCGTGGTTTCGTCCTACTTAAAACAGCGTCTTCTTTTGCCGAGAAGCCATCGCCAATCGTACATTAAACTCAGGAATTAGATAGCCCAGAGCACCCAGATGATACACGTGTTCTCGGCTGGGATGTGCGTGCGGTGCTCGTAGGGAAAGGAGTCCGACACGCAAGGGACGGATGGAATCGCATTGAACTCCGAGGGGAGGGCCGTATGAACACCTCGTCACCGGCACTTAATCGTTCTGAGATACAGCTGTTGCCCTCCGCGCCGCTCGTACGCGTCACAGCAGGCGTCGGGTCGGCCGGGCAAAAGACTTGGAACCTACGTCGTCCCGTGACTTTGATCGGCGCAAGGCGTCCTGCCCACATCGTTCTCCACGACAAGGACGTCAGCGTCGCGCATTGCGTGATCGTCAACACCGGCCGCGAAGTGCTCATCAAGGATCTTCACACCTCAAAGGGAACCGTCTGCAATCGCGACAGAGTGGACCTCGCGGTACTGAGCGATGGAGATGTGATCACGGTAGGCGCGACCAAGATCCAGGTGGCGATCCGAGCCGACGCGGACTGCAACGGCGACTCTGGGGTCGACATGAAATACGCCGATCCGATCAAGCTGCGGACCCCTGTCAAAATCCGCTTCGAGCATGCCGACAAGGAATGGCGAGTGGAGGATGCAGTGGCACTCATTGGACGGCATCCCGAAGCGGAGATCAACCTCAACGTGGATGACGTAGAACGACGCCATGCTGTGCTGTTCTCGTTTGGCGATGAGGTGGCCCTATTCGATCTGGCTGGTCGTGCGGGTGTCAGCATCAACGGACACCCCTGCGCGATCGGCGGACTGCGGCACGCCGACAGGATAGGCATTGGTCCGCTGGCCTTGCTCGTCACGTGCGATGGCGAATCGGCGGTGGATACGTCATCCAGTAGCCTGGAAGACGCTGAGGAGGCGGATGCATCATCGTCGCACGAGGTGGACGACACGGATGTCGAAAAGGTGAAGGCGGAGGCCGACTCGAGCACAGAGTGTGCGGGAGCCCCCACCGATCAACCGGATGAGCCAGACGCCGCGGCAACCGCCAAAGACGAGACGTTGATGAATGCCCGCGAACTCAACGCCGCGCTGGGCCAACTCGAGAGTGAACTCAGCAGTATTGAATCGAACATCTCGAGTTCCTGGCAGCAGCTCAACGGTTGGCAGGTCCACGGCGACCCCGAGGACCCCGAGGTGGATGCCAGGCTTAAATCGCTCGATGCCCGTGAGACCGAACTTAACGAGCGGGACGCCGTGATCCGCGGGCAACTACACAACGTCACGTGCTACCACGAGCAGGTGTCCGCGCGCGAGAAGGACCTGCAGAAGCAACTGGCGGAGTTTCAGGAAGAGATCGACAGCCTCAGCGCGGCGAAGGCTGAATTGGAATCGCGAGAGAAGGAAGTGTCGCGACGTATGGAAGAAATGAAGCGGCGCGAGCATGTCGTTGCGCAGCGATGGTCAAGAGTGCAGAGCGCATCCTGTCCACATTGCGGCAAGCCGGTGAGTATGGAGTCCTAGGCATGCCGCCCTTGCGGTGGCGGCGTGCGACCGAGTCGCGGTCAGCTTCTGCCTTCGGGCAGCAACATGCCTGTGATCCGCGCCTCGAAGATCATGCGGCCTTCCACCACGCCCTGCGTGTCCGAAACGATACGCCGTTTGCGGTAGTCGGAACCTGCGCTAAGTAGATAGAATCTCGCAGGCGGCGTGACGGTCTCGCGGAATTTGCACTGATCGACGCCGCCGAACGCGATGAATCCGTCGAAGCCCCCGACCAATTTGGCCATCACCGCAGACACTTGCGCTGCCATTTCGAGCATCAGGACGCCGGGCAGGAGCGGCCTGCCAGGCACGTGTCCACGAATCCACCAGTCTTCCGGCGTCACGTCGCGATAGGCCACGATGAGTTTCTTCTTCTCATCAACGTGGCACACGCCGTCGAGTAGCATGAATTCGTGGCGATGCGGCAGCCGCTGATAGATCTCGTCGCGGCCGAGGCATGTCTTCGTGAGGTCAATCGCCTCGAGATCAGCCAATAATGGTGGCGGCATGCGGATTCTACTCCGAGCCCGTTACGCGCAGCCCGCACGTACCGGATTGACGGTCGAAAACACCGGCAAGTCGCAGGTCGTGGCGCTAGGCGGCCTCTTCGGCACGCACCTCGAGGATCTTCTTGCGAACGGTTTGCGCAGCCTCTTTGACCTGTTGCATGGTTTTTCGTACGCGGGTCCCAGCGGCCTTGTTGCCTCCCGTTGCCTTTCGTACGTCATCTGCGGCAGATTCAACGAGTTCACGCAGTGCTTCGTATTCTTCCATGATCCAATCTCTCCGAGTCAGTTTGTTCCGCGGATCCCTTCCTTGGGTAACCTGTTCGGCGAAGTTTACCAAGGCGAATCCCCAGTCGCCATACGGATTGTCGTCAAAAACCCCTTCTCAGGGACCGAAAAACCGGTTTTTTTCGGTCCCACAGACCACACATTTGGCTTAAAGCGGCACGTTATATCGGCGAAGCAATCATAAAGTATTGAATAAAAGAAAGTTAGGTTCATTCAGGCTTGCCTCGTGCGAAGCCGTTTTTCAATGCTGTCAACGCGATCGAGCCCGATGGACCTGTTGGCAACCCTGAAATCGCTCTTGCCAATGACTCTTGGCCGCCTGAGCGCCGCCATGTGGCTCGCCTTCTTTCCTTTGCAGTGGTCCAAGCCATGGCTCCGATAGAAGACTCGGCGCAACACGCAAGATCTGCGCACGGCTGAATGGAAAATATACTGAGGTGCTGGATGCACACGACCGTGAGTTGGCCTGGAGGCCTGACATTCTTCGTGCTGGCGAGCACCGTTCTAGGTAGTGGTCGAGACATAGCCCCGGTTCAAAGCCGTGTATTCGATGTCGATTACGTCCTTAATGAGGATGCCCTGCCGGTTGACACCGTACAGATTTGGTACACCGCGGACGAGGCAAGAACCTGGCATCACTACGGCTACGATGAGGATCGCCAATCGCCCGCGACGTTTCAGGCGCCGTCCGAAGGGCTCTTCGGCATCTACTTTCGGGTCACCAATGCGGCAGGCACGTCAGGAGAAGAGCCAACCGCTGGGGTGGAGCCTCATGTTTGGGTTTATGTCGACACCACCCCCCCCGTTGTCCAACTGCACGAGGCACGTCCATCCATTGTCTTGGGGCGGCGCGCCGTTCAGCTGCGTTGGACCGCCATCGATGCTCATCTAACCAGCCGACCGATCGAGTTCGAGTACCGTCAGGTTCCAGGCGGCCAGTGGCAGCCCGCGTTCAACGATCCATTTCCGAACACCGGCAGGTATGACTGGCGCGTGCCGGAGGAAATATCCGGGGGGATCGAACTACGTTTGATCGCCAGCGATCGCGGTGGGCATCGCGTGGCCAGCGAGCCAATCGAGATCGACCTGGCGGCGCGCGGTGTCGCGTCACCGCGCCCGGATACCGACCATGCCAAGCAGCGCGACACGATGGGTGAAACACCCCAACAGCCCTTTGATGCCACAGGGAAGTCCGGCAAAACGCGAGCTGCGGAACTGTACGTTGAATCCCTGAAGCTTCGTGAACAGGGCGATCTCCGCGGCGGTGTCGCACGGCTGCGTGAGGCTGTGAAGCTGGATCCCCTCTTTACTGACGGGTTTGCCGAGCTGGGATCGATGCTTTTTCAGCTTGGGGATCTGGAACGAGCCCTGACGGCCTATGAGATCGCGGTAGACCAGCAACCCACGATGCGGCGGGCCTTGCGGGGGTCGGCCATGGTCTTTCGGCAGAAGAAAGACTATGCCTCCGCCGCCAAGCAACTCCGGGCCATACTACGCACGAATCCCAATGATGCGGAAGCCTGGATGAATCTCGGCGATATCGGTATTTTCCAGGGCGATGAGTTGCTGGCACGCGAATGCTATGTGCGTGCCACGCAAATAGATGCGGGCGCTGAGGATGTCATTCGCAAGGCGCAGGAGAGGCTGGCCTTGATGGCTGAGGTTTCGCGAACGTATCAGCAACGGGACTAGAACGGATTTCGGGCAGGGGTCGCATCGCAGGGAGGAAGATGTCCGAGCACCCCCCGTAATCGAACCCTACAGTTGAGTAGAGCTTGCTCCCATGGTCACGCAATCGAAATCCTCCGTGTCGATTCACTACGTCTATGCTCTCGTCGGCGGCGACCGATTCCTGCGTGGCGAGGCGCTGACTGCCCTCTTGCGCCGCCTGGACGATGGGACGGCGGCATTCGACCCCGTTCGGATGGACGGTGCGAATGCGGAGTTGGCGGATGTCCTCGATGAGGTTCGTACCCTGTCGCTGCTCGGCGGCCTTCGGGTCGTCGTTGTCGACGACGCGGATGCCTTCATCAAATCGCATCGCTCCGCGATCGAGTCTTATGCTTCCGATCCGGTGGATTCCGGATGCCTGATCCTCTTGTGCAACTCATTGGCGAAGAACACGCGCCTCTACAAGATCATTGTCGCCCACGGCAAGGTCGTGGAGTGCGCGTCACCGAAGCCGCGGGATCTTCCCGCGTGGATCGCCACACGCAGCCAGGGCACCTATGGCAGGCGCATGACGGTGACCACGGCGCGAAGGCTTGTGGATTTGTTGGGCCACGATCCTGGCGTGTTGGACTCCGAACTGGCCAAACTGGCCACGTATGTCGGGCATCGCGACGAAATCAAGATCGACGACCTCCAGGCGATGACCGGCAAGCATCGCGAGGAGAAGATCTTCGCGGTCATGGATGCGATCGCCGAAGGGCGCACGAGCGACGCCCTGCGCGACTGGCGGCAGGTATTGGATACGGACCGGGCGGCGCCGGCGCGGGCGGTCGCGGGGCTGGCCTGGGCGGTGAGAAGCCAGATCGACGCGTTTCGACAATACCAGCAAGGCGCGAGCCTCGATCGCCTAGCCTACGCCACGTTTACGACGCCTGACAGGCTACGCAAGAGACTGGAAAGCGTCTCACTCGATGATCTGCAAGAACGGCAACACGACCTGCTCGCGGCGGAGCTGGCCTGTAAAACGGGCGCATCGACGGTCGAAACGGCCATCGAAAAATTCATTGTGACACACAGTCGGCGCGGCAAGCGCCAACCCAGTTAGGATGACGATATGATCGGTCAGGGACGACCACACAAGGTTCGCGTTTCTCTTCTCTTTGCCATCTCCTTTCTCGGCACCGTGACGCCGGGCTGTGCGACCTTCCGCACGCGACAGCCAGATCCGGAACCGGAGCCGAAACGAATCGCCATGCGCCCCATGCAGGTACACCCGCCAGAGACACAAGACACAGCAACGGCTTCTCACGATCAGCGCGAACAGGCCACACTGGACGCGGTCGAGCAATTCCTGGCGCGTACGGAGGAGTATGATGCCCACGGCGCCGCACCGTCGCCTGCTCCCCGTCATAGTCGATCCGGCACATCTTTGGATGACCAGCAGGGGAGTGCAAAGCCGCAGGGTAAGCCGGAGATCGTCGTGTCACAAATCGCACCCAAGAACGCGGGTGCTACGGAGAACCGCGCGATTGCCAATTCGGAGATTTCGTTGACAAGTGACACCGCAACGTCAGCTCCAACCATACGATCCGTTGCGATACGACCATTGAAGCCCGCCCTGATGGCGACGACGGATACCGCGAAGGTTGTGGGTACCACGAACAAGCCGCTCGATATTCGCGCCGCCGGCCAACCGGCATCCATCGACGGGTTCGTGAAGGCACTCAGAAAGACGGCCGAGAAAGAAGGCGACTTCGACGCGGCCTGGCGGTACCGTGTCGTCGAGCGGGTGTTGGGCCGGCGCGGTGCGGAGATCGACGATCTCGCTTTGTCCGCGTCCAAGGCCAAGCCGCTGCTGACATCCCTGTTGGACACCATGGATGCCGTGCAATCTCTGGCGCATGACCCGCTGGCCACCGGCGAAGAAGCGTTGCAAGCGGTGGGGCGGCTCCAGGAGTTGGTGGCGGAGCAGGCCGATCCGGTCGTGGACACCATCGCGTTTTGTCGGCGGGTTGTGACTTTTGGCGTGTACGACGAAATGGGGGCTGACGAGTTCGTTGTCGGCCGCCCCGTATCGACCATCGTCTACTCCGAAATCCGCAATCTCAGCTCCGAAAAAGCCCCCGACGGTTCGCACCGGACAGTGTTCGCCAGTCGCATGGAACTGCTGACGGCGGCGGGTCAGTCGGTATGGCAGCACGAGGAGCCAGAAATTGTAGATCGTTGCCGCCACCGGCGGAATGATTTCTTTGTGGCGCAGCGCGTCACTCTGCCGGCGACACTGGCAGCAGGGGACTACGTGCTGAAGGTCTTCATTGAAGACAAACTTTCCGGAAAAGCGAGCGAGGCGACAAGGGAATTCTCCACTTCTTCGCAGGATACACTGACCGCGCGACGTTAATCCGACCGATGATGTATCCAACCATCCCCGGCCGCAGGGGCCTCCACGGCTCCAGAGCGGTGTGGCCCGGGGGTGTTGGACCCTGCGTCGATACCGAGTGTCCGAAATCGGGACAGGCGACAATTTTTCGTGTTGGCGCGGGCGAAAAGTCGGTTAAGATTCCATTAAGTTGAGCGAGGTGTACGGCGCACCGGGCGGCGCGGCCTGGGGTGCATCGAGCTACGATTGAAGAACTGAATTTGGAGTGCAAGGACGATGAAGCGAACTCTCTCGATTTTATTCGCGATGTGTCTATCGACGGCTGCATATGGACAGGCCGACGACGGCAAGGGTGTCATGATGAATCCGGAGGGCAAGTATGACCTCCTGAGCCAGCTCTGGCGCTTCGAAGACGCCGATCCGCTGGACACCGGAACCGTCGACTTACGCCTGGGCCTGCAATGGTGGACGGAGAACACGCCGGCCAACAACGGTGAAAGCAGCGACAACTGGATCCTAACGCCCACGCTGGTCTGGGGCTTTGCCGAGGATTGGGAGCTTTCCGTCGGTAATGACTCCTGGTTAGGTGACGGCGGTGACAGGGGCGCATTCGATGACGGCAATTACGACACGAACCTCGGCCTGCTGTGGCGCGTTCACGAGCAGGAGCCCTTCATGGCGCGCAAGGGCGAGATGAATTGGCCGTCGATGGCATTGTCCACAACGCTTCGTATTCCCACCGGTGCTGACTCCGCCGGCGTAGATGCCGAACTTCGTTTCATCAGCACCTACGAGTATACCAGCGGTGTCCGTTCGCACATGAACATCTTCATGAAGTCGCACAACAAGAACAACGACGATATTGACGGCAACAACGGCTTCTTTGGTCTTGGCGGCGGCCTTGGGAATCTCGTGAACGGCCTGTCGTTCCTTGGTTTCGGCAATGACAACGATATTGACGCCCGTCACTTCCAGTACGGTATCGTGCTGGGTGCGGATGGCCCGCTGCCCTGCGAGAATCTTCGCTGGGTCGCCGACTACATGTACCGCAGCAGCTACTTTTATGGCCGCACCGGCATCCACATGGGTGAGGTCGGCTGGGAATGGGAAATGGCCGAGGCGCACAAGCTCGGCATGTCCGTTCAGGCCGGCTTGAGCCACGTGGGCGACGCACCCAATTTCGGTATCGGTCTGATGTACGCGTACTCGATCGGTTCGTAGAACGATAACGCTTGGTTGTCGCGACAAGGATGTAGCGATCGCCTCTGCGGCAACAGTTGATCGATGACGTTGTGATGAAGACGTAAGTTAGCGGGAGTCCGGGCCTGTTTGGGGTCCGGACTCCTTTTTTTGGTGCGTCAGGCATGACGCGCAGCGTCATGACCTGACGCTGGATAACTGGTTT
>Ga0055451_10000597_pt1 | contig 14565 bp, 11 predicted proteins | sample China_Galinas_PW_3_FD_57745 | JGI IMG/M metagenome (GOLD analysis project Ga0055451, IMG submission 57745) | Wetland microbial communities from San Francisco Bay, California, USA, that impact long-term carbon sequestration - China_Galinas_PWB_D2 | ecosystem: Environmental > Aquatic > Marine >... | reverse complement strand
CTCCGACCTGCCGAGTGTCACGACTTCGGCCAGCGCCCTCCCGGCCGCGAGGGAGTGCATGATCCCGTGCCCGCCGAACCCGACCGCATGCAGGAACCGGTCCATGCCCGGCGTCGGGCCGACGATCGCATGGTGGTCGGGGGTCTCGGGATAGAGCCCGGCCCAGCACTTCTTCATGTCGATCGGGATGTCCTCGAGGAACGGAAACCTGTTGCCCAGCCGTTCGGCGAGGTCTTCGAAGAACGCCGGGTCGACGCTCGTGTCCGTCCCCGGGGGGTCGTTCGGGTTGGAGTAGGCGATCAGGAACCCCGCGCTCTCGCGGCGGATCAACACTCCGGTATCGATGTCGACGCACATCGGGATCGGGTTGGGGTAGCCGGCGGCGGCCTCGGTGCAGGCCAGGTTCCGGCGCACCGGGTCCACGGGAAGCTCGACGCCGAGCATCGCGGCGGTCTGTCGTGCTTCGGCCCCCGACGCGTTGACGACCCAGTCGGCCGTGATCTCGCCGGTCGAGGTCTCCAGCGTGAACCTGCCTGCCTCCTGGCGGATCGCGGTCACGTCGCAGTCGAGCCGAGCGATCCCGTCGTGGGCCTTGAGCTCGGCGGCGATCGCGGCGACGACGCCGTGCGGGTCGATGATGCCGTCCTTGTCGCGGAAGGTTCCGGCACGCAGCCCCTCGGCGCGGACGAACGGGGCCTTCTCCAGGATGCCTTCGGGCGTCAGCCACTCGACGTCGAGGCCGACGTCGTGCTGCAGCTCGTAGCCGCTGCGCAAGAACGCCTCGCTCCGCTCGGTGCCGGCCATCAACAGGTATCCGGACTGGATGAGTCCGGGCAGCCCCTCTCGTTCGGCCTGCAGGCGCTCGAGCTCGGCGATCGTATAGCGCGAGAACTCGATGTTGGCGCGCGTCGAAAACTGCGCGCGCACACCACCGTTGGCGCGCGCGCTCGAGACCATGCCGAGGCCGATCTCGCGCTCGATGACAACGACCGGCATGGCACCCGCGCGGGCCATCTCGAGGGCGACCGCCGCGCCCACGACGCCTCCGCCGACGACCGCGACTGCAAATCTCTCCGCCATCAGCGGCGAACCAGGAGGAACGGATATCCCTCGTCCTCGGGGAACTGGATCTTGCCGTCTTCCCACGTCGCCGTCATCGGCGCCGCGTCGGCGACGGCCTTGTCGTCGGCCTTCTCGATCGCGAGCTCGAGCTTCTTGCCTGTCAGCGTCCAGGTTCCCGAAAGCCGCCGCATGGGCTCGCGTGGTGCCGTGCGCTGTTCGGCCGTGAAGGTCTGATCGGCGGCCAGGACGAGCTGCATGTGCCAGTGGACGGCCGACTGGCGCACGGCGTCGACCAGTTGCTTCTTCTCCTTCTCGTCGGCTCCGGCCGGAAGGTCCTCGCGCATGGCCTTGGCAGTCAGGATCTCGAGCAGAGTGGCGCGGTCGAGCACGTAGGTCCCGGCCAGTCGCTTGCCGGTCGCGGTCTTGCGCCGGGGCGGGTTCTGCTCGGCGGTCTTCGTGCCCGCGGCGGACTTGCCGCCACCGGGTTTGGTGGAGTCGGGCTTCGCAGTTCTCGACGTCTGGGCCTTGCTCTTGCCCGGGCCGTCGGGCGCTTTTGCGTCCTCACCGCAGGCGAGGACCGGGAGAAGGGCGGCGCAGACGAGGAGTGCGAGTCGTCGGGATGGGATCACAGTCCGGATTCTAGTGTCTCCGGCTGTGTGCGGGCAGGGCTTTCGGCCAACCGGCTGTCAGACGGCGTTGCCGAGTCCGTGCATCCCGAGCCAGGACGTCCCGGCCAGCACTTCGACGTCGTCGCGGGTGGGCAGGCTCGGGTGCACGCCGGCCTTGCTGGCTGTCAGCGCACCGGCCGCCGACGCGAACAGGATCGCGTCCTCGAGGCTCTGGCCTTCGGACCAGGACAGCGCGAGCCCGGCGAGAAACGCGGCCGCGGCCCCGCGCCGATCGACCTCGTCGACCGAGAACGACGGCCGCCGGGTGAGCCCGGTGCCAACGCAGACGATGCTGCCGCGCTCGCCGAGCGTCAGCGCGACCCGGTTCGGTCCGTGGCGCAGGAGGCGAAGCGCGAGCTCCTCGGCCGACGTGGCGTGACCCGCGCCGAGCAGCAACCCGGCGTCGGTGTGATTGAGCACGACGAGATCGCACTCGCGCAGCAGAGCGTCGGGCAGGCGTCGGGCCGGGTGGATGTTCAGGACGATTCGCTTGTGCGCAGTGGACGCCAGCCGCGCGGCTTCGAGCAGCGCGTCGTCGGGGACATCGCTCTGCAGCACCACGAGGTCGCAGGTCTCGAGCTCGGGCCAGGCCCGGCGCACGTCGAGGGCTGACAGTTGGGCGTTGGCCCCGATCGAGACCACGGTCGTCATCTCGCCGTCCTGGTCGATCGTCGTGTGTTGGCGACCGGTGTCGGTGGAGTCGGACTTCCCGACATGGGAGCAGATGACGCCTTCGTTCTCGATGGCGCGGACGACCTTCGGCCCATAGCTGTCGCGTCCGACGTTGCCGAGCAAGTAGCTCGTGGCCCCGAGACGGGACAGTGCGATCGCAACGTTCGCTCCACGGCCGCCCGGTTGGGCGGAGAGCGACGTCACGCGAGCCGGGACGCCCGGAGAGGGTAGCACCGGAACCTCGGCGACGATGTCGACGTTTATGGTTCCTACGACACAGATCTTGCGCATGTTGGGTCTGTCATGGGGTTGAGGGGTGCGCGGAGAGCCCCTGATCCGGGTCTAGCAGGGCGTTGATGGAGTGCTTTCGTGTCAGAGCGGTGGGTTTCGGTTCTGGTTCGTCTTCGAAAACGCAGGCGAATCAGCTGATTCGGCGAGGCTTTCGACGGCGAAGCAGGGCCGAAGGGCGCCGCTCTGGCGCGGAATGACTCTCTCAACAGCCTGCCATGACCGGTTGTGCGGTGCCGGTGGCTGTCTCGAACGATCACAGAAGATTACCCCACACGCGGCGTGGTTGCGGGGATTCCGCGCCGGCGGCCGCGGCGCTCGTGCTGGTCGGTGGATCATCGAGCCACCCGGCGTCGAACGGACGATGGGAACGGAGCGAGAGACCGTGTTAAGATCAGATGTGCGCGCCACGCTCAGCTCCACGAGGTCGCGCGGAATCCCCCAAGCGGAATTCCCCACTCCCCCGATGACCGCACCTTTCGCTTTCACTCCGCCCACTCGCGATCGCTTCGTGCGACACGAGTGCAAGTACCTGATCTCCGAGGCGATCTTGGGCGACGTCTTGCGGTTCATCTCGCCCTACGTCACGCACGACCCGTACTCGGCCGAGCTCGGAGGCTACACGGTCAACTCTCTGTACTTCGACACGCCGGATCTGCGGATGTGCCGCGAGACCGACGAAGGAATGGGCCGGCGGTTCAAGCTGCGTGCGGGGAGCTATGGTCGAGAATCCGCTGTGAGCCCGGATCCGGTGTTCTTGGAGATCAAGCGGCGAGACAACTCGCTCGTCCGGAAATCCCGCGCGCGCCTCTCGGGTCCGGCGTTTCGGGAGCTCGTGAGCGGAGGGGCTCCGGACGTCACGCAGCTCGCCGGACCCGCGCTGAGCTGCTATGGCGAGTTCGTTACATCGGTTGCGAGGCTCGGAGCCGGTCCGATCGTGCACGTACGCTACGAGCGCGAAGCCTGGGTCGGTTTGTATCAGCAGGATATTCGCGTGACGATCGATCGTCAGCTGCGCTCTGCGTCGGCGCACATGTGGCCACAGCCGGACGAGTCGAACCTCGAATGGTCCGAAGTCGAGCAGCGCATGCTCCTGCTCGAGCTCAAGTTCGACGTGGCGTTTCCGCCATGGATGCGGGAGCTCGTGCGCCGCTTCGAGCTCCAGCGGACGTCGTTTTCGAAGTATCGCAACTCGGTGCTGCGCAGCGCCGATCCGTTGTTGCGTCATCTTGCTTGACTCTGACCGGCCCTCGTGATGTCTCAGTTCGTCGACAATCTGCTGCGGTTCAGCGAACCCGGCTCCCTGGACATCGAGGCCATCCTGCTCCACCTGCTCGTCGCGTTCGTGCTCGGGCAGCTCGTCGCGTGGCTCTACGTATGGACCCACAGGGGCATCTCGTACTCGGCTTCGATCCCACAGGCGCTCGTCGTGCTGGCGCTCGTCATCACGATCGTGATGCTGGTCATCGGCAGTGACCTCGCCCGCGCGTTCGGGTTGTTCGGCGCCCTGGCGCTGATCCGGTTTCGGACACCGGTCAAGGACTCGTGGGACACGGTGTTCCTGTTCCTGTCGGTCTCCGTCGGGATCGCGGTCGGGACCAACAACCTGCTGCTCGGCGTCGTCGGGACGCTGGCCGTGTGCCTCGTGATCGCGTACCTGTCGATGACGCGGTTCGGCACGATGATCAGCCACAACGGGCTCTTGCGCTTGCGTTTGCCGCTCGGCGGCGGCGACGAGACGATGCGTTCGGTCCTTGGCCGCTACTGTGACTCGTTCCACCTCGTGCACGTGCGCGAAGCGATCGCGGCGGTGCCCGGCGACCAGGAGCGCGAGATGGAATACGCGTGGCAGATCAAGCTCGTCGACCCTCGCTACGGGAGTCAGATGCTGAGCGAGGTGGGTGCAATCGAGGGGGTGCGTGGTCTGTCGCTCTTGATGCAGGACGAGGAGGTCCTGCCTTGACGCGCGGCGTTCCACTCTCGGTCAGGGTGCGCCGGCGCCTGCGCGGAGCCTTGCCGGCACTGGTCTGGCTCGGAGCCGTCGCGATCGCGATCCAGCTATACGCGCGTCACGTCCATGGGATCACGATCGTCGGCCTTGCTTCGGAGATCGGCTATGACGTGTCGCCGACGATCCCGGGCAAAGTGCGCGAGCTCTCGGTCGGGCTCGGCGAGCGCGTCGAGCCCGGACAGGTGATCGCGCGCCTCGACGACGAAGAGCTGTTGCTGACCCTGGCGGAGGCGCAGTCCGAACTCAAGCGCGTACGTGCCGAGCTCCAACGTGAGCGCGAGCTGTGGGACAGCAATCACACCCGTTGGCAGGCGGACAGCATCGCCGACTCTCGCCGCTTCGCGCGCAACGTCGAGGACGCTCGGATCGAGTGGCTGGAGGCCAAGGCGAAGCGGTCCGAGGACCAAATCGTGCTCCACGGGCTCGACCTGCGGCTCGACCGCACGAAGGCCCTGAAAGACAGCCAGCTCGCCACTGCGCGGCGACTGGACAAGGACCGGACCAAGCGAGACGCGATCTTCCAGCGAATCGAGAGCCAGGGCCCCGTCATCGCCAGGCTCGAGACCAAGTATGACGAGGCAGTCCAACGCTACGAGGACTTCAAGGCACGGTGGGCGGGCAAGAACCCGAGCGCTGACGTCATCGTCAAGCCGTTCCAGTACGCGATCGAGGTCCAACAAGCTCGGATCGAGAAGGTCAACTACGCGATCACGCGACTCGACTTGAAGTCGCCGATCGCCGGCAAGGTGTCGGAGATCATCCGGCGTCCCGGTGAGACGGTCGCGGTCGGCGAGCCGATCGTCCGACTCATCGAGCCGATCCCGCGCGAAGTCGTCGGCTGGGTCCCCGAGCGAAGTCTGCTCGAGTTCGGCGTCGGTGACGACGTCGTGCTGCGCCGGCGCGCGGAGCCCGACAAGCTGATCCGGACCGCGGTCGCGAGTCGTGGAGACAGGCTCGAGGCGGTGCCGGAGCGGCTTTCCCCGCGCTTTCCACAGTTCGGCATTCCGATCCGGATCACGCTGCCGGATTCGGTCCGCGCCGTACCGGGTGAAGCGTTCGACATCATCAAGACCTCGCCCCGGTAGGGTTCCTCGGTTCGTGACGAAAAACTTGAATGCCCGGCTCCATGCTGCTGCGGGAGCCTCGGATAGAATGAGCTCCTAATCCGATTGGGGGATTCGAGAGTGCGCACCGATCACCTGCCTGCACTGCAAACCCTGCTGCCGCTTGCCTTGTTGCTCGCCGGCTCCGTCTGTGCCCAGGAGCGCCCGGTCGACGACCCCAATCCGCTGACCGAGACGCAGCGGATCCAGCACTTCTTGAGCAGGTTCTCGTTCGGTCCGACTCCCGGGCTCGTCGAGCAGGTCAGGAAGGTCGGGCTCGACAAGTGGATGGACCGCTGGCTCGAGGACGAGGTCGAGCCGTCCAAGTATCTCGCCGAGCGATTGCGAGACCTCGAGACGATTGGGCTCGACAGCACGACGATCGTCCGCCGGTTCAGCTCGCAGAAGCTGCGCAACAAGCCTCGCGAGGAGCTCAAGGACGCGGTCCTGTTCCGATCGATCTACGGGGCCAACCAGCTCGAGGAGGTCGCGACCGACTTCTGGCGCAACCACTTCAACGTCGACATCAACAAGGGCAACGTCCGCTACTACGCGACCGAGTACGAGAACGCCGTGATCCGCAAGCACGTCTTGGGGCCGTTCGGTCAGCTGCTCGAAGCCTCGGCCAAGCACCCGGCGATGCTGGTCTACCTCGACAACGCGATCTCGCGCCGCCCGCCGACCAAGCAGGAGCTGCGCGAGATCGAGCGCAACACGCGGCGCAAGACGAAGTCCGCCGAGCGCGCGCAGGAGCGCGTCGAGATCGCCAAGCAGCGCGGGCTCAACGAGAACTACGCCCGCGAGCTGCTCGAGCTGCACACGTTGGGCGTCGACAACTACTACAAGCAGAAGGACGTGATCGCCGTCGCCAAGGCGCTGACCGGCTGGACGGTGCAGAACGACCCGAAGCAGAAGATCGGCTTCCGGTTCCGCGCCGACATGCACGAGAAGGAAGACCAGGTCGTGCTCGGCTCGCGGATCCGCGACGACAGGAAGCAACCGCTAGAGATCGGCGAGAAGATCCTGAAGAAGCTCGCGCGCCACAAGGGCACGTCGCACTTCATCGCATGGAAGCTGTGTCGCTACTTCGTCAACGACAAGCCGTCGGAGGCGATGGTCAAACGCGTGGCCTCGGCCTTCCGCCGCTCCAGGGGCAAGCTCGCCGACGTGTATCGCGCGATCGTCAAGGATCGCGAGTTCTTCGCGCCAGCCAACTTCCAGGCCAAGTACAAGCGCCCGTACGAGTTCGTCGTCAGCGCGCTCCGGGTCACGGGGGCGGAGGTCCGATCGACGCGCGACGTGCACCGCTACCTCGCGCTCATGTCCGAGCCGATCTACGAGTGCGAGGACCCGACCGGCTACTACGACCAGGCGGAGGCGTGGAACGATCCCGGCACTATGGCCGTGCGCTGGAAGTTCGCGCTCGACCTCGTGCGCGGTCGGATCCGCGGCATTCGGGTACCCGACAAGTTCTACGAGGGGCTGCATCCCAAGCTGCCGCTCGTGTGGAAGGACCAGCTCGCAGCGCGCGTGCTCCCCGCCGGCCTCAGCGAGAAGACTTCGAAGGCGCTCGACCGGCAGATCCGCGGCTACCTCGAGGACCGGCAGGACCGCGGGGCCCTGCGCGACCTGCCCGCGTTGATCCTCGGCATGCTGCTCGGCTCGCCGGAGTTCCAGAGACAGTAGACATTCGGAGACGCGATCGATGGCCAAGATGGACAGACGAGACTTCTTGAAGGCGGGCGCCGCCGGCGCGTTCGCGGCCTCGTTCCCGGTGCCGCTGCGCTGCCTCGGGACGACGAAGCAGAGCCAGGACCCCGGTCCGGTGTTCGTCGCGATCTACCTGCGCGGCGGCATGGATCCGCTCAACGTCGTGGTCCCGCACGGCTTCGCCGAGTACTACAAGATCCGTCCGACCATCGCGATCCGGAAGGAACCCGGCGAAGGCGCGAAGGGCGTGATCGACCTCGACGGCAAGTTCGGGTTGCACCCGGCGCTCGCGCCGCTCGTGTCGTTGTGGAAGGCCAAGATGTTCGCGCCGATCGTCAACGTCGGCTCGCCGCATCCGACGCGCAGCCACTTCGACGCGCAGGACTTCATGGAGTACGCGGCCCCGGGTCTGCGGACCGTGCACCAGGGCTGGCTCAATCGCTACCTCGCAGCGACAGCCGATCGCAACGGCAAGGACAGCGAGCTGCGCGCGCTCGCGACGCAGGGGCTTTTGCCGCGCTCGATGCGCGGGACCTACCCGGTGCTCGCCGTGCAGCCCGAACGCCGCCGCGACCGCACCGGCGAGCTACTGGATCTGTTCGACGAGCTCTACGGCAAGGATGACAAGAAGAAGGTCGCTGAGCCGCCCAAGCAGATGAAGGGTCGCCGGCGGCGCAAGAGGATGGAGCGGCGCGAGGACCCGGTGCTCGCATCGGGGCAGGCCACGATCCGGTCGCTCCGGCGCTACCGTCAGATCCAGGCCGGCGACTTCGGGATGCCGCGCGGCTATCCCCGCGGCGGGCTCGCGGCCAAGCTCAAGGGTATCGCGAGCGTGATCAAGTCGGGCGAGAGGATCCACGTCGCCGGCGCGGACTGGAACGGCTGGGACCACCACACCGGTGAGGGGGCCGAAGACGGACGCATGGCCAAGATGCTCGGTCATCTCGGGGCCGCGATCGCCGCCTTCTACCAGGATCTCGGCGCGCACGGAAAGCGGACCGTGGTGTTGACGATGTCCGAGTTCGGCCGCACGTGCCGCGAAAACGGCAACGCCGGCACCGATCACGGCCACGGTGGGCTCATGCTCGCGTTCGGCGGCAAGGTCCGAGGCGGCACGGTCCACGGTCGCTTCGACGGGCTCGAGAACGGGCACCTCTACCAGGGCCGTGACCTGCCGGTCACGACCGACTTCCGCGACGTCTTCTGCGAGGTGCTGACGCGCCACATGGGCTTCGAGCCGCCGCACGGGTTCTTCCCCGACTACCGGCCGCGCAAGGACGTCGGCGTATTCGCGTAGCAGCCCGTTGAGTCGTGGTCTCGGGCCTCGAGGCTGCTAAGATCGAAGTGCCTTGCGGTCCGAAGCCGCAGCGCCGCCGTTGTTGAGGAGGAGATCCACGTGATTACGCCCGCGTTCCGAACGTTGTCCAGGCTGGCCGTCGTGGCCGGGATCGGCCTCGCGCTCGCTGCTTGTGATGTGGGGAAGGAGCCTACCGGAGGACAGGACCAAGGGGCGAATGCCGACCCTCAGACCGGTTCGGACGGCAACTTGCACCCGAACGCAGACGACATCGGGGACACGTTGCGAGTCGGGTTGCGCGCCGGTCCCGACGGCTTCCTGGGCATCGTGCAGAACAGCGCGACCGGGCAGATGCTGTCGTCCCTGATCCAGCCGGGCCTCGTCGACAGCGACTTCCAGGACGGCAAGCTGACCTACCTGCCGCTCTTGGCCACGCGCTGGGAGTTCAGCCAGAACGACAAGAAGCTCACGTTCTACCTGCGCAAGGACGTCACCTGGCCCGATGGCCACCCGATCACGGCCCGCGACGTCGCGTTTACGATCGACCTGGTCGGCGATCCGGAGGTTGCCAGCCCGCGCCAGTCGAGCCTCGAGAAGATGGACCACGAGGAGCCGGTCACGGTCCTCGACGACTACACGGTGCGGTTCAACTTCACTGTGGCGTACAACCACACCACGATGATCGCCAACGCCGCGTCGGTCGAGATCGTGCCCGAGCACAAGCTCAAGGACGTGCCCCGCGGCTCGCTGCGCACGCATCCGTTCCACAAGAAGCAACCGTTCGGCCACGGCCCGTACACACTCCAGGAGTGGAAGCCGAAGGAGTCGCTGACGTTGATCAGAAACCCCGACGTCAAGACCGAGCCGCCGGCCTACATCCAACGCATCCTGATTCGGATCATCCCCGAGTATCAGACCCAGCTGAAGGCGCTGCAGAACGGCCAGATCGACCTCATGGAGGCGATCTCGGCCAAGGACATCGACGAGGTCAAAACCTGGCCCGACGTCACGGTCTACACCAAGGGCTATCGGTTCATGGACTACATCGGCTGGAACCTGCAGAACGACCTGTTCAAGGACCGGGACGTCCGCCGCGCGCTGACGATGGCGATCGACATCAAGAAGATGATCCGGGCGCTGTTGACGTTCAACGGACACGCCTATGGGACGCAGGCTTACTCGACGCTGACACCGGAGCTCACGGCCTACCGCGCAAAGGCCCCCACGTTTCTGCCGTACGATCCGGACAAGGCCAAGCGGATCCTCCGGGACAAGGGCTGGAAGCCCGGGCCCGACGGGATCCTGATGAAGGACGGCAAGCGATTCGAGTTCAAGCTCGCGACCAACAACGAAAACCCGCGCCGCGCCCAGGCGGTGGTCATGGTCGAGCAGGACCTCAAGAAGATCGGGATCAAGGCGAACATCGAGAAGTACGAGGGTGTCAAGTTCTTCGCCCGGCTAGACCACAAGCAATTCGAGGCGGCACTCGCCGGCTGGTCGGCGGCGCTGTTCGTCGACCCGTCGGACATCTGGGCGACACCTACGGCGAAGGAGAAGCGGCCGTTCAACTTCTGCTCGTATTCGAATCCGCGCGTCGACGAGCTGATCTCGAAGGGGCTCGCGACCTCGGATCCCGAGGTCGAGCGCAAGTGCTGGATCGAGATGCAGAACATCATCTACGAGGACCAGCCGTACACATTCTTGTTCTGGCGGTCTGAGTCGTTCGCCTGCAACAAGCGGTTCCGGGGGATCAAGCCCAACGTCCTGACGACCTACTACAAGCTCCCGAAATGGTGGGTGCCCAAGGCCGAGCACAAGTTCAAGTTCTAGCTAGTGGTTCGGAAGTCCCTCTAAACAGCACGACTCGGGCCTGATGACCACGTTCATCGTTCGCCGCCTGCTGATCGGCGTAATCTTGCTCGGCTGCGTGGCGGTGCTGCTGTTCGTGTTGCAGGAGCTGTCGCCGTACACGGCCGCCGACCTGTACATCAGGCCGGATTTCCCACCCGTCGCGATCGATCAGATCACCAAGCAGCTCGGTCTCGATCGGCCGCCGATCGAACGATTCGGCAAGTGGTTGTGGGCCGCCTGTCAGTTCAACTTCGGACGGTCGTTGCACAGCGGCGAGCCGGTCAGCGAGATGGTCTTGACGGCGCTGCCGAATACACTCCTGCTGTCCGTGGTGGCGCTCGTCATGATCTTCGTGTTCGGGGTCCTCGTCGGCGTCTTCCAGGCGGTCAAACAGTACTCGACGTCCGACGTCGGCCTCACGTTCGTGACGCTGTTCTTCTACTCGATGCCGTCGTTCTGGTTGGCATTGATGCTCGTGATGATCGTCAGCTGGCTCGCTGGTGGCCAGTGGCCGATCTTCGGGATGCACGGCGACGAGATCCAAATCAAGCTCTCGGCGATCCAGGAGGCGCTCAGCCACGGCAGGGCGCCGCCGACGAGCATCGGCTTCTTCGAGTACTGGACAGACGTCGGTCAGCACCTCTTGCTGCCGGCCATTTCGCTCGGGATCCCTCCGATCGCCGGCGTCGCGCGCTACGCGCGCTCGTCGATGCTCGAGGTCGTCACTCAAGACTATGTGCGAACCGCGAGAGCGAAAGGCCTCAGCAATCGCGTCGTGATCTTCCGCCACGCGCTGCGCAACGCGCTGATCCCGGTCATCACCCTGCTCGGCTTGTATCTGCCGTTCCTGATGTCGGGTGCGGTTCTCGTCGAGTCGATCTTCGGCTGGCCCGGCATGGGGAGGTTGATCGTGGATGCGATCTTCACGATGGACTTCCCGGTCGTGATGGCGACTTCGCTGCTACTGGCCGTGCTCGTCATCCTCGGCAATCTCGTCGCCGACATCCTCTACACGACCGTCGACCCACGGATCCGCTATGGCTGAGTCGGGCAAGATCAAGCTGACCTGGAACACGTTTCCGGGGATCTGGCAGCTGCGCGAAGGCCCGCGGCTCTTGGGCCTGATGATCGTGCTCGCGTGGATGCAGTGCCTGTACTGTCTGGTGTTTCGTTTCGACCGGATCATTGCGACGTTCGGAATGAGCCCGTTCGCGAACCGCGAGGGGTTCCAGCACTGGCAGGCGCTTTTGACCGTCGTCTTCGTTCCCCCGCTGCTTGCCTTCCTCGGGCGCAAGACGCCGCCGCTGCCCCGCTACGGCAAGAGCAACTGGGCGCTCGTGCGCGAGCGGTTCAACTACTCGGGAACGGCGCAGTTCGGGCTGTGCTTCATCGTGCAGCTCTACCTCGTGTTCTTCCTGGCCGCGTACCTCGCGCCGATGGGGTTCGACACACAGCCCGACGCGGTGATGCTCAGGCTCAAGCCTCCGCTCGAGGCCGGGTACCTGCTCGGTAGCGACCGCTACTCGCGCGATGTTCTGTCACGGCTGATCTACGGATCGCGGATCAGCCTGTCGATCGGGATCCTGGCCGTGTCATTGTCGGCGACGATCGGCACGCTCGTCGGGCTCATCGCCGGCTACTACGGATCGTGGATCGACACGCTGCTGATGCGGCTCGTCGACCTGCTGCTGAGCGTGCCGCGGCTCGTGCTGCTGCTCGTGATGCTGGCATTGTTCAAGGCCCACGTCGATCCCGAGTGGCTGATCTACCTGATCATCTCGGTGCTGGCGGTCACCGGGTGGATGGGGACGGCGCGCATCGTCCGCGGCGAGGTGCTGAGCCTACGCGAGCGTGACTTCGTCCAGGCCGGCCGGGCGCTGGGCTTCGGGCAGATCCGACTGATCTTTCGCCACATCGCGCCCAACTGCCTGGCGCCGGTCATCGTGTCCGCGACGCTCGGCGTCGGCGGCACGATCCTCGTCGAAGCAGCGCTGTCGTTCCTCGGACTCGGAGTCGCTCCCCCGGTACCGACCTGGGGCGGCATGGTGACCGACGGCAAGGAATACCTGACCAAGGCCTGGTGGTTGACGACGATCCCGGGGCTTCTGATCGTGTTCACCGTGACCTGCTTCAACCTGCTCGGCGACGGCCTCCGAGACGCTCTCGACCCCAAGGTCGTGCTCCACAAGCAGGTCGAGCACGGGCTGGAAGAGGAGGCCGAAGCGGAATGACTCGCCCGACCATCGACATCGCTGCCGCCCAAGCAGAGGACCGCCCGTGAGCGACACCCCGATCCTCGAGATCACCAACCTGAAGACCTACTTCTTCACCGACGAAGGCACAGCCAAAGCCGTCGACGATGTGTCCTACTCGATCGAGTCGGGCAAGATCCTCGGAGTCGTCGGCGAGTCGGGGTGCGGCAAGTCCGTGACCGCGCTGTCGGTCATGCGGCTGATCCCCGATCCCCCCGGCAAGATCGTGGCCGGCACGATCCAGTTCCGCGGTCAGAACCTGCTCGAGCTCGGCGACGAGGGAATGCGGCGCATCCGCGGCAATGAGATCTCGATGATCTTCCAGGAGCCGATGACGTCGCTCAATCCCGTGTTCACGGTCGGCGACCAGATCATGGAAGCCATCCTTCTGCACCAGCACAAGACCAAGGACGAAGCCCGCGAGCTCGCGATCGAGATGCTCGAGAAGGTCGGGATTCCGTCGGCTTCTTCGCGCGTAGACGAGTACCCGCACCAGATGTCGGGCGGCATGCGCCAGCGCGTGATGATCGCGATGGCATTGTCGTGCAACCCCAGCCTGTTGATCGCCGACGAGCCGACGACCGCGCTCGACGTGACGATCCAGGCGCAGATCCTCGACCTGATCCGCTCGCTGCAGCGGGAGTCCGGCCTGTCGGTGCTGCTGATCACGCACGATCTCGGCGTGATCGCCGAAATGGCCGACGACGTCGTCGTGATGTACGCCGGCAAGGTCGTCGAGCGCGGAGACGTGTTGACGGTGTTCCAGCACCACATCCATCCCTACACCGAGGGCTTGTTCAAGAGCCTGCCGAGCATCGGCAAGCCGCACGCGCGGCTGTTGACGATCGAGGGCAACGTGCCGACGGCGTACAGCTTCCCGAGCGGGTGCAGGTTCCGCGACCGCTGTCCCTTGGCCGAGCCGCGTTGTGCCGAGTCGGAACCGCCGCTCGTCGACCTCGGCAACGGACATGCTGCGGCGTGCTTCGTGCGCGTGCCGGCCGGCGCCGGCCAGGAGGCTTGAGATGACCGACAACGGAGACGTGCTCGTCGAAGTCATAGACCTCGTCAAGTACTTCCCGATCCGGCGCGGGATCTTCAGTCGCGTCGTTGCCCACGTCAAAGCCGTCGACGGCGTGTCGTTCACGGTCAATCGCGGCGAGACGCTCGGCGTCGTCGGTGAGTCGGGCTGCGGAAAGACCACGGTCGGTCGCACGCTGCTCAAGCTGATCGAGCCGACGTCGGGGAGCGCGTACTTCAACGGCGAGAGCATCTTCGACGCCGGCGCCGAGGAGCTGCGGGAGCTGCGCCGGAACATGCAGATCATCTTCCAGGACCCGTACTCGTCGCTCAACCCGCGCATGACCGTGGCCGCGATCGTGGGCGAGTCACTGCTCGTGCACAAGATCTGCAAGTCGCGCGCGGAATCCCGCGAGCGTGTCGCCGACCTCCTCGAGCACGTCGGGCTCAGTCCGAAGTACGTCAACCGCTACCCGCACGAGTTCTCGGGCGGCCAGCGCCAGCGCATCGGTGTCGCCCGGGCGCTCGCATTGGACCCCGAGTTCATCGTCTGCGACGAAGCGGTGTCCGCGCTCGACGTGTCGATCCAGGCGCAGATCATCAACCTGCTGATGGACCTGCAGCAGAAGCTCGG
>Ga0055451_10000596_pt1 | contig 14581 bp, 13 predicted proteins | sample China_Galinas_PW_3_FD_57745 | JGI IMG/M metagenome (GOLD analysis project Ga0055451, IMG submission 57745) | Wetland microbial communities from San Francisco Bay, California, USA, that impact long-term carbon sequestration - China_Galinas_PWB_D2 | ecosystem: Environmental > Aquatic > Marine >... | reverse complement strand
CGGGTATTTTAATGCTCGCCTCTGCCTGAATGTTCTCGGGGCTTATGAATTTGCCTCCGCCCTCGGCCTCGAGATTAAAGGTTCCCACATCCTCGAGCTTGTAGTTCTTGGCCGATGCGTTGAATGAGAAATCGGGATTGCCTTTCAGGTTCTCTGCGTCAGCGTCTATCTTTATCTCGGCGCCGTTAAGCAGGACTTTCAGATCATTTATAGCGGCCTTGTCTTCCGAGTATATCGCATCGGCTGAAAAATCCCTGATGCTCAGGTTCTGGGAAGGCGCGTCCAGCGCCGCATTTTTGAGGTCGACTTCTATTTTCTCGGTGATATTTATCAGTTTGGCGGACAGGTCAATTTCTTCGATTCTGTAATCCGTTGTCTTGTTGCCCTGCCTGTCCTCGACTGTTATATCCGCGTTCTGGAGCAGAAGGCCGGACAGTATTACGCTCCAGTCGGGTGGTGAGCTTTTTTCCTTATCCTTTTTTTCCTTCTTCTCCCCGCCGCCAATTTTGCCGAAATTCCATGTGCCGTCCTCGTACTTGATCAGGTCGACATTCACGCCTTTTACGGTTACGTCATCAACGGGAACAACCTTGCTGAAGAGCATCGTACCGTCGAGCATTTGGGGGAGAGAATACCGGAGGGAGATTTCATCGACCGAGACGAAGTTCTCGTTTTCCACTTCGAATGAAACGTCCCTGAGCTTGATGGTATAGAAAAAATTCCCCTCGACCTTGCCGATTGTTAAATTCTGACCCGTAGACGAGCTTACAATACTCTCCGCGGTCCTTCTGACGAGCGTTCTGAAATATTCCGTCTGTGTGAACAGAAACGCTCCTATCGCAATGAATATCACAAAGCAGAAGAAAACGGCGACGGTAATTAATATTTTAGTGCGCATAACCTGGTTGTTCGGGATCCGGTACAGGCTTCGAATTAAGAAATACCCGTTTAATTAAGGGGTATCCCGGCATGTACGTTTAAACAATTATACCTCAATGCGTATTTAAACCTAAGATATGTTGTGCATGCAAGCGGGGCCGATTTATTTCCTGGATACCTTGTAAATACCGGCGAGTATAAGCACGCCGCCGATGATTACTCCCCAGTCCGGTCTGTTTCCAAGCATGAGCCAGTCAAAGAGCAGTCCGAACACGGGAACCAGGAGTGAGGAGAATGTAGTGATGTTTATATCCAGCTTTTTAATAAGGTAAAACCAGATGGTGAAGTCCACAGCCGAAGCTATTACGCCCGTAAAGAGCAGGATGTAGATGGAGTAAGGGGTCCATTCAACGTTCAAAACGCCTTGTGTGGGAATAGCGAGGAGCAAAAGCCCCAACGTTCCGAATGTCAGCTGAAGCGTGCTCACCGCGTACACATTCTCTCCGGTCATGCGTTTTTTTACCCAGATGTTGGAGACCGCCCACGAGACGGCGCCTATTATTATCAACAGCTCCCCCGTCAATACGTGAAGGCTCTGCTTGGTTATGACGCCCCAGCCCAGGATTGAGAGAATACCCAAGCTGCCGAGCGCTACGCCTATCCAGGCGGATGTGCCTATCTTTTCCTTGAGGTAGAAGTTGACGAGCAGGATCGTCCATATGGGCATTGTGTAAAGAAGCACCGAGGTCTTTCCCGCTGTAACGCGCTCCATACCGAATAGCATGAACGCGAACATGAAAGTGGTCTGAAAGAGGCCGACCATTATGTAATCGGGCCATCGCCGCACATGAGGCCAGTCTATCCCCCGCATCTTCAGATATACGATCATCGTGACAGCCCCTATGGCGCAGCGCCACGCGGCGAATGTCAAAGGCTTGGTGTATCCTAGCCCAACCTTCATCAGAACCCATGAATAACCCCATGTGAGTATCACGAAGATCAGTAACAGTACGTTTATTACGGCTGAATTCATTTTTTATTGTGTCCTAGCGGTCATGTTATAGAATGCGACTATATACCAAAATTGGCTTAAGCGTAAGCACTTTGTCTGCCTTGACAAGGAACTGCCGATAATTATAATAAATATCCTTTTCAAAAACAGTTAATTTCAGTATTTATTCTGTTATGATTATCGGTTATTTTACATGTCCGGTCCGGGTTGCAAAGAATTCCGTATATGCTAGAATGAGTTGGTTTAATTGCTCTAACTACAATTATTTTTCCTAAATTTTTTGCGGCTGCGGCTAACAAACTAATACATAACTGGAGGTAGGTTAAAGGTGAAGATTCTAGCAATAGTGAGTCAGACTCAGGATACCGAAGCGAAGATAAAAGTCTCCGCAAGCGGGGATTCCGTAGACACGGAAGGAATCAAATGGATTATGAACCCGTATGACGAGTTCGCGGTCGAGGAAGCCATTCAGACGAAAGAGAAGCACGGCGGTGAAGTCGTGATAGTTTCCATGGGGCCGGGCCGTGTCATTGAATCTATAAGACAGGCCCTGGCTATGGGAGCGGACAGCGCCGTCCATATTAAAGACGACAGCTTCGCGGATATCGATTCATTCGCCATGGGGAAGGTATTGGCTGCCGAGATCAAGAAGCTGGGCGATTACGACATAATATTTACAGGTATGAAGATTATTGATGAGGAATCGGGCCAAGTCGCCGTTCAGGTCGCCGAAGAGCTCGGAATTCCGCACGTCTCGCTCGTGAGCAAAGTGATCGAGATAGACCCTGACGGCAAGAAAGCTGTTTGCCAGAAGGAAATCGACGGCGGGCATATGGTCGTGGAAGTTCCGCTTCCCTGTCTCATTACGTGTCCGGACGCGATGAACGAGCCGAGGTACGCTTCTCTTCCCGGAATCATGAAGGCTAAGAAAAAACCGCTGACGGAAGTTACCCTCGGTGACATCGACCTGGGAAGTCTCGGATTGACCGAAGCCGAGCTGGGTAAGGAAGGGGCGCGCGTCAAAACCGTCGAGATGAAAGTCCCCCAGATCGAGAGGAAGCTCAAGATCATAAAAGGCCAGGACGAGCCTATGGTAAAAGGCGCGGAAGTAGAACAGGCGGCAGAAGAGCTTATAAAGCTCCTCAGAGACGAGGCTAAGGTAATATAGGGCCAATCTTATCGATACTCCAGGAGGAATAATATGAATAACGAAGTGTGGGTAGTAGCGGATCTCAAACTAGACGGCAGTATAAGAAAAGTGACTTTCGAAGCGATGACCGAAGCCAAGAACAAGATAGCCGGCAAGCTCGGCGGTCAGCTTTGCGGAGTTCTCATCGGCTCGGGTGTCTCGGGCCTGGTTGGAGAAATGGGCAAGTACGGAGCCGAGAAGGTTTACGTAGTCGACAATGAGCTGCTTAAGGATTACAACACCGAAGGATATACAATAGCGTTAAGCGAACTAATCAAAAAACACGAACCCGCCGTTGTAATAGCGGGAAATACGGTTTTCGGTCAGGATTACTTCCCGCGTGTCGCCGCCCGTGTGGGAGCCGGCGTCACGATGGACGCAGTGGAGGTAGATATGACGGATGACAAGACGCTTAAAATAGAGCGTTTTTCACATTCGAGTAAAGCGATACCCACTGAGGTTTTTCACAGCCATTATCCGATGATGACGACCGTTAGGCCGAACTCCTTTAAGGCTGTCGAGGATCCCAAAGAGCCCGAGATGATCGACGGCGGAATTACGATTAACGCCGATGATATAAAAACCAAAGTCGTGGAGATAAAGACCAAGGAGTCGGACCGCCCCGAGCTTACAGAAGCCGAAAGGGTCGTTGCCGGCGGCAGAGGCCTCGCAAGCGAAGAGAATTTTAAGCACATATACGAGCTTGCCGACATACTTGGAGCCGCGGCCGGAGCAACGCGAGCTGCGGTTGACGCGGGTTACTGCCCTTACGACATGCAGGTCGGACAGACGGGTAAGGCCGTTTCTCCGAATCTATACATCGCTATCGCAATATCGGGCTCGGTTCAGCATTTCGCCGGTATGGGCTCATCAAAAGTCATTGTCGCGATAAACAAAGACCCGGAAGCCCCTATATTCCAGAAGTGTGATTACGGTATTGTGGGCGATCTTTTTGATGTGCTTCCGCCTTTTACCGAAAAGGTAAAAGCGCTCGTATCCGAAGGTTAGAAATGTTCAATCGCAGGGGCGGCTAAATTGCCGTCCCTACGATATCCACCATCTCTATATTATCTACTTTTTCCCCGAGAAATCTTCCTGCTACCGATACGAAGGTATCTGAAACATCAGTCAGGTAGTACTGCTTTAATTGTCGCGTATCTTCGTTGTTTAGAAGGTCGTTGTCTCTCAGAACGTTCTCTATTTCCTTGGCCGTTTCCTCCGCGGAGTCAACGAGCGTTATGTCATCGCCGACTACCTTCTGGATGGTCTGTTTCAAAAGGGGATAGTGAGTGCATCCGAGGACGAGCACGTCGATTCCAAGCTCCTTAAACGGCAGCAGGTAGTGCCTGGCGATAAGCTCCGTTATCTCTCCCTCGGTTAGTCCTTCATCGGCGAGCGGAACGAACAGGGGGCAGGCTTTGGTGTGGATGGTAATATCGGGAGATATGCGTTCGAGCGCTTTTGTGTAGGCGCTGCTGCCTATCGTGGAAGGAGTCCCTATTACGCCGACCTTTTTTGTCTTCGTAACGGCGGCCGCTTTCTTCGCGCCGGGCTCGATTACACCTATTACTGGTACGTCGAAGTCACGGCTGAGGCTCGGAATAGAGACGGACGAGGCGGTGTTACATGCTACTACGAGCATCTTTATGCCCTTTTGGATGAGAAACTCCGCGTTGCTGTTGGAATATGCTATCACGGTGCGGCTCGACTTCGTTCCGTAAGGCACTCTTGCCGTGTCGCCCAGGTATATGATCCCTTCACCGGGGAGCCTTTTCATTATCTCCCTTACCACCGTCAGCCCGCCTATTCCCGAATCAAACACACCTATCGGCGTGTTTTTCATTTCATTAGTCATATCTTTGCTCTCTGCTTTGATACGTCGGGGAGATCAGAAGAATTCCTCTATCGCCTGTTCCACGGACTCAACCCCGACGAGGGAAATAGAATTATCCCCTGAGCTGATTCTGTCAAGGTTGATCTTCGGAAGTATGCATTTGGTGAAGCCCAGCTTCAGCGCTTCGTTGAGTCTCATATCGACCTGTGACACCCCTCTCACTTCTCCCGCGAGACCCACCTCGCCGAAAACCACTATATTCGGATCGACGGGCTTATTGAGGAAGCTCGAGACGAGCGCGACCGAAATTGCGAGGTCGATGGCGGGCTCTTCGATCTTCACTCCTCCGGCGACGTTCATAAAAATATCCTGCCCCAGTATCTGCAGCCCCGCGCGCTTTTCGAGAACCGCCACGAGTAGCGAAACCCGGTTGTTGTCGAGCCCGATCGTGGTCCTGCGCGGCACCCCGAATCCGCAGGGGGAGACGAGCGCCTGAATCTCCACCAGTATGGGTCTCGTGCCCTCGATGCTGGGCGTCACCACCGAGCCGGAAGCGTTCTCAGGCCGCTCCGACAGAAAAATCTCGGAGGGATTCTTGACCTCCTTGAGTCCGCTGTCGAGCATCTCGAAGACCCCTATCTCGTTCGTGGAGCCGAACCTGTTCTTCACGGCCCGGAGTATCCTGTACGGGTGGTCTTTTCCTCCTTCGAAATAAAGCACAGTGTCGACCAGATGCTCCAGCACCTTCGGTCCCGCAATCGTGCCTTCCTTGGTCACGTGCCCGATTAAGAAGATAGCGGTGCCGTGCGTCTTCGCATACTGCATGAGCTTCGACGTACATTCCCTTATCTGGCCCACGCTTCCGGGAGCGGAGCCGAAATCCTCGGTAAACATGGTCTGTATAGAGTCTATAACCGCTATTTCCGGGGACATATTCGCTATTTGCTCAAGTATGGTTTCGACGGATGTCTCCGTGAGTACAAATACGTTATCCGAGGTGACTCCGGTCCGGGCGGCCCGTATTTTGACCTGCTCCGGCGATTCCTCTCCGGTTACGTAAAGGAGGCTCAATTGCTCTTGTTTATTTTTCTGTTTCCCCGCACCGATGTTGTTCAGCATCTGAAGAGCCAGCGTCGATTTTCCTATACCGGGGTCGCCTCCGACGAGTATGACCGAGCCCGGTACGAAACCGCCGCCCAGCACCCTGTCGAGCTCTTTATTTCCCGTGGGAATCCTTTCTTCCCTGTCGCTCCTGATTCTCGTTATCGCAACGGGTTCCAGGGAATCAGCTTTCCGGGCCGCCATACCGGCCTTCTCCATCTTTTCCTCGACGTATGTGTTCCAGCTCCCGCATTCGGGGCACTTGCCGAGCCACCTTGGAGATGAGCTGCCACAGCTCTGACACACGAATTGTGAAACCGTTTTTGCTCTTTTCATTCTTCGACTCTCTAAGAATTCGGTCACGGAAATTATACAATATAACCACAAGCCCGTCGGCTTGACTAGCTTCTTATGCTTCGAACGTCGTCTGCGTATAAAAATTTGCAATTAATTACGGACGGCGTTATCGAAAGAAGATGTATTATTAAGCCGAGGGGTATAAACCGATGATGGCTTCATTGTTTCTTTTGTTCGTGATAGATATGGTGCTGGCATGGAGAGGGGAACGCGCCGCGTCCATTGTCTTGTTCTTTATCACTCTCATACTGTGTGCTCTGATGTTCTGGCACCATATTAGCGAGCCTCTTAATATCGACTTATGAACCCGGACCTGACTCATGAACCCTGAATTTGCCAGAAAGCTCAACATTATCGGAGTACTGGGGATATGCGGCGTCCTCCTGGGAGCGTATTATGTGCAGTTCGTCGGACACGAATTTCCCTGTCCTCTTTGTCTCCTTCAGAGACTCGGAATGCTGGGAGTAGCCTTCGGCGCTATGCTGAACCTACGCTACGGTGTACAACCGGCTCACTACGGCGTATCGCTTTTGAGCGCGGTGTTCGGTGCGTCCGTTTCGGTGCGTCAGATTCTGCTTCATATAGTTCCGGGCACGGGAGGCTATGGCACGCCGGTCTGGGGACTCCACCTGTACACGTGGGCTTTTATTGTGTTTGTGGTTGCGATATTCCTCATCGGAATCATGCTGATTTTTGAAGGGCAGTTTAAAAAGGACTTACTTCACAAAGCTCCCGTGCGTATAGGTTTTTTTGTGAAGACGGTGTTCCTCCTCGCTGTGTTTATTACGGCCGCGAATGTCGTGACTACATTTCTCGAGTGCGGTTTCGGTGCATGTCCCGGCAACCCGACCTCTTATGAGGAGCTGCGCTGATGTGATCCGGCTCACTAAATAGTGTTATAAACTTACGGTTTTGTTTTGCATATACATCGATTATTATAGTGCCAATAAAAAATAAGGAGGATGATGATATGTCCGACATATCCAGACGTACATTCATTCAGATTGGCGGGGCAGGCGTCCTGGGTGCGGGATTTCTGGGTTCAGGCGACAATCTGTTTAAATCAGCGGAGGCGATGGCGGCTGAGAGTGCCAGGCCCGCAAACGGAGAGGAAGCGCTCAAGGCTCTGATGGACGGTAACAAGCGTTTCATCAAAGCGATGAAAGAAGGGAGTTTGATGAGAACTCCCGAGCGCCGTAAAGAGGTAGCCGAAGGACAGAATCCATTCGCGGTTATACTCGCTTGTGCTGACTCTAGGGTCGCTCCCGAGATCCTGTTCGATCAGGGAATAGGTGACCTGTTCGTGGTCAGGGTTGCGGGAAACATAGTGAATCCGGAGAACTACGGGATACAGGGGAGCATAGAGTTCGGCGTAAAGGCTCTGGGAGCGCCGCTCATAATGGTGCTCGGCCATAGCAGGTGCGGCGCGGTTGCAGGAGCGATACAGGCGCTTCAGAAAGGCACTACTTTCCCGGGCTCCATACAGAACATCGTTACTACTATCAAACCCGCAGTCGAGAAAGCGAAGAACGAACAAGGCGACCTACTGCACAATTCCATAATCGCTAATGTTAATATGGGAGTTTCCAAGCTTAACGGCTCCGAGCCCGTAATTGAATCTATGGTAAAGGCAAATGAAGTGAAAATAGTCGGAGCCAATTACGATCTGGTCACAGGAGAAGTCGCGCTTGTATGAGAGCAGTCTCGCTTATACTAAATTCGGAGGCCGGATTACCGGCCTCCCGGATTGATGCGGTCGTTGTATAATTTCTATCCGGAGTCTTATTCTTGGCGTCATCCAAAAAAGTCATTTACGCGGCGCTCGCGGGTAATTCGCTAATTGCGATAACCAAATTTATCGCGGCATTCATAACCGGCAGCTCCGCTATGCTCTCGGAAGGCATCCACTCGGTCGTGGATACCGGAAACCAGTTTCTTCTGCTCCACGGTCTCAATAAAGCGAAAAAACCGCCGGACAAGGACTTCCCGTTCGGATACGGCAAAGAGGTCTATTTCTGGAGCTTCATAGTCGCGATACTCATCTTCGCGCTCGGCGCGGGAATTTCGATATACGAAGGAATTCTCCATCTGAGGCACCCGCAGCCTATAGAAAGCCCTTATATCAACTACATAGTCATCGCGCTCGCACTTATGTTCGAGGGTGCGGCCTGGACTTTCGCATACAGGGAGTTTAAGTCGACCAAGGGCAAGCTCAGCTACATAAAAGCCGTAAACCGGGCAAAGGACCCTTCGGTATTCGTCGTTCTGTTCGAGGATTCCGCTGCCATACTGGGACTAGCGATTGCGTTCTCCGGTATTCTGCTCGGGCAGATAACGGGTATCGAGTATTTTGACGGCGCGGCTTCGATTGCGATAGGTTTGATTCTCGCCGGTACCGCCATATGGCTCGCGTATGAGACGAAGGGTTTGCTCATAGGCGAAAGCGCGGATGAGTCGACTGTAAAGCGCATCAGGGAAATAGCTTCCGGTTTTCATGTGGTTAATCACGTTAACGAGATTCTGACGCTCCACATGGGGCCCGATTTCATACTGGTGAATATCAGCATTGAATTCAGTGACAGCGCCACGGCGGATGAGATCGAGCAGTCGATCGAAAAGCTGGACGGTGAGATAAAAAGTGAATTCCCGGAAGTGAAAAGAATATTCATCGAGGCCGAGGCGCGCAAGGCAGTTATTGACAGCGGGAATTGATGTGTTCATCTTTTTTTGTTCAAGTATTTCTAGCTACTTAGCCCTTGAAATTTTCCGTTCGATGAATATTTTTCTTGCGGAATAGTCTATTTGTTTACACATATTAAATATCCGGAGGTTTGTTGTAAAAATGACTGAGAAGTCCGCGAAAAAACACGAGTTTCAGGCAGAGGTAAAGCAGGTCCTGGACATTGTCATAAATTCACTCTATACGGATAAGGAGGTCTTCATCAGGGAGCTGGTTTCTAACGCTTCAGACGCGCTTGAAAAGTTAAGGCATCTCCAGCTTACCGAAAAGGACATATATGACGAGGAACTTCCTCTCGAAATCAATATAAAAACTGACGATAAAGAGAATACTATTACGATTGAAGACCACGGCGTCGGGATGAGCGCCGATGAGCTTGTCGAGAACCTCGGCACAATCGCGCACTCGGGCTCAAAGGCGTTCCTGAGCGCGGTTAAGGAAGCGGGGGATTCGAGCGATAACCTGATAGGGCAGTTCGGCGTCGGGTTCTACAGCGTGTTCATGGCGGCTAAGTCCGTCGAAGTGTATACGCACAGCTGGAAGAAGACCGGCAAGAGCCTCCTCTGGAAGAGCGACGGAGCGGGCACGTATGAAATCGAAACGGTAAAAGGTGAGAGGCGCGGAACCAAGATAGTCGTTCATCTTAAAGATGAGGACAAGGAGTTCTCGAACGAAGACAGGGTAAAGGAAGTGTTGACCCATTATTCGAGCTTCGTTCAATTTCCGATCAAGCTGAACGGCGAGCAGATAAATACCGTACAGCCCATATGGATGCGGAACAAGAATGAGATTACCGAAGAGGAGCACACCGAGTTCTACAAATTTCAGGCGGACGCATTCGACGAGCCTATGTACAAGCTTCATTTCAGCTCCGACGCCCCGCTAGAGATAAACGCCCTGATATTTGTCCCCAAGGAAAACGCCGAGAGATGGGGTTTCGGAAAGGTCGATCCCGGGGTGAGCCTCTACTGTAAGAAGATACTGATCGACACCAAGCCGGAGGGGCTTCTTCCCGACTGGCTCCGTTTTCTGAAGGGCGTGGTCGACAGTGCCGACCTCCCGCTCAACATATCTCGTGAAACGATGCAGGACAGCGCGCTCGCGAGGAAAATAGGTCAGGTGATTACGGGGAGATTCATTAAATTCCTCGAAGAGGAGTCAAGCAAAGACGCCGAGAAATACACGGAGTTCTACAACAAATTCTCCATATTTATAAAGGAAGGCGTGGCCGCTGATTTCAGGAACAGAGACCAGCTGGCGAAGCTCCTGCGTTACGAATCTTCTTCGGCAGAAAAAGGCAAGCTCACGACGCTCGACGATTATGTCTCCCGGATGAAGGAGGACCAGAAAGAGATTTATTACCTGTACGCCCCGAACCGCGAAACCCTGGAAGCAGGCCCTCACATCGAGGCTTTCAAAGCCAGAGGTCTCGAAGTGCTTTATCTCTATGAGCCTGTGGATGAGTTCGTCATGACGAGTCTCGGGAAGTATGCGGAAAAAGAACTCGTGTCGGCGGACAACGCGGACATCCAGCTCGACGAGGTTCCGGCGGAATCTAAAAAGGACGCATTGCCCGACGAGGACGCGAAGAAGCTCTGCGAATGGATGAAGGAGACGCTTGGCGAGCGGGTAAATGAAGTTAAAGTGAGCGGCAGACTTACGGACAGCCCGGCTGTCGCTTTAAATGCGGACAAAAATATGACCCCGTCGATGAGACGCATGATGAAGGCGATGAAGCAGGACGTGGATCTCACGCAGTCAATAAACCTGGAGATCAACGCGGGACATAATCTGATAAAAAGCCTATCGGCCTTAAGGGAAAAAGACCCGGAGACTGCAAAGCTTGTGACGGAGCAGATGTTCGATAATGCTCTCGTAGCAGCGGGTTTTCTCGAAGACCCGAGGACAATGGTCAACAGGGTGTATAAGATCCTTGAGCGGGTAGCCCAAAAATAAAAAGTCTCTTTCATAAACATGCGGCTTGTGTATGCTTAGGCCATAAGCCGCTGCGCTCTGCGCATCTTGGCTAATTCCAATTTAGCGGAGGATCATTATGATCCATGTGAAATTCGAAGATCACATGCTGCACGACTGCGTATTCGCGCGGGAGATGAGGCAGATATTGAACGAGGATAACTACGGTCCCGCAGGTCTTGCAATCGGTGTCGATCTTTCGCGGATGGAGGCACACTATCATAAAACATTCGATGAAATCTATTATGTGCTGGAGGGAACTTTGGACTTCGAGTTCTATGACCCGGCGGAAGATAAATCATGGGGGGAAGAGCTTTCTGAGGGCGACACGCTCGTAGTCCCGAAAGGGATTCATCATAAGATTGTAAAGACCTCCCCGAGTAATAAGCTCATGATTACAAGTATCCCTCCCTGGCACGCGGATGACGAAAATCCGTCGGATAAGATATAGGTAAAAATGCCCGGACACGGGAAGTCTTCGAGGAGCTCCGTCAACTTCGATGAAGACCTGCATGACTGCCTGGAATTTGCGTAACCCCTTAATAATAAGTATAATTTAGTATCTTACGGGGCTAACGAGGGCTTGGGAATTGTCGTTTACATTTCCTTATCCGACACCAATTCGCAAATAATCGAGGGGATTAAAATATGAAATTCGAGGGTACAGAAAGCTATATTTCAACAAGAGATTTGAATCTTGCAGTAAACGCCTCTATTACTCTTCAGAGGCCGCTCCTGATTAAAGGAGAGCCTGGGACGGGTAAGACGATGCTGGCGTTCGAGGTGGCGGAGGCGCTGGGCAAGGAACTTATCACATGGCACGTGAAGTCCACGACGACCGCCCAGCAGGGCCTTTACGAATACGACGCCGTCTCGCGTCTCCGCGATTCACAGCTCGGGGACGAGATGGTTAACGACATTTCGCACTACATCAAGAAGGGCAAGCTCTGGCAGGCCTTCGAATCGGATGAGCAGGTAGTTCTGCTGATAGACGAGATAGACAAGGCCGATATTGAATTCCCTAACGACCTCTTGTTGGAGCTGGACAGGATGGAATTCTACTGTTACGAGCTTAGAAAGAGCGTTTCGGCCAAGATACGACCGATCGTCATAATCACGTCAAATAACGAGAAAGAGCTTCCCGACGCGTTTCTGAGAAGATGCTTTTTTCACTATATCAGCTTCCCCGACAGGGAAACGCTTAAGGCAATAGTCAAAGTCCATCATCCCGACCTCGAAGACAAGCTCATAGAAAACGCCATGACAGTGTTTTATGATCTGAGAGATGTGGACGGGCTCAAGAAAAAACCTTCGACCAGCGAGCTTATTGACTGGCTCAAGTTGTTAATGGTAGGTAAGATCACGGAATCCGAGCTCGCTGAAGTCGACCTTTCGGAGAATGTTCCGCCTTTCGCGGGCGCACTGCTTAAAAACGAGCAGGACCAGGAGCTCCTAAGGCGCATAAGGCAAAGATTCAGGCGCTGATTTCTAATTAGCACGAGACGGTTTTAGTCAGACCGGTCAGGAGAGAATTATGTTTCTAGATTTCTTCCTTCTACTTAAAAATGACGGCTTGCCCGTAACAATCAAGGAATACCTGACCTTCCTCGAGGCACTGGACGAGGGCATAGTCGAATACAGCGTGGACGATTTTTACTACCTGAGCCGCTCATGCCTCATCAAACACGAGCATCATTTCGACAGGTTCGATCTGCTCTTCGGCTATTACTTTGAAGGGGTCGAAAAAATCAATACCGAAGACTTCATGAAAATCCCCGAAGACTGGCTCCGCAAGAGCTTCGTGAACGCCCTGAGCGAAGAGGAAAAGGAGATGATAAAAGCAATGGGCGGTCTGGACAAGCTGATGAAAAGGCTTAAAGAGCTTATGGAGGAGCAGAAAAAAAGACACCAGGGCGGGAACAAATGGATAGGCACCGGCGGAACTTCTCCGTTCGGAGCGTACGGGTACAATCCCGAGGGCATAAGGATCGGCCAGGACGAGAGCAGGCACAGAAGGGCCGTCAAGGTCTGGGACAAGAGAGAGTTCAGGGACCTCGACGACGATGTTGAGCTCCAGACCAGGAACATGAAGATGGCGCTCAGGAGGCTCAGGATACTCACCCGCGAGGGTACGAGTGAGGAGCTCGATCTCGATAAGACGATCGAAAAGACCTCAAAGAACGCGGGATTGCTCGAGCTCGAGATGGTCCCGTCGAAGAAGAACAACGTTAAAGTTCTCCTATTGCTCGACATAGGCGGCTCTATGGACGATCACATTGAGCTTTGCTCGCGCCTTTTCTCCGCCGCTAAATACGAGTTCAAGCACCTGGAGCATTACTACTTCCACAACTGCCTCTACGAATTCGTATGGAGAAACAACATGCGCAGGTGGCAGGAGGCCATACCCACGTTCGAGGTATTCAATACGTATAACAGCGATTATAAGGTTATTATCGTCGGCGACGCGTCGATGTCTCCCTACGAGCTGCTTTATCAAAACGGCAGCGTAGAGCACAATAACGACGAGGCGGGTTTCGTATGGCTCGAGCGGCTCAAGAACCGCTACCCCGACATCGTGTGGCTCAATCCCGTGCCGGTTCCGCAGTGGCGGTACACCGAGTCCATAGGAATGGTCCGGGAATTTATGGATGACCGCATGTTCCCGCTTACACTTTCGGGCCTTAAGCAGGCTATCAAAGCGCTCAAGGACAAGAAAGTTAAATTCGAGAAGCACTGAGCCGATTCCGGATTGAGTCATAAATCCTCGACGCCGGAGTGCTCATGCATCCGCATTCCACTGTGTTATATTTCTCCTGATATTAATCTGACCGCAATCATACAGGCACCATGACCCTCGCGATAGACCACATAAATTTCGTCGTCTCCGACCTTGAGCGCTCGGTCAGATTCTACACGGAGCTTCTCGGATTCACAGAATCGAAGAGGGCGCACCTCGAAGGGGATTGGATTGAGTCGATAGTGGGACTCAAGGGAGTCGTGGCCGATGTTGCTTTTATAATTGCGCCTGCGGGCGAGCCAAGGATAGAGCTCCTCTGCTATAAGACGCCTAAGGGTGAGTCGATCCCGGCCAACTCTCTCGCGAACACCGTCGGTATCAGGCACATAGCCTTCAGGGTGGACGATATCAATGCGGTTGTCTCAAAGCTCAGGGACGCGGGAGTTAAGCTTCTCGGCGAGCCCGTTGTCGTTCCCGAGACCGTCGTAACCCACGACGCCGGGCACAAGAAGCTCTGCTACTTCTACGACCCCGACGGCGTGCTGCTCGAAGTCACGGAATACAAGTAGGCGTTTAACGGCTAGTAGATGACGAAGGCTTTATTTGCGACGTTAATGACCAGGTGCATTATGTAAGCGGGCCAGAAGGAGTTGCCCCTGTAGCAAATGTATCCCCAGATGATTCCGCTTATGATTGTGCTTATGGTCTCGGCCTCGGGCTTTCCGAAATGGAGCAGGGCGAACGGAATCATCTGAATC
>Ga0055451_10000592_pt1 | contig 14603 bp, 10 predicted proteins | sample China_Galinas_PW_3_FD_57745 | JGI IMG/M metagenome (GOLD analysis project Ga0055451, IMG submission 57745) | Wetland microbial communities from San Francisco Bay, California, USA, that impact long-term carbon sequestration - China_Galinas_PWB_D2 | ecosystem: Environmental > Aquatic > Marine >... | reverse complement strand
CTGGCGCTAGCGCCAGAGGGGGTCATTTCGCCAAAAAGCGGGTTTCTACGAGTGAATCAATTCACTTCTGTGACACTGAACGCATTTGATTACTGCATTTAGCCGCTAAACAAATATGAAGGTTCCTTGCACAATCCGCTTGACTTTATAGGCCGAAGTGGTAGTTTATCTGTGTAGCACACGTTGGACCCTGGGGGCGGTCCTTTCCATTTCTTCTGTTCTTGTCGGAGAAGTGCCATGAAGAAGTTCTTGGTGGGAATGATCGGTATCGGGGTGGGCGTCGGTCTCTTCGCAGCCGTATCAGTTCTGTACGCCGGAGAGCCGGAACCGCAAAAATCCGAGGAGGGCGTGTACCAGCAAAAGGTGGATGAGTTTCACGTTGTCCTCCTCGGGAAGCCGGGGGCGACCATCTACGAAGAGAATGTCGGAGGCGACGCCGTGTACCAGAAGGCACATGACGCGGTGGAGACGTACGTAGACAAGTATGGTGAAGACGGCAGCGCAGAACTGGTAAAGCTCCTCGAAGCGCGCCGCGAGGTTGCGCTATCCCTCTACGAGCAGCACTTTGGCCCGTGGCAAGGGACGCCGTCGGAATTTGACGAGTTCCTCGAAAGAGCGGACGACTCCTTTGTGGATCGTTGCGCCAAAAGCGCCGCCGAAACGTGTGGACGAGGGCAGGTATGCTGGGTAAAGGCGGCCGGAGCGGAGTCGTGCACGTTCGCGTGCCGGGACAGTAGTGGGAACTGTCCGGCGATTCCGGCGAGTCAATAGCAGCGTGCCGCGCGATTGGCTGTAGCACAAGGTCGTGTTTGCAGGCGTTGCCGGCAGCAGGGCAGGGCACTGTACGGGCTCGCTGAATGCGGATCGGCAAGTAAAAAACCGAAAGCCGAATTCGCGCAGAAAACCTTCGCGCGATCGGGCAGACTAATTGTTTATTCGGCGTTGGATCGATTGGGGGCGGTCCATTCCATTCCTTCTGTTCTATTCGGAGAAGTGCGATGAAGAAGTACTTGGTAGGAATGATGGGATTGGGGGTCGTGGTCGGTCTCTTCGCGGCCGTATCAGTTCTGTACGCCGGAGAGCCCGAAACGCAAAAATCCGAGGAGGCCCTGTACCAGCAAAGGATAGATGAGTTTCACGTTGTCCTCTTCGGGAAGCCGGGGGCGACCATTTTCGACGAGTACGTCGGCGGCGACGCGGTGTACCAGAAGGCACACGACGCGGTGGAGACGTACGTCGACAAGTACGGTGAAGACGGCAGCGCAGAACTGACGAAGCTCCTCGAATCGCGCCGTGCGATCGCGCTTACTCTCTACGCGCAGCACTTTGGCTCGTGGAATGGGACGTCGTCGGAGTTTGACGATTTCTTGAACAGGGCGAATGAGACGACCGTCGAACGGTGCGTGAAAGGCGCCGACATGGCGTGTGGCCGGGGCAAGGTATGCTGGGTGCAAGACGCAGCGGGCGCGTGTAACTTTGCCTGCCAGGACGCTACTGGGCGCTGTCCGGCCTACCCGACGACGAAATAGCAGCCTCTCGTGCATGTAACACTACAGCGCAAGATTGTCCCCGCAGGGTCGCCGGCTCCTATGGGTGTGGCGCGAAGGTCGAATGTATTTGTCTGCCGGGCGTCGGGTCGTGCGGGCAGTCCTCTGATTTCCTTTCCTACTTGTCGGAGAAGTGCCATGAAGAAGTTCTTGGTGAGAATGATGGCGATCGGGGTGGTGCTCAGCCTGTTTGCGCCAATACCAGTGATCTACGCGGCAGAGGGCGAACAAACCGAGGCGGCGAGATTGCAGGTACAAGAGGAACAAGACAACGCCGCCTGGGAGGCATGGCGCGTGGACTTTGCCGAGGTGCTCGATGCGAACAAGGGATATGCGGCCGCCAAGGCTGCCGCAGAGGAATACGACGGCGAGTCCCCGCAAGAGCGCGCTATGCTCGAAGCCTGTCGCGACGCGATATACTACGCCCTGGCGCGGCCCGTCTACGAGCACCACTTCGGCCCTTGGGAGGGCGACCACGCCGAATTTTGTGAGTTTCTTCAATCAAAGGAGCAGGCGGAGAGGCTGCGGCAGATGATCAGCACTTGCGCTGATAGTGCCATCGAGACTTGTGGCGCAGGAAAGGTTAAGCAGATGTCGGCATCGGCGGGCGGCGGATGCTCATTTGAGTGCGGCACTCCATAGCCAATTCCGTAAAAGGCTCGGGGCATGTCAAAACTGAATGCACAGGCCGGCTTGTCGACTGCAAGCCGACCTGTGCAAATTCGTTTTGTGCGTGTCATGTCGCCGGACACGCGGGTGAGTTCCTACTTGGGCCGCTAATCGATACGGTAGACCCACGGGCGAGCTTGCGCTTGCCACCCCTCAATGCATGCGTCAAAGAGCACTAGTACCGTGTTTCATAAGTTCCACAACGTTCGCATCCGTCCCCCACCCTTCGCTTTGCGAAGAATGGGGCACCCAGCCACCCCTCCATGTATGCGTCAAAGAGCACTAGGTGCGCCTACACGATGCCCTGATCGTACATCGATTCTGCGACTTTCAGGAACCCGGCGATGTTGGCGCCGTTGACGTAATTGCCCGGTGTGCCGTAGGCCTCTGCGGTAGTGACGCACGCGCTGTGGATGCTCTTCATGATGCCGTGGAGCCGCTGATCGACCTCCTCGCGCGTCCAGGCGATTCGCATGGAGTTCTGGGACATCTCGAGACCGGAGACGGCCACACCACCCGCATTGGCCGCTTTCCCCGGGCCGTACAGAATCTTGCTCTCCAGGAACACGTTGACCGCGTCCGGGGTGCTCGGCATGTTGGCGCCCTCGGACACGCACTGGCAATCGTTCTTGACCAGATTGTTGGCGTCTTCGGCGTTAATCTCGTTCTGCGTTGCGCTCGGCAGGGCCACGTCGCACTTGATGTTCCACAACGGATTACACTTGGCGCCGGACTCGGTCGCCTGGAACGTCGCGTTCGGGTACTTGTCAACGTATTCCTTGATTCGACCACGACGATTGTTCTTGAGGTCCATGACGAAAGCCAGTTTCTTCTCGTCGATGCCCTCTTCGTCCACGATAAAGCCGTTGGAGTCGGAGAAAGTCAGCGGCGTGCCACCGAGATGCAGCACCTTCTCGGCCGCGTATTGCGCCACGTTGCCGGAACCCGACACGACGCAGCGCTTGCCCTTGATCGAATCGCCGCGGGTCTTCAGCATCTCTTCCGCGAAGTAAACCTCGCCGTATCCGGTCGCCTCGGGACGAATCAGGCTGCCGCCCCAGTTCAGCGCCTTGCCCGTCAGCACACCCTCGAAGCGATTGGTCAGCTTCTTGTATTGGCCGAACAGGAACCCAATCTCGCGTCCCCCAACGCCGATGTCGCCGGCAGGGACGTCGGTCGAAGCGCCGATGTGGCGGTATAGCTCGCTCATGAAGCTCTGGCAGAAACGCATGACATCCTGGTCGCTCTTGCCCTTGGGGTCGAAGTCCGAACCTCCCTTGCCGCCGCCCATGGGAAGCGTAGTGAGGGCGTTCTTGAAAACCTGCTCAAACCCCAGGAACTTGATGATGCCCAGGTTGACCGACGGGTGAAAACGGAGCCCGCCCTTGTACGGGCCGATCGCGCTGTTGAATTCGACGCGAAAGCCCCGGTTGACATGTATTTCGCCGCGGTCGTCGACCCACGGCACGCGGAACATAATCACTCGTTCCGGCTCGACGATGCGATCGAGAATCTTGCCCTTGCGGTACTCGGGATGCTTGTCGATTACCGGTATCAATGACTCGATCACTTCGTGGACCGCCTGGTGGAACTCCTTCTGCTCCGGGTTCTTGGCGATCACCCCGGCCATGAAGGTGTCTACAGCGCTGGACATCTCATCGTTCTCCTTGGTAACAGGATTTCGCGGCCGCCGCTTGTTAACGCTCGTGTCGGTCCAAGCCGCGATCTTTTTACGGATCCAACGAAGCACGTTCCGCCTTCCCAGCTTCTTTCCGTGGAAAAAGGCGGTTCTTGCCCCCAGAATGCCCGCCATGTGGTCGGCGAGCTACGTCCTTGTTTTCGCCGGCTGCCTCCGCGGCGGTGATGCCGACCGCGGCCGCGAACACGCCACCGGGCGGTCCCACAGCGGATGGCGATTACGTGCGGACGCGGAGACCGCGACAGCCGGGCGCTCAGCATGAAGGCAATCGCCGTGCCAGCCCGACCCGGCAGGTGAAGAATCCGGCCTTCCACCTACATTAACGCCTAACCCCTCTGGCCAAAATGGCCTGTGGTGCAAAAACGCGAGAAAACCTCACAGGGTGGTGCCAAGGGCATAGGATATGCTTCGATTACCAGGCGCATTGAGGCAATTGAGCCACGCAGCGCCCCTCATCCCGTTTTTTGATCCAGAGCCAAGTTCAATTTGTTGGCGTATCGTTGGAATTACGGCTCGGCTTCCTCTGAGCTGGCTGCCCGTGCCCGGCTTTCCTTCAGCTTCTCGTAGAATTGGGACCGGCTCAGATTGGCTTGCTTGGCCGCGGCGAGCTTGTTGCCCCCGGTAACCTCCATCACGGCTCGAAGGTATAGATCCTGAGCACGATCCACCACATCCTGCCATTTGTCATTTGACGGATCGAACGGGATTGTGCGCCCCGCTCGGGCGGGCGTGTTCAGTCGGATCAGGTTCAACAACCTCGCCTTGCTTACCGACCCGCCGACGCTGCCGGTCGCCCGCGCCGCGTTACGGATTGCACTTCGAAGCTCTCGGACATTGCCTGGCCAGCTATGCCTGAATAGGCAGTCGAGCGTACCGTTGGGGATGGTCGTTAGATTCTGTGCTCCGTGGCTTGGGTTTTCCCCTTCGGTCGCCGGGTTCTGTTCTAGCCTCTCGTCTACTAGCTCTTTGAGGAAGTGCTGCGCCAACACGGAGATATCGGCTCGGCGATCGCGAAGAGGAGGCAAGCGAAGCGAGTTGCCGGAAAGTCTGTAATAGAGATCGTCCCGAAAACGTCCCGAAGCACGAGCTTGCTCCAGATCGCGATTCGTGGCGCACACAATTCGCGCGGTCATCTTGGTCCATTTGTCGGATCCAACAGACCGAAGTTCCCCCTGCTCCAGCACGCGAAGCAGCTTTGTTTGAGCCGTGAGTGTGAGGTCACCGATTTCGTCAAGGAGCGCTGTGCCATCTGCGGCCTTGGCCAATAAGCCCTCGCGGGTCTCGGAAGCACCGGTAAAGGCGCCCCGTTTGTGACCAAACAGCTCACTCTCGAACAGCTCGGAAGGCAGGGCCGCGCAATTCAGGGCAACATACTTTCCTTTACAGCGACTGAGCCTGTGGATTTCGCGAGCAACCAGGTCTTTTCCGGTACCGGTCTCGCCCAAGACCAGCACCGGGTCGGAATGCGACGCGGCCTCCTTAACCTGCGTGTACAGCTCCCTCATCGAGAGTGTACCTCCCTGCAGAATGCTGGACAGATTATTGGGAACAGCACCGGCAAGGATCAGATCTCCAAGAATCCGGTCAGCCACCGCCCGTGGTTCCCAACTGCTGGGTGTCACCAGCGAAACATCGTATTCTTCGAGACATAAAAGGTCGCTGTGGGATGGCTGAGGCGCGCAAACGATAAGCGATGATTCTGCACCGAGTCGATCGCGAAGAATCGCCACTGTTTCTCCGAGGGCAACCACGCCCTGCGTTGGCGTTACGAATACGGCATGCCCTGCGGATCCAGGTGCGGTTCCCAACGGGTCACCCGGCGCGAGCGGACCGCCCGCAACGTCAAGCCCTTCCGACTTGAGCAACGAGGCCACCGCCGTGAAATCGACGGGCGGGCTGACGTAGAGAGCGATCGACATATTGGGCATCACTTTTTTGAGCGGAAGGCAAACGGCTGAGCCTCGCTGTATCGATCCGGGTAAAAGCCTTCAAGTTGCTGGCAACCACTCGCAAACGCCTGCAAGATTCTGTCCGGATCTCCGTTGTAACGCAAGGCGGCGTCAACAACCGGGCGAACCAGCTCACGACAGGCCGTAGCGACGACCCTACCGCCAAAACCGATGGCAACGCCCGCCCCCGCTTGCGCAAAACGCCGGGCGACATTGTCGGAGTAGCACGCCCCAAGAAACACGAGCGGCAGGCTCTTCTTCCTATGCCCTTCAAAGCACACCAACCACCGGTCGGCCTCGGTGCCACGAGTCTCGTCTTCATCATATTGCAGGAGGCCGTCGCCCTCCTTGCCATGCCCCATGTGTATCCAGGCATTGATATATTCCTCCGATGTCGTGATGGACGTCACAAGACCGCTGAGGGAGGGCAACGTAGCGTTCTGGTGGATGCGAAAGGACGGAGCCCGCGGAGCCGCGTGCAATATCTCATCCATGTCCCGGGCGGCCTCGATGCAGTGATCGCCCTGTTCCTTTGGAAGCGGGCTAAAAGCACTTGTCAGGAGGAGAATCGGCGTGCCGCTCTCGACACTTGCCACAAACAACGGTTCAGTATCCACTCTGACTTCCTTAACGTTGGCAGGTCTAATAGCCGATTCGCTGGAGTAGCGCGCATTGAGTTGGAGAAGAAGATATCGAAGCTCGAAGCCTCCTACGCACTTGAGCGGCGGTTTGATGCCTTCCTTCGCAGCAAGATTCCTCAGTGCGTCGCCCGCCTCGCAACCGATCGTGACGATTAGACGGTCAAGAGCCGAAAGACGGGCCGCGGCTCTGATTACTTCTTCCAACTGGTCTATTGAATCACTTCGGTTCACCCCGACAACCAAGTTTGTCTTTTCCGGATTGGGCTGCTGCTTGCAGCCAAAGTCGCTTACAAAGCGCATCAGAGGCCCGCCCGTTTGCGATGGCAGAGCAATTCGCCAGGGTGCCGTCCGCGGTGCCGCGAGGATAGCGTTCCGCCGCGACGCGGACCGGACAATAGACTTATGAAAGTGCATGTCACCAACAAGTATCGGAGGCCGGATCTCCATGATGTCTGTTACTCCGGCCTCCAGTGCCACTTCGCTCCAACTCCGGCAGGCGGACAGAAACTCATCGTCAGAGTCCTGAGACCATGGCTTCGGACTCACGACCAAGTAGACTTGTCCGCCCCAAACAGCTCGGCGAGCCCTCTCGATCAGTCGCCGCAAATAGTCGCCAATATAGAACGATTCGGCCTCCTCGAATGGCATGAGAATTGCTCGCCCGCAACTTCCAAAAGGCTCGGCAGGATTGGCCATTCTCACAAACTCGAGCGTCGCATCGCGCCACGCACGAGCGGACTCTTTTGTCGGTCCGCGACGTCGGTCGGGTGATTCCCGCTCTTCCTTGTCGAGGAAGAACCCCTCCTTACCGTCACGAGGCGCAACTATGAAGTCATCATCTTCTGGGAGGACTACTACCCTGGCGAACATGAGATTACTCTTTTGTCTCGGACTGGCCTTCCACCCTTGGGAAACGGATAACGAAGCAATGGCCATGATCAATGGACATATCCGCCGTGCGGTCCTGCACCATTCCTTTGTTCTTTAGTTCAATGAGCACCCTGGCCATGTAGAGTGCAAGATACTCCGTCGAATGCTCCTTTTCTTCGTTGGGGAGCTTCGGCACCGCCTGGGCAAACGGGAAGAACAGCCTCTTCCGCAGGCTATCCGGCAGGCGCGGCCCCCTATCCTCGATAACGACGCTGGCAAACTCCGGTGTCTGCTCGCATGTCACAAGGATTGCTGGCCTAGCACCAACACCAACCTGCACAGCTCGTGTGGCCAGCCATTGCAGGAGCTTGGTCAAAGCGAAGTCCAAATCTGCTTCGTCGCCGAGAATCTCGGAGGTACCCTCGAGCGCAAACAGCCCGGGCGGCGTTTTCAGCTTTGCTGACACGTAATCCCATGCCTTCTGCACAACCTCTGCGAGTGCAAGCGTCGCTAGCTGTGGCTGAGGCTTATCCTCACCCTCCGTTCGGTCGATGTCGCAAAGCTGGCCACCGACGTCGCGCAGATCCTCCGCTAACGCTCTCATCTTCCGGAGATTTGGATCTTGGAGGAGTTCAGTCTCCGCGTCGTCAATCCGGGATAGCAGCGATAGTTGTTCCTGTCCTGCAAAAAGACAAACCTGTGACGTCGCCGACAAGACTGCCTTCTGCTGCGCCGCTAGCCTTGCAAACCTCGACGTCATTCGAATAATGTGGTCCAACATCGCAGGTTGAATATATTCTGCCAGAACCGACGAGAGACCGAAAACGCTGTCCGAGAGTGCATCATCCTTGGAGGGCTCTCTAATACCGACAGAGATTCTCGCGCGATCTCGTGCCAGAGGAACGAATACAGCACCCTCCAAATCCTGGAGCACGTTGAGTTCTATGTTCTTTGCCCGAGCGGAAAACTCTTGTAAGTTCAAACAAAACGGGTCCATTCGGCCTTTGACTCCATGCACAACAGCTTGCAGCGTGCCGTAGGCAGAATGAGGGCCGCTACATACGGAGTCACGCAACTGCATTCGGTAAGTGCCGCGATGCGTCGATACGAGCAACACGAACAAGGAGCCGAGAACTTGCGCCATTTCCGGCAATAGGACATCTTGGCAGAATTTCAGCACGATGTCAGATGGATCGCGTGTCGTTTCCTCGACCGTCTTAATCCAGTCATCGATCTCCGCTCGGTCCGGGTTTATCGAGCGTCTAATGGCCAAAGCCTGAACGTGCTGGATAACTTGGCTCTGTGCATAATCCTCCTTTCTCAGGTACGCGGCGGCTCCTAGATCTATCGCAAGTCTGAGGTAGTCGATTTCCTCAAATGCTGACAGAATCAAGAATTCCGACGGGCATCGCTTCTGCGTCCTTCGCAATGCCAGTCCGATGTCTGCGCCGGTCATGTTCGTGCCCGCTGTCTCCGGCCATTCATCCAGCTTCATGTCGACCACCGCGACGTCGATTTGCTCGCCATGATTCTGAATGATTTCGTTTGCATTCTTCGCAGACGTAGCACTATGCACCGTGAACCCGCGCATTTCCAGCGCATCATTGAGCGCCCTGCGCTGACCACTGCCATCCTCGATAATGAACACTGTCTTCTTGCTCATTGCATGTTCCTCAAGTACGGGCCCTCGGTAGGCGAATTACAAATGACGCACCAGAGCCCTCCTCCTGTTCTAGAAGCGAAATTGATCCTCCATTTTCCTTAAGCGATCGGTCTACGAGGTAAAGACCCCAGCCGCTGCCATCGGTTGTCGAAAACCCCAAATCAAACACGTGTTCGCGTTCGTTCTTGGGAATTCCCGGCCCCGAGTCCTCGACGGTGCATTCCACGTACGTGTCCAATTCTGCTACACCCAACACATCCACAGCACGAATTCGTATCCAGCCATTTCTACCAATCGCCTTAATCGCATTGTCGATTAAGTTCGAGATCGCATGGACAACCACGTCAAACGGCACGCCGATCGGTAACTCTGAGCGAATATCGAGTTCTAGTCGAATTCTCCGATTGGGCAAGACTGCCTTGAATGCCGACACGCCGTGCTTCATCGCCTCGATAATCTGATATGATCTCCGCTCATCTATGCGACCAGCTCGAAGAAGGTTTCTAGTAAGTACACCCATTGCGTTCGCTGCGTCGCGTATCTCTTGAAAATATGCCTCACAAAACCTAACGGACTCGGAATCCAACCTCTCACTCATTCGCCGGAATCTAAAACCTTCGATGAGAGTTTGCGTCGGTCCGGCAACGTCGCGCGCCCGATTAACGAGCTGATGCAGTAATGTCGCATGAGTTAGAGCAAGCTGTGAGAAGGCATGGCGCTGAGCGTCGTCTTTCTGAAGTTCATATAGCTCCAACGTAGTCGTCAGGAACATTAGCGCCGATCCAGCCGATTCCGCAAATCTTTGCAAGAATACGAGCCAAGGAGAAAGGCAGGACACTTCGATACCGAATCCAGGACGCGGAACGCGCAGCCAGGCATGAAACTCCGTGGGGACTAGTGCTAGCCGCACGATTCGTTCCCGTTTGCCTCCAGGCTGAACGACCTCGTAGCAGCAAACGGACTCGTCATGGAGTCTAAGCGGAAGCAGCTGGTCATCCGTTAGGCTTTCGACGATCTCGACACCGTGTGGCGGCCCGTGAAACTCGGGCGGGCCGGGCTCGCTCACAACGACCCAACCCAAACCAGCCTTTTCGGCACATATGGCAATCGCGCGATACCACGTGTCAACTGTGGCAATCTGGTCATTTGGATACAGATGTTGGCGAAGATCTCGGAGTAGGTCGGAATATTCCTGTCGATATTGATCAAGCAATTCCCCAGATACTTGTGCGGCGACGGCTCTCTGGAGTACTGGATCCGTTGCCAGTGTCGGAAAATGTCGATGGTCGCTGGAAGGGTATACTGCGAATAACAACTCGCCTAGCTGCATGGACTCATCGTGGTTATCGAAGACTGCCATTTCCAAGGGAACAGAAGTACATTCTATTTTCTGCGAGCGACTTAGCTTAGCCAATGCCCGAAGCGCGGCGCGAACCACTGCGCCAGCGTGTTCGTCAATTATGGAGAAAACCGTGGTGCCAAGGTCTCTGCCTACGGTGCACGCGATGTTCTGAAAGCCCATATTCACGCAAGTAGCAGATGCAAGCGGTGTAAGGTGCTTTTGAAGAGTCCGAGTAATGTATTCGATCGATACCCGTTGTCCGAGGCAGTCACCGAAAACGTGAATTCCGCGACTCAACTCAGACGATGCATCAAGTTGTCGCTGGGACTGGAAGATGGGCGCAAGCCAAGGTATCATCTCACCAGTACGCCGCTGTATTGCTGGTCTGAGAATCCGGCCCTTTGGCCAAAAGGCAATAAAGCATCCTATAACTCCTCCATTGTGGACGATTGGAATGCCGAAGACGACGGCTGAATCTCGTTCGTCGCCGGACAGTAGACGAGCTTCGTCTGCGGTCAACGTGCGGTTCTCCTCAAGGAGCTCTTGGCCAAGCGCCAGGACTCGATCCTTGGTTGATTCGCCTGGGACTGGCAGTCGACGGATTTCTCCGTTGCTTGATAGCTTCTCGCCGTGCTTTGACCAACACCAATATCGCGCTTCCATTTCTATGCTCCCTTGGCGGAGCAAAACCAACTCGGCAGCATCAGCGTCGATAACGTCAACCATCGCGCTGATGAGGCCTTTGGAAGACAGGCAATGCTCGCGTTTCCGGGATGCCTCCGCCATTATCTCCTGTGCATGGCGCGGCAGGAGCACGCGAAGAACTCTGACCAGTATGACCAGGGCGCCGATCGATAGAGTTAATTTCAAAAAGAATGCCAGACACATGGCGCCAAGGTCCACTGCCGTAGCCACAGCCCCGGGGCTTGAGATACCTATCCTGGAACCAAGCGCGCTTTGCAGCCCCGGCCAAAGACCGCGCGGTATCGCAGGCGCTAGGCCATCCACGATACACAACAGAGCGTATAGCATGCTGACGGCGAGTACGAGGAAGGCCAGGCGGGAGCGGCGTCCGTTTTGAATGCAGCGGTACATAGCAATGCCCAGCCACCCAACGCAAATCACCGAGAGAAGCGCGTCCGGTATTCTATGCCACATCACAAGCAGTGGGTGATCAGAGTACCACGCAGAGAATGCTGAGATAAGACCAAGAACCGACAGTGCTACAAGTCGGTTGGACATCATTTTCCTGCGACGCAGTAACGCTTGCGCAGAGGCAAAAAGCATCAGACTATTAATTGGCGATACTAGTAGTGCAAGGAGTTCCAGCCACTCTGGAGTTTCGCCAATTCCATCGCAACTGCCCTCCTGGCTGTATAGATACCCAGCTTCGAGCGTATATCGCAAGAAGAAGATGAAGAACGCCCATCCAAAGAAGTCTGCCCATTTCTCGTCGTGCATGGCATAGCGTCGCAACACCAGCACTACAATCGACACGACCAACGCTTCGACTGCGGTGGCCGTGTGGACATGCGTTCTGAATTGCGTGCTCGCATCGATCAGATATGCGACAGATTCGGTAACCCAGCTCATATTTCAGGCCTCTGGTATCCAAGCGGTGGACTCGTATTCGAATCGCCAGGCAGCTTGTTTCGCCCGCTGGCCGTCTTTCCACTCATACAATGCGGCTGTTGCAACAGCGCTACTTGGCTCGGCAGATACCGTGACGAAGGTCGGACGCAGGAAATCATCTGCACGCCCTTCGCCAAGGTCTTCAAGAAACTTGTGCCACACACTGTTCGGTGCTGAACCAATGGGCAGTTGCACGAGACGCGTCCATGTACCCGAGTTCATGTAGAGACCGCCGGGAACGTAGTATGCTTTGCTGGAGTGCGTGTGACCGTGTACGACCAAGTCAACTCCGCGCGTGATAAGCATGCTGACCTCGGGGACCACGCGGTCAGGGGTGTCGATTTTGACGGAACCGTCGTTGGCCGAGACTCTCCTGAGCCAGTTGATAACAACAGCATCTCGCACGTCCCGGCCTAAGCCGCGCTCGAGCTGCCCCGTCTCCTGCGCCCATTTTAGCCAGGATCGAAAAGTCGATTCATCGGCATCGTCAGCCTTGGCGACTAGAACGGGATCAGCCTGGTCAGGTCGCCTACTCGTCTCAGCAGCCCGGTGCAGGTTCTTTTCGGCGTGGACGGTGTTCCAGAATTGCCGAATGGCCGACTGTTTGACATAGTCCTTGAATTTGTTGACGGCGCCAAGGAGCCGCAGCGACCGTTCCGGTGGACACACTGCTGCGATTAGCGGAACGACGGCCCGCCCCACGGGCTTGAGCGTTTCGACCCAGGGATAGTCCGCGCTCAGCGCCGCCAGATGGTCAGTCACAAGTGCCGAACCTGGTGGTACATGATATTCGTGTTCGTCGGCAAATCCGCGTGAAGCGAGACCGACGGCTTCGCCGAGTCTCTTATGGTTCACGCTGTTCCACGGATCGTGCAAGTCGCCATGTTCCACGAGGATCTTCGTGCCAGCTACTCCAATTGCGGCGGCCTCGCCGCGGACTAGCCACTCAATGGGCACCGACATGGACTCGCCGCAGAGTCTCTTCTCAATTAACTTCTGTACCCCGGGCAAGATGAGCTCGGGATCGTGATTGCCGCCGAGGATGAGAAGGCTATTCCCGGAAGACCGGACAAAGTCGGCGAGGGCGCTGAATACTTCCGTATGATGTTCGATGATTGCAGTGGTACGTCGGTAGGCCGCATCCGGATTGAACGATTCGAATGTTTTTACCCCGTTTTCCAACACCAGAAAATCGAGCATGTCGCCATTGATCACAAGCAGGGTAGGATCCTTGACGTCCCGTGCCAACCAGGCGAAGAACACGGCGAGTTCCTCATCAGCTTGGAACAAGCCGCGTCCTCGCTTGGCAGCCATATGTAGGTCGCTAATAACGACTACGTTTGAGGCCTCACGCACGGGAACGACTCCCAATTACAAGTAGATCCACTTCATACAAAACCGATGAAACCTCATTCCGTTTCCCTGCAACGCTAGGCGGACCACGCGGGGGACTGTGGGAAAGCCTCAACCTCCTCCATCCATCACACCATGCGCGGGTGAGCCCCTCTAGCTCGCATCCTCCCTCAACAACTACTGCCGCCCCTCCTTGGCGGGCTTTGTCAATGCCGCCGACACCTGGCGTTGCCCAAAACCAACCGCGCTCGGCAAGCCAGAAGCGATCGACTGGACATCCGAAATCCGCAGCTGATTCCAGCAAGCCCAACAAGTTATTCGTAAAGGCACTAAATGAAAACATGACACGCTCCTTTCTTTACGTTTGACCACGTCCTTGATAATGGCATCATTCGTGTCGATTTGGCCCGCCCTGCCTCTATTGGGCCTCGCTGGCGATGACGCCACGGGATACACTTAATCACGCGCCGTGCCAGAGAGCATGAAATCACCTAAGCCTTGACAAAAGAAGGACTTACGTGCGCGAGACCGCCTGGAATGGCGAACAAGAGTGTCCGATCTGCCGGACGATATTCCGGCCGATCGGACGAGTTCTCATCGAGAACGTGGACCGAAAGAGTGTCGTGAGAGGAAGCACATCACCATTCCCTGGTGGATTTGCGGCATGAGTGCTAGAAGGAGGGTGAGTCTGTTGGAACCGAGCGGAGCGTCGATTTGCATCCGTCTCCCCAGTGAATCGAGACCCCACTGACCGCTACACCGCTGCCAAACAACTGGTCGCGGCTGCGTTTCGATCGACCCAGGGGTGCATGGTGCCGGAATGGGGCATCACCCGGCGCTCTTGTCACCGGAGAAGTCGACTTTCGGCGCCGTGCGTGCCTCCTCGGTGATCTCGAAATACTCGGCCTTTTCCACCCCGGCAAACCCGGCATAGAGGCGTCCCAGCAACCCGCGCGTAAACGTATTCAGGGTCTTCACGGCGTCATTGTAGTTCTTGCGCGCGACCCCGATTCTGTTCTCCGTACCCTCCACCTGAACTTGGAGATTGAGGAAACTCTCGTTGGACTTCAGTTCCGGATAAGTTTCTTTCAGCACTAGCAGTCGCGACAGTGCCCGCTCGAACCCGCCCGCGGCGGTGGCCTTTTCCCCCACCGTTTTCGCTTGGAAGTAGGACTTCCGTGCCTCCGCGACACCCAGAAAGATCTTCTCCTCCTGTCCGGCGACACCCTTGACCGTCT